>Ga0335085_10015252_pt1 | contig 11156 bp, 13 predicted proteins | sample Lox_Sample_45_FD_206712 | JGI IMG/M metagenome (GOLD analysis project Ga0335085, IMG submission 206712) | Soil microbial communities from Loxahatchee National Wildlife Refuge, Florida, United States - Lox_Sample_4.5 | ecosystem: Environmental > Terrestrial > Soil > Wetlands | place: USA... | reverse complement strand
AGGACGGCGCGCGCGCACTGAAGATAGATCCCGTTGCGCTCGCGGCCGCCGTCAGGATCGCCAAGGAAGTGGCGTCGGAAACGGGACTGGCGCCTGCGCGTGTGGACGGCTTGATGTCGCTCAAGGGCGTGCTTGTGCAGGACGAGGCGCTGGCGATCGAGACGCCCGCCCGCGCCGCGCGCGACGCGGCCATCCTCGAAAGCCTGTCGCTCGCCTTCGACGCACTGGCGCGCGCGCGCGCAACCGAAGGCGTGAAATTGCAAGCGGCATTGACAGGCCTGCTCGATACCATCGAGCAGGCGACGCGCGATGCCGCCGTTCTTGCCGCGGCAATTCCCGAGCTGCTGCGCGACAAGCTGCTCGCGCAAGTCAGCGATTTGGTCGCTTCGAAAGAGATACCGCATGAGAGGATCGTGCAGGAGGTGGCGCTCCTCGCGACGAAGGCCGACGTGCGCGAGGAACTCGACCGGCTGGCGGCCCACGTCCAGGAGGCCCGTGCGCTGATCGCCTCCGGCGCATCCGTCGGCCGCCGACTCGATTTTCTTGCCCAGGAGCTCAATCGCGAAGCCAATACGCTGTGCTCGAAGTCCGCCGATATTCAGCTCACCCGCCTCGGCTTGTCGCTCAAGGCGGCGATCGATCAATTTCGCGAACAGGCGCAGAACGTGGAATGACGCTGAGCGTTGCGCGCCGCGGGTTGATGCTCGTGCTGTCCTCGCCTTCCGGCGCGGGAAAGACGACACTGTCGCGGCGCATCTTGACGAGCCAGAGCGATCTGGTGATGTCGGTCTCGGCCACGACGCGTGCAAAGCGGCCCAACGAGGTCGAAGGCGCCGACTATTTTTTCGTCAGTCCCGAGCGTTTTGCGGCGATGATCGCGGCGGGGGAATTTCTCGAGCACGCGACCGTCTTCGCGCACCGGTACGGGACGCCGAGCAAGCCGGTCATGCAGGCGCTTGCGCAAGGGCGCGACGTGCTCTTCGACATCGATTGGCAAGGTACGCAGCAGCTGAAGGAGCAGGCGCGCGAGGATCTGGTGAGCATTTTCCTGCTGCCGCCCAGCCATGGCGAACTCGAACGCCGGCTCAAGGCGCGCGCGCAGGATTCCGACGACATCGTCGCGGCGCGCATGGCCAAGGCGGCCGACGAGATCAGTCACTGGGCGGAATACGACTACGTCATCGTCAACGACGATGTCGCGGTGGCGGAAGCCAAGATCACGGCGATCCTGATGGCGGAGCGGCTCAAGCGCAGCCGGCAAACCGGGCTTTCCGATTTCGTGCGGAGTCTGGCGTAGTGCTCCTTGCGGCCATGCCCGGATTCCGGTGCCCGTTCAGGAAGCGTTTACCGCGAGTTGAGGCAGAGGAGCGTCGATATACCTTGGAAAAGGTTGCGCACGTATAGTCGGACGGAAGGATGGAAAAGGCGATGAACATGCGAATCCATCAAACCGCACATCGGTGCGCTCGTGCATGTCGAACGATCGGAATTGACCGACGAAACGGTCGCGCAACGGTGCCTCGAGGCCCTGGAAGCGCACGATGTTCTGGTATTTCCTCGTCTCGGGCTCAGCGATGCCGAGCAGCTCGCATTCACCGACCGCCTGGGAACGCGGATCGATTTCACGCGCAAGGCACCGGGCGGGGACACGGGGGCGCCCGGCGTCTACACCGTCTCGCTTGATCCGAAGGTCAACCCTGATCCCGAATACGTGCTGGCAACATTCTTCTGGCACATGGATGGAATGCCGTTGACGGAAATTCCGCCGCCGAAAGCGTCGCTCATCTCCGCCCGCCGCGTCGCGCCCAGGGGCGGCCAGACCGAATTCGCAAGTACGCGTGCCGCCTACGAAGCCCTGTCCGCGTCCCGAAAGTCGGAGCTGGAGAAGCTGCGGGTGGTGCACAGCGTCTATGCCGGCGTGCGCCGCGTGATCGCAGACGAAAGCGAATTCGCAAGGTTGAAGCTTGCGGCGGCGCAGGGCGAGCGTCCGCTGGTTTGGTCTTCGTCCACCGGCCGCAAGTCGCTACTTCTCGGCGAGACGGCCGATCGCATCGTCGGAATGCCCGTGGCCGAAGGCCGTGCGCTTCTCGCACGGCTGCTGGATTGGGCGTCGCAGCCCGACTTCAAATATCGGCACGAATGGCACGAAGGCGACTTTGTCGTGTGGAACAATTGCTGCGTGCTGCACAGGGTGGTTCCCTACGACCAGTCCTCGGGACGCATGATGCATCGCACGTCTCTTGCAGGCATGAACGCAGCGGCGTGAGATGCCTCCCGGCGGACGGCTTGCCCGCACATGACGGCGCAGGATTCGCGGCGGCTATTGTGCTCGCGTAAACATGCATATAGTATGCATCTAATCAGGCACCGCAAACAGGAGCTCCGGCGTGCGGCTGACTCTTCATACGGATTTTGCCCTGCGACTGCTGATGCTGCTTGCGATCGAGCCCGGCGCGCTGCACACGATCGAGGAGGTTGCGCAGCGCTACGGAATTTCGCGCAACCACCTGATGAAGGTGACACAGACCCTTGTGCAAGCCGGGTTTCTCGAAAGCGTGCGGGGCCGGGGCGGCGGACTGAGGCTCGCCCGTGCACCCGAGGCGACCAATCTGGGTGCGGTGGTCCGCGCCACTGAAGACAATTTCGCTCTGGTCGAGTGCTTCGACGGCGGAAACAATACCTGTGTGGTGGCGCCTGCCTGCGGCTTGCGCGGTCCGCTGGAGGAAGCCCTCGCGGCGTTCCTCGCGATTCTGGACCGTTATTCTTTGGCCGATCTGGTGGCGAAACCCGGTACATACCGGCGCATGCAGCGGCTGTTGTCGCAACGCCGCCGCGCCGCCTAGCGACCAAGCGATCCGTGGAATTGTACTCCCAATATCGGACGGCATCGCGAACTCGTCCGCTATCTCTTTGTCCTGAAACGCGGAAAAATAGTACCCAACCGAATGTTAATTCGTGGGAGATCGTACCGTTATAGGACAGTCATCAGCGGAAAATGCGACCAGGTACCGGGCATATAGAGTCGTTGCTTATTTGCACTCGTCTGAAGCTTGACTTGAAAGGCTCTGGTGATAGCCTTTCACTGGGCTATATGGGGAAAGAACCGGGTGGTTTATCTAAGACGCGCGATATTGATCGCGTCCCTGGCCGCCGCGGCGCCGGCCGGGCTCACGGCGTTACTGTACTTTGCAAGCAAGTTGCTGCTTTATGAGACCAGCAGAACCATCGATCCGCACATACTGTGGTACGCGGGCGGGGCCGAGTTCCTGGCATTCTTCTATGTCGGGATCCTGGAAGTGAAGGGTCGCTGGTAGCACGATAGAGGCACTTGATGCGTATCGGCGTGCCCAAGGAGATCAAGAACAACGAATTTCGCGTCGGCCTGACGCCGCCCGCCGTGCGTGAGCTGGTGACGCGCGGGCACGAGGTGCTCGTAGAGCACCTGGCCGGCGAGGCGATCGGTCTGCACGACGAGCTTTACACCCGTGTCGGCGGCCGTGTCGTCGCCGGCGCCGAGGACGTATTTGCCGGCGCCGACATGATCGTGAAGGTCAAGGAACCGCAGCCGCAAGAGATCGCGCGGCTGCGCCCGGGGCAGACATTGTTCACCTACCTGCACCTGGCGCCCGACCCCGCGCAGACGCAAGGCCTGCTGGCATCTGGTGCCATCGCCATCGCCTACGAGACGGTCACCGATGCGCGCGGCGGTTTGCCTCTGCTGGCGCCGATGAGCGAGGTGGCGGGGCGCATGTCGATCCAAGCCGGCGCGCATTGCCTGGAGATCGCGCAAGGCGGCCGCGGCATGCTGCTGGGCGGCGTGCCGGGCGTGCCGGCCGCCAAGGTCGTCATCCTGGGCGGCGGCGTGGTGGGCACGAACGCGGCCCGCATGGCCATGGGCCTCGAAGCGCACGTCACGGTGCTCGACGTCTCGCTGCACCGGCTTTACGAGCTCGATCTGCAGTTCGGCGCGATGCTGAACACGATCTATTCCACCATCGATTCCATCGAAGAGCATGTGGTGGGTGCCGATCTCGTCATCGGCGGCGTGCTGTTGCCCGGTGCCGCCGCGCCCAAGCTGATCACCGAGAAAATGGTTCGGCAGATGCGCAAGGGCTCGGTGATCGTCGATGTGGCGATCGACCAGGGCGGCTGCGCGGAGACATCTCATCCCACGACCCACGCCAATCCCACCTACATCATGCACGACGTGGTGCATTACTGCGTCGCCAACATGCCCGGCGCCGTCGCGCGCACGTCGACTTTCGCGCTGAACAACGCCACGCTGCCATTCACGCTGATGCTCGCCGATATGGGACCTGAAGCCGCGATGAAGAAGAACGCGCATCTGCGCGCCGGCCTCAACATCTACAAGAACACGCTCACCTACGCCGCCGTCGCCGAAGCGCAGAAACTGCCGTTCAAGAGCGCGGAAGCGGTGTTGGGGACTTGAACCATTCAAATCATTCCCGCGAAAGCGGGAGTGAAAATTGGAGCGATCGAACTACTGCCCTCCCTGGGCCTGCAGCTCCTTGATGCGTGCCTTGGTTTTTTCCGCAAGGCAGTTGGAGCCTTCCATGGGATGGATGGAGCCGCCCTCCGAGTCGGACGTTTCGAACTCGCATTCGCTGTCGCGATAGGCGAGCCAGTTCTTTTCCGCCGTTTTGAGCAGGGCCTGGTCTTTCGCGTCGTATGAGCTCATCAGCTTGCGGTAGAGCGCATTCAGCTTTTTGTCCTCGGCCTGAAACGCCTTGCCGGCACAATAGTCCAGCTCGATCTGCACCTGCGCCTTGTTGCAATCGACCCCCTTGAAGGGATCGTCGGGCGGCGCCGCGCCGAGCCGACCGGAAAGCACGATCGCAAGCGCGGCAAGAGCAACGCACCTGTTCATGCCATTTATCCCCTTCCTCGATGTCCGCCGGTCCCGCCACCGCAACTGGCAGGCGGACATGGGACATTCCACACGTTGAAACGGAATCACACCTCGCGCATTCTCATGCGAGGGGCGGGGAAGCGCAAACGCGCCCGACAGGCGGCGCGCCAGGAACGGGGACCATTGGCAATGTCGAGAGCTTTGCCGGTCGTCATGTGCATTCTGTTGACGGCAGCGTGCGCCTCGGAAGAATCGCCGCCGGCGCGATATTCCACCACGCATTCACTCTCCTACAAGTCGCCGCCGCCGCTGCCAGCCCCGCGAGCCGCGGCCGTGCGCGTGGCAGCGGACACGCCAAGGCCGGTGAAGCCGCTCGGCGCCGGCATCCTCGCCGCCAACGCTGTCGAGGGCTATATGGACAATCAGGAAAGCGCATTGCGCGCGGAACTGCGCGGCAGCGGAGCGCTGGTCCAGCGCAGCGGCAATCTGCTGCTCGTCAATATCCGCGACGATCTTCTGTTCGCGCCCGATTCTGCTTCATTCTCTGCGGGCGGCAGAGACCTTGTCGACCGCATCGGCGCCGTGGTGCGCAAGTTCGATTCGTCGCTGATCGTCGTCAACGGATATACCGACACCACCGGCACCGCGGCGCAAAACCTGGCCGTGTCGCAGAAACGGGCGGACGCCGTCGCCAGGCAACTCGCCGGCGAGGGCGTGGAGCAGAAGAGACTTGCCGCAAAAGGATTTGGCGACGAAATCCTCAAGATTCCCACCGGCCCCGACGTTGCCCAACCGAAAAACCGGCGCATCGAGATCAGGATCAGCCCGCTCGTGAAGGCGTAATCACTGGGACCGCGCCCATCCTTGGGCGTCACTGCGCATCCCTACGCGTAGCGATCCCGTGACGGCCGCGGACGGCCGCGCTCCCAGTCTGGTTAACGAATTCGAAACAGGCTTGCGACAATATGAAAGGATTGGCGCCGAAGGAACAGCCGTGCCTGTCACGACCGTGCTCATCATCGCGACCTACACCATGGCGGCTGCCACAGCGGGCGTCTGGCTCAAGCTGCTCGGCGTCGACTGGAGCATCTCGGGGCTGATTTCGGCCGTCCTGATGCTTCTTGGAGCGCAGATTCACGCAGGCATGCTGCGCCGTTCCGAACGCCGCGTGGCGCGGCAGGAAATCGCGGCGCTGACGCAGGCAGGCTTCACCTTCAGCAAGGAGCTGTCCGAGACGCGCGTGAAGATCGACCAGTTGAAGTCGGACATGGAAGCCAAGGCATCGGCGCAAAACCGAAAGATCCTGACGGAGCTTTCCATGCTCGAGGGTCTGATGCGCGAGTTTGCCGCCAGGATCGCCGAGAGGGCCAAGCAGGTCGCGGTCGAGTCGCGGGCTGAGCCGCGCGCCGTCGATACGGCGCACAGCTATCTCGACACGCTGGGACAATCCGATCTGCTCGAGATCATTCGCGCGGCGCTGGAAGAGAACCGTGTCGACCTCTACCTGCAGCCCATCGTGACGCTGCCGCAGCGCAAGCTGCGATACTACGAAGCGCTGTCGCGCCTGCGCTCCGACGACGGCACCGTCATCATGCCGATGCAATACATGCGCATCGCCGAGCCGGCGGGGCTCATGTCGGTCGTCGATAATCTGCTGCTGTTTCGCTGCGTGCAGATCGTGCGGCGCATGATGCACAAGAGCCGCGACGTGGGCGTGTTCTGCAACATCTCCGGCGCCACGCTGGGCGACCTCGAATTCTTCCCGCAATTCCTGGAATACATGCATCACAACCGCGATCTGGGCTCGCAGCTGGTGTTCGAGTTCTCGCAGGCCGCGGTACGGGAAGCCGCCAGCAAGGGCGAAGAAAACCTGAGCTATCTCGCCAGCCTTGGCTTTGCGCTCTCCATGGACCATGTCACGTCGCTGGCGCTGGATTTCGCGCGGCTGCACGCGCTCGGATTCCGCTACATCAAGGTTCGTGCCGAGACGCTGGTCAGCGGCATGGCCGACGCCGGATCGGTGGTGGCAGCGGAGGATTTGAAAAGGCTGCTCGCGCGCCACGGCCTCAATCTGATCGTGGAACGCGTGGAAGACGAGAAGACCGTCGTTCAGCTGCTCGATTACGGCGTCGACTACGGCCAGGGATATCTGTTCGGCGAGCCGCGCGCGGTGCGCGAGGAAAGCGCGAAACCGCAAGAACTTGCTGCCGCCCCGGTCATTCCCCTCCGCAAGGCGGGCTAGATATGCCTTCGAGCGGACCGCGGGGCTTCAGCCCCGCATGCGCGCCTGAAGGCGCGCGGTCCAAATCGACCCCATGATCCATTGACCGCACAGTTCCAATCTGCCACGGCTCGGTCATGACGATTCTGCCGCAAATTTTGACCGGGCTCTCGGAGATCGCCGGAGATTACGACGCACTGATTTGCGACGTGTGGGGCGTCGTGCATGACGGGCATTCGCCCCATGCCGCGGCGGTCGACGCATTGCACCGGTTTCGCGAATCACGCGGGCCGGTCGTCCTGCTGTCGAATGCTCCGCGTCCCGTTGCCGACGTCGAGAATCAGTTTGCGCGATTGGCCGTACCGCTGGATTGCTACGATGCCATCGTCACCTCGGGCACCGTGGCCCGCGACGACCTTGCTGCGCGCGCGCGCGGCACGACCTTGGCCACGCTGCATATCGGGCCCGAGCGCGACCGCGGCATCTTCTGTACGACGACGACAACGAGACGCCGGCCGATTATCGTGCAATGCTCGAGACGCTCAAAGCGCGCGAGCTGACGTTTCTGTGTGCCAATCCCGACATCGTCGTGCAGCGTGGCGGGAAGCTCGTCTATTGTGCAGGCGCGTTGGCGCGGAGCTACGAGATGATCGGGGGCGCCTGCATCTACTACGGAAAGCCCTACGCGCCGGTTTATGTCGCCACATTCGCCGCGCTCAAAAAGGCGGCAGGGCGCGGTATCATCCACCCGCTGGCCGTCGGAGACGGAATCGTGACCGACATCGTCGGCGCCAATGCGATGGGCGTCGATGCGCTCTTCATCGCCGACGGCATTCACGGCGAGGAGATCCCGGGGCTTGCACCCGGTCTCATGAAGGGATTCTTCGACGCGCACCACGTCACGGCGCGCGCCGTCATGCGACGACTTGTCTGGTAGAACATGTATCGATAAGACACGGATTCCCGAGGGCATGAACTAAGGAGCGGTCGATGGCATATTTCATCGAGGAATTGAAGCCCGGCATGTCCGAGAGCTTCACCAAGACGGTCAGCGAGCAGGATATTGTGCTGTTCGGAGAAGTCAGCGGTGATGTGAACCCCGTTCACTTCGACGAGGCGTTCGCCCAGAAAACGCCATTCAAAGGCCGCATTGCGCATGGCATGCTGACGGCGAGCTATATTTCGACTGTGCTGGGCATGAAAATGCCTGGCCCGGGAACCATTTTCATGAGCCTGACCACGCGATTCAAGGCGCCGGTTCGCATCGGCGACACCGTCACCGCCGTCTGCACGGTCCGCGACACGGTTCCGGAAAAGCGCCGTGTCACGTTCGATTGCGTGTGCAAGGTTGGCGACACGGTCGTGATCGAGGGCGAGGCTCTGGTCATGGCACCCGCCCGCCCGGCTGCCTGAGGGACCGTGCATATTTATCGCCACACGCGCGACGTTCCGGACAGCTTCAAGGGCGCCGTGGTTGCGGTCGGCAATTTCGACGGCGTGCATCGCGGCCATCAGGCGCTGATCGGCGAGGCCCGGCGGCTTGCGACCGAGCGCGGCGCGCCGCTGGGTGTGCTCGCCTTCGAGCCGCACCCGCAGGAATTCTTTCATCCCGATGCCGAATGTTTTCGGCTCACGCCGTTTCGCACGAAGACGCGGCTGATCGCCGAGCTGGGCGCCGACGTCGTCTATGCGCTCGCGTTCGATGCCGAAATGGCAACCAAGTCGGCGCCCGAGTTCGTCATGGACGTTCTGGTGAGCGGCCTGGCGGCAGGCCATGTCGTCGTGGGGCCCGACTTCCGTTTCGGCAACGGACGCACGGGCAACGTAACGACGCTTGGCTATATGGGCGAAATGGAAGGCTTCGGGGTCGCCGTTGTCGAGCCGGTGATCGACGATGCGTACGGCAAGATTTCCTCCACCTCGATTCGCAACGCGCTGCAGGCCGGCAGGCCCGAGGAAGCGATACGTCTTCTGGGCCATCCCTGGACAATCGAGGCGCGCGTCGAGCACGGCGACAAACGCGGCCGCACGCTGGGGTTTCCTACCGCCAATATGCGACTCGACGGCTACATGAAGCCGGCCTTCGGCATCTATGCCGTCCGCGCCACAGTCATGGACGAAGACGAGCCGCCCGTCCGCTACACGGGCGTTGCCAATCTCGGCGTGCGGCCGATGTTCGAAACGCCGACGCCGCTTCTGGAAGCCCATCTCTTCGATTTTGCGGGCGACCTTTACGGCCGCCACCTCGCCGTCGAACTGGTGTCGTATCTGCGTGGCGAGGCGAAGTTCACGAGCGTCGAGGCGCTGAAGGCCCAGATTGCGGTGGATGCCGATGCAGCCAGGAAAGCGCTGCTGACAACGTTGCCCGCAATGTAATCGCAGCCCGCACGTCCCTTTCACCACGAAGGGCACGAAGAACACGAAGGACGCACGAAGGTCCGCTGCGATGGCGTGGCTCCCGCGCGCAGCGCAATCGGAATTGAACCGCAGACCCGCAGAGATGCCAATGGCCTTGTCGCTCTGAGACCTTTTGCGCCTCTGCTGCGTCTCTGCGGTGAAAAGCGATTTGAATGCGCTTCGCGCCGGGCTGCCTCGACCGCGGCGGGCGTCTTTCAGGGCCCAGACGCAAAAATCAGATTTTGCGGCTCTGTCGTAAGCTCAATACAGCCCAGATTGCGGTGGATGCCGATGCAGCCAGGAAAGCGCTGCTGACAACGTTGCCCGCAATGTAATCGCAGCCCGCTCGTCCCTTTCACCACGAAGGGCACGAAGAACACGAAGGACGCACGAAGACCCGCTGCGATGGCGTGACTCCCGCGCGCAGCGCAATCGGAATCGAACCGCAGAGCCGCAGAGATGCCAATGGCCTTGTCGCTCTGAGACCTTTTGCGCCTCTGCGTCTCTGCGGTGAAAAACGATTTGAATGCGCTTCGCGCCGGTCCTTTGTGCCTTGCTTCGTGTTCTTGGTGTCCTTGGTGGTGAGCGCGATCCTGCAGCACCGTCACACTTCTACGACCTGCACTGACGAACGCGCTTCCCGGCTGCGCACGGTCCATATGAATTCAGATTTTCCGGCTGTCGTAAGCCCAGTGCAGCAGTGCCTGCCGCTGCCGCGGACGGCAGGCGAGGTCGCCCCGCTCGCAATTCTTTTCGATCTGCCTGGTGTGGCGGCGGATTTTTTTCCAGCGCTCGATCTGGCGCCGGTCCTCGTCGGCGACCCGGCGGCCCATGTAATAGCGGCAATACCATTGGAACCAGCCGCGTGGGTCGTCCTGCCATATCCATCCCTTGGACCGCCACACCGAAAGCGGCTGGCTCGCACGCACGCCGAAGAAGTTGAGCTTGGCGTTTGCCTTTTCCGGTGACAGCTTGGCTTTCTCGAACCAGTCGGCCGGAAATTCCTTGCGGCAATCGGTCATGTACTTGCCGCCGAACACGCCCAAGGCGAGCATCTGTTTGGGTGTCAATTCAGGCTTGAAGTCCGGCGCGAAATCCTTGCCGGGCGGGGCTTCGAGCACATAGCGGTAGTTGCGCTGCATCCTGTCGTTGACAACGACAACACGGGCTTTCCCTGTCAGGACCTGGCAACCGGCTTTTCGCGGTTTATTCATGCATTCTTCAACCATTGAACAGGGGCGGTGAAGAGTGATCACTACCATATTCTTCGGGGCGCGACTGCTGCATCGTGCGGCCGGCTCATCCATTCACCACAAAGGGCTCGAAGAGCACGAAGGATGCGCGAAGGCCGGCTGCGATGGCGAGGCTCCCGCGCGCAGCGCAATCAGAATTGAACCGCAGAGTCGCAGAGACGCCAATGGCCTTGTCGCTCTGAGACCTTTTGCGCCTCTGCGTCTCTGCGATGAAAAATGATTTGAATGCGCTTCGCGCCGGTCCTTTGTGCCTTCCTTCGTGTTCCTGGTGTGCTTGGTGGTGAATATGCGATCGTCTAGCCGGCGTAGCGCGGCTCCGGAACGCCACGCACCCCGATGCCTTCCCACCTATTCACCACCAAGGGCTCGAAGAGCACGAAGGATGCGCGAAGGCCGGCTGCGATGGCGAGGCTCC
>Ga0335085_10015251_pt1 | contig 11157 bp, 9 predicted proteins | sample Lox_Sample_45_FD_206712 | JGI IMG/M metagenome (GOLD analysis project Ga0335085, IMG submission 206712) | Soil microbial communities from Loxahatchee National Wildlife Refuge, Florida, United States - Lox_Sample_4.5 | ecosystem: Environmental > Terrestrial > Soil > Wetlands | place: USA: Florida... | reverse complement strand
CAGGATTTTCACCTTGCCCTTGATCTTGGCCATGCCCAGCAGATAGGGCGTCGCCACCCCGCGGCCGAATTCGGGCGTGTCTTCGATATCGGCCGCCTGGATGGTCAGCACTTCGGAAACCTGGTCGACCACCACGCCGGTGAGCATTCGCGAGCCGTCCTGATCGATCTGCACGACGATGATGCAGGTGCGCTGGGTATACTCCTGCTCCGGCATGCCGAACTTCAGGCGCAGGTCCACCACGGGAATCACTTTGCCGCGCAGATTAAGGACGCCTTTGACGTAATCGGGCGTCTGCGGCACCGCGGTGATCTCCTGCACGCCCATGATTTCGCGAACGCGCAGTACCTGGATAGCGAATTCTTCCTTTCCCAATCCGAAGGTCAGGTATTTTCCGGCGCGCGCGTCGGATTTCGCGGCGTTCTCGGGAGGGGTCATGACAGGCGATGGCATCGTCTTCTCCTAAATCTCGGTAAAGTCGTCTTCGAGCGGAATCGCGCTGCGGCTGGACTTGGCCCGCGCCGGCTCCGTTCGGATTTTGCCCGCGGCGACGGGCGCCGGCGGAGCCTGGCTCACCACGCGCGATTCCACGCTCGCGCGATCGATCAGCGCCCGCAGCCGCGCGACCACGCCGTTCATCGATTCGGCCTGCGCCGACAACTCTTCGCTCGCCGATGCGCTTTCTTCCGCGCTGGCGGCGGTGCTTTGCGTCAGCTGGTTCATCTGCTGCACGGCTCTCGAAATCTCATCGATCCCGCGGGCCTGTTCCTGGCTGCCCAGGTTGACTTCATCCACCAGAACCTTGACCTTGGCAGCGCTCTCAGTGATGGCGCGGATCACCTCGGAAACCTGATTCAACTTGCCGCTGCCGTCGTTCGACTTGGCGATCGATTCCTCGATCAGCCCGGCGGTGTCCTTGGCCGCTTGCGCCGAGCGCTGCGCCAGATTGCGCACCTCGTCGGCAACCACCGCGAATCCCATGCCGGCCTCGCCCGCGCGCGCCGCTTCCACCGCCGCGTTCAGCGCCAGAATATTGGTCTGGAACGCGATCTCGTCGATCACTTTGATGATCCGGGCGATCCTGTCGCTGGAAGCGTTGATGTCGTGCATGGAGACGACCATCTGTTCAAGCGTCCGATTGCCGTCTTTCACCAGTTGCTCGGTGTCGTTCATCAAGGCCGCGACGGATTGGGAATTTTCCGCGTTCTTCTTGACCATCGAGGTGATTTCCTCGACCGAAGCGGAGGTCTCCTGGAGCGAGGCCGCCTGTTGGGAAGCGCCCTGCGCCAGGCTCTGGCTGGAGGAGGCAACCTGAGTGGCCGCGCTGGAAACCTGGTCTCTTCCTTCATCGAGCTCCGCCGTGATCTGCTTCAGGGCTCTGGTGGAACCGTAGACGATCCACAAGGTCGCGAGTCCGGCGACCAGAAAGAGCACGATCAGCAGGATGGTGATCCAGCGGTTTCTGCTGATCCGGGAATTTCCCCCTTCGACGTCGTCGCCGATATGCTGCTTCTGGATCTTCGCCAACTCAGCCGAGGCGACGCCGATGTCCTTGGCCATCGGCAGAACCTGTTGATCGTAGATCTTGTCGGCCTCGCCGGGCTTTCGCGCTTTCACGAAGTTTCGCGCCTGCTCATGAGCCGCGACGAGCGTATCCAGCGTTCCGGCGATGGCCTCAACATCGCCCTTGGCCTCCTCCGTTCTTACGGTCGCGCGCAATTTTTCAAGGTTTTCGCTGATCAGGCCGGCTTGCTCCGCGGCTGAATTCGCGTACTTTTCAGCGGTGGCCACGTCGTCCATATGGCCGCGGACCAGCATCCCCCGGTGGAACGAAAGCAGCTCGGAGGCTTCGAGCGCGATGGCATCGGCTTGCTGGAGCTTTACATTGTCCACGTTCGCCGCCAGATTAAAAGCGTCTCCGAGACTGCTGATCGAAGTCAGCGAGGAAAAGGCCAGCGCCGCGGAGGCCGCCAGCATCAGGGCGAATCCGCCCGCCAGTTTCTGACCCAGGGTGAAGTGCGAATCCAGTTTCATCTCGTGTCGTTCCTTTTCATTAGTCTGATCGGCGCGAGCCGCTTCGCTGTGAGCCTTTTTGTCACACCGTTACGATCTGCGGAATCTGAAACCCGGGCCGCAGCGTCGGCGGCTGCTCCTCCCGGCTGGGCGCCAGGCACAACTGCACGTACATCCGTTCTTCCCCGGACAGGAAGGGCACCACGGTCCATTCATGAATGCGCGCGCTGCGGGTCTGAAAGTTGCGGCCGAAGATGACGGTCGGCGTGCTCAGTCCCATGTCGCCGATCTTTTCTTCGAGCGCCGTCTTCACGTTGCCGATGATCATGTTGGTGATCTCGCCGATGGCGTCGAGCACCTCTTCGTTCACCGAATCGAAGGTGCAGGCCAACAAACCGGATGCCATGGCGCAGGCGAACGTGCCGGTGCAGGCGAGGCTTCCGGTTCCGGACCAACGTCCGGCGAGCCCGATCAGCGAGACGAGCCCGGAACTCGGCGCCGCGGCAATCGATTTTTCCGTCAGCATTTCGCCCGGGGAAAGTTCCAGCCCGAGCATAATAGAGAAGACGTCCTCGGTCGCCGAACGGATCGCCGCGACGATATCTTCCTGGGTAATCGTTGGATTGGTGGGATTCATTTTCTTTTTTCCGGCACGGTTGACTCAGAAAAACTGCGCCAGCTTCTCCTTGATCTGGTCGGCATTGAATGGCTTGCGAACATAGCCCGCGGCTCCCAGCTGCACGGCTTCGAGAACCTTGGCCTGGCTTCCCTCGGTACTGACCATCACCACCGGGAGATTCTTCCAGGCGTCATTCGCCTTGACTTCGCTCAACAGCTCCAGCCCATTCATGTTCGGCATGTTGATATCGGAAAGAATCAGGCCGATGGGTTGCGCCTGGAGCTTTTCCAGCGCTTCGCGGCCGTCTCCCGCTTCGAAAATGTTGCCGATGGGAATCTCGGCCTGGCGCAGCACGCGCTGCAGGATCTTGCGGATGGCGGCCGAGTCGTCGACGATGAGTATATCGAGCATGGATCAGTAATCCTTCGCTGGACTTATCGGAGGGCGGCGGCAAATCTTGACCGGTCGGAATAGTCCGAATCGCGCACCGCCTCCGACGGGCCGATGAAGGATTATGGACCGGGTCCTCTCCCAGCAGGAAATCGACGACGCTTTTAAGCACGCCCGCCACGTACCCGGCGACGGTGCCGGCAGCAAGGCGGAACCTTACGATTTCCGCCGCACCGATCGCATCGCCAAGGATCAGCTCCGCACCATCCATCTGCTGCACGAAAACTTCGCGCGCAGCCTGGCCTCGAATCTTTCGGCGTATCTGCGTTCTTACGTGATCGTCAATCTCATTTCGGTGGAGCAGGTCTCCTTCCGGGAGTTCACGCAATCGCTACCTTCGCCCACCAGCCTGATCGCGTTGAGCATGAAGCCTTACGACGGCAGCGCGGTGCTGGAGATCAACCCCGCGCTGGTCTTTCCGATCCTCGAAATGCTTCTGGGCGGCTCCGGCAAGACGCCCACGCCGCTCGATCGGGAGATCACCGACATCGAACAAAGCATCCTCGAAGGCCTGTTGCGCGTCATTCTGAACGATCTGCGCGCGGCCTGGATGGCCGTCGCCGCCATCGATTTCGCCATCGAAGGCCAGGAGACCGAACCCCAGCTCCTACAGATTCTCGCGCAAAACGAGGCCGTCGTCGCGATCAGCATCGAAGTGCGGATCGGCGATACCTCCGGCATGATGAACCTGGGCATTCCCTCGATCATCGTCAAGATGCTGCGCCAGAAGATCGACGCACATCGCACCGTGCGCAAGACGCAGGCGACCGAAGAAGAACACGCCCGGGTGTTGCGTCTGATCCGTCCGGCCGCGGTGCTGCTGGATGCGCGCTTGCATGGGCCCAAGTTGCCGATGGCGGATCTGCTCGACCTGAATGTTGGAGACGTGCTGCTGTTCGATTACGCGGTACAGAAGCCGGTTGAACTGACCGTGAATGGATCTCTCAAATATGAGGGCGCGGTGGTCTCCGTCGGGCGGAAACGCGCTTTCCAGATCGAGCGGCTCAACAGCCGCGTCTGACCGCGGTCCGGCTCAGCCGCCTACGTGCAAACCATGCAGGCGCCGGTCGAGCTTGAGTTTCCGCTTGAGGTCCGGCCAGAATTCCTGGAACACGTCCGATCCGACGGCAATCCCGATCCGCGCGCTGCCGACTTTGAACGGGTGCGATGAAGTGAAATGCTCCGGCCGCCACTGCTGGGCGATGAACGGCGCCGTGTAGGCGGAAACGAAAAGGCTATAAGCGGGCATGGTTCCACCCGAATCGTTCTTCACCAGGAAGGTCCGTTCTATGGCGTAACGGACGCGAGCCCAGCGGCTGCCTTGGCCCAGCGGAAAGTAGCGCGGATCTTCATGATCGATCGCGCGCACGCCGAAGGCGATATTTTCCCGCACCAGGCTGCGCCCGAAAAACGACGTGGAGCGGACCGCGTAAGAATCCCAGCCATGGCCCCATTGACGCGGCAGGCCCCGCCACTGGTCGATGCCGCCGCGCAGAGTGTACAGGAACATCGATCCGGGAGAAAAAACCTTGTTTACCGAAAACAGATATTTTTCTCCGAGCGTAAGCGGGACGAACCCAGCAGGAGCCGTGACTATGGATACAGCCGGCGGATCGGGCGAAGCGGTCGAATTCTGGTCCGCCGTCTGCTGGCCATAAAGAGGAGCCAATAAGCTTCCAGCGGGGGCACAAACTACAATCGCGATACAACAAATGCGACGCACAGCTAAATCATCCCGTTAGGACTTTAGCTACTATACGCTGAAGGAAACCGTTTCACAAGGCAAATCGTAAGCTTTTCGCGCGGAATTCTAACGCAGCCGGATGAGGCTGATATCCAGGATGTCGGCATTCGCCGCGCGCACCTGTTCGAGCAGGCCGGCCGGCGGTTCGCTTTCGAGATGAATGCGCGCGACCGCCGCTTCGGCTCCCTCGAAGATGACATTCTCCATCTCCTGCACGTTGATCCGGGCGCCACTGATCGCATCGAGCACGCCGGCCAGAACGCCCGGACGATCCAGGTGCCGCACCACCAACGCTACGGTCGCCGGCGTGGACTTGGCCAGGTTCACAGCGTTCGGAACGTTGCCCGTCTCCTTGAAGGTCCGGATAATGCGCACGGTTTCGGCGGCGATCGCCTCCTGCGCCTGTTCGGTGGAGGCGCCGATGTGGTGCGTGCCGTAGACCTCTTTGCCGATCGGGTCGGCGAACTCGCCCGTGCCGCCGGAGGGCTCCTTGGCGTAGACATCGAGCGCGGCGCGAATTCCCTTGTCCCGGATCGCGCGCTCCAGCGCTTCCTGATCGACCACTTCCGCCCGCGCCGTGTTCACGAAACCGGCGCCTTGCGGCATCGCCTCAAAAAACGTCGCGCCCAAAAGACCGCGGGTCTGCGAATTCAGCGCGAGATGGACGCTGACGATGTCCGATGCCGCGGCCACTTCGGCCGCCGTCGCTTTATCTTCGACACCGAGCTCTTCGGCCAATTCCGGCGTCAGGCTACGGCTCCAGGCGGCGACCTTCATCCCGAAGGCGAGCGCGCGGGAGACCATTTCACGGCCGATCTGGCCGAGTCCGATCAGGCCGAGGGTCCGGCCGAACAGTCCGCGAGCCTTGGAAAACTCGGCCTTATTCCATTGCCCCTGCCGTAACGCCGCGACGTTGTCCGGAATTCGCCGGTCGAGCGACAGGATCAAGCCGAAGGCCAATTCGGCCACGGCGATCGAATTCTTGCCAGGGCAATTCGAGACGTAAATTCCCCGCCGCGACGCCGCCGCGACATCGATAGTGTTGTAGCCGGCGCCGGCGCGAACCACCAGTTTCAGCGCGCCGGCGGCCAGGATCGGCTCGGTCACGGCGGTCGAACGGACCACCAGCGCTTCGGGCCGGAAGTCGCAAATCGCCTTGGCCAGCGCTTCATCCTTAATTCCCGGCTGATAGGAAATCTCGCACCCCGCCGCCTTCAACCCATCCTGGCCCGAGGGCTCGAACTTGTCCGCGATAAGTACGCGCATGTTCTAAAGAATACAGTAGGCTGATGTATTCTGTGGTCATGCGCCATGCCCTGCGAATGCTGGTGAAGAGTCCGGGATTCGCGGCCGTGGCGATCTCGACTCTGGCGCTGGGCATCGGCGCAAATACGGCGATTTTTACCGTCGCCAACGCGCTGCTGCTGCGCCCGCTGCCGTTCGCCGATCCCGCCCGCCTGGTGGCTATTTCCGGATTCCCGCGCAATCAGCACAATCTTGGCGGAGCGGTGTCCTATCCTTTCTCCCAATTCGTTACCGAGCGGCAGCAATCCTACACCGGCGTGGCCGAGTGCACCTTCGAAATTTTCAGTCTGACCGGGCATGGCCAGCCGGAACAGATTCTCTCGGCCCGCGTCTCCTCCGGTTTCTTCGATCTTCTCGGAGTACCGCCGCTTCTGGGACGGGCTTTCCGCCCGGAAGAGGATCGGCCTGGCGGCAAGCCGGTGGTCGTGATCAGCTACGAATTCTGGACGCGGATCTTCGCGCGGAACCGCGATGCGATCGGCCGGACGTTGGACCTGAACAGCGACGCCTACACCATTATCGGCGTGCTGCCGCCCCGCTTCAATTTTCCGCTGGTTGGCGTGAATGTCGATCTCTGGGCGCCGCGCGTGTTCGATTTGAGTTACGTGACCCCTGCCCGCGTCGCGGCCGGCGGCCCCTATTTTCACCTCATCGGCCGCCTGAAACCGGGAGTTTCGCGCCAGCACGCCCAAGCCGAGGCGGCCGTTCTTTATCAGCAATACCGGCGCGATAAGCCAGGCGCGTACGACGCGACGCTCGACCTGCAGATGAGTATCGGGGATTTGCAGGATCGGATCGTCAGCAATCTTCGCCCGCTGCTGCTGATCCTCTCCGCCGCGGTCGGACTTGTGCTGCTGATCGCCTGCGCCAACGTCGCCAGTCTGCTGCTGGCCCGCTCCCTTGGACGGAAAAAGGAGTTTGCGGTGCGGACGGCGCTCGGCGCGCCGCGGCGGGTGCTGATCCGGCAACTGCTGGCGGAAAGCGTGCTGCTTTCGCTGTTGAGCGGAGGGGTGGGAGTGCTCCTGGGTCTGGCCGGCACGCGGTTTCTGAGCACGCTCAGCACGGAAACCTTTCCGCAAATCGCGACGGTTCAATCCGGCCTGGATATGGATGGCCGGGTCCTTCTGTTCACGCTGGTGATCTCCATCGCCAGCGGAGTTCTATTTGGGCTGACCCCATCCCTACAGCTTTCCAAACCCGATCTGCATTCCATGCTGCGCGATGAGGGACGCGGCAGTTCCGCGAATCGCAGCCGCAGCCGCGCCCGGCGCTTACTCGTCGTGGGACAGGTGGCCTTATCGATGGTCCTGCTGGTCGGCTCCGGCCTGCTGGTGCGCAGCTTCCTTCGGCTACGCGCGGCCAGCCCCGGCTTCGACCCGAAGAATCTGCTGACCATGGACATCACTCTGCCGCCGGCCAAATATTCGACGGCCGCGCGCCTGACTTCGTTTTACGACCAGGTGCTGGAGCGGGTGCAACGCATTCCCGGAGTCGAATCCGCGGCGCTCTCGACCGCCTTGCCGGCCGAGCCGAATCATCAGACGCCGGTTCTGTTCGAAGGGCAGCCGCCCCTGGTGCTGGGCAAACGGCCCATTGTTTTTATCCAGCAGCTCAGTCCCGATTACGCGAAAACCCTGCATGTGCCGCTCCTTGCCGGGCGGGTCTTCTCCGCGCATGACGACGCCAAGGCGCCGCGGGCCGCCATCCTGAACCAATCCGCCGCGGAGCAGTTCTTCGCAGGCCAGGACCCGGTCGGAAAACGAGTCTGGATCGGAACCCTGCCGAATCCGTTCCAAGTTGTCGGCGTGTTGGCCGACGTGAAGAATGCCGGACTCGCTCTGCCCCCGCAGGCCGAAGTTTTTCTGCCGCTGCCGCAGCTAGTGTCCACTTATATGTGCCTCAGCTTGCGCACCAGGCTCGACCCGCACGGCGTCATCGCCGCGGTCCGTCGCGAAATCGCGGCGGTCGATCCCGACCAGCCTCTGACACGCGTTCAGAGCGGTGACGAACTGCTCGAATCGGCCAGCGCGCAGCCCCGCTTCATCATGCTGCTGATCGGCCTCTTCGCGGCGACCGCCTTTCTGCTGGCGGCGCTGGGGATTTACGGCGTCATTGCTTACTCGGTGGCGCAGCGGACCGGCGAACTGGGCATTCGGATCGCGCTGGGGGCCGCCGGCCGCGATATTTTCCGGCTGGTGGTCGGCGACGGGTTATCGTTAACTCTCATCGGGATCGCCATCGGCCTGGCGGCTTCGCTGACGCTGACGCGTCTGCTCTCCAGCCTGCTGTATGACACTTCGGCGACGGATCCGGTTACCTTCGCGCTGTGCGCGGTGTTGTTTACCGCTGTGGCGGCCCTGGCCAGCTACCTGCCGGCGCGGCGGGCCACCCGGGTCGATCCCGCCGCCACCTTGCGCGCGTAGCCGTTCTGCCCTGTAACCATTCCCGGCTTCCACGCATCGATCCTTTATGATTTCCCGGCGCGAGCTTGTGGCCGGGCTGATCTCCGCGCCCTTGCTGCGGGCGCAGGATCGGTCCCCGGAAAAAATCACCACCGACGTCAACGTGGTGAACGTCTTCGCCACCGTTCGCGACAAAAAAGGCGAGCTCATCCGGGACTTGAACAAAGACGATTTCGCGCTGGAAGAAGACGGCCATCCGCAGCAGATCAAGTATTTTTCCCGCGAATCCGACCTGCCTCTGACGCTCGGCCTGGTGGTCGATACCAGCGGCAGCATGCGCCGCGTCATGGATCAGGAGCGGATAGCCACCCACAAATTCATCGACCAGGTGCTGCGGGAGGACAAGGATCAGGCCTTTCTGATCCACTTCGAGGCCGAAGTCGAGCTGCTGCGCGACCTGACCTCGTCGAAAAAGCTGCTGCATCAATCGCTCGATGAGTTGGGCGTCGCGCCGCCGCGCCAGTTGAACCGGCGTGGGCCCGGCGATCCGGGCCAGCCTCGTCCGCGCGCCGGCACCTCGCTGTTTGACGCCGTGCTGCTCGCTTCCGACGATCTGATGAAGAAGCAGACCGGACGGAAAGCTTTAATCGTGTTTTCCGACGGCGAAGACAATGCCAGCCGCGTCACGCTTTCCGACGCCATCGCCTCGGCCGAGAAGGCGGACACGCTGGTGTACACCATCCTCTATCAGGGCGAAGAGTTCGGCGCTCCCATGGGCGGCTTCGGACGCCGGGGCATGGGCCGGCGTCGCATGCCGCAATATGACCACGTCGACGGCAAGAAGACCATGGAGCGGTTGGCCAAGGACACCGGCGGAGGATTTTTCGAAGCGAAAAAACTGTCGCTGGACCAGATCTACCGGCAGATCCAGGACGAGCTGCGAAGCCAGTACAGCCTCGGCTATACTCCCCCGGCGAGCGGCTCGGGCTACCGCCTGATTCACGTAACGACCAAGGACAAAGGACTCATCGTCCAGGCGCGCAACGGCTATTACTCCAAATAGGTGTTTTTTCAGTCCCGTTTCGCCACCTGGAAGTGGCTCAGAGTATCGGCGTAGCTGGCGATGCCCTTGTACAGCGCCTCAGCGATCTTCTGGCGATGCTCGGACTTGCGCAGCAGCGCCTCGTCGCTGGCATTGGTCAGAAATCCGATCTCGACCAGCACGCTGGGCATCTCCGCGCCGATCAGCACCACGAACGGCGCCTTCTTCACGCCGCGATTTTTCGCCACCGGGTTGCTCTTGACCGAGACGCGATAGAGCGCGCTATCGATCCGCGAGGCGAACTCGCGCGATTCGTCGATCTTGTCCTTCAGCGCGATCTTCTGGATCAGGTCTTTGAGATCGAAGAGGGAACGTTCCGAGCTCGCGTTTTCGCGCGCCGCTACATCGAGCGCCGCTCTGGATGTCGTGAAGTTCAAATAATACGCCTCGACGCCCGATACCGTGCGGTACGGTGAAGAGTTGGCATGTATCGAAAGAAACAGGTCCGCCTTTTTATCGTTGGCGATCTGCGTGCGCTGTTCGAGGGGGATGAAAGTGTCGTCGGTGCGCGTGTAAATCACCTCGCTGCCCAGGCGGGTTTCGAGCAACGCCCCGAGCCGCTTGGCGATATCGAGGACCACGTCTTTTTCATAGAGTCCCGAAGGTCCGTGCGTGCCGACGTCATGTCCGCCATGGCCCGGATCGAGCACAACGCGACCCAGCTTCAGCCCCAGTACGCGGGTCAGGGAGCGATCACCGTTGGCGTTTCGCTTGGCCGGCAGCGGTTCGGTCGAAGGCTCCGTACGCGCATCGGAGTTTTTCGTGATGGCGTCTTGGGGCGGCGTCACGCGGGCGCCGGCGGAAGACACCGGCGGCGCCGGAGCGGAGACGTTGGCGCTGCGACCGACGGTGATGGAGGGCAGCGGCAGCAGGTCCGGCTTCGCATCCACCCGGGGGACATCGACGGGATCATCGCGCTCCGGCGGAGGCTCGAATTTCTTCGGCTCCGGCTTGGGAGCAGCGGGCGGAGGGCTGATCAGGTCGGCCTCCAGCGGCGCGACCGGCGTTCCGCTCAGGGCCTTCGCTCCGCTCACGCTGGGAGTGGCTGGAGGCGCCGGACGATCCTTGCCTCGAAGCTCGATCATCAGCCGGTCCGGACTGGAGAGCTGGGAGGCCGTGAACTCCGCGGGCTTTTCGAGATCGAGAACCACGCGCGTCACGCCGGGCTGCGTCTCGGCGATGCGAATCTGCCGCAGCAGCGAGTCGCCGACGGGGATGACATACATGCCCTTGGCCACCATCTGCGGCCGCGCGCCTTCGATGTCGAAAAACAGCCGGTCGGGGCTGGTCAGCCGGTCGTACTTATACTGAAAATCGGAAGAGACTTCGATGGCCACCCGGGTCACGTCTCCCAGGGACCAAAAGCGCACGGCCGTGACCTTCCCGGGCGGCGCGCCAAGAGAAAGCGCGGCACAGGCAACCCCGATCCACAAACCAGGGCGCTTATTGCGCGGTGCTGAGGTGTAATCTGCCATTCCCATCGATGAACTGCTCCAACCTGGGATGCTTCTCCTCGATCGTC
>Ga0335085_10015250_pt1 | contig 11157 bp, 11 predicted proteins | sample Lox_Sample_45_FD_206712 | JGI IMG/M metagenome (GOLD analysis project Ga0335085, IMG submission 206712) | Soil microbial communities from Loxahatchee National Wildlife Refuge, Florida, United States - Lox_Sample_4.5 | ecosystem: Environmental > Terrestrial > Soil > Wetlands | place: USA... | reverse complement strand
TTATAAGCGTAAGGGGTGAGATCTCCAAAGGTGTGGCGATCGAAGGTTGCATAGGCTGTAGCTTCGTCAAAGCGGCTGGCCGCAACCGTCGTCACCCATGAGTTTTTCGCCAAGCCCGGGATGTTGCCGACAACGTTCGTCCAGCTCTTTGCCCCATCGCGCGTGATCTGCACATTGCCGTCGTCGGTGCCCACCCAGATGACCTGGCCATTCTTCGGCGACTCTGAAATCGAGTAAATGGTGGTGTGCATTTCGGCGGCGGAATTATCAATAGTGACGCCGCCCGACTCTTCCTGCCTCTGTTTTTCGGGGTCGTTGGTCGTCAGGTCAGGAGAGATGCGTTCCCAGGACTGTCCATGATCGCGCGAGCGGAACAGATACTGGGCACCGATGTAGATCGTCCCCTTCTCATTGGGACTCATGTGAATGGGCGTGTTCCAGTTGAAGCGGAGCTTCTTCTCGTTGTACTCGGGCAGTGGTTGAATGGACCGCGTCTCGTGGGTATAGCGGTTGACGCGGCCGATTGTTCCGCCCTGTGCCTCGGCATAGATGTAATCAGGGTCACCGGTGTCCTGGAACATCCAGAAACCGTCGCCGCCGTAGAAGTTCTCCCACTGTGAGTTGCTCACCCCACCGGGATAGGACGAATCGCCCATCCAGGCGCTGTTATCCTGCAGCCCTCCGTACACATGGTAAGGATCGTCGTTGTCCACGCTGACGTGGTAGAACTGCGAGATCGGCAGGTTCATCTGGTGCTTCCAGCGCGTGCCCCCATCCTCGCTGCGCCACACACCGCCGTCATCGGTCGCGTAGACGATGTTGGGGTCCTCGGGATTAATCCAAATGTCGTGAAAATCGCCGTGCGCACCGCCCGAGACGAAGCTGAAGCTGCGCCCCCCATTCACGCTCAAGAGTAGCGGTCCATCGGGTTTGAAGATCTTCTTCTCGTCCTTGGGATCGACAATCAGGTTGCCGAAGTAAAAGGGCCGCCAGACCATGAAGCGGCTGGCGTCGAGGCGAGTCCAGGAACTGCCGCCATCGTCAGAGCGGAAAAGAGCGCTGCTTTTCGATTCGATGTTGGCATAGATCACGTTGGGCTTGCCGGGAGCCACCGCAACCGCCACGCGTCCCCACGGCTTGTCGGGGAGCCCCTTCGCATTCGAGTTGGTCAGCTCCGTCCAGGTGTTTCCACCGTCGGCGGATTTATACAGTCCGCTGCCGGGGCCGCCGGAGCGGAAGGTCCACCCTTGGCGCCGGAAATCCCACAATGAGGCGAACACGACATTCGGCTGCTGCGGGCTGCTGCTCATGAGTCCACAGCCGGTGGAGGCGTTGGGACCCGCCAGAACCTTCTTCCAGGTCTTGCCGCCGTCTGTCGTTTTGAAGACGCCGCGCTCCTCGTTGTCGTTCCAGAGATGACCAGTTGCACAGACAAGGACGTTGTTGCCGTCCTTGGGGTCAATGAGGATCTTGGCAATATGCTCGGTATCCTTCAGGCCGACATTGCTCCAGTTCTCGCCGCCGTCGGTGGATTTGTAGACGCCGTCCCCGACCGAGACGCTGTTACGCACCCAGGCTTCGCCGGTTCCCACCCAGACGTTCCTGGGATCGCCCTTATCAATGGCCACTGCGCCGATGGATTGCACCGGTTCGCGATCAAAGACCGGCAGGAATGTCGTGCCCCCGTTGATCGACTTCCAGACGCCGCCGCTGGCCGATCCCACGAAGACCGTGGTGCGGCCATCCTTCTCGATGGCGTCAATAGCGGCCACCCGCCCGCTCATGGTGGCCGAGCCGATATTGCGGGCAGGCAGCCCCGAGACGGTCGCGGCGTCGAACTTCGCCGGATTCTGACCAAAAGCCGTCAGCGAAAATGCCAGGACGAACCATACCCATTGCAAGCGAGCGCGAGCGATCATCGTCATAAGTCCTTTGTTCATTCCAAGTCTTGAGGTGGAGCCTAATTCTTGACCGATCCCTTGAGCGAAGCCGGCACGGCGAAATCGGCCGCCTTCAACGGCACATTCACCTCGATCTTCTGGACGGTGATGGTCTGCCAGTTGCTAGGATCGTTCTTCGGCCCGCTGGCGATCGAGAACGGGAACATCACTCCGTTCACAGGTTTGTAAGACCCGAGGTCGGTGGCCGTTTCCTTCATCGACCCGCGGATGAATTCCTGCGTCTCTTTGCGGATCTCGAGGTAGGCGTCGGGGTCGAGATAGTAATAGATGATGTCGCCGTTCTTGAGCGTCACCTTCAGGCGTAGGGCGTCGTCGCCATCAATCGTGTCGTGCCCAAGATATTCGACGGTGTTGCCCTTGGCCCTGTAGTCGACCAGCGGTCCGTCAAAATCGGAGTCGATAAGCAGGTCGCGCAGGTCATCTTCGCCCATCAGTTCGGGATCTTTACGGCCGCCGAAAGGCTGGATGGTCCATCCGGTCGTGCCATCGTAAGCCTGCACGGCGGTCATGCCCTGCAGAGAGAACGTCTCGCGCACCAGGTTGGGGCGCTCATTTTCCTGCCCGTAAGTGGCGTTGATGCCGCCCTGAGTGAGCCGCCCGGTGATTCGCAGGGTCTTTATGGCGTTGATCTTGTCGAGGCCGCCCTTGGCTTCGATATTCTTCTGGACCAATTCGTCGGCGGTTTGAGCGAAGGCGAGAACGCTGAGAAAAAGAAAGCCAAAAACGCAGGCCACACGATGCCGCATGCAAGAGACTCCTACGCTGAGACAGAGTTATCCCCGGGAAAACGGTACTCTACGCTGCTATGGACGCGATAACCAGCAGTTTGTGAGCAACCGGGGCAACTTTTTTCTGTAAATCGCTGGAGGAACTGCTTTTCCACCTGTTCAGATGACCCCTAGGCGTTTATCCTAGTCCGTCGTTTTATGGCCGCGACCTGTGCCAATGAACCTGCTGAAGCGCTGGAAGATCCGGCTGCTGCTGTTTTTTGCCGTTGTAGGGCCGGGCATCATTACCGCGAACGTGGACAACGATGCCGGCGGCATCTGGACCTACTCGTCTGCCGGAGCGCAATTCGGCCACCTGCTGTTGTGGACGATGATTCCCACCACACTTGCCCTGATCGTGGTGCAGGAAATGTCCGCCCGCATGGGTGCCGCTACCGGCAAGGGATTGAGCGACCTGATTCGCGAGGAATTCGGCCTGCGCATCACCTTCTTCATGATGATTGGCATTCTGATCACGAATTTCGGCAACGTCGTCGCCGAATTCGCAGGCATCGCAAGCAGCCTTGAACTCTTCGGCCTGCACCGCTACTACACCGTTCCGGTCTGCGCCGTCATTGTCTGGCTGATTGTGGTCAAGGGCCAGTATAAGAGCGTGGAAAAGATCTTTCTGGCCGCCTCGTTCTTTTACATCACCTATATTATCGCCGGGGTTCTGGCGCGTCCCGCGTGGGAGCAAGCGATGCTTGCGACCGTACGTCTCCCCAAGTTAGAGGAGTTTCACCATGAAACCTATCTCTACATGGTGATCGGCGTCGTGGGCACGACCATCGCTCCCTGGATGCAGTTCTACCTGCAGTCTTCGATCGTGGAGAAGGGCGTCACCCGCCGGCAATACAAGGCCTCGAAGATCGACGTGGTCGCGGGTTGTGTTTTCACCGATGTCGTGGCCTGGTTCATCATTGTGGCTTGCGCCGCTACGCTTTACGTCCACGGCCATCGCGAGGTGCGCGATGCCGCTGATGCCGCCCAGGCCTTGCGTCCTCTGGCGGGGGAGTATGCGTACATTCTTTTTGCCGTGGGACTCTTCAATGCTTCGCTGTTCGCCGCTTCGATCTTGCCGCTGTCCACGGCGTACACGGTATGCGAAGGGCTGGGATTCGAATCCGGCGTGGGCCGGGGGTTCCGCGAAGCCCCGGTATTCTACTGGCTCTATACCATCCTGATTGCGGCAGGGGCGGGAGTCATCCTTACTCCTAATCTTCCCCTGGTGCAGATCTCCGTACTCTCGCAGGTGGTGAATGGGATCGTGCTCCCCTTTGTGCTGATCTTCATGCTGCTGCTGATCAACAAGAAAGACTTGATGGGGGAGTACGTAAACTCACGGTTCTTCAACATCATTGCCTGGAGTTCCACCGTGATTATGATCGGCCTCACCGTCGCGTTGCTCTATTGGAACCTCAAAGGCGGCGGCACCTAGCCTTTTTCTTGTCGCAGTGCAACTTCTTGTGCTCCGCCTTCCTCAAAACTCACTATAATCGTGGATACCGATTCGGTGTGGTGGGTTATGCGATGTGCCCTCGCGATTCTCGCCGGAATCCTGCTGCTCGTGGCCTCTCCCTGCGTCGCTCAAGTTCCCCCTGACAAGCCGGTGAAGGAATATCACGATGGCAGCATTCGTGACATCGATGCCGTGGGCAATCGCAACGTGGGCTGTGGCCGGGGTGTAGGGAACTGGTTCAGCATCGAGAAGCAGATCGCCATGGGCCGGGCATACTCCCAGGAGGTCGAGCAGAGCAGTGTCATGGTGACCGACCCCGTGGTCACCGAATACATCAACCGGGTCGGCCAGAACCTGGTGCGGAACTCGGACTCGGAAGTGCCCTTTACGATCAAGGTCGTGGACAGCGATTCCGTCAATGCCTTCGCTTTGCCCGGAGGGTTCTTTTATGTCGACTCGGGACTGATTCTGGCCGCCGACAACGAAGCTGAATTGGCCGGCGTCATGTCGCATGAGATCGCGCACGTCGCCGCCTGCCACGCCGCCCGCGAGAACACCCGCGGGCAGCTGATGAACCTGGCATCACTCCCTCTGATCTTTGTCGGCGGGGGCATCGGCTATGCGTTACAGGAAGCCGCAGGGCTGGCATTACCGGTAAGCTATCTGCGATTTTCCCGCGGCTTCGAGTCGGAAGCCGACTATCTCGGCGTCGAATACATGTACAAGGCGGGATACGATCCTCAGGCGTTTACTGCCTTCTTCGAAAAAGTCGAGGCCATGGAAAAGACCAAGCCGGGGACCTTGGCCAAGGCGTTCAGCACCCATCCCCAGACGCCGGACCGTATTCGCAAGTCGCAGGAAGAGATCAATACGCTGCTGCCGCCCCGCGCCGAATATAAGCTGGACACCTCGGAGTTCGAAGACGTAAAGGCGCGCCTGGCCGAGATCGAGAACCGCCACAAGATCAACAACGGCAAACCGCCGCAGCTTCCGGAATTGCGCCGCCGTGAAGGGACCGACGAGAACTCCAACGGAAACAGCGGCGACAACAATGATGACGAGCGTCCCCGCCTGGAGCGCCGCACCCCCAACCAGCAGTGATTAGAGCAGCTTGCCGCCGGCTAGATCGCGCACCAGCGAAAGATCGGCTTCCAGAAAATCGAAAGACGGTAACTCTTGCCGTTCTGCCCAGCGAATATCCTTGAAAATCTTGTTTTCCAGCGGCCCGGAGAAGTGACGCACGGCAAAGAAGCGCAGTTCAACCGCGCCGCCGTTCTTGTATTCGTGGCGAATGCGCGCAACTTCTTCGTCAATGCGGGCGTTGATGCCCAACTCTTCTTCTAATTCGCGGCGCAGGGCATCGCGTGGCTGCTCTCCGTTTTCAATCTTTCCGCCGGGGAACTCCCACTTGAGCGGCATGGTTTGATGGCGCGTGCGCTGACACACCAGCAATTTGTCTTCCTGGAGGATGAGCGCGGCCACGACCCGTTTCATGAGTGCGCCACGCTTGCCGAGATGGCGCTGCGGACGGGATCAACGCAGCTCGTGAAAGTAAAGGCGAAAGCTGCCATGCCCGCGGGGCAGATGAGCTCCAATAGATGCTCGCCGAAGTCATGGTTGTTGACCAAGGCATACATGCGCGGGTGATCAACGCTGAGGTAGGTCTCCTGGCTGCGGAACTTGATATCGTCCGTCGCATTGACCGAGGTCAAGAATTTGCCGTCCTGGCGGATGATCACATCACGAGAGCCTCCGCGTGGCGATGCCATCACCAGGTTCACGGAGCTGGCCCGATAGCGCAGGGCCAGGTGATGATCGCCCTCGCCCACCGCCTCGAAGTACTCGGCTGTCGAGGCCCAGTTGCCGCTGGCGTAAAAGACGTTTTCCTCCAGATCAGCGGTGTAGGAGTAGTCCGCGATTGTGTCTTCACGGAATCCTTCCGGGTTCCCAATCCGACCGCGGCGATGGCCAAGGTACAACTCCGGGCTCGGCGGGAAACACACGGCTCCGGCATGATCCTCTTCTTTCAGAGGAGACATCGGTGGCGGTAGCTCGATAGCGGGATTGATTTCGCGCAACAGATCCTGAATCGCCTGCTCGAATTCCAGGTATCCGCCTTCGCCGAAATGGGCATAGCGCAGGTAGCCTTCCTGGTCGAGCAGGTATTTGGTGGGCCAGCAGCGGTTGGCAAAAGCTTTCCACAATTCGTAGTCATTATCAATGACGATGGGATAAGTAAGGCCGAACTCGCGAATGCCCCGCTCCACATTTGATTCATATTGCGCGAAAGTGAACTCGGGCGTGTGCACGCCGATCACCGTCAGCCCATGATCGCGATAACGCTCGTGCCAGGCCTCAACATAGGGCAGAGTACGGATGCAGTTCACACAGGTGTAATCCCAGAAATCAATCAGCACCGCGCGTCCGCGTAACTGGCGCAAGCTCAAGGGAGGCGAATTGAGCCATACGCGCCCGATTTCCGGAGCCCGGACTTTGCCTTTTTCAACGCGCATGAGATGAGGATGAGCCGGAACGCTCGATACATCTTAGACCCTTGGGCGGTTGTGGAAAACACTCGGGATGAACCGCGGCAGCCAGTGCTTTTAGTCCTTCGAGCAAGGTGGGAGCCGGCGTATTGAGGAATTCATCGTTGATGCAAAAGACGCGGCCATCTTTCACGGCGGCGACGTCATCCCAGCCGCGGTCGCGCACGATTCTTTCCAGCGGCACCCGGTTTCCAGCTCCACACCAGCCAGCGATCAGAACCTCGGGATTGAGCGCGAGCACTTCCTCCGGCGTGATCTGAGCCCCTGGCTTCCCCAAGAACTCACCGCCGCCGGCCTCCACCAGTTCTGCCACCCAGGGTTGCGATGCGATGAGCGGCTTGCCCCATTCTTCGCAAAAAACCCGAGGCCGCTGCAGATTCCAGGTTTCGCCCCGAACCGTCTCAAGCGCGCCTTGCATCTCGGCGACGACCTGCTCGCCCGCTTCGCTTGCACCCACAATTCCGGCGATGGTTGCAATATCGGTATAGATGTCTGCCAGAGTCTTCGGCGCGAGACCCAGAAAGCGCGCACCCGATTTCAGGATGGCAGTAACCGCCTTCTCTTGATAGGGAACTGAGGCGATGACGAGATCCGGCCTTGCCGCCAAAATCTCGTCGGTCGTGGCTGTCCAGGAATCGGCTACGATCATCCGTCCCGAATTGTTCACTTCCGGACAAACATCCGCGCAATACTTTGTGCAGGCCACCACACGATCGAGCCGACCCACCGCTGAGAGAATCACGGTGGCGCTGGGCTGCAGGCTGACAACACGCCGGGGGCTGTGCGAGGGCATCCCGATTCATGTTACAGGAGCCAAAGTTTAAAATGTCGGTATGTACTCGGCCACTCTGCTCGACCACTTCGAACATCCACGAAACGCCGGCGAGGTCGCTGAACCCGACGCCTCCGCGGAAATTTCCAATCCGGCGTGCGGCGATATTCTGAAGCTGACGCTGCGCGTCCGCGGGGGGAACGTGGAAGAGATCTGCTTTCTCGCCCAAGGCTGCGTGCCCGCCATGGCTTGCGGTTCGGCGCTAACTGAACTGGTGAAGGGACGAACCGTTCACGAGGCCGCTGGCGTCACTAAAGATGACGTGGTGGCCGCCGTCGGAGGGTTGCCACAAGCCTCAGGCCACGCCAGCCATTTAGCGGTGGACGCTCTCAGGGCTGCGCTGGCACAGGTCCGGAAGCGTTAGGCCTGCTCGATTCCCCATGGCTGGCGGCCGGGAATGGAACACTTTCCGAACTCCATCCTCGCAGGTATCTTAGATGGGCCGGCGTAAGTCCGGTGAGGAGAATGGGATGAGCTTGCAACGGCGCCGATGACTGCAAAAGCTGTCTGTGCTTGCGGAGCCAGCTTCATTCCGCCTCAGGATGACTTCGCCAGAACGGCACAGAATTCCGCAGAGCCAGCAGGCCCAACTGCGCCTGCAAAGGAAGCTGCCAAACATGAATCGGGAGAAACGGAAATGGAAAAAGTAGCCGGCATCGGAGGTTTGTTCTTCCGCGCTCAAGACCCCAAAGCCTTGGGAAACTGGTACCAGCAGCACCTGGGGATTTCCCTCACCCCAACGAGCGAGGGCGGAACGGTTTGGCAGCAAGAGGCCGGCCCAACCGCGTTCAGCCCTTTCCCCCGGACCACCAAATATTTCGGGGACCCCAACAAAGTGTGGATGGTGAACTTTCGCGTGCATGACCTCGACAAAATGGTAGCCCAGCTGCGGACGGCAGGAATTGAAGTCAAAGACCCGGAATCCTATCCCAACATTGGGCGCTTCACTCGTCTGCATGACCCGGAGGGAAATCCCATCGAATTGTGGCAACCTGTATAGTTCGACACCACACCTTCGGCGCTTTCCCGCAAGACTAGACGGTTTGTGCGGCCTCGATCGGTGCTGGGATGAATACCGGCCAGCGGGCTTCATTGGCTAGCTGCAGAAGATCTGGGTTGGGGTTGATCACGAACGGATGCTTCGTCATGCGAAGCATGTCGAGATCCCAGCGCGAATTGCCAAAGGCGGCCTGCGGATCTTTTCCCACCAGGGCGCGCAGAAATTTCGGCTTGCCAGGGCCGGATGGCACGCGCAACAGGCGATCTGTCACCCGGCCATTTTCCACCTCGACATGAGCCGCGATGATGCGATCTTCAGGAATATCGAAATGGCGCATGGCGGCGCGGATTACCCAGTGATTGGTGGAGGAGACCACCCAGATGTCCGTTCCCGCCTGTTGCATGCGCCGCACCAGATCACGCATCTCAGGAAAGATGCGGCTGTGCATCTTCAAGTCGAAATACTCAACGGCGGCCCGCCGCAGGTCGGTTTCCACCAGCCCACGATGCATGGTGACCATCTCGCCGCACATGTCATCTTCGCTGACCTTGCCGGCGACGTAATCCGCGTAGCGCGGACGCGCCCACCGTGCGACTGCCTCCGAGACAATGCCGTGGTCGAGCTCCCAATAGAAAAATCCTGCGCCCGAATCGCCATCCCACAGCGTGCCGTCGCAGTCGAAGGCCACCAGCTTCAGGTCGAGGCGAAGCACAGACTCGAGAAATTCGACGGCATGGGTTGCAGAAGGGGTGCTCACGGGTAAGAGACTATTTTCTCATTTGAGTGGCATAGCCGACAGTGCCGCGTATTGTTCCGGCGTGTCCACATTCAACGCGACAAACGGATCCAAGACCGGCACATATTCGATATGTGACTGCTGGCTGTGCTCGACCTCGCGCGCATTCGACGAAGCATCCGCCCGCAGGAAGACTTCGATCATCTCGCGTCCAATCAGAAAGGGATGCCCGTGCTTGCCCTGGCACTCGGGTACGACCGCCCATTTTCCGCGCGCGGCGGCGTTCTCAAAGGCAGCGTGCAAACAGGATAAGGTCTCCCCACGCACCGGCGGACGGTCGACCAGGGTGATGGTAGCGGCATCGCGTCCCTGATTCAGCACCTCCTGCAAGCCCACTTGCAGGGAACTGAACTGTCCGCGTTCGGGCTCGGGATTGCGCACCAGTGAGGCGCCGCTGGCGTAGACGATGGGCGCGAGATGGTGCTCATTCTTCCCCACCACCACCAGCACCATGTCGTTAAAGGGATTGAGCGAACGGATTGCTGCGGAAAGAAACGTACCGGTAGGTGCTTCGCCGGGGGACATGGGAGGCCAGGGAAGCAGCGCCTTGTCGCTTCCCATACGTGTCGATTCCCCGGCGGCGAGGATCACAGCACAGAAGCTGGGTGCGCGGCTCATTCGATGGCAAATCCTGCCCTCAGGACTTCGAATCTTCTTCGATCTCGGCGGGCGATTCGTCGCCCAGGTTCTTTCCCTGGAACCAGCTCATATGCGGTAAGACCCGCTCGGCATGGCGGCGAACCCCGATGAGTTCTGCCGTAATCGCGACCGCAATCTCTTCCGGCGTGACCGCTCCAATGTCCAGGCCAACGGGGGCATGCACGCGTTCAAATAATTTCGCCGGCAGTCCCCCTTTCGTCAGCTCGCGGAAGATGGAAATCGTCTTGCGCTTCGATCCGATCATGCCGATGTACTTCGCCGGCGTTTGCACCGCCCAGCGCAGAATGCGCATATCGTCGCGGTGGCCCCGCGTCACGATCATGATGTAGGAAGAGTCGCTCGGGGAAAGTCGCGCCATCGCCAGATCGAAATCTTCCGCGATTACCTCGCGTGCCTCGGGGAAGCGTTCGCGGTTGGCATACGCGTCCCGGTCGTCAATCACGGTAACATCGAATCCCACTTGGCTCGCGGCCTTGCACAGGTTGTAGGAAACATGTCCGGCCCCGAACAGGTAGAGTTCCGCGACCGGCAAGATCGGTTCCAGGAAAATGTCGAGCGTCCCCCCGCAAACCAGGCCGGTGTCATACTTGGGATCCTGATTCAGATTGAACGTCATGGTGCGGGGCTTCTCGTTCTCCATCACCTCGCGCGCCGCCTGCCAAACTTCGGCCTCGACGCAGCCTCCGCCGATGGTTCCGAAAATCGACCCATCATCGCGCACCAGCATCTTCGCGGTCTTAAACGAGGGAATTGAGCCGCGTACGTTCACGATGGTGGCCACGGCGCCACGACGGCCCTCCTTGCGGAGTTTCACGATCTCCTCGTAAATGTCCATGAGGTTGATTTTCCAGCAGGGGATGGGGGGAAGTCAAAAGTGGCCCAAAGGGAAGCCCGGGTCAAAGAGGCTGATGCCAGATCCTCCGGATCCATTCCGCACTTTCTCCGTCCCACACTTGTGCTAGCTTGGTTAGTTTCATTCCGAAGGAGCGTTCTCATGAAAGCCATCGTCATGCATGAATACGGCGGCCCCGAGGTTCTGAAGTATGAGGATTTTCCCGATCCCAAGCTGCGCCCCGACCAGGTTCTGGTCCGCGTGAGAGCGTGCGCGCTGAATCACCTTGACGTCTGGGTGCGCA
>Ga0335085_10015249_pt1 | contig 11157 bp, 7 predicted proteins | sample Lox_Sample_45_FD_206712 | JGI IMG/M metagenome (GOLD analysis project Ga0335085, IMG submission 206712) | Soil microbial communities from Loxahatchee National Wildlife Refuge, Florida, United States - Lox_Sample_4.5 | ecosystem: Environmental > Terrestrial > Soil > Wetlands | place: USA: Florida... | reverse complement strand
CGATGTCCTTCGGGCTGGCGACGAGCATGCGCAGGACGTTGAACGCCCCCACCACGACGTTCTCGCACCAGTACAGCAGCAGCACCGAGAACACCGTCCAGTGGAACGCCACCACGCCCACCAGCGGCACGAGGTTCGCCGCCGCCAGCACGAACGCCGACGGCGGGAGGTCGCGGTCCTGCGTGGGTGCGGGCGTCGTGGCGGTCACGGGGGGGCTGCCTCCGCGCTGCGGGTTCGCCGGCCGGGGCTCCGGGCCATCCGCCCGGCCGATGGGCCCCAAACATAGCGGAGCGGCGCCGCGCCGGAATGCCCGGCGCCGCCCGGCGCGGGCGAGTCTTGACGGGCGGGATATTTGATACTACTTAGTTATGTAGATATATGAGCGAACCGTCCATCCCGCCCGCCGGCCGCCCGCGGCGCCCGATCCCGTGGCGCGCGGTCGAGGCCGCGCTGTGGATCGGCGTCGCCGGCCTGCTGTTCGTGCGCGTCGCGCCGCAGGTGCAGGCCGCGCTCGGGTGGCGACGCGCGGGCGTCCCGGCGCCGGCGGTCTCGCTCGCGTCGCTCGACGGCGGCGTGGCGACGCTGGGGCAGCTCGAGGGCCAGGTGGTGCTGGTGAACTTCTGGGCGACCTGGTGCCCGCCGTGCCGGGCCGAGATGCCGGGCCTCGAGGCCGTTTACGAGGGCCGGCACGCGGCCGGGTTCACGGTGCTGGGCATCTCGCTCGACGAGCGGCCGCCGGCGGAGGTGGCCGCGTTTCTCCGGGACCACGGGATCCGGTACCCGGTGGCGATGGCGACCCCGGAGGCCGTCGCGGCGTTCGGGGGCGTGAGCACGCTCCCCACGTCCTACCTGATCGATCGCCGCGGCCGCGTGCGCTACACGGTCCACGGGCTGTTCGCCGGCGTGGCCCTGCGCGCCGCCGTGGACCGCCTCCTCGCCGAGCCTTCCTGAGTGCGGTGCGCGGGGCGGGAACGCTGAACGCGCGCGAGATCCCGCGGATCGCGGCGCCGCTCCTGCTGGGGGCCGCCGTCCTGCTGTCGTTCCGCCTCGAGAAGCCGGCGCCGCCCGTCGAGCTCTCGGGCGGCGAGCCGCCGGAGCCGTCGGCGGCGGAGGTGCGCACCGGGCTCGCGCGGGCCACCGGTCCCGGCTCGCCGGGCTACGATCGCGGCGTGACGGGCGCACCCGTCACCGTGGTCGAGTTCGCCGACTTCGCGTGCCCCTACTGCGCGCGCTTCGCGCTCGAGTCGTATCCCACACTGGCGCAGGAGTTCGTAGAGACCGGACAGGTGCGGTGGAAGTACGTGCCCTTCGTGCTCGGGATCTTCGCGAACGGCGAGCAGGCGACGCGCGCCGCCGAGTGCGCGGGAGAACAGGGCCAGGCGGCGTTCGGCAAAATGCACGACGATCTGTACGTGGAGCAGGACGTCTGGAAGGCGGCGCCCGATCCGGCGGCCGTGTTCAGGAGCATGGCGAGAAGCGCCGGTCTGGACGGGGACCGCTTCGCGTCCTGCCTCGCGAGCGACGCGCCGGACCGCCGCATCGGCGCCTCGAACGCGCTGGCCGACCAGCTGGGCGTGCGGGCCACGCCGACGTTCTTCGTCGCCGGCCGCCGCGTGCAGGGCGCGCTGCGGGCCGAGGATTTCCGCGCGGTGCTGCTGCAGGCCCTGGCCGCCGCGCGGGCCACTCCGCGCCGACCGGCCGCGGAGTCGGAGGCACCGTGAGGAGGGGCCGCCTGCCCGCCGCGCTCCTCGACCGGCTGGCCGACCGCTTCAAGGCGCTCGGCGAGCCGAGCCGGCTGGCGATCCTGTCGGCGCTGCACGCCGGCGAGCTGAGCGTGGGAGAGCTGGTCGCGCGGACGGGGCTGGGGCAGGCGAACGTGTCGAAGCACCTGGACCTGCTGCGGCGCTGCGGCTTCGTGGTGCGGCGCAAGGACGGATTGAACGCCTACTACCGGATCGCCGACCACGACGTATTCCGGATCTGCGACGTGCTGTGCGAGCCGCTTCACCGCGCGGCGGGGTGAATCTCCCGCATCCGCCGGAGGCGCGGCACCGATAGCGCCACGATCCCGACGACCGTGAGGGACGCGAGCCCGCCGAGAACCACGGCCGGCACGGTTCCCAGCAGCCTCGCCGTCACGCCCGACTCGAACTCGCCCAGCTCGTTCGACGATCCCACGAAGATGGAGTTCACCGCGATGACGCGGCCCAGCAGGGGCGGCGGCGTCAGCACCTGGAGCAGCGTCTGGCGCACCAGGACGCTGATGTTGTCCGCCATCCCGCTCACCAGCAGGAGCGCGGCCGACAGCCCGAAGCTCCGCGACAGGCCGAAGCCGACGATGCACGCGGCGTAGAGCCCCACGGCGAGCAGCATCGTCCGGCCTGCGCGCCTGAGCGGCGGGCGGTGCGCCATCACGAACGACATCGCCATCGCGCCCACGGCGGGGGCCGCGCGCAGCGCGCCCAGCCCTTCGGGGCCCACGTGCAGGATGCGGTCCGCGAAGACCGGCAGCAGCGCCTCCGCGCCGCCCAGCAGCACGGAGAACAGGTCGAGCGTCTGGGCGCCCAGCAGCACCCGCTCGCTCCACACGAAGCGCAGGCCCGAGAGCAGATCGTCGCCGGCGCCCTCGTCGCGCCGCGCGCCGCCCGCCGCGATGCGGGCGCGCACCATCGCGAAGGCCACGAGCGCCACCAAGATCAGCGCGGCCTGCACCGCGTACGCGGCCGCGACGCCCGCGAACCCGTAGAGCAGGCCGCCGAGGGCGGGGCCCGCCACCGCGCCCACCTGGAACGTCGAGCTGCGCCACGCGATGGAATTGGGGAGGATCTCCCGCGGCACCAGGCCCACGGCGAGCGAATTGCGCGCGGGCTGGAGGAAGCTCCGCGCCAGGCCGCCGACGGCGAGGACGACGTAGAAGGGCCAGACGCCGTGCGCCGCGACCCAGGCGTGCGTCTCGCTCAGGGCGACCAGCACCAGCGCGCACGCGAAGAGCACGGCGAGCGCCCAGAGGGCGATCCGCCGGCGGTCGAACCGGTCCGCGACGTGCCCGGCGAACAGCGCCACGCCGATGAACGGCACGACCTCGGAGAGCCCGATGAGGCCGAGCGAGAGCGGATCGTGGGTGATGCCGTAGATCTGCCACGACACCACCAGGGTCTGCACCTGCGCGCCCAGCGTCATCGTCAGGAGCGAGACGATGAAGCGGCGGAAGTCGGGGATGCGGAACGAGGCGTAGGGGTCCAGCGGCACGCGCGGAATGTAGCGGGGCGGGGCGCCGTGGTGTACGCGATCGCCGGCGCCCGAGCGCGCTACCGGCGGCGCCGCTCACGTTGCGCGAGGCGGCGCGCCCGGCCACCTTCCGGCGGTCCTCTCGCGGTCCCGGAGCCTCCCATGCGCGCCTCGCTCACCCTCGTCCTCCTTGTATTCCTGGCCGTGCCTCCGGTGGCGCCGGCGCAATCGCGGCGCCCGGCCGCGGAAGGCACCACCGCGCGGCCCGCGGGCGCCGCCGACCGGCGGGTCGTGCTCGACCGGGACGGCATCGTCCGCTGGGCCGACGACGGGCAGGAGGTGACGCTGTTCGGCGCGAACTACGTGCTCCCGACGGCGTCGGACTACCGCGCCGCCGGCTACCTCGGCGCCGACCGGAAGAAGATGATCGACGAGGACATGGCGCAGTTCGCGCGGATGGGCTGGGACGGCATCCGGCTCACGTTCTGGGGCGACTGGGAGGCGGCGGACAGTGCGGGCAACCTCATCGCGAACGACCACCTCGACCTGCTGGACTATTTGATCGCCCGCGCCCGCGAGCGCGGCATCTACATGCTCTTCAGCCCCATCGAGCTGTACAGCTCGAACTGGCCGGACGCGATGGACCGTGACGCGGCGACCCCGGGCTTCGGCCGCGTGTTCGGCAAGGCGAAGATGGGGACGGATCCGGCGGCCATCGCGGCGCAGGTGAACTACCTGAAGCAGATCCTCGACCACGTGAATCCGTACACGGGCGTCGCGCTGAAGGACGAGCCCGCGATCCTGTTCATCGAGCTGGTGAACGAGCCGTGGCACCACCCGGAGGACCTCGACGGATCGGTGCGTTACCTCAACGCGCTGACCGACGCGGTGCGCAGCACCGGCTGCACGAAGCTCATCTTCTACAACGTGAGCCAGGACTTCCGCATCGCGGAGGCCATCCGCCGCTCCGAGGTGCAGGGCGTGACCTTCGCGTGGTATCCCACGGGCCTCAACAGCGGCCACGAGCTGGCCGGCAACTACCTCCGGACGGTGGATTCCTTCCCCGACATGCTGCGACCGGACATCGCCGGCCTGCCGCGGATCGTGTACGAGTTCGACTCGCCCGACCTCAGGACCGGCTACATGTACCCGGCGATGGTGCGGACCTTCCGCGCCGTGGGCGCGCAGTTCGCGGCGATGTTCGCCTACGACATGCTGCAGACCGCGTCCCGCAACCTCGGCTGGCAGACCCACTACCTGAACCTCGTCTACACGCCCCGGAAAGCGATGAGCGCGATCATCGCGGCGGAGGCGATGCGGCGCCTGCCGCGGATGCGCTCCTACGGCCCGTACCCGGAGAACACGCGCTTCGGCGACTTCCGGGTCTCGTACGAGGGCAACCTCGGCGAGCTGGCGGCGGACGACGCGTTCCTCAACGCGGGCCCGACCGACGACCCCGCGCCGGACCCCGCGGCGCTGACGCGCGTCGCCGGCTACGGGTCCTCACCCCTCGTCGTGTACGAGGGGCAGGGCATCTACTTCCTCGACAAGGTGCGGCACGGGGTGTGGCGCCTGGAGGTGTACCCCGACGCGGTGCCCGTGCGCGATCCGTTCGAGCCGCCGAATCCGGGCAAGATCGTGACGCGCGCCATCAGCCGCGCGTGGCCGATGTCGGTCGCGCTGCCGGACCTCGGCCCGACCTTCACCGTCCAGGCGGTGACGGCGGGGAATGCGCGGATGGTGCAGGCCTACGGGGGGCGCTTCACCGTCCGGCCGGGCGTGTACGTCCTGAGCCGCACGGGTCCCGTGAACGCCGCGACGCTCCCGGCGCGCATCGGCGAGCTCGGGTTCGCCGAGTTCCACGCGCCGCCGCCCGACACGCTGCCTCCGGTCGTCCGGTCGCTGGCGCCGCCGCAGGTGCTCGCGGGCCGCGACGCCCATCTCGAGGCGCTGGTGGCGGACACCACGCCGCCCGACTCGGTGACCCTGTTCCTGCGGCCGCTCGCCGGCTTCTTCTACCGCGGCTACGCGATGCGCCCCGCCGGCGGGTATCGCTACGCCGCCACGGTGCCGGCCGCGGCGCTGCGCGAAGGGCCGCACGAGTTCGTCGTGACGCTGTACCGCGGGGACGCGGTGCTCACGTTCCCCGACGGCCTGGCCGCGCGGCCCAACGCGTGGGACTACTACGGCCACGGCTCGTGGAGGCTGGACGCGGTGAGTCCCGCGACGCCGCTGCCGATCTTCGAGCCGGCGCGCGACGCCGCCCGGCTCGCCTTCAGCCGCATCGGCGACGCCGGGCGCCTCGGCCTGTTCGGCCTGGGCGTCTCGTCGGCCACGGGACGGACCGTGTTCCACTTCGAGCTGCCGGTGCGCCCCGACGGCGAGGCACTGGACGACTACACCGCCTCGCTCGTGGTGGCGGACCGGGTCGCGGCGCGGGGCACGACGCCGCCCGCCGAGTCCCTGAGCGTGCGGCTGCGCGGGCTCGGGCCGCACCAGATCCTGCACGTCACGCTGATGGAGGACGACGGCACGAGCTGGACGGCCGACGTCGCGGCCGACAGCACGTGGAGCGAGCAGACCCTGCCGCTGTCGTCGTTCCGCGCGAGCCGCGGCGTGCTGCTGCCCGAGGGCTTCCCCGGCGAGTGGAACTACTGGGTGGGGCCCGCGGCCGGCCGTGGCGGTCCCGGCGACCGGCTGCGGCCCGACCACGTGGAGCGGCTGCAGCTCTCGCTGCGCCGCGAGGACGGGGTCAAGGTGACGCCCGGGAGCTACGGCGTCGAGGTGGAGTCGGTCGTCCTGAAGTGGTGACGCAGGTTCGCTGCGACGGGTGCGGACGGTGAGATGCGGAGGGGCCGCCCGCCGAAGCGGGCGGCCCCCAGTCGGCCACAGGTCTGATCAGCAATCCGCGGTGTGATCCAGCCGGCGGCTGAAGCGGATTCCGGCTACTGCGCGAAGGTGTATGTCGCCTCCCAGTACCAGATGCTGCCGCCCGGGTGCGCGACGGATGCATCGGCCTGGAACCCCGCGAGATTCCCCGTCCCGCCGGAGAACGTGCACGTACCGGCGTTGGTCACGAGGTCGATGTCGCAGTGACCGAAGGCGGAGTCGGTCCCCGAGCCCGGCGCGGTGAGGGTGACGTCGCTGTGCAGGGCGGCGGCTCCGGCCGCGGACGCGTACAGGACTGTCGAGCCCACCGCGATCGCGCCCAGGTTCGAGGTCGCGATCGTGCACGATGAACCGGCGAGACCCGTGTAGTTCGAGCAATCCGTCGTCACCCGGAGGCTGCCGCTCCGGGCCGGCGGCGGGTCGGCAGGCACGCCCTTCGGCGCCGTGGTATTCGATTCCGAACACGCCGTGATGGCGCTGGACACGACGATCGCGGTGGCGATGAGCAACTGGCTGCGGATCATTGGATCCTCTCCGATATACGTTGCTGCCGCGCTGACCCGGTCCTCGCGACCAAGCCCCTTGTCACGCTGATTGGCGCCGGCTTGAGGACCACGGTAAGGGCCGACCATCGCGGCCTCATCGCCGGCACGTCGCGGTGGCGTCGCGGCGCCCCCTGGTAGCGGGTTCGGCGGGTTGCCATCGGGCCCGGCCCCTTGCTCACGCCCCCCGCGCACAGCAGGATTCAGCCACTCCAGGGAAGACAGAGGATGGCGGCAACGGACAGCGTGTTCCGACTCCGCGTGCTTGGTGGCTTCGCGCTTGCAGGTCCGCCCGGAGCCCCGGCACCCGCGCGCCCCCAGCGCCGGGGCGACGCGGTTCTGGCGGTCCTGGCCGTGTGTGGTGACCTGGGGTGCACCCGGGAGCGGCTGGTCGCGCTTCTCTGGCCGGAGAGTGACGAAGCCCGCTCTCAACAGGGGCTTCGCGACGCCCTGTATGCCATTCGCCGTGCGCTGGATCCCAGCGCCGTGCTATCCGCTGCCCGCCTGCTGCGCCTCAACCCCGAGGTCGTCGTCTCGGATGTTCAATCGCTCGCGCAGGCCCTGGCCGCGGGGCGGCACGCGGATGCGGTGCGGGAGTACGCCGGACCGCTGCTGGACGGCTTCCACGTGGACGACGCGCCGGAGTTCGAGCGCTGGCTGGACGGGGAGCGTACCCGCCTGGCACGCCAGCAGGCGGAGGCGCTCGAGCACCTGGCCGTGGCGGCCGAGCAATCCGGGGCGTGGCACGAGGCGGTGAGCTGGTGGGGGCGTGCAGCGGAGCACGATCCCGTCAACTCCCGCTTCGTGCTCCGGCAGGCCCGCGCGATGGCCGCGGCCGGGGACCGGGCGAACGCCCTCAAGGCTGCCACCGATCACGCCCGGCGGTTGCGCGAGGAACTCGACCTCGAGCCCGACGGCGATTTCCTCGCGGCCATCGAGCGGATCCGGCGAGGGGAGACGCCGGAGCGGCATGCCCTCCTGCCCCGCCTCGCGGCGGGACCGGCGCTTTCCCTCCAGGCTGGGGACCCGCTGCCTCAGGCCCAGGAGCCGCTGGCGGTAGCGACGGGATCCGCGGCGCCGGCGGCCGGCGCGGCCGTCGGCCATGCGAAGCGCGGACGAAGCTGGGTGCCATGGGCGGCCGCGGCTGCCACGATCGTCGTGGCGGCCGCTTCCGTCGGGGTGGGGAGCTGGTTGAAAACACGCGCGGCACCCCTCCCGCCGCGAACCGCGATCGCCGTGCTGCCGTGCTCGAACCGCACCGCCGATTCGGCCCATGCATACTTCGCCGGTGGGCTGCACGACGAGATCCTGAGCCGCCTCAACGAGGTCGCGTCGCTCACGGTCTTCGGCGGGCAATCGCTGACTGAGTACGGGGAGACGTCGAAGCCGCGACAGATCGCCCGGGAGCTGGGAGTCGGGAGCATTGCGGAGTGCAGCGTGGAGGTCGCCGGAAACCAGCTCCGCGTCAATGTGCGGCTCTTCGACCCGTTCACCTCGGTGACTCTCTGGGCGCACCCATACGACACGACGCTGGACGACGCATTCGCGGTGCAAAGCGACATCGCCCGGCAAATCGTGAGCGCGCTCGGAGCGACGCTGGACAGTACGGAGGCCGCAGCAATCACCGAGGCGCCCACGCAGAACAAACAGGCCTATGACTTCTACCTGCAGGGGCAAGACTACTTTGGGCGGCCGGGGTTCGGCCGGCAGAACCTCGAATCCGCGCAGCGGCTCTACGAGCAGGCGCTGGCGCTCGACCCTGCCTTTGCCCTGGCGCACGCCGCGCTGGCCACCCTCCATAACTCGATGTACCACTTCTTCGATGCATCCCCTGCCAGACTGGAACAGGCGAGGCGGGAAGCAACCCTGGCGCTCCGGCTCGCACCACACTTGCCGCAGGCGCATGCAGCGGCGGGCCTGGTGCACCTCAACGATGGCGACACCCGCGGGGCCCTGGCCGAGTTCAAGCTCGGGCGGCAGTACGCGCCGAACGACGCCGGGCTGTGGGGCTGGATCGCGGGCTTGAATGGCGCGCTGGGCAATTGGGATAGCGCCGTCGTGGCGGTCAACCGCGCGCGAACACTCCTGCGGAGAATCGACTCGCGCGACGCGAACATGTGGCACAGCATCGGGGACACGTATCACTACCTGCATCGCTACCGGGAAGCCATCGAGGCATACCGCAAGGAGATCGCGCTCGCGCCGGACGTCCCCCAAGCCCGTCTCTCGCTGGCTTGGAGCTACATCTTGTGGAAGGGCCAGGTGGATACGCTTCGCGCCGTGCTCAAGGCCTTGCCACCGGACGGAGATCCAGGAGGGGGAGGCGGGACTATCATCGCCCAACGTCTCATGTTGGCCACGATGGAGAGGCGCCCCGACTCCGTACTATTGCTGCTTCGCGTCGCTCCGTGGGCGGTGGGAACGAGCCCGGACGCCACCCTGGCCCGTGCGCTGACGGCTGCAGTGGCGTACCTCATCCGTGGCGACAGTGTTACCGCCCATGCCTTCTACGATACGGCTGCCGCCATCCTCGACTTCCGGGCGCGCGCGCATCCCCACGACGTGGACCATCGCACGCGCGGCGCGGTCTTGGCATGGCTCGGCCGCCGCGCGGAGGCGTTGCGCGAGGCCCGCTGGCTCGAGCGGTCTGACGAGTATCGCCAGGATCGCGACCTGGCACTGGGCGTCGGCGAAATCCTGATGCGGGTTGGTGAAGTCGATTCCGCGCTCCCGCATATCGAGCGTTCGCTGTCCGGCCCGTCTTCCACCACCGCTCCCATGCTCCGCCTCTACCCGGACTGGGATTCCTTCTGGAGCGACCCGCGCTTCCGGGCGCTGATGGCGAAGTACGCCGACCCGGAGCTTGGCGCCGAGTGACGTTCAGGATCTCGCGGCGTAGCCGGTCGGTGGGCGCCGCGCCCGAAGCCTAGGGGCGCACGGCGGCGTGCGTGCCGATCAGGGTGCTCGTGATCTCGAAGTCGATCACGTCGCCGGGCGTGATCAGGATCGGCTCGGCGGCGGCCTGCCGTCCGTACGCCGTCGCGTGGGCGACGAACTGGATCATGCGGTCGGTGGACAACACGTCCCTGCGCAGCACGAACCGGCTCGGGATGCCGGGGTTCACCGTCCCCATCCGGTAGCTCGTGTTCGCCCCGATCGCGTACACCTCCATTGGCAGTTCCCAGTCGTTGGTCACGACGACCACGACCGTGTCGCCTTCCGACTGCCGGAACTGGCTGAGCAGCACCAGGTCGTACGGCGAGTTCACGGTGGCCACGCCCTTCCTCACCCACACGGTGCTGTCCGAGTACGCCTCGGTGAGGAGCGTGCCGTTGGCGAATACGCTCGCGACCGGGACGTGCTTGAGGCCCTTCGGCTGATCCATCGCCACCACGACGCGGTCGTCGAGGCTGTCGGTCGTCAGGAGGCGCGCGAAGACGTACGGCTTGTCCTGGAGCGTGTGGTGGACGCCCGCGCCCACCGCCGGGTGCTCCCTCCGGAACCGGCCGAGCATCCGCCAGAAGGCCAGGACGTGGCGCGTCGAGTCGGTCCTGAGGTCGCGCCAGTTCATGTCGGAGCGCAGGTTGGCGTCGCCCTGGGCGCCGTCCACACGGAGCGGCCGCGCGGTCTCGTCGCCGTAGTAGACCTGGGCGCCGCCCGGCGCGAGCAGCAGGCGGACGGCGGCGCCGAGCGGGTCCTTGCGGTCCTGGTCGTAGGGCTGGCCGTCGTCGTGCGAGCTGAGGTAGTTGAGGAAGCTCACGCCGCTCAGGGGCCCGCCGTGCAGCGCCGCGGAGTAGCGGGTATCGAGCGAGTCGAGCGAGCCGGCCGCGTCGCGCTTGAAGGCGAAGTTGATGAGCCCATCGTAGCCGTGGGCGAAGAAGTCCACCGTGCTGTCGCCATAGTTGTAGCGGCGGCCCTGGCTCGGGTCCCAGCCGTACACCTCGCCCACCATGTAGAACGGCAGGTTGTCGATGACCTTGCCGGGGTTGGCGTGCTTCCAGTCCGCGAACGCGACGTCGGCCTGCTGCTTCAGCTCGGCGGCGACCGACTCGCCGAAGTGCTTCGCGGTGTCCATCCGGTAGCCGTCGATCCCGAACTCGCGCACCCAGTCGGTGAGCCACTTGATGAGGTAGTAGCGGGGCGCGCGCGGGTATCCGGTGCGCACGAAGAACGAGTCCAGCGAGGCGCGCTCGGTGTCGAGCCGTCCCTCCTGCCGCCACTTGTCCACCAGCCAGCCGGGGAGCTCGACCGGGGTGTCGCTCTCGGTGCGCACGTCGGGCAGCGTGGGCACGAGGTTGCAGTCCACGGTGGTGGCGTAGCTCCGGTACGTGCAGTTCGGGCCCGGGCGCACCCAGTCCGACGGCCAGGCCGAGTCGAGGGGCGTGGCCGGTCCCGTGTGGTTGATCACCGCGTCCATCAGCACCCGGATGTGGCGGCGGTGCGCCTCGTCCACCACGGCGCGCAGGTCGTCCTTCGTGCCGAACGCGGGGTCCACCGC
>Ga0335085_10015248_pt1 | contig 11158 bp, 9 predicted proteins | sample Lox_Sample_45_FD_206712 | JGI IMG/M metagenome (GOLD analysis project Ga0335085, IMG submission 206712) | Soil microbial communities from Loxahatchee National Wildlife Refuge, Florida, United States - Lox_Sample_4.5 | ecosystem: Environmental > Terrestrial > Soil > Wetlands | place: USA: Florida... | reverse complement strand
CGTTTGGGTGGGCCGTTTCCCAAACGAGGAGTCGGTCAAATCTCCGGGCGGCGGCATCCCGTTTCATCTGCTCGAACAGGGGCCGCAGGCGGGCACCGGCTCGGCTGGATTTGCCCTGGTCCACGTAGACGAACTGCAGGGATCTGCTGCAAACAGGCGGACGCTGGGCGAGCGATGGGTGAAGCGTCAGCCAGGATCACGCAGCAATGCCGAACAGACTGTGAATGAATTGACGCTGCCCAACCACATCGCCCTTCCTCAACCAACGGATCTGCCCTTTCCGGATCGCATGCATCGCCTCGTATCCCTCGATCGTTCGCTAGGCGCCTTCCACAGATCGAAATCCCAGGCCCGCGTTGATCCGCTTCTTAATGAACCGGTGATCCTGTTCCAGGATGTTATTGAGGTAAGGTGACGTGCGGCAACGACATCGCTGGCCGAGTTCGCCAGATTGCTTCAGTTCCTCGGTGGCACGAGCGTACGCAGGACGTCCATCTGCATTGATGACGCGCGGTCGGATTCCCGGATGCGCCGACAACGCCAGCCGCAGGAACAGCTTGGCGGTGATCGAATCGCGTTTGGGAGACAGCACAAAATCGATCGTTTCGCCGGTTGAATCGACGGCCCCGTAAAGGTAAGCCCATTGTCCGGCGACCCGAACGTACATTTTATCCACCCGCCAGGACCGATTGGGGCGCCGCAGTTCACGGCGAATTCTTTGATTCAGAACAGGCGCGTACCGCTGCACCCAACGCCAGATCGTGACGTGATCCACCGAAAGGCCGCACTCGGCCATGATTTCTTCCAGATCGCGGTAGCTGAGCGAATACCGCAAATACCAGCGGACGCACAAAAGAATGATCACATCCTCAAGTGCCGCCCCCGGAACAACGCTGGCCGCCTTTTCGTCACCAACCTACCCTACCAGATCGCGGTTCCGCCGTTTGCAACAGATCCGCCGTGACGGCCTGGCGCATTAGAGCACAAGCGCTGCACTCGGCCGCGGCAGGTGATGGCAGTCCGCCTCGGCCTGGCGCAACGTATTGCCCAACAATTGAACGTTTAAGATTACAGTACACAAGCGTACGTTTCGGTTCTGTTGCAAGTGGGTTTGAGGTGATCTGGTAAGGTGCATCGTGACTCGAAGACGGCCAGCGCTGTTCCGCGGACGGCATTTCGAAGATGTGATCATCCTCCTGTGCGTTCGCTGGTACCTGCGATATTCACTCACATATCGCGATCTGGAGGAGATCATGGCGGAGCGGAACCTCTCGGTTGACCACGTCACCATTTGGCGCTGGGTCCAGCGCTACGCACCCGTTTTGAATCAGCGAATGCGGCGTGAGATGCGGCATCCGAATCGGTCTTGGCGGGTTGATGAGACCTACGTGAAGGTGGCAGGCCGCTGGGCCTACCTGTATCGCGCCGTCGATTCTGCCGGTGAGACGATCGAGTTCATGTTGTCGCCCAATCGCGACCTGATGGCGGCGAAGCTCTTCCTGCGTTTTGCATTGTCCACGGGCGGCCCCGCGCCGCGTGTGATCAATGTGGACGGCCATCCGGCGTATGCGAGCGTGGTTGCCGAGTTGAAGGAGTCCGGCGAACTCAACCGTCGATGTTGTTGCCGAACCGAACCGCACCTTACCTGAATAACATCATCGAGCAGGACCATCGGTTTATCAAGAAGCGGATTACGGCGAGCCTCGGGTTCCGATCGGCAGAGGGAGCCTGGCGAACGATCGCGGGCTACGAGGCGATGCATGTAATCCGCAAAGGTCAGGTCCGCTGGGTCGCTAAGGGCGATGCTGTAGCGCAGCGGCAGTTCATCCACACCATCTTCGGTATCGCTGCATAGCTCGACCGGACACGCCACGCGTCGGCTAATCCACTCCTGCTATTTGCAACAGAACCCTTTTGAGGACATTAACGACGAACATCTGTTGTGGGCTGACCTGGTCATGGTGAGCGCCATGTATGCGCAGCGCGCCGATGCGCGATCGATCCTTGCCCGCGCGCGGGCACTGGGCCGGCGGACGTTAATCGGAGGGCCCTGGGCGAGCAGCGAACCGGAGGCCGTGCTTGCCGATGCCGATCACGTTCTCGCGGGCGAAGCGGAAGAAGTCTTCGCAGGTATCGCGGCGGCGCTGGAACGAGGACCGTGCTCGTCACCCTGGTTTGATCCCCAGCGCGAATGTCATGAGACTTCAGAACGACGTCCCCGGGGGGCACCCGCACAGGGTGACAGGCGAGTGCTGAAAACGAAACGAAGCATTCATTCCTCAAGCGAGGATAGGATCACAAAGCCGATGCCCGATTAGCTTCCCGCCGCTTTCGGCGGGAAGCTATTGAGCGTAGCCCTGCCCGTATCCCGGCGCCTGGCTTACGTTGTTCGCAATGAACTCACATACGTGCATGTACTAACGGTGCATCGTGTGTGGTTTATTTTGCCGAGCGAACAGCGGCGACGACGGTGCTGTCAGGCGGCGCCGCTTGTGCTGCCAGTTCCCGCTCCCGGCTAGTCGGCACCAATCGTTTGCCGTTATTCTCCGGCGTCCAGATCTCGGAAAGGAAATACGCAGAGCCGAAGCGATGAAAGACCAGCTTCGGTGTCTCGTGCCCGTTGACGGAATAGGCGTCATTGGCGAGAACGATCGCCGCGTTCTTATGATCCTCGGACCGGATGGCGACCGTTCCGGGAGCTGGCCCGCGTTGCACGATGTATCGCCCGGCCGGCAGCATCTGTTTGCCCGCGGCGAAGGCAAAGGGAATCTCGGCCTTCACGAGGTTTGTGGTTTGCGCCATGGCGGCCGCGGCCGCCAGCACGGGAACGATCCAAAGACGGAGCAGATTCTTTCTCATCGTGACCTCCTTCAGGTCGTCGGAGGCGAAGCTGGCTTGGACAACTTTGTTCGTTGCGCACTGCCCTGCCCGCCTGCCTTCACTCCCTCAGGCGCAATTGGGGCGGGAAAACCGGAAGTACCCTAAGAAAACGTTGTCGGAGGGGAAGTGATGCGGCGCCTTCGGCGGTTTTCAGGTTCGGAGCCTGGTCAGGAAGCCTGGCCAGGCGGACGGCAGCAGCGGCTTTTCCATCTGCCAGGCTGTCCCGCCGCTATTTTTCCCCGCTCATCTCGGCTAACAGCCAGGCGCGTGCCAGCCGCCAGTCTCGCAAGATGGTATCCGGCGAGACCTTTAACACCGCCGCCGTCTCTTCCACGGTCAAGCCGCCGAAAAACCGAAGCTCAATAACCTGTGCCTTGCGTTCGTCCAGCTTCGCCAAGGCATCCAGCGCATCATCCAAAGCGATCAGCTCGCGTTCGCGTCCCGTGGCCATCTCGGGGATTTCATCCAAATTGACTCGCGCCAGCGGCCCACCGCGCTTGGCCGTCAAGCGGCGCCGCGCCCGATCCAGCAGGATGTGACGCATGATCTGGGCCGACACCGCGAAGAAGTGCGCACGGTGTTGCCAGTCCACATTGGTGACGTCGATCAGCTTGAGGTAAGCCTCGTGAACCAAGGCCGTTGTCTGAATGGTGCGTCCGGGCCGCTCGTTGCGCATCAGGCCGCCGGCGAGGCGCCGCAGTTCCCGGTAGACACGCGGGGTTAACTGTTCCAGGGCGGCTGCGTCGCCGTTTGCCCACGCCCGCAGAAGCTGCGTGGTCTCGAAGCTCGGACCCTCGTCCATAAATTCCGGACCAACCAATTATATAGCCGCCGTTTCGCAAATCCGAGAGTCCCGTTCCGGTTTCTTTCCCCCGTTTGCGCCTGAGGGGCAGGAGGGGAGAGCAGTGAGGACTCAAATGATTGCAATGATGGCGGCACTGGCGGGAGTAACGGCGCATGCGGCGGAGGCTACGGCGACTGCCAGCGAGCGCCGCGTGACGGTTTGCGTCGAAGGCGCGGGACTCGTGCGAGGTTACTGGCAAGCACGGTATATGGCTTCCCGCATGTTCGGTGTCATCGGGGTGGCCATCGACTGGCGGCCGGGCTTTGGGGGCTGCGGTTACGAAGCCATCCGGGTCAGCCTCACGGATAATACTCCGGCGGACCTGAAACCTACCGCTCTAGCCTATGCGCTGCCCTACGAAGGGACACACGTGCGAATTTTCTACGACCGGATCGCTTACAACCGAGAGGCAACGGCGGTGCCGCCGATCCTAGCACACGTCCTTGTTCATGAAATCACGCATATGCTGGAAGGTATCTGCCATCATTCTCCAACAGGCATCATGATGGCCCATTGGGGTCCGAACGAGTTCAATCGCATGGCCCGCAAACCCATGGAATTCTCCGCTGAGGATACCGACCTGATCTATCTAGGGCTGATGTCTCGCAGACAGGCCATGACGGCCAGGACCGCCACAGCGGCGGTTAATACCCGCTAATCGCGTTGGGAGATAGATGAATTGGACCGAGGTATCCTCGGGAAATCTCCGGTCGAGGTCATCGGCGAGGGTGTGGGAGCGGCGCGAATCGCCGGAGAGTTCCAGAGCCAAGGAAGTGGTGCGGCATCGAGCTTTCGGCACCCGGCTTTCCACGGGCCAAATCGATTTCCCGCTCCATGCCCACCTGATCGCCTTTGAAAAAGGCGAGATAGTAGCGGATCGTAAGGAAGTCGGTGTTTTCCAGCTTGCGTTCCGCTGCCCGGCAGCGCGTTCCCGGCTTCCCCAAACCGGCCCAGATATAGATTATGGCGGGTGGTGGAACCGGCACACTTACCCGCGCTGTCGTCAACCGGTGTCCCGACCGTAGCCAATTATTGGGGTGGCCGTTTCGGAACTTCGGTGTCGCGGTGATTGCCCGCGGGCTGCTTCACGACGTAGCCCCCAAGGCCTTGCCGGTGGCGGAGTCCATCCTTTGGGGAAGGGCTGGTTTGCCCTCCTCGAAATCGAAGAATCGGTCCGAAAACGAGTTCTGGAGTAGGAGCTCGGGATCGTAGCGCCGTTTGATTTGTTCGAACCTTTCAATCTGTCCTTTGAACATCGACCGAAATACCTCCCGATCGACATGGCTGTTCTTTGGGAGATGAAGGCGGCCGCCGGCGTTCTGGCAATCTCTGCTCAATTCCCGCAGCAACGCAAAGACGCGCTCGGGCGGCCGGCCCGCACTTTCGGGCCGTTCGAAGCCGAAGGAGACCGCGAAGCCGTTCAGGCCATAGTTCGCGGACAAAAGACATTCGTCCGCTAAAACGAACAACATGTCGCACGTGGTCGGATGAATCTTGTGCTCCCGGATCTTGCGGATACAGTCTTTTGTGAATGTCTCCGTCTGCTCAACCGGAACCACGAATGTCTGTTGCACGACGGGAAACAATTGCGGATGGTTCAGCTTTTCGAACTTCCTCCTCGCCGCCGTATCTCCGTCCATAAAAAACAGAAAGTCGTCGACAGGATCTTCGAAGTAACGAAATATGACGGCCCAGAGGTAAAGAAACCAGCTCACCAGTTCAGCTCCGAAAGGGTATCGAACCGCGACCTCGGCCTGGTAACGCAGCCAGGAGTGGAGGTTATGGTAAAGCGGGAACCCCCTTGCCTTCGGAATGCTGGGTGTGGCAAACCATGAGTCGCACACCGCGCCGTGAATGCGATCTGGATTCCCCGCGGCTCCGCCGAACCATTCCGCAGAGATTGCTCTCACGTAAGAAGGTGAGCTGGTATGGGAAGCCGAGGTATCCAGAAGCTGCACCTGTTTCTGAATCAATTCACTCAGTGAAGTCAGCGTGATTGCATTCGTATGCGAACATAGATGGCGGTAACCGTCATTACCGTTTTCGAGGCCGTCAATGTGCCTTAATGTGTTATCCACACGCTTCAAAATATAAGTCACATCGGTTACAAGACCAATGTAGCCATGTCCTCCGATGACCGCATGGAAGAGGTCGGAATCATTCTCCCTCGAAACGTGCATGGCGCGGTCACCGGTAGGAGTAAGGATCCGGAACGAATCGATCCAAACGCTTTCCTTGCCCATCGTTCCGGAGAACCTCGATAAACAATCACCGGAAAGAGTCCCCGTTACGGTAGCGTCGCCACCGGTCTGGAGACAACCAGGAAGAAAGAGGGGAATGTTGTTCTGCTTTGCGTGATGAATCGCTTCGGTTACAAAATGGCGCCACCGGACGCCGCAGCCCAGAGTTACCCTGTCGGGCCTGTTCGGATCAAATTCGATCCGGTCCGGATCGAAGTCGCCAGTGCTCAAGATCATCTGAGCGCCGGTATCAAATTCATGGAGAGCCTGCCCGTCAAACGAGTGGCCTCCACCGCGAATGATGACACGCCGTTTGGCTTTTCTGGCGATTTCAAAACATTGTTTCACCTCGCCAACATTTGATGGGCGATAGACTCTCGATTGGCCGGCATTAAAGCGGCCGAAACTGCGGAACTGCTGGATATCGTCTGCCACGTTCCCCACCCCCGTATCTAGATATTCCAAAGTGAGGCCGTTATCTTGGGGGAGATCACCCTGCTGAGGCGCTTGGATCTGGGAAATGCCCTCGGCACCCGGTTGCGATATGTGGTTTGTGTGGGTTGGCGCAACGCGGTCCGGCCCGTCAGGCATATTCGGGAACGGCGCGGGAGGAAAGGGCACGCCTCTACTATGCTCCCAGACCAAGGATTAGTAAAGATATTTGAGATGCATGAGGTTAGCTCCTCCGAAAAGCTTCGCCTGCCCGAAGAGAATGGAGTTACGTTGCGGAAAACGTTGAACGGCTATCTCGATTCGGCAATGGATTGTGGAGTAGCTCAGGCAAATGTCCGATGTAAAGGCCTGTTGGGGAGACAGGGTTTGTATCCACAAATACGTTTTGCTCGTAACAAAACCTTCCGTTCTGCCACTAATGGAATGTCCAGTTTACAATTTCAGAAACCTCGGCCAGACGATGTCACCGGCTCGATGGAACCAGATTGAGAAACTCTATCACTCGGCTCTCAACATAGAGCCGGGACGACGAACCGCGTACTTGGCTGCGGCCTGCCAGGGCGACGAAGGGTTGCGGCGCCAGATCGAGCGGCTGCTGGCGCAGGATGGTTCTCTGTTCGATCAGCCTGCTTGGGAGGCGGCTCCCAGTCTGCTCGATCCCGAGGAGCGAACGCCGACTGCCGGAGCGTCGATTGGACCTGCTCCTGAGCCGATCCACTCAGGCGGCGAGCGCCTTTTGGACGATGCGACGATCCTGAAGTTTGGACGCCCGGTAGCCGGCCGGTTCCGCGTGTTGGCCCGCTTAGGCGGTGGCGGGTTCGGCGACGTCTACCGCGTGGCGGACGAGGCGGCTGGCGGTGGACAGTTCGCCCTGAAGATACTCCGTTCATCCGATCCGCTCGCGCTCCAGAATTTCAAGCGGGAGTTCCGGAGCTTGGCTCACGTTCGTCACCCGAACATCATCGTCCTGCATGAGCTGATTGCGCACGAGGGCCGTTGGATGTTCAGTATGGATTTCGTCGAGGGAGTCGATTTACTTCGCTTTCTCGCCTCTCATCGGATCCCGGACCACCTGGATGCCTTGCACCGCTGTTTCAGGCAGCTCGCGGAAGGCGTGCGGGCGCTGCACGACCACAATCTCCTGCATCGCGATCTCAAGCCGTCGAATGTACTAGTAACCAGCACGGGCCAGCTGATAATTCTAGATTTCGGCCTGGTCCGCCCATTTGGCGACGATCTCCAGGAGACGCTGACGTTCGCGGGTACGCCGCACTATATGTCTCCCGAGCAGTTCGCCGGAGCTGCTCTCGGGGAGCCGAGCGATTGGTATGCCGTGGGGGTCATGTTGTACCAGGTGCTTACTGGAGAACTGCCGTTCAAAGACCGGGACCTGGAACTGCTCCGGCGAAAGAAAGTAGGACGGCCCCTACCGCCGATCGAATTGGATCATAATGCCCCGCTCGAGTTAAGCGACTTGTGTATGCGGCTGCTCGAACCGGATCCGGTCAGGCGTGCCTCCTACGAGGAAGTAATCCGGCTGGTCTCTCCTGAAGGCGGGGCGCAGGTCCGCGAGGCCGTCAGGTCTCCATTTGTGGGCCGCGAGGCATCGCTCCGTGTGCTCTATGAGTCTTACGCGGTCGCGGAGAATTCTCCAGTCCTGGTCCATCTCAGTGGGCCGTCTGGCATCGGGAAGACCGTGCTGCTTCGCGAGTTCATGCTGGGAGTTGCCAGCCGTCCTTCCACGATGGTCTTCGCGGGCCGCTGCTATGAGGGCGAATCCGTCCCCTTCCAGGCGATCGACGATCTGATCGACAACATCGGCCAACACCTGCGTCGCTTGCCCAGAGAACGAGTGGACCAGTTCCTGCCCCGCAATTTCATGGCTCTCGTAACTATGTTCCCGGTGCTCTCGCGTTTCCTGTCCGGAGTCCAGGTGAACCCGGCCCGGCATCGCTCCACCGATTTGCGAACCTTGGCATTCGGCGCACTTCGCGAAATGCTTGGCCGGTTCGCGGAACGCCATCGGGTGGTCATCATCATTGACGACCTGCAATGGGGCGACGCGGATGGTTGCGCGGCCCTGAATGAGCTCCTCTCTTTCAGCGACTCGCCTCCCATGCTGGTCGTTCTTGCATATCGAACCGAGGATATCGAAACCAGTCCGTGGTTGAAGACGCTTCGCGAGACGGCCGCGCAGCCGGCCGGCGCGAAGAGTGTGTTTGTGCAACTAGATAGCCTGGAAACTCGGGAAGCCACTGAACTGGCCACCGCATTGCTCGCGGAGCGCGTGAACCCGGCCACGCTCCAGCACGTTGTCGAGCAGTCGGGCGGTAATCCTTTTCTGGTTCATGAGATTGTCCGATGGATCAACACGCGCGCCAACGGCACGTTTCCGGCGGGACGTTTCAGTCTCGCGGACGTCGTACGGTCCCGGGTTGCCGGTCTTGCCATCGAGAGCCGGCGCATGCTGGAATTACTGGCCGTCGCCGGGCAACCCACCGGTCTCGCCATTCTCCAGGCAGCCAGTGGCGTCGAGCACGGCATGGCCCCACGCGATGAACTGGTGGCGGCGCGGCTAGTCCGTTCGCGGATGGTGCAAGGCCATGAGGAGATCGAACTTTATCACGAGCGCCTTCGAGTCACGATCCTGATGGACCTGGAGCCCACGACTGTCGTAGTGCGTCATCGGGAACTCGCGTTTGCCATGGCCGCCGCCGAGGGTCATGATCCGGAACGTATTGCCGCGCACTTCGCCCAGGCGCATGAGCCCGAACTGTGCGCCCGGTACGCCCTGCAGGCGGCGCGGCGGGCAGTGCAGGTACTCGCCTTTCACAAGGCCTCAAGCTTCTTTGAGATGGCTCTCTCCACACAAACCCTGCCACCAGGCGACCGCCGTGCAGTCCACCGCGAATGCGCGGATGCCCTGGCTAATGCCGGCCTTGCCTCCGCGGCCGCGGAGCACTACTTGGCCGCATCCGAAGCCGCGGGTATTGACGAAAGCCTGGAAGGCCACCTGCGTGCCGCCGAGCAGTTGCTATTCAGCGGACGTGTCGACCGCGGACTTGAGATCTTTGAGAATGTTCTCGAGCAAGTCGGCGTTCAGTTGCCGAAGTCGCCCTCCCGGTTCCCTGTGGTGCTGCTGATGCGCCGGGCCCATTTGAGAATGCGTGGCTTACGATTTCGTGAGGTCGAGCCCGCGCGCGTGCCGCGCCGCGTCTTGCTACGAATCGATACATGCGCTTCTGTCGCCACCGGTTTGTCGCTGGTCGATATTGCCCGCGGCGCCGCTCTGCAGACCACCAGCCTTCTGCTTGCACTCCAGGCGGGGGAGCCAAGCCGGATTGCCCGGGCGCTGGCAATGGAGGCTGCCTACATCTCGACGGCCGGGGTGAAAATGCAGAGCCGTGCCGGGCAAGTGCTCAAGCTGGCGGGAGAATGGGCGGCCCGGACTGGAGATCAGCATGCAGCCGGACTGACCGCCGTAATGGCAGCGGCCTGCGCATGGAACGCAGGCCGATGGGAGGAATGCTATCGTCTGGCTCGTCTTGCCCGCGAGACCCTGGGTAATTTGTATGAACGTCTGGTCTGGGAACGCGACACCGCCTCGATTTTCGAAGTGGATGGATTGCGGTGGATGGGGCGCTGGTCTGTAATGAAAGCGATTCTCCCCGGCCTCCTTGAAGATGCACGGCATCGCGGCGATTTGTACGTCCAGGCCATCCTTCAGATGCACGGCGGTTCCTGTGCCGAACTGGCCAACGATGACCCGGAGGCCGCTCTCGCCGGGCTGGCCATCCTGGAACAGTGGTCCAACACCGGCTTTCATGTGGAGCACTTGGTGGAGTTGCATAATCAGGTGGAAAGAGCCCTTTACGTCGGTAAAGGGAAGGAAGCCATGAACCTCGTGACAAGGCGCTGGCCTGCGTTGCGGCAGTCCCTTTTGCTACGGGTTCAACCGTTCCACATCCAGATGCGCTCGCTTTGTGCCCGAGCGGCCCTCTCGGCGGCTCTTGAAGAGAAATCGACCGTGAAGCGCCGCGAACTCCTACGGGTTGCGGACCGGGAGGCGCGTGCCATCGAGAAACAGCACGCGCCATGGGGCCTGGCTTTGGCGGAACTAATTCGAGGCGGAAGGGAATCAGCCCTCGGCAGGCCTCAGGCCATCGCCTCCTTCGAACGGGCGGAAGCTGCGGCGGACTCGGCCGGGATGTTCTTGCACGCCAACGTGGCGCGCCGGGCACGGGCTCTGCTGATGGGTGGTAACGAAGGACGCCAACTTCGAATCAAAGCCGACGCCAACCTCAGCCAGGAGAGCATCAGGAATCCGGAACGTCTCACTGCGCTCATCGCCCCGGGAGTGATCGCGATCTCCTGAAAACGACTGGGCGCAAATGTAGGCGACCTTCTCGGCTGCCGTTCTACTGGCGCAGGCGCATACGTGCGGTGTTGCTGTTGCGTGCGCGTACTGGTTGGTGGCTCCGCCGTGCTTGTCTAGTGCGCTTGAATGTGAGCTTTCGGGAGCCGTGCGGAACTCAGAGGCAATAGCCCCGGGAGACCCAGTAATGCCAGTCGCCGATGGCTTCCATTGTTGATTCGTCTGGATCGAGGACCTCCAGTTGAGAGAGAGGACGGCCATCTTCCGCCGTTGCCAACGGATCTGCGCAAGCAAGTCATGCTCACAGGCGTCCTCAACGGCCATGGATAAGACTTCGACAGTTTCACCCTTCCGGAGCGGTGAGGG
>Ga0335085_10015247_pt1 | contig 11159 bp, 12 predicted proteins | sample Lox_Sample_45_FD_206712 | JGI IMG/M metagenome (GOLD analysis project Ga0335085, IMG submission 206712) | Soil microbial communities from Loxahatchee National Wildlife Refuge, Florida, United States - Lox_Sample_4.5 | ecosystem: Environmental > Terrestrial > Soil > Wetlands | place: USA... | reverse complement strand
CCCGTTCGTCTGCATGAACTCTCTCCTTATCTTCTGGACACTCTCAGGAAATTGGGTTGGCGAGATGTCTGCCTTTCATTCCCCTACGGGGACAGCTACCATGTGGACAGTAGAAAAATCGTCGAAAGCCTTGTTGAGGGGATCGCAAAGGACTTAAACGCCCCCAAAAGCCTTCCGGAAGAAGGATGGGCCAAGAAACTCCGGCTTTTTTTTGCCGAAGGGGAAGAAGTATTTCCGGAAATCCTCTCAGGAGTTCAAACGGCGAAGGCCATTTTCGGAGAACGGATTCAGATCAAGGTTTCCGTCCCTTCAGAGAGTCTATCCCCCTGAGCTGACCTCCTCGAATGACTGTACGACAACGAGACGATGCGACCACGCAACTGAGAAAACATGCATCTTATCATTGACGGCTATAATCTCCTCCATGTGGACCGGTCGCTGACCCATCTCAATTCCATCCAGCTTCAATGGGAGCGGGAGCGTCTCATTGACCGACTTTCGGCCTATCAAAAACTGAAGCACTGTGAAATGACGGTTGTTTTTGACGGATGGCAGGAAGGCTGGAGCAACGAAACGAGAGAGAAAAGAAAGGGGATTGAGGTCATTTTTTCCAGGTTGGGTGAAAAGGCGGATGAAGTCATTAAACGCCTCGCCAAGGAAAAAGGTTCCGGGGCGGTCGTGATCACTTCAGATCGGGAGGTGGCAAGATATGCCGAGAGAATGGATGTTGCCGTCATTCCGTCCGACCAATTTCGAGAAAAGCTGGAGGAAAGATCTTCTTCGGTGGGTGAAGAGAGCCCCGAAGAAGAGGAGAAGGGAATGAAGAAAAAGGGACCCTCAAGAACACTTTCAAAGAAGGAGAAAAGAAAGAGAGCAGCTTCAAGAAAGCTTTAGTCTATTTCAAACCCAGACGTGAAGTTCATCGTTTATTCTGGAATCCGAAATTCATTTGGCCTTCCCCACTTACTCTCAGTTCCCTGCAGAAGCCTGGAGATATTGGATTGGTGCCGGTAGAGAATGATGGCGGCGATAATCACGCTCGCTACGAAATAGGCTTGAGATTCGTCTCTAAAAAAGGCAATCAGAATGGGGATCGTTATTGCGCAAGTAACGGAACCGAGAGAGATGTACCTCCATTTCCAAACGATCCCCACAAAGACCAAAAATTCAATGAGGACCGGGATGGTCGATACGGGAAGGTAAAAACCCAATGCAGTCGCAACGCCCTTTCCACCCTTAAACCCGAGAAAAATCGAGAAAACGTGGCCGAGAAAGGAACTCAATCCTGCAAGGGCTATCCAGAAGTGACGTGAAAGGCCCCATTCGTCCGCAGGAACCAGGTACATAGCGAGTGCCGTAGGGATCACACCCTTGAGCATGTCGCCCACCAACGTCAAAATACCCAATGCCTTCCCTGCGGTTCGAAAGATATTGGTTGCCCCGATATTCTTGCTTCCCGTTTTTCTCGGGTCGACTTTGGAAAAGAGTTTAGTGAGAATCACTCCGGTTGGCACCGAACCCAAAAGATAACCGAAAAGGGCGATAAATATTCCGACGGGCATACAAGAGCCTCACTTCAAGAGAATAGCATTTTTTCTCCAACTCACCACGAAAATTCCCGCGCAAACCAAGAGAAGGCCGATCCTTAAAGAAAGTTGATAAGGCCTCTAAGGTCTAACTAATCCTTGGCTCCTCGTGTCTGATCTTTTTATCCTAAAAATGCCGTTTTTGCAATATCTGAACCTTATTAAGATAACCCTTCTTTCAAATAACAACGTATTAGGGTATGCCTTTGCCTAACCTGAAGATTCTCGACTGAAATCCAGTATACCGACATTTCGTTCTCTTTTCACACCCAGCATCTAAAACATAGATACATTATGAAAAATATTACAGCCAAAGCCAGAGTTTTGAGAACTATATTAGCTATGGCAAAAAAAAGGACTATTTTCTCTGTCCCATATCTCTTTTCTAATTTCTCATATATTTTTTTCAATTCTCATTACCCTCCTTTGTTTTGTGTCTCTGCATTTTTGAGGCGGGTTTACCCGTTGTTTATTTTTGATCGTAATATACACTGTTTTCGAAGGTTAGGGAAGCGAATGTTACAGAGAGGAATCGCCAGCCGAAACGAAGATCCGGCATACCGATCGGATATTGAGGTGTACACCTCCTTCTATGTTGAAAGTCAAGTCCCAAAGATATATAGCAGAGTCAAACTTTCTTTATGCCGGCATTTTGCCTCGATTATCCGCACGGGTGGCATCGGTTGTACATCGAGCCTCCTCTGAGACGACCTCTTACAACCTAAGAAAGAGATCACGGTTGTTGCTTGAAGTCATGTTTTGCATGTTGTATAACCAGTTTACCCGAGACGAAACCTCGCATCCAAGGAGAAACGGTTTGGAAACGAAGGATCGAACTACATTTGGGACACGTTAGGGGATTAACCTCATGTATCTTTTGAATCAGCCTCGACCAATTCTTTCTGTATTCCTTGGATGATTCTTGCGGCTCCGGGATGCACGATATTCGATTGATCCCGGTTACTTTCCATACATAGGAGGATAGAGATGGCAAGGAGTAAGTTCGAAAAACTGTTCACGCCCGGCAGCATCGGCGGGGTGAAGCTGAAGAACAGGCTCGTGAAGACAGCGAACCAGACATACCTCTTCGAATCGGGGGAGAAGCGGGTCGGTGACCTTGCGAAGGCCTTCTATGGCGCCTTGGCAAGGGGCGGCACGGGTCTGGTGATCGTCGAGACGCCGGCCATGGAGTGGCCGCTGATGGAAGAAGGGGATCGGCGTTTTCGCCTCGACAACGACAAGTATATAGACAATGTCAGGGAGCTCACCGATACCATACATCAATACGACTGCCCGACCTTCGTGCAGTTTTACCATCGGGGTCCATGGGGCGCTATTTACAACATGGGGGCAGCCGCAGTGGCCGCCTCCGCGGTAACACTGAAATCGGAGTTCGACGTCCATGAGGACAAGCCGCCCCACGCGCTTACTACCGACGAGATCCAGGAGCTGGTCGAACGGTATGGCAAGGCAGCGGAGCGGGCTCGAAAGGCCGGCTTCGACGGGGTGGAAGTCCACGCGGGCGCAGATCACCTCTTTCATACATTCCTATCCCGCTTCTGGAACAGGCGGGATGACCAATATGGCGGCCGGGACATCAGGAGCCGAATGCGCTTCTTGCTCGAGGTCATCAAAGAGGTCAAGAAGAGGGCGGGACAGGACTTCCCTGTTCAGGTGCTCATGAACGGCTATGAATTTGGCGTCGGTGACTTGGGCATCACCATTGAAGAAGCGATAGCCACCGCCAAGATGCTGGAGGAGGCTGGGGTAAACTCCCTGCAGGTGCGATCCCACTGGGATGGCATGCACTGGGGCTCTTCCCACGCGGACAACATGTTCTATCCTGAGCCGCACATACCCGTCGAGCAGTTCCCGAAGGAGCTCGAATGGAGCTACAAGGGGCCGCTCGTCAACGTGCCTGTTGCAGCGGCGGTCAAGAAGGTGGTCAACCTACCCATCATGACGGTGGGAGGCCTTGCCGCCGACACGGGTGAGATGATCTTGCAGCAAGGCAAGGTGGACTTCGTCGGCATGACGAGGCGTCTTCTCGCCGATCATGAGTACGCCGACAAGGCCAGGGAAGGGAGGATAAAGGACATCCAGCCCTGCACCCATTGCGGCCACTGCTCCTCGACGTACAACGTGCCCCGTCACTGCCGCATCAACGCTTGTTTCGGCCGTGAGAGCTATGAGATGGCCCCCGCTGGAAAGAAGAAGAAGGTAGTGGTGATCGGCGGCGGTCCCTCCGGTTTGCAGGCGGCCCGTGTGGCTGCACATCGTGGGAACGACGTCACCCTTTTCGAGAAGTCGGGCTATCTTGGGGGCGCGCTCCCGATAGCGGCGATGGTCAAGGGCTTCGATGTCGAAGACGTGACGCTGATCATCGATTTCTACAAGGCCCAGATCAAGAAGGAGAAGGTCAAGGTCAATCTCTCCCGTGAGTTCACTGCCGCGGACCTGGGTGAAATCAAGCCAGACGTGGCCGTGGTTGCGGTCGGCGGGGAACCCGTATACCCGGATGTGCCCGGCATCGACGGCAAGAACGTGACGAAGAGCGGGGACCTGTACGGAACCCTGAAGTTTTTCCTCAAGACTTTCGGCCCAAAAAAACTGCGCACCCTCACCAAGATGTGGATGCCCGTGGGCAAGGACGTGGTAATCCTCGGCGGTGCCATCCAGGGTTGCCAGCTCGGTGAATACCTCACGAAGCGCGGCAGAAAGGTGACCATCGTCGACATGGGAACAGGGCTGGGCGACGGCCTCTATCCCGAGAGGAAGACGCGCCTCTTCTACTGGTTCAGGAAGAAGGGTGTCACCCTTGTCGGCGATGCCAAAGTGGTAGAGATAACCAAGGAAGGGGTTGTGATCGACACCAAGGAAGGCGAGCGGAAACTCCTGAAGGCGGACGCGATTATTCCGGCCATGCCCTTCAAGGCGAATCATGCGCTCTACGAGCAGCTAAAAGACAAGGTCCCTGAGGTCTATTCCATCGGGGACGGCCAGCTGCCGGGCCTCATACCGGATACGACGTTTGCCGGATGGGAAGTGGGCAACAAGATATAAGCGGCGCTGTCGTTTAGCGCCGTTGCTGTGCAGCGCCGTTGGAGTATAACGCCTTGTCGTGTTACGGCGTGGTCGTGTAGGCAAAAGCAAAGAAGAGAGGAATCCCGGGCACAAAAGGTATGCTTCTCTCTTGTTCGCCCTGTGTTTCTAAAATGCGCAAGACCTGGCACTAACAATTACCATTCAAATCGTGTATACTTTGCGAAAGCCGAATTGACCCTGCCCATATTCTTTCCCAAAGTCAATATTCGGTCTACTTCTTAATGAACTATCTCGCCCTCCGTATGCCTTTTTTTATGGAAGAAATATCTGTCGTACAAACAGCGGAACAACTGATACGCCTACAAGCTGCTCAGTTCCGTCGAACATTTTACTCAGCTCAGGAACAGCCATACGGAATTGGAAATTCTTCAATCGGTCAACACCCGTCGGAACACTTTTGACCATGTCCGTAGCTGTATCAATTCGGTAAATTCGGAAAAAGTTCGGCTCCTTAGCCGAATATAACTTTAGCTCAGACTTAGCCCGTGAAGGGACGGCTCCTTGGTATTGGACCCGCAACTCGATGCTCCCTCCACGATTATCTTTCACTTCCCAGAAATCCTCCCCAACCCCAGCTTCCATGTTAGTTGCTTTGAGGGTCTGCTCCCGCCGGATTGCAGCCTGTACGGAGTTCTTGTAAGGACCGGGCACGTCTTGAATGTCTGCGGTAAAGGCATGGATGATTACAGAGGCTATTTCACCCGATTGTTTATGCTTTGCGGGTACCGTAAACATGACTTTACGAGCGATTCCCCCTTTGTCCGGCTTGCCCTGAACATCTTGGACGAGTATCCAATCCGAAAAGACAATAACCAAGTTGGCCCCCTTGAAGGGACCTGCCCCCATCTGGATCACTTGCCACGGATCTGGAACAAACTTCTGAAGTTCCACTTGCTCCACACCCATCATTACCACGAGCCTTGTTTCCACGACGGACTGGACAAGGTTCTCCGCCCAACAGGGTTGGGTCAGTAGCAAATCGGCAGCGAGACTAACTCCAAGGATAATAAGAACCACAGTATATCGGTACTTCATAATGCACCGTCCTTTCTTTCTTGAAAAATGGGCGAGTCTTGTCTACTCAACTTTCTCCCATACCCTTCTATTGAACATCGTTTTGGATGGATCTCTAGGCCAAGGTGTGGGGCCTAATGTGGCCGTGAGACGATTCCCCGAAAGTTGGAACGTTTCCTCCCGAGTCGTTCTCAAGCCTTAATTCGCCTTCGGTAGTTCGTTACATAAATGCCGCCACTGACCAACAGAAGCCCCACAATGAGTCCTGTGGTAAGCTGCTCCCCGAGAAAAAGAGCTCCGCATGCTACGCCGAACATTGGGGTGAGAAAGGTGAACACAGCGAGTTCCGAGACCGGATAGGTGTGGATGAGTCTGAACCACATGAGGTATGATGCGAAGGCAATAATAACAGAGGAATAGAGCAAGGCCAGAACCGCCGAGGTATTGATGTTGAGAATCCATCTTGGTTCAAGAAAGAGGAGACAGATAAATATGACGGGAACGGAGAAGACCAACTGGTAAAGGAAGGTGTGAATTGGATGCACCCGCTCTGCAAGGTACTTTTTGATATAGACCGTTGTGGCGCCCCAGAAAACCGCGGCAATGATCTCAAGTAAGTCGCCGAACAACATGGAGGGATTCCAGGTCCGCGGTTTTCCTAAGAATACTGAGTAAAGCCCCATGAATGCGAGAACAAGACCCACTATTTTTATAATATTCAGTCTCTCCTTGAGGAAGAGATAAGCCCCTATGACCACGGCAAAGGGGGAGCAGTTAATCAGTATTCCCGCCCTAGCTGCATCTGTGTACAATATGCCAAGATAGATGCAGACGAACTCCAGGCCGAAAAGAAGCCCTACCATAAAACCATGAAAAAGCCGGATATCCCTGTGAAAGAGAGGTTCTTTGATAGACAGGCAATACAGGATACCGCAAGCGGAGGCTATTGAGGAGCGAAGAAAAGAGTTGAAGATGGGCGCGAACCCAACGTTGGAGATCTTTAGCGCCGTATAGTTCACACCCCATAACAGGGTAAGGCAAAGGAGTACGAGAAACCCTTTCAGATCCAGGTGGTCTTTGGTCATTCGGCCCTCCTATGCCTTGTTTCCAGTGTTACCAGGGAGGTTCACTGCAATACGTATACAATAATGACTTATTTTGTCAACCCTTCGGAGAAGAAAAGATACCGCCGATGATTACCGATTCAAATCAAGTATGTTTGGCTAAAATGGCTGGTCGAAGAGGAAGTAATGGACGGCCAAGCGATCAGCCTTTTCAGCGTCAACAGGTGAACGAAGCATTTCGGCGTAACCCAAAGACGATCGCATTGCCAATAAAGATTTGATTTGGCTAAAAAAATAGGATTATCTTTGGACGGAAGCGTCCAAGGGTGTCCAAAGATCTTGTTGACAAAACAAATGAATGGTCTATCTTAAAATATATGGGATGAGAATTGATAGTGCGAGTCAGGGAGGACGAACCCATGCGATTATACAGTTTGTACGGAGTTACGTTATTAGTTTTTCTGACGATGGGTTGTTCAGTGACCTATCGGGCAGAGATATATTCTATTCCATCTTATTTACAGGTCAATGAGTTTCAAGGAGAGGGAGAACCCGTTTCCATTAAGAATGAAGCAAAAGAAGGGGTGGTTCGCATACAAAATACATTACCGATCGGGGGTGAATATTATTTGGGAGAACCAGATATATATCGTTATTATACAGATTTAAAGCAAGTGACCGATGTGGTCGTTTCTTTTCTCGCAGAGGAACTCTCCCAGAAGGGATTTTCGGTACGGGCAGATGCTTCCAAGAGCATCGCCCTAAACGTCACTGGAATTTACCTCGCATATCTGTATCCCTATTATCAATGCATCGTCGAAATGGAATATACGACAAGCGATGGATTCAACGAAACAGTCTCTGCCTCTCATTCAACCAATCGTTACGCCAGGGCATGTAACGGCGCAATTACAAGAGGGGCCGTAGACCTGTTGAACGATGAGGATCTTATCGACTTCCTTAAGGGTGGGGAGAAATGATACGGCCTGCCCAAGAATGACCCACCCAAAAAAGTGAAAGAGACGTGAACATAACTGATTCATTCATGCTCATAGCCGCTGTTAGTAAATAATGTATATATCAAACTATGATAAAGGGAGGACTCGATGACCATTTTTGAAGTTTTCGCTCTTACAGGATTGGCTGGAATGATTGGTATGTTGTTTGGCATAAAAAGAGTCTTAGGTAAAATTGAAAGACATTTGTTCGGTATTCGATATCATTTTCCATTCATTGAATCTGACGATACATGGCGTCTCATGTCACTAAAAGAAAATAATGAAGAATCTCCCGGAGAATTGGATGAATGGTTCGCGAGTTGGAAAGGGGGCAAGAAACCTCTGTTACTTTACGAAATATACGAGATGAAGACATTTCTGAATAACCTCGATCACAATTTAAGAAAACTGAATGAGGAAAGAAATAAGAAGCCGTAACTCTTTGATTCACCGTCCATGGGCTTTCACTGTTTGGAGAGTGTCAGTATGACCTTGAAGCAATTTATCAGGAAGAACCGACGGGAATTGGATAAGGCCATCCAACGGAACTATCCGAACGTCAAGACATTGAACGATGACGAGCGCCGGGTCTGGATCTTAACTGATAAGATTCTATCTATCTGGGCAAAGAGTGTAGGCGTAAAATTCTAATCTGAAAGGAAACGGAGCAAGGAAGAGACCGAAGCGGTGAAATTGTTTCTTTCTCAGTGGCCGGAAGGTGTCCAGATTGAATAATGGAGGTAATTTGAATGGGAAGTAAAGTTGACCCCAAGACAATGGTTTCCTCTAATGGGCTCTTCTTGTCTTAGATTGTCGCGCAGGAGGCCATTATTCGGGTTGCTCATGGAAAAATAAATATTTAGCCAGGAGAAGTTTTAGAAATCGCGGAGGTGATGGGTTTCGAAATCAAGAGGAAGAAAATCGCAGCATAGGAAGGAGGTTTTAGGTTATCAAATTAAAATTTAAGGCTGTTTTGATGAATATAGCTGTCTTGTTAGTAATTTCTTCTTGGGCCAATATCACGGAAGGACAGGAAGGATACTTTAACTGGAAAACGGGGCAAGAACTTCCCAGCGTAGTTGAACTCAAATTATTAAGTATGGATATTCCCCAAAGCTGGACCCTCTCAACGAACATTGAATATTGGGCTACGATTAAGTTTGAGACAGATCGTAACCCAAAGATTCAAAGAGCTTGTTTCAACTTCTCAGATAGAAGCGAATCCTGTGTTGATGTTCAAGCGAAAGATGTGACATACTCGTCGCATCCCTACTTCCGAGTAGCGATTCATATTCCTGTAGGTACCAAGAAAGTAGACTGTTATGCTGAATACATTCAAGAAGGGAAAACACGTAGGACAAATACTGTAACCTACACGATCATCGTTCTAAAGAAACCCGAAGAATAAAGGAGTTTTTGAAAATGGTAGAGGTGGTGAATCTTGAAATGGCGAAGATGGTATAACAGACCTAAAAAGGAGGTGAGAGAGATGGCAATTTTACGGCTTATTTTTTACGTCATTGTTTTCTGCATTTTCATCGGAATGTTTTTGCGATTGGGGAGAATTGAATTCATTCTTAAAAAGATGGCGCTGCACCAAGGAGCGATTGAAAAGGGGGCGGCTATAAAGACGTTTTTTTTCATAAACGCAAAAGAGTAAACAGATGAAAGGAAGTGAACCCGATTAACCTTAAACAATCAAAGAGAGGAAGGTAAGTGTTAAGGTGATTCTCGAGCGGGTTTGGATGTTCTTTTGCTATATGCTTTTTCCAGACCGAAAAAATCAGTCAACCTTAACCGAGTTCCAGGCTCTGATTCAAGTGATTCGAGGACAACCATCTTATAATCAATCCTCTTCACCCTGTAACTCTTTCCGTCTGAATGGCGAATATAGACATCTCCAACTTTTACTTCCACAAAGACACCTGCCACAAATACATTTTCCCATGTATCTGTCAGGAAATCAAACCAGGAGATGAGATTTTAACGGAGCATTTCGGGGATCGTAAACTTTTTCAAATATCTGCTGTGGGTATAGAAGAGTTTAAGAAGCTACGGAAGGAACCCCTGGCCAGAGGGAAAAAGACAGATCCGATGTCTCCGTCAATCGGGAAATGGAGATCCTTCGCCACATGATGAACAAAGCCATCGAGTGGGGGATGCTCGATGCCAATCCTTTTGAGAGATTCAGGGAATCCGTCTTTTATGCAGAAACAAATGATCGTGTCCGGTTCCTCGAAGAAGAGGGGATTAAGACACTCCTGCAGCTCTCCCCGCCTTATCTTGCGAACCTCATCAAAGGGGCCATCTTCACAGGACTGAGGAGGAGTGATCTTTTCAACCTGAAGTGGACTGAAGTCAATCTGGAGAAGGGAATCCTCTTTTTCCATGAAGGGAAGGAAATGGGGAAATTGGGGATCAAATATTTAAACGATGACATGATTTCTCTTTTGATGGGAATCCGCAAGGGCAAAAGTGAATACATCTTCAATGGCCCGATCCCTCGGAAGAAAGGGGAGGGGAAGAAATACTTAGCACTCCCTGACCCTGACGGTAAGCCGCTAAAGGACATGAAGAGATCGTTTCATGCGGCACTCAAAAAAGCAGGGATCAAGGACTTTCATTGGCATGATCTTCGGCATACGAGTGCCAGTTATCTTGCCATGAAGGGAGCGTCATTGAAAGCCGTGCAGGAACACCTCGTCATTCCTCTATTGCCAAGACGGAAAAATATAGCCATCTGAGCGAGAACTTTCAGAGAGAGCAAATCAATTTGTTAAACGGTCTCTGCGGGGAAAGTGGTAAGAAATTGGTAAGAAATGGTAAGATTTCCGAGATCGAGGATCAACCTAATGTCAACGCAATCGCTTGAAATCCTTCCTAAAATAAGTGGTCGGGGAGAGGAGATTTGAACTCCCGACTTCTTGGTCCCGAACCAAGCGCGCTACCAGGCTGCGCTACTCCCCGATACCAATTTTGGCTAGGTTGCCAAGAACTCGCACTTATGGAAACTTCGGGCTGTTTCTCACTTAACTGATTTCTCCCTATTTTCTCACCGCTAACAAGAATGCTCAGGCACTGATTTTACCACCTGAGGGGTAACTTGGGCAAGGCAAATTTTACCATGGCACTTTTCCAAAAGGTCAAGGTGATATTTCTCTGTCCGTTTGTAATAAAAGACGCCCTCGCGGTTCTTTCTGTACTTTAAAATAATATCGTTCAGGGTGATTTTCTTCTTCAGAGACCGTGGAACGTAATTTCCACTGTCTGCCGCGTCCCGCATATCGGCTTACCGCTTTTGAGCCTCGCCCAATAGGGGGCCGACCTTCTCGCGGTGTCGCTTTCCACCTGCGTAGTAATCAATAACATAGATCGGGTCTTTCTTGCCAGCA
>Ga0335085_10015246_pt1 | contig 11159 bp, 9 predicted proteins | sample Lox_Sample_45_FD_206712 | JGI IMG/M metagenome (GOLD analysis project Ga0335085, IMG submission 206712) | Soil microbial communities from Loxahatchee National Wildlife Refuge, Florida, United States - Lox_Sample_4.5 | ecosystem: Environmental > Terrestrial > Soil > Wetlands | place: USA: Florida... | reverse complement strand
TGCCCGCGTAGTTCTGCACCTGGGTGGGTGTGATGTTCACGGTGACCGTGCAGCTGCCGCCGACGGCGAGCGACGCCGGGCAGTCGTTGGTCAGCAGGCCGAAGCTCATCGACGTGGTGGTGGACAGGTTGAGGATGTTGAACGGCGGGAACGCGCATTCCGAGCCGCTCCACCCGCTGTTGCCCGCACCCTGGGTCAGCGTGATGCCGTAGGCGCAGGCCATCATGCCGTCGAGCCCGACCCCGGTTGCGGTGACGTGGGACATCGTGGCCGACCCGGCTGACTGGAGTTGCGCGACGAACGTGCCCACGTTGCGCACGATCGCGCCGTTGATGAACACGTTGCTGATCGCCTGTGGACGTTGCTGCTCGGGTTGGGTGCCGCGTCGCCGTAAACGCCGACGCCCGCGCCGTGCAGCACGGAGTACCACTCGCCCGCGCCGGTGAGCGTCACGTTGTTGACCATCAGGTGCGCGGTGACCGTGTAGTCGCCAGGCGGCAGGTAGACGGCGCGATGCTGCGCGCTGCCCGCGTTGATGGCGTTCTGGATGGCGGTCGTCGAGTCCTGCTGCCCGGTCGGGTCCGCGCCGAAGGACGTCACGGAAAGGGACCCGCGCGGCTGCGGAGCCGGCGGTGCGACCTGCTCGAAGTCGGCGACGTCGATCGTGACGGGCACCGACGCGCTGGCGGTCTCGAACCGTACCCGCGTTCCCGCGGGCAGCGTGCGCCCGAACATCGTCCGCACGTCGTCGTACATATGGTGCCCGTGCAGGTCGGCGGGGTTGTTGGTGAACGGGTAGCTGCCGTAGAACCAGGTGTACTTCGAGGTGAGGGTCAGGTCGGGTGCGGCCTTCCCGTTGACCAGGACGTGCAGCGGCGTGCTCTGCCCGGCGCCGTCTGCCGAGTCGGGAACGGAGTACCGCAGGTCGACGGCGTTGGCCGCCCTGGCGAGTACGAAGTCGACGTACTCGCCGGCACCGCTGAGTGTCACCGCGGTGCGGCCGACGGCCTCCGCGGGCAGCGTGTAGAGGTTGAAGCTGGGGCCGATCGCGGTGCCGTTGGTCGGCGATCCTGCAGCCGAGTACTCGGTTACTCATTGCAGACTTTCAGCAATTTCTTGCAAGTCTTTGTCGTTGAAGCGCCAGCTGACGCAAGCAGCCGATGCGATAAGACATGCGGCCGACATCGGGCCGCGCGGGAACCTCGTCAGGCCGGCCGGCTGAACGGGACGGTGACCGCGATGCTGTCGGGGAACCAGCGGGCTCCGCCCGGATGCTGCGGCGCACCGCACACCGTCTGCAGGTACCGCATCGGCGGGCCGAACCCGGCGAGGGCATCGCTGACGGGGAACCCGTAGCTGTCCCGTATGACGTAGGTGAGCGTTCCCGTCCACCGCCCGTTCACCAGGCTGCCGTGGCCGGTGACGGTCAGGCCCTGGGTGCCGCGAAATCCCCAGTACAGGTCGCTGCTCTCGGATTCGAACGCCACCGTGGGCAGTTGCGCGGCGGACAGCTGCACGCGCGTCCGGCCGGGACCGCCGCTGAGCTGGCCGAGGATGGCCTGCTGCACCGCGCGGTTCATGGTCTCGAACACGCTGCTCGCGCGAGCCTGCCGGGAGATCGCCGAGTCCGCCGGGTAGGCGATCTTCGTGCCCGTTCCGGCGAGGAAGTGCGTCAGCAGGGCGGACGCCGCGGAGAAGCCGTCGAGCGCGAACCCCGCGGCGATGTCGGCGCCGAGCGTCCTGTCGGCAGAGAACTTCGTCTTGTCGCAGACGGCCCCCGTTGCCTGGTCGTTCGTGTCCTGGCTTCCGTTGGGCAGCACCGGGTTCTCCCCGGTCACCGTGAACGATGGTGCGGTCGCGGCGGAAGCGGGCGGGTCGGAACTGGCCGGCGCGGACGTCACCGGCCCAGATGTCGCCGGCGCCGGGCCGGCCGGCGCGGTGGTGACTGTGGCCGTTGGCGTCAGCCCGGTGGCGTGCGGCATTCCAAAGCAGCCAGTAAGAATCGTGACCAGGCACGCGGCGGATGCGGCGGCGGGAATGAGGTGCTTCGGCTTACGCGTCGGCATCCGATCGAGGCGTCGCATGTCTTGAGCATGCCACGCGGCGGGCACCCCGAATCCGGCCGCGCAGGGACGGCCCATTTACGGAGGGTCCCTCCTTTTTTTGGCCCGAAGGCGGAACAAGGCCACTTAACGCACTGGTTATTCCATGAGTGGTTAACCTGATGCTCTCCTGGCAGCAGGCCGCGTTGCTGGCGGCCGGGCTTGGTGCGGCGGGGGTTCTCCTCGTCCGGACGGGACGCACCGTGGGCGGCGCCGCCGGGCACGCGCTGCAGCACGGCCACCGCACGCGCCTGCGCGAACTGGCCGGCCGGTGGGGCGCGCACGCGGGACCGTTCGCGCGCGAGGCCGGCCTCGTGATCGGGCTGTACGCCCTGTGGCAGCTGGCGGGCAATCTCGCGTCAGGCGGTTTCCACGACGCCGTCGGGCACGCGTGGTGGATATGGCACGCCGAACGGTCGCTGCACCTGCCGAGCGAACTCGCCGTACAGCACCTGGTGCTGCCGCACGCGCTGCTGTCCCGCATGGCCAACATGTACTACGCGACGATGCACTTCGGGATGCTGATCGCCATGCTGGTCTGGCTGTTCGCCAGGCACCGTGACGGCTACCCCGCGGTCCGCAACGCGATGGCCGCGAGCACCGCGATCTGCCTGCTGATCTCGCTCATCCCTGTCGCGCCGCCGCGGATGCTGAGCTCTCTCGGCTTCGTCGACCTCGCCGCGCGCTACGGCGAATCCGTCTACTCCGTTGTCGGCTCCGCCGCGGGTGCCGACCAGCTGTCCGCCATGCCGTCGGTGCATGTGGCCTGGTCGCTCCTGGTGGCCTGGGCCGTCGTCACCAGGGGCACGGGCCGCTGGCGCTGGCTGATCGTCGCGCATCCGGTTGTCACGGTGCTCGTCGTGGTCGCGACAGGCAACCACTACTGGGCCGACGGCATCGTCGCCGCGGCGATCGTCACGGCGGTGCTTTCGGTCCAGGCTCTGCTGACAGGTAGTGTCGGTAGGGCAGGGAAGCTACCTGGGGCGTAGAGATCCCAGCTGGAGGCAGTGGTGAACCAGCAAGACCAGCAGGCCATCGACGAGTTGTTCCGGCACCTGTACCAGGCGGCGGAGCAGGCCGGGCCGCGTGACGACGCGGCGGAGGCACAGATAAAGCGCTACGTGAAGCAGGGGCCGCCCGGCCTGCTGTACCAGATGGCCCAGACGCTCGTCGCGCAGCAGCACACCATCAACGAGCTCCGCTCCCGCCTCGCCGCTGGTCAGCGACAGTATGGCGCACCTGCCGGATTCGCGCCGCCCGTCGGCGCGGCGTACCAGGGATACGGGCAGCCGGGCGGCTACTACCAGCAGCCGGTGCGGCAGGGCGGCGGCTTCCTGGCGGGCGCCGGACAGCTGGCACTCGGCATCGGCGGGGGCATCCTCGGTGCCGAGGTGCTTACCAGCATCTTCGATGGCAGCCTGTTCGGCGGGGACAGGGACCGCGACTTCGAGCAGGGCTACCAGGACGGCTTCGCGGCCGGAGACGACTACGGCGACCGTGGTGGCGATCCAGGCCAGGATCCCGGGTACGACAACGGCGGATACGACGACGGCTCGTTCGGCAACGACGGCTTCGACGACGGCGGGTTCGACACCGGCATCTTCTGACCGGACCGCTTCAGCCGAATGCGAGGGCGATCGCGTGCAGGGCGATGCCCACGCCGGCGCCGACCACCGTGCCGTTGATCCGGATGAACTGCAGGTCGCGGCCGAGCAGCAGCTCCAGCTGCGTCGAGGTCTCCGCCGCGTCCCAGCGCTTGATCGTGCCGGTGACCAGGTCGGCGAGCTCGTCGTGGAACTGTCCGGCGAGCGTCCGCGCGCCCGACTCGACCACGCGATCAAAGCTCTCCTGCAAATGCGGGTCCGAGCCGAGACGGCGCCCCGCGGTGGCAAGCGTCGCGGTCAGCCGCCGGCGCAGCTCGGAATCGGGATCGGCCGCCTGGGCCCGCAGTGTCTCCTTGGTGTTCTTCCACAGCAGCGACGTCCAGTCCCTGAGCCCGGGGCTGGCCAGCAGGTCGCGCTTGAAGCTCTCGCCGCGCTCGCGCAGCTCGGGCGACGTCTTGAGGCGTTCAGGCAGTCCCGCGACCCACTTGTCGAACTGCTGCCTGGCCTCGTCGTCGGGATCGCTGACCATCGCCGCGAGCCGTTCGCGCACGCGCGCGTGCAGGCGGTCGAAGGCGCGCCCGTAGACCGCGTCCGGCAGCCAGCGTGGCGCCTCGGCCTCGAATCGCTCGCGGAGTTCCTCGTAGTGGTCGGCCAGGTAGCGGTCGGCGGCGGAGACGCTGCTGTTGAACAGCTCGGCGTGGTGACCGCCTGCGATCATGATCCCGACCGCCCGGCCGGCCAGCGGCGCCACCTCGACGGCCTGGACCGCCCTGGCGACCTCGGCGTTGAGCACGCGCAGCACGTCCTCGTCGCGCAGCGTCCCGGCGAGCGCCACCACGACGTCCGCGGCGTGACCCGCGAAACGGGCGGCGCTTTCCTCGTCCGCCAGCCAGGCGGCGAGCCTGGGCGCCGGCCCGGCGGAGCGGATGCGCTCGGCGAGCACGTCGGCGTTGAGGAAGTTCTCCTGGACGAACTGGCCGAGCGTCTCGGCGAACTGGTCCTTGCGCTCGACGATCAGTGCCGTGTGCGGTATCGGCAGGCCGAGCGGACGGCGGAACAGCGCGGTGACCGCGAACCAGTCGGCGACACCGCCGACCATGGCCGCCTCGAAGCCCGCCTGCAGGTAACCGAGCAGCGTGCCGTGCGCGCCGGCCGCGGTCACCACCACGAATCCGACGGTGACCGCACCGAGCAGTGCGGTGGCGCGACGGCGGGCGGCGGCCAGGCGGCGCACCCGCTGTTCCATCGATTCGCGTTCGAGCCTGGATACGGGTGAGGCGGACGTCGTGGCGGCAGGTTCCATCGGTTCCCCCGGTCAGTCCGCGGCGCGCTACTTTCGCGACCACGCTAGCCGGCCACGGAACCTGGTAACTCCTTCCGTGCCACGCCACCGGAGAAGCTGTGGTGAATCTCGGGATGAAGGCTGTGCGCCGGGCCGGACGGCCGCCAGTCGCCGAGCGGGACAAGCCCCGGCTCGACCATCTGCCACTGACCGAACCAGGACTGGATCTGGCCATCCTCACGCCAGCGGATGGAACCCAGTGCGCTGGTCATCAGTTCCTCTCCCTCGATGGTGATGGCGCGCTGCTCGGCCAGTTCGTGTCCCGGCAGCCGGAGGCTGGAGATGGCGAGGTAGCTGCCGGCCGGCATCGCATCGCGGAGTTCGGCCATGATCCGCTCCGGCTGCTCCTCGTCCTCGATGTGATGCAGGACCGCGAACAGCAGCAGCCCCACCGGCTGGCCGAAGTCGATCAGCGACCTCACGGCGGGATCGTCGAGGATCTCCGCAGGCCTGCGGACATCGCCGAGAACGAAATCCGTGGTCCTGGCGTCGGCGAGCAGCGCCTTGCTGTGCGTGTAGACGACCGGGTCGTTGTCCACGTGAACGATGCGCGCGTCCGGGCAGATTTCATGCGCCACCTCGCTCACGTTGCCGCGGGTGGGCAGTCCCGACCCGATATCGAGAAACTGCGTAACACCCGCCTCAAGCATCAGGTAATGCACCACACGGCGCAGGAATTGCCGATTGGCGATGGCGCCGAGCGGGGCCATCGGAGCGAAGCGCAGGACCTCGGCCAGGAATCCGCGATCGGCGGCGAAGTTGTCCTTACCGCCGAGCATGGCGTCGTATACCCGTGCGACATTCGGCCTGGTCAGGTCCAGGTCCAGGTCCGCGAGTTTTGCGTCACCGAACGGATCGCCTGCTGTCATTGAAGGCTCCATCCCGCCGACAAGTCGTCCGTTTGGGGAAGCATAGCGGCCCTTCCTGCCCTTATTCGTCATTACGTCGCAGGCCGGCATAGGGAAACGGCGGATGCGGCGATTGGTGTCTCGACGCGGCTCGCCGCCGCATGGCACTCTGAATTGAGGGACGCCAATTCAGGAGAACGGGGCGATGTCGGCGCACGCATCAGGTCAGGCCGGCTGGCAGCGCCACGCATGGCTGGTTCCCGCCGTTCTCGCCGCCGCGCTGGTCGGCCTGCTGTGCTGGGGGGCGTGGCGCAACGGCTACAACGAGCACTGGCTCGACGGCTCCCGCGCCTGGTGGCGGACCGTGCTCCAGACGGAACAGGGCTGGACGCTGGTCACGGCGATGGCGCTGCTGCTCGCCGGCCTTAGCGCGTACTGGTGGCCGCGGCGGCGCCATCAGGTGCCGATCGGGCTGATCGCCGGCGTGGTGCTTGTCCTGGTGGCCGCGATACTCGGGCTCGCCTCGTATATTCCGTGCCGCGGGCTGATGAGCACTCCAGGCGTCTTTTTCTGGATACTCCAGCTGTACGTGGGCCAGCCGCCGAACATGATCTACCAGAGCGTGGGCTTGCCCACCCAACATCTCGCCTGCTCAGGCACTCCGCCGCTCGCGCTGCAACTCGGCCAGGTCGACGGGCTCGGCGCGACGCTGATCGGAGTGCTGGCCGTGGCCTCGGCGCTGTGGCGGCAGCCGCTCGGCAGGCTTCAGTCCCGGTTCGCCCGCGACGCGATCATCCTCACCGGCCTGAGCCCGCTGACCATGCCCCTGCTCAAGCGCCTGACCGAGACGGCGCGCAGCCCGCGCACGGTCATCGTCATCGAACCCGACGAGGATCATCCGCTGCTCGAGGAGGCCAGGCTCACCGGTGCCCGCGTCGTCATCGGCGACCCGGCCTTGCCGCACCTGCTGCGCCCGATCATCTGCGCATGGCGCGGCTGCGCGCTGAACCATCTCTACGCGCTGCGGGACAAGGTCCAGGACAACGAGGCCATCGTCAAGGCGGCCACCGGCATACTCGGCCGCTACCAGGCCGACCCCGACCGGCACCCGCACCTGGTCGCGCTCATCGACGATCCGCGGCACGCCGATCACTGGCGCGGCGCGCACAGCGGCACCTCGGGCGTGTGGTTCGAGGACGCGCTGAGCTCCGCGGAATCCACCGCGCGCGACCTCGTCTCGCGGGTGCTCAGCACGCAGCCGCGCGATGTGCTCGTGTGCGGTGACAGCACCCTGACCGTTGCCATCCTCCTCGAACTCGCCCGCCAGGCATGGGAGCAGAAGGAACTTGTCAAGGCCGCCGACGCGGGCCGGGAGGCGGCGCCCGACCTGCCGCCGGCGTCCGGGTTGCCGTCCGCGCTGCCGCTCGCGGAGGTCGCGCTGCTCGACCTGCGATCGCTTGACATCAAGCGCGAGTACCTCGCCTCGGCGCCCAAACCGATCATCGACTCGCTGCCCGCTGTCGCGGCTCACCCGGTCCGGTGGACCGACCACCTGCTCAAGAGGCTCGACGCGATGGACACGGCACGGGCCCGCGCGACCGCGGTCATCATCGCGGAAAGCCCGCCGGGCAGCGGGGTGCACGAGGCGGGGCGAGTGGCGAGGCTGCACCCGGAGACCCCGGTGTACGTGCTCGCGTCCTCGGGGACCGGCATGGGCGGCGCGATCTTCGACTTGCTGCACCCGTTCGAGCCCAGGCTGCTCATCGCGGGAGAAGTGCCTGAGGACACCTGGACCCGGGTGGCCAGGCACTGGCACGAGTGCTACCGGCTGAGCCATCCGCTGCCACCGGGACATCCGCAGAGCGCCGCCCGGCTGCCCTGGCCCGAGCTTGACGCGTTCCTCAAGCAGGACAACATCCTGGAGCTCCGCTCGATCCTGTCCGCGGTCGCGGCCTGCGGCAGGCAGTGGGCGCCTGTCCACCTGGTGCCGCAGGGCAGCGTCATCGAGCTGAGCGAGCAGAACCTGACCGACATCGCGATCGCCGAGCACACCCGCTGGCAGCAGCGCAGGCTCGCGGCCGGCCGGCCTGGCGAGTTCGTCGTCCCCTGGACGGAACTGCCTGACCAGATGCGGGACGGGATAAGAAGGCACCTGATCTCCCAGCTCGCGCAGCTCGAGGACGTGGGCTTCGTGCCGGTCGTCCCGGCCGGCGGCCCGCCGGGTGCTGCCCGCTACGAACGGGTCGGCCTGGTGCGGGCCAGCCAGCTGAGCGAGCCCCTCGCCTGGAGCACGCACGCGGGCGAGCAGATGCACGGCTATGCGGGCGACTGGCACGTGGTGGACGACAAGGGGAACATGCGGACCGTCAGCGACCCCGACTTCCAGGCGAGCCACGAGCCGGCCGGCGACGGTCGCTGGCGCCGGGTCGGCGTGTACCGGGCCTGGCAGGTGGAGCAAGCCGTGGTCGTCAGGACCAAGGAGGGCAAGGCGACCGCGCAGCAGGGTGACTGGGTGGTCGAGGCACCGACCGGCGAGCGCTGGCCGGTGCGCAACGAGCAGTTCGGCTGGAGCTACCGGCCTAGCCCCAGCCAGCCGCGCTGGCCGGAACCGCCGGACCAGGCCAGCGCGCCCGCGGCGACGAGCAGCAGCACCGCGCCGACGATCTCCTCATAGAGCGTGGTCTTCACGTACGGGACGGACCAGCTGTCCTTGAACCCGAACATGCCGACCTCGACGTCGATGACGAGGGCAGCGACCGAGACGGCGAGCAGGCCCGCGCCGGCCAGGACCGCGCCGAGGCGCCGGCTGATGACGACAAGGAGCCCGATGATGATCGCGACGATGCCCTGGATGAGGAACAGCGGACCGATGGTCGCGATACCCCGGTAGGGGTACTGCGCCCAGCCCCACAGGTACAGGTGGATGTATCCCGAGTACACGGTGCAGGCGGCACCACCAGCGATCAGCAGCGTAACGACCATGCGCGCGGGCGCGCCCGCGAGAGCCGACGGCCCGCGCAGCAGCAGGTCAAGCCACCAGGGCCTGTCTTGGTACACCGTTTCTCCTGACACGTTCCGCCTCCTCGCCTGACCGCGGATGGCGGCCACCCTAGATGTCAGGGACACCCTTGTACACGCTGCAACGCGCACCCTGGTTCAAGCTCAGAGCAAACCCAAAGCTTTCAGCGGAAACCTTCACCTTGCACGGGTCTCGTTGCCAAGCCCGTCAGGGTCCGCTGATGATTGATTTCAGCAACTAACGGCACCACGGGGCGGGCTGGGAAGATCTTGAAACGGACGGTCAAGGCTGCGGACGGCAGGCGGCTTGCCACGGCGGTGTACGGAGATCCTGACGGACGGCCGGTGTTCCTGCTGCACGGTACGCCGGGGAGCCGGCTGGGACCACGGCCGCGCTCATCTGTTCTGCACCGGCTCGGCGTGCGGCTCATCTGCTTCGACCGGCCGGGCTACGGGGAATCGGACCGGCTGCCAGGGCGGCAGGTCGCGGACGTAGCGAGGGACGTGTCCGCCATCGCCGATGCCTTCGGCATCGGCGAGTTCGCCGTGGTCGGCAGGTCCGGCGGTGGCCCGCACGCGCTCGCCTGCGCCGCACTCCTTCCTGAACGCACCACCCGGGCGGCGGTCCTCGTCAGCGTGGCTCCCCGGGACGCCGATGGCCTCGACTGGCTGGACGGCATGAGCGATTCGAACGTCACCGAATACCGGGCGGTTGCCGGCGGATATGAGCAGATCCAGGCCGTCACCGAGGCCACGGCGGACGCCGTGCGCGCGGACCCGGCGAGCCTGCTCGCCAAGATCCAATCCGAACTCCCTGACCCGGACTTGCGTGTGGTCGCGGACCGCGGCATTCGCTCACTCCTTCTCGCCACCTACGCGGAGGCGCTGCGCACGTCGGCGTATGGCTGGATAGACGACGATCTGGCCCTGCACAGCGCCTGGGGATTCGACCCGGCGACGGTCACTGTCCCCGTCCTGCTCTGGCACGGGGCGAGCGACAACCTGTCCCCGGTCAGCCACGCCAAGTGGCTTGCGGAGCGCATGCCAAGCGCGGCCGTCGTCGTTCAGGCGGGTGCGGCGCACTTCGGAGCGCTAGACGTACTCCCGGACATCTTGAGCTGGCTGACCTCAGCCAAGCACGCCGAATGAGCACACCGACGCTAGTACATCTGCGGTTCCAGGTCGCGGTTGATCCGCTGTCCGGCGCGCATCTGCATGATGTCGGGATGACCGTCGCCGAGGGCGCGCTCAAGCTCGCCTAGCACGGTCGTCGCCAGTTCCTCTGACTCCTCGATCCGGCCGGCGTCCCGGAGGGTGACGGCGAGATCCGCCTTGCAGACCAGGGTGTCCGGATGGTCGGCGCCGAGCACTCGGGTGAGCGACGCGAGCGTCCTGCGCTGCAGCGTCTCCGCCGCCACCAGGTTCCGCGCGTCTCCCAGGCAATTGGCCAGGTTGATGGCGGAGGACAGGCTCATCGGATGGTCCTCGCCGAGTGTCAGCTGCATGTGTGCCGCGGTGTCCTCCGCCACCTGGAGTGCCTCCGTGTACCGGCCGATGGCGCGCAGGTAGCAGCCGAGGTTGTTGGCGGCGACCAGCGTGTTCGGGTGGTCATCGCCAAGTCCGGCGGACAGCGCGCCCTTCACGTCAAGCGCCAGGTCGAGTGCCCGCGCGAACTCGCCCACCGCCGCGTAGTCGCAGGCGAGATTGAGCGCGCAGATGCGCGCCTCTGGTGACTGACTGCCGTGCCGGCGCTTGTACCTGTTGTAGGTGTCCTGTGCCAGCCGCATCGCCTCAGCCTGGTCGCCCGCCTTGCGGAGCGAGACCGCCAGGCTGGTGGCCGTGCGGAGCGGCTCGATCATGTCGTCGTCAAGCACCGCACGGTATTTCTCCCAGGTGACTCTCAGGAGTTCCACCGAGTCACGGAAGGCGCCCTCCGCCCGCATGTCGAGCGCCAGGTTGGCCGCCGTGTCGAGGGTGTACGGATGGTCGGGAGGCAGCACCACCCTGCGCCGGTCGAGCGTGTCCTGGTCAAGGCGGCGCGCCGCCTTGTAGTCGCCGACGAGCCGGTAGGAGATCGCCAGGTTGAAGGCCGCGACCAGGGTACGCGGGTAATCCTCGCCGAACTGCTCCTTGAAGCTCGCATAGGTCCGCTGGTCGGAGGCAAGTGCCTTCCTGAAGTCGCCGAGCGCCTTGTAGTCGGCGGCCAGGCTGCCCGCGGTCATGAGCGCGTGCGGATGGTCCACGC
>Ga0335085_10015245_pt1 | contig 11160 bp, 10 predicted proteins | sample Lox_Sample_45_FD_206712 | JGI IMG/M metagenome (GOLD analysis project Ga0335085, IMG submission 206712) | Soil microbial communities from Loxahatchee National Wildlife Refuge, Florida, United States - Lox_Sample_4.5 | ecosystem: Environmental > Terrestrial > Soil > Wetlands | place: USA... | reverse complement strand
TGGCAGGGGCTACCAGCTGTCGCATGCGCTAATCGCCTTCGGCCGCGGCGAGTGGCTGGGCGTGGGGCTGGGCGCGAGCGTGGAGAAGCTGTTCTATCTGCCCGAAGCGCACACCGATTTCCTGCTCGCCGTGATCGCCGAGGAACTGGGCCTGGGCGGCGTGGTGGCCGTCGTGGCCATGTTTGCCTGGCTGGTGCTGCGCGCGTTTGCCATCGGCCGCCAGGCGGCGGCGTCGGAGCGCTACTACGCCGCGCTGGTGGCGCAGGGCATCGCAGTCTGGCTCGGCGTGCAGACGCTGATCAACATGGGCGTGAACATGGGGCTGCTGCCCACCAAGGGTCTGACCCTGCCGCTGATGAGCTTCGGCGGCAGCGGCGTCCTCGCCAACTGCGTGGCGCTGGCCGTGCTGCTGCGAATCGATTACGAAAATCGAGCTCTCATGCGGGGGCAGCCCGCATGAGAGCGAAGATTTCAGTGAAGGCTAATGCGGGCGTAGCCCGCGTTATGCCGAAACTAAAATCGCGTACTGATGCGGGGGCAGCCAGCAGGAATGCGACTACAGAATCATGGCACGCACAATCATGATCATGGCGGGCGGCACCGGCGGGCACGTGTTTCCCGCGCTGGCGGTGGCCGATCATCTGGCCGGGCTGGGCTGGCGCGTGGTGTGGCTGGGCGCGCGCACCGGCATGGAGGCGGCGTTGGTACCCAAACACGGATACGACATGGCCTGGGTGCGCTTCTCCGGCCTGCGCGGCAAGGGCCTGCTGCGCGCGCTCGCGCTGCCCGCAAATCTGCTGCTCGCATGCTGGCAGAGCGCGCGCGCGATTCTCGCGCGGCGACCCGACGTGGTGCTTGGCATGGGCGGATATATCAGCTTTCCCGGCGGCATGATGGCTTCGCTACTCAACCGGCCGCTGGCGATCCACGAGCAGAATTCGGTCGCGGGTCTGGCCAACCGGGTGCTCGCGCGCCTCGCCGACCGGGTGCTGCAGGCCTTTCCGGGGACGCTGCCGGGCGCACAACTCTGCGGCAATCCGGTGCGCAGCGACATCGCCGCTCTGCCCACACCGCGCGCGCGCTACGCCGCGCGCACCGGCCCACTCAAACTCCTGGTCATGGGCGGCAGCCTGGGCGCGCAAGTGCTCAACGAAACGTTGCCGCGGGCTCTGGCGCTCCTGCCGCAGGCGCAGCGGCCCGAAGTCACGCATCAGGCGGGCGCCAAGCATATCGAGGCGCTGCGCGCAGGCTATGCCGCCGCGGGCGTGCGGGTCGAAGCGCTGGCTTTCATCGACGACATGGCCGCACGTTACCGCGAAGCGGATGTCGTCATTTGCCGCGCCGGGGCGCTCACCGTCGCCGAACTCGCCTGTGCCGGCGTCGCCAGCATCCTGGTGCCGTTTCCGCACGCGGTGGACGACCACCAGACCGGCAATGCGAAATTCCTGTCGGAGCGCGGCGCGGCAATTCTGCTGCCGCAGGCGGAGATGTCGGCCGAGCGCGTGGCCGGTCTCCTGCGCGGGCTCACGCGCGAGCGCCTGCTCGACATGGCCGAGAAGGGGCGGGCGCTGGGCAAACCGGATGCGACCGAATCCGTGGCGCGCGCATGCATGGAACTGGCGCGATGAAGCACAAGGTCAAACGCATTCATTTTGTGGGCATAGGAGGCAGCGGCATGAGCGGCATCGCCGAAGTGCTGCTCAACCTCGGCTACCAGGTCACGGGCTCGGATCTGGGCACGAATGCCGCGACTCAGCGCCTCGCGGGTCTGGGGGCGGGGGTGCACCTGGGGCACGCATCCGAGCATGTCGCCCAGGCCGACGTGGTAGTCGTGTCCACGGCAGTCGGCAACAACAACCCGGAAGTCATGGCGGCGCGCGCCAGGCGCATCCCGGTGGTGCCGCGGGCGCTGATGCTTGCAGAACTGATGCGCCTGAAGCAGGGTATTGCGATCGCCGGCACCCACGGCAAGACCACGACCACCAGCCTGGTGGCGAGCGTGCTCGCCGAGGCCGGCCTCGACCCCACGTTCGTCATCGGCGGCCGGCTCACAAGCAGCGCCTCGAACGCGCGCCTGGGCGCGGGCGAATTCATCGTGGTCGAGGCCGACGAATCGGACGCCTCGTTCCTGCACCTGCAGCCGGTGATCGCCGTGGTCACCAACATCGACGCCGATCACATGGAGACCTACCAGCACGATTTTGCGCGGCTGAAGCAGGCTTTCGTCGCTTTCCTGCAGAACCTGCCTTTCTACGGCGCGGCGGTGCTGTGCGTCGACGACAAGCACGTACGCGAGATCCTGCCGTTCGTTTCCAAGCCGATCCTGAGCTACGGTTTCGGCGCTGACGCGATGGTGCGCGCGGAGAACGTCAGTCATTCCGGCGGCAGGATGCGCTTTCACGCCGTGCGCGAAGGCGGGTCCAGGGTGCTGGACGTGACGCTCAACCTGCCGGGCAGGCATAACGTGCAGAATGCCCTCGCCGCGATCGCGGTCGCCACCGAACTGGGTCTTGCGGACGCCGCCATCGTCAAGGCGCTGGCGGAATTTCGCGGCGTCTCGCGCCGCTTCCAGAGCTACGACGCGGTCCCGGCCAAGGGCGGCGGCAGCTTCGTCCTGATCGACGATTACGGCCACCATCCGGCCGAGATGCAGGCGACGCTGGATGCGGCGCGCGGCGCGTTTCCCGGCCGGCGCATCGTGCTCGCGTTCCAGCCGCACCGCTACACGCGCACACGCGACCTGTTCGAGGACTTCGTCAAAGTGCTTTCGGGCGCCGACGCCCTGCTCCTGGCGGAAGTCTATGCCGCGGGCGAGGCCCCCATCGTCGCCGCCGACGGCAGGACGCTCGCGCGCGCGGTGCGCGTCGCCGGCCGCGTCGAGCCCGTGTTCGTTGAAAACATCGCCGACATGCCGGCAGCGATCCGAGCGGCCGCGCGCGACGGCGACATCGTGGTCACCATGGGCGCGGGCTCGATCGGCAGCGTGCCCGCGGCGCTGGTCAAGGCGGCGGATTGAGTGATGCACATGACTGAGGCGGACCATCTGTCCAACCCGGCACTGCGCGGCAGGCTGCTCGCGAACGAGCCGATGCGCAGGCACGTCAGCTGGCGCACGGGCGGCGTGGCGCAGCGCGCCTACGTCCCGGCCGATCTGGAGGACGCGGCGCGATTCCTGCGCGGGTTGCCGGCGCGGGAGCCGGTCTATTTCGTCGGCCTCGGCAGCAATCTGCTGGTGCGCGATGGCGGCATACGCGGCACGGTATTGCTGATGCATGCCAGCCACGCGGCCATGCACTTGGATGGCGAACTCCTCTACGCCGAGGCGGGCGCGGCCAGCCCCAAGGTGGCGCGCTACGCGGCGACGCACGGCTACGCCGGCGCCGAGTTTCTCGCCGGCATACCCGGAACCGTGGGCGGCGCGCTGGCGATGAACGCCGGCTGCTATGGCAGCGAGACCTGGGACCGGGTCGAGCGCGTGCTCATGCTCAGCCGCAGCGGCGAGCTGCGCGCGCGCGCGCGCGCGGATTTCGACATCGGCTATCGCCACGTCGCGCTCAAGGACGCGAGACCCGGCGCCGGACTCGGCGCGGACGAATGGTTCGCGGCGGCCTGGTTGCGCTTCGAACGCGGCGACAGCGCGGCGGCGCGCGGCCGCATCAAGGCGCTGCTGCAGCAACGCATCGCGGCCCAGCCACTGGAGCTGCCCAACGCCGGCTCGGTGTTTCGCAATCCCCCGGGCGATTACGCGGCGCGCCTGATTGAAGCCTGCGGCCTCAAGGGCTGCGCCGTCGGCGGCGCACGCGTGTCGGAAAAGCACGCGAATTTCATCGTCAATGCCCGCGGCAGCGCAAGCGCCGCCGACATCGAAACCCTGATCGAGCATGTGCGGCGAACCGTGCTGGAGCGGCATGGCATAGCGCTCGTAGCCGAAGTCAGGATCGTAGGTGAGAAAGCGTGAACGCCCGGTCCTTCGGCAAAGTCGCGGTGCTGCTCGGCGGCCGCTCGGCCGAGCGCGAGGTGTCGCTCAAGAGCGGCGCCATGGTGCTGGACGCCTTGCGCAGACGCGGCGTCGACGCGCATCCCTTCGACCTGCAGAAAAGGGACCTCGCGGCGCTGATCGCGGAAAGATTCGACCGCGTGTTCATCGCGCTGCACGGCCGCTACGGCGAGGACGGCACGATCCAGGGCGCGCTCGAATTGCTCGGCATCCCCTACACCGGATCGGGCGTGCTCGCGAGTGCGCTGGCGATGGACAAGTGGCGCACCAAGCTGGTGTGGCAGGCCGCCGGCATTCCCACGCCGCGCTACGAGCTGCTCACCGCGGCGAGCGACCTCGCCGCCGTGGTGGCGCGCCTGGGGCTGCCGCTCATGGTCAAGCCCGCCAACGAAGGCTCCAGCATAGGCATGAGTAAGGTGCGCGCGGCCTCCGGCCTGGAAGAGGCATACGCCCTCGCGGCCAACTACGACCGCGTCGTGCTCGCGGAGCAATTCATCGATGGCGTCGAGCTCACGGCGGGCGTGCTCGGTGGCGCAGCACTGCCGCTGATCAAGCTCGAGACGCCGCGCGAATTCTACGATTACGAGGCCAAGTACACGGCGAGCGACACGCGCTACATCATTCCCTGCGGCCTCGATGCCGGCGCGGAACGGGTGGTGCAGGAGCAGGTGCTCGCCGCCTTCGCCACGCTCGGCTGCAGCGGCTGGGGGCGCGTCGACCTGATGCTGGACGCCTCGGGCAGGCCCTGGTTCATCGAAGTGAATACTTCGCCGGGCATGACTGACCATTCGCTGGTGCCGATGGCCGCGCGCCACGCCGGCCTGTCGTTCGAGGACCTGGTGCTGCGCATCCTGGAGCTCGCGCATGTGGGGTAATTCCGACATGCTCAACGGCTGCGCCAACGCGCTCTACGCGCTCGCGGCCGCGGCCTTGCTCTATGCTGGCGTGCACTTCGTGGTGCATTCGCCGCTGCTGCCGCTGCGCCGGCTGTCGCTGCAGGGCGACCTGGCGCATGTCACCCGCGCGCAGGCGGAGAGTGCCGCGCGCGCGGGCGCCGCCGGCACGTTCCTGAGCGTCGACCTCGATCGAGTTCGGCGCGCGTTCGAATCGCTGCCGTGGGTGCGCAAAGTCGAGGTGCGCCGGCTGTGGCCGGACCGCCTCCAGGTCACGATTGAAGAGCATGTGGCGCTGGCGCGCTGGGGCACCGATGCGCAGGAGGCGCGCCTGGTCAACACCCACGGCGAGGTGTTCGAGGGCGCGGTGCCCGACGCCGCCGCCTTGCCGCGATTCGCCGGCCCGGCCGGCAGCGCCGTGGAAGTGACGCGGCGCTACGCGGCATTTCGCGCGATGCTGGCGCGCCTGCAGCTCGAGCCGCGGCAGGTGCTGCTGTCGCCGCGCTATGCCTGGGAACTGCGCCTGTCGAACGGCCTCACCCTGGAACTCGGGCGTGACCAGCTCAAGCAACCGGTGCTGCAGCGGCTCGAGCGCTTCGTCGCCAACTACGCGCAAACACTCGGAAGCCTCCACCGCAAGCTCGAGTACGCCGATCTGCGCTATCCGAGCGGATTTGCGCTGCGCGTGTCCGAAATCGTGCGCATGAACATGGAACCGGACAGCGTGAAACACAAGCGCCGCAGCGGAGATAAAGCATGAGCAAGGAAAACAAGAATCTCGTCGTCGGGCTCGATATCGGCACCTCCAAGGTGGTGGCAATCGTCGCCGAGCTGCTGCCAGAGGGCAGGCTGAACATCATCGGCATGGGCGGTCACGAGTCGAAGGGACTGAAGAAGGGCGTCGTGGTCAACATCGAAGCCACGGTAAGCGCAATCCAGCGCGCGCTGGAAGAAGCCGAGCTGATGGCCGATTGCAAGATCTCGCGCGTATTTACGGGCATCGCCGGCAGCCACATCAAGAGCTTCAATTCCCGCGGCATGGTCGCGATCAAGGACAAGGAAGTGTCGGGGCTCGACGTCCAGCGCGTGATCGAGACCGCGCGTGCCCTGCCCATTCCCACCGACCAGCAGATCCTGCACATCCTCACGCAGCAGTTCGTCGTCGATGGCCAGGACGGGGTGCGCGAGCCGCTGGGCATGAGCGGCGTGCGCCTTGAGGTGGAGGTGCATATCGTCACCGGCGCGGTGTCGGCGGCGCAGAATATCGTCAAGTGCGTGCGCCGCTGCGGCCTGGAAGTGAACGATCTCATCCTGCAGCCGCTGGCCTCTTCGATCGCGGTGCTCACCGACGACGAGAAGGAACTGGGGGTATGCCTGGTCGACATCGGCGGCGGCACTACCGACATCGCCATTTTCCGCGAGGGCGCGATCCGGCATACCGCCGTCATCCCGATCGCCGGCGACCAGATTACCAACGACATCGCCATGGCGCTGCGCACCCCCACCGCGGAGGCGGAAGAGATCAAGATCAGGAGCGGCTGCGCGCTGCGCCAACTCGCCGACCCGGACGAGCTGGTGGAAGTGCCCGGCATCGGCGATCGCGGCTCGCGCCAGCTGTCGCGCCAGACCCTGGCGGAGGTGATCGAGCCGCGCGTCGAAGAGCTGTTTTCGCTGATCCAGAAAGTCCTGCGCGAGTCCGGCTACGAAGAGCTGCTGTCCTCGGGCCTGGTGCTTACCGGCGGCTCCAGCGTCATGCGCGGCATGGTTGAGCTGGGCGAGGAGATCTTCCATATGCCGGTGCGCCTGGGCACGCCGCGCTATGCCGGCGGGCTGGCCGACGTGGTGAAGCACCCGCGCTATGCCACCGCCATCGGCCTGCTGATCGAAGGGCAGTCGCAGACGCAGCGCGGCATCCAGGCGCTGCAGGGCGCATCGCTCAGGCAGATCCTGACGAGGATGAAGGAATGGTTTTCGAGGAATTTCTAGCAGCCGCGGACTCGGGTTTCGCCGGGCCGGCGACCGCTTCGGCCGCCGGTCCCCTGGGCCCTCGCTGGAAGTGAAGGTGGATGCGCAGTTTGTTTCTTAACTAAGACCCGGAAGGAGGCACTATGTTTGAAATCGTGGATGTACAGAACAACGGTACCGTGATCAAGGTGATCGGCATCGGCGGCGCCGGTGGCAACGCCGTCGACCATATGATCCGCAACGCCGTGCAGGGCGTGGAGTTCATCGCCATGAACACCGATGCCCAGGCGCTCGCGCACGGACAGTCCAAAAATCAGATCCAGCTCGGCGCATCCGGCCTGGGCGCGGGGGCCAATCCCGAAGCCGGGCGGGCGGCCGCGCTGGAGGCGCGCGAGCAGATCGAGGAAGCGCTGCAGGGCGCGCATATGGCGTTCATCACCGCGGGCATGGGCGGCGGCACCGGCACCGGCGCGGCGCCCCTCGTGGCGGAAGTGGCGAAGCAGATGGGGGTCCTGACCGTGGCGGTGGTCACCAAACCGTTCTCGTTCGAGGGCGTGAAACGCATGCAGGCGGCGGAGAGCGGCATCGACGAGCTGGCGCAGAACGTCGATTCCGTGATCGTGATCCTCAACGAGAAGCTGGAAGAGGTGCTGGGGGAGGACGTGTCGATGGAAGACGCGTTCGGCGCCGCCGACAACGTGCTCAAGAACGCGGTCGCGGGCATATCCGAGATCATCAACATCCGCGGCCTGATCAACGTCGACTTCCAGGACGTCAAGACCGTGATGCACGAGCAGGGGATGGCGATGATGGGGTCCGCCTCGGCCGCCGGCATGGACCGCGCGCACATCGCCGCCGAACAGGCGGTGGCCTGCCCGCTGCTGGAGGGCGTCAACCTCTCCGGCGCGCGCGGCGTGCTCGTCAACATCACCGCCGCCAAGTCGGGGCTGAAGCTGCGCGAGACCAAGGAGGTGATGGAGACGATACGCAGCTTCGCTGCCGAAGACGCCACCGTGATCCTGGGCGCGGTCTACGACGAGAACATGGGCGACGAACTGCGGGTGACGGTGGTTGCAACCGGTCTGGGCCAGCCCGCCGCCATACGCCAGACCAAGCCGCAGCTGGTGGTGAAGAACGGCACCGACAACATGCCGGTCGCCGGCGTCGACTACGCGGCGCTGGACGCCATGCCGGCGGTGATTCGCAAGAACCGTTCCTCGACCATCGAGGCGCTGCAGCAGAATGGGATGGACAAGTACGACATTCCGGCCTTCCTGCGCAAGCAGGCCGACTAGACGGCGCTGCCAGCGGGCTGGTCGCGCTCCGGGCCGCGCGACCAGCCCTGTTCTTATGTTAAAATACATCAGTTTCTAGTCGAGCGAAAACCTGTTCGCTGTCGGCTGCCGATTACAAATCCTTACAAAACATTACAACTTCGAGCGTAGTCTCTTGCTAATTTCTGCTCGGCAACGTTTCAACCATAATGCTAAAACAACGCACGCTTAAGTCCGTCATACGCGCGACCGGCGTGGGACTGCACTCGGGCGAGAAGGTGGAAATGACACTGCGGCCGGCGCAGCCGAACACCGGTATCGTATTCCGACGCCTGGACTTGCCGCAGCCCGCTGACGTGCGCGCCGGGGCCTACAAGGTCGGCGATACGCGCCTGTGCAGCACGCTGGAGGAGGGCGGCGTCAAGATCGGCACGGTAGAGCACCTGATGTCGGCCTTCGCGGGGTTGGGCGTGGACAACGCCTACGTCGATCTCACCGGGGCGGAAGTGCCCATCATGGACGGCAGCGCCTCGCCATTCGTTTTTCTGCTCCAGTCGGCGGGAATCGTGGAGCAGCGTGTCGCCAAACGCTTCATTCGCATCCGCAAGCCGATCGAAGTGAGCGAGGGCGACAAATGGGCGCGGTTCGAGCCCTACGCCGGATTCAAGCTGTCTTTTTCCATCGTCTTCAACCATCCTGTGTTCGCCCGATCCAGCCAGAAGGTGGTGGTCGACTTCGCCGAAACATCCTACGTCAAGGAGGTGGCGCGGGCGCGCACCTTCGGTTTCATGCAGGACGTGGAAAGCCTGCGCGCCAGCGGCCTGGCCATGGGCGGTAGCCTGGACAATGCCGTGGTGATGGATGAATTCCGGGTACTCAACACAGACGGCCTGCGTTACGCCGACGAGTTCGTGAAACACAAGATTCTGGATGCGATCGGCGATCTGTATCTGCTCGGGCATCCCTTGATCGGCGCATTTTCGGCGCACAAGTCCGGCCACGGGCTGAATAACGCCCTCCTGCGCGCCACGCTGGCCGAGTCGGACGCCTGGGAATACGCGAGCTTCGACCGCGCCGAGGACGCGCCGGCCGGATTGACGCGTTTCCTCGCCCAGACGGCTTGACGCGGCGAAGGCCGGCGCAGGGCCCGGGCTGGCAGCCTGTGGGGGTTTCTGCCCCTTTTGCGCGTGCCGCTAGCGCTTGCTACGCTTTGCGCTGATCAGCCTCATCCTGCTCCACCAATCGCGTTGGCAGCGCCGTCCGCTCCGCATCACCATGCGCGACCATTCCCGCAAGTGCTTGTTTGAGCCTGGATTCTGGCAGTCGCTTGGCGAGGGCGCGCAGGCTCTCAAAGCCCGCCGGGCTGAGCTTCGCGCGCTTGGACGCTGGTGGTTGCGGTGTTTCCGACCGGGGTTGCACTTCGACGCGAATTCCGGTAACCTCGACGCCGGATTTAGAAAAATCGTTGACTAATCGTGGACTTAGCAATCGCAATTTGGCAGCGACCGCGTTATTTTCGGCGAAAATGACGACATTCCGCTGCTTGTAATTGACGACCGACGAAGATCGCAATAACTGTTCAGGCACCACGCGGCTGTAAATGCGCCGCAACTCGATAAGTCGCTCCGCCTGCGGCAGCAAGCCTGCAATGCCGGCGGCGGAATCCAAGTAAGCGCGAAGATTCTTGGAATGCATGGAGCTGTCTCGCGGAGGGGATCGTGCATATTATTCTGGTATCGAACCGGCTGGCAACGGCCAAGTCGATCACGCTGGGCACACGCCATTTTCTGCTGGGAGCGACGCTCCTGACGGCCGCCATCGTGGCCTTGTCCAGCTCCATGTTCTATCTGGTATTCCGTCACGCGGTCGAGATCAAGCTGCCGCTGGTGCAGACGCTGCTGCTGTCGGCACAGGAGCAGCAGGCGCAGAACGCCAAGGAATTCATGCGCGAAAACCTCAACGCGATGGCGGTGCGGGTAGGGCAGATGCAGGCCCAACTGATGCGCCTGGATGCGCTCGGGGAGCGGCTGTCCGCGCTGGCCGGGATCAAACCGCAGGAATTCCGCCTGAGCGAACCGCCCGGACGCGGCGGCGCACTGCCCGCCAGCCTGCCGGTACAGGACCTGTCGATGAACGAGTTGACCGGACAGCTGGACGCGCTTTCCAAACATATGGAAAACCGCTACGACTACATGGGCATTCTCGAGAACCGGCTGTTCGACGCCAGAGTCAAGAAGAAGCTGATACCGACGGTGCGGCCGGTGGACGTCGACTGGAACGCATCCAGCTTCGGCTGGCGCATCGATCCGATCACCGGGCAGAACGCGATGCATGAAGGCATCGATTTTCTGGTCGATACGGGCACGCCGGTGCACGCTGCGGCTGCGGGCCTGGTGGTCGTAGCGCAATTCCACCCTCAGTACGGCTACATGATCGACATCGACCATGGCAACGATTTCATTACCCGATACGCGCACAACTCCAAGTTGCTGGTGAAGCCCGGCGATCTGGTGCAGCGCGGAGCGGTCATCGCAGAGTCCGGTTCCACCGGACGCTCCACCGGGCCGCACGTGCATTTCGAAGTGCGTTACAAGGGTGTGGCGCAGAATCCCAACCGCTTTCTGCGCGCCGCGACGGACACCCTCGCTGCAAGATAATCCCTGCGGGGAGGCGATGGCTTGAGGAGTGCTCGCGCCGCACCGTCGCTCCCGCGCTAGCGCGTTGCGGCAGGGTTCTCCGGCGTTGCGCCCGGACTGGGTTCCATCCAGCGCCTCGCGACCGGAAGATCCGAAAGCGAACCCGGGAAATATCCCCATCCCGCGCTGTTCTTGCGCGTTCCCGCCGTTTCGGGCAGGCGAGGCATGGTAAAATTCGCGTCCTCTCTCGGACCTTCCCCCCTCGCCCCCGTTAATGATCACCCGCATCCTGACCCGTGTTTTCGGCAGCCGAAACGAACGGCTGATCAAGCGCTACAACAAGTCGGTGCAGCGAATCAACGCCCTCGAACCGGCCGTTTCGGCGCTTTCGGACG
>Ga0335085_10015244_pt1 | contig 11160 bp, 9 predicted proteins | sample Lox_Sample_45_FD_206712 | JGI IMG/M metagenome (GOLD analysis project Ga0335085, IMG submission 206712) | Soil microbial communities from Loxahatchee National Wildlife Refuge, Florida, United States - Lox_Sample_4.5 | ecosystem: Environmental > Terrestrial > Soil > Wetlands | place: USA: Florida... | reverse complement strand
GACGAGCACATCCGGTCGGTGATGCAGCAGGGCCTGGACAAGCTGGCCGCCGAGCGCCGTTTCCCGATTCTCGGCTGAGCCATGGCATCTCAGGCATCTCGTATCAGTCAAGCCGTCGGAGTCATCAGCACCCTGAGGCGCGCCGGCATGATCGCGCCGATGCGACCCGACCGCTATCTCAAGATGGCCGCCGCGATGCGTCGCGAGGGCATGGCCATGACCGTGGGCTTCGCCGGCGCCGCGCAGCGCTGCCCGGACCGTCCCGGCCTGGTCGACGAACTGGGCACGCTGACCTGGCGACAGCTCGACGAGCGGATCAATGCGCTGGCCGCGGGCCTGCAGAAGTTGCCTTCGGGCCAACCGCAGGTCATCGGGATCATGTGCCGCAATCACCGGGGTTTCGTCGAGGCGCTGGTGGCGTCCAACCGGATCGGCTCCGACGTCGTGCTGCTCAACACGTCGTTCGCCGGTCCGGCCATGGCCGACGTGGTCAATCGCGAAGGTGTCGAGGCCGTCATCTACGACGAGGAGTTCACCGCGACGGTGGACCGGGCGATGGCCGACAAACCCGACGCCACCCGCATCCTGGCCTGGACCGACAGCCAACACGAGCTGACGGTCGAGAAACTCATCGCCGATCACACCGGACAACAGCCCGAACGCACCGGCCGCAAGGGCAAGATGATCCTGCTGACCTCGGGCACCACCGGAAGTCCCAAGGGCGCCAAGCAGTCTGGCGGCGGCGCCGGAATCGGCACCCTCAAGGCGATCTTGGACCGCACGCCGTGGCGGGCCGAGGAGACCATCGTGATCGTCGCGCCGATGTTCCACGCGTGGGGCTTTTCGCAGTTGATCTTCGCCGCTTCGATGGCCTGCACGATCGTCACCCGGCGCAAATTCGACCCGGAGGCCACCCTGGACCTGATCGACCGCCACCAAGCGACGGGTCTGGCGGTGGTACCGGTGATGTTCGACCGCATCATGGATCTGCCCGACGAGGTGCGAAACCGCTACAGCGGCAGGACATTACGCTTCGCCGCAGCGTCCGGTTCGCGGATGCGCCCCGACGTCGTCATCTCGTTCATGGACCAGTTCGGCGACGTGATTTACAACAACTACAACGCCACCGAGGCGGGCATGATCGCCACCGCAACTCCGGAGGACTTGCGCGCGGCGCCCGACACTGCCGGCAAGCCGGCCGGGGGAACCGAAATCCTAATCGTGGATGCGGAATTCAACGAAATGCCGACCGGCGAAGTCGGCACCATCTACGTGCACAACGACACCCAGTTCGACGGATACACCTCGGGCGCCACCAAGAACTTCCACGCCGGGTTCATGTCCTCGGGCGACGTCGGCTACCTCGACGAGAACGGGCGGCTGTTCGTCGTGGGCCGCGACGACGAGATGATCGTCTCCGGCGGCGAGAACGTCTACCCGATCGAGGTGGAGAAGACGCTCGCGGCCCATCCCGAGGTGGCCGAGGCCGCGGTGATCGGCGTGGACGACGAGAAATACGGTCAGCGGCTGTCAGCGTTCGTCGTGCTGGCCCCGGACGCGTCGGCGACCCTCGACACCCTCAAGCAACACGTGCGGGAGAACCTGGCCAATTACAAGGTGCCGCGCGACATCACGGTCCTCGACGAGCTACCGCGCGGCAGCACCGGCAAGATCCTGCGCAACGAACTGAAAGGCCGGGTGAGCGGCTCATGAACATTCGACCACTGCTCAAGCAACTGCGCCGGCCCCGTCCGCTGGCCCGCTCCACCGTGGAACTTGTCAACGCCGCCAACGGATTACACCCGATCACCCGCAACCCCTACGCGGGCCCGACAGTATTCTGGTTCGGCTGGCCGACCTCGGAGGTACCGGGCCTTTATGCCGCCCTCTCCGCGGTGGACGCCGCGCGTCGCGGCCTGCGCGGTGATTTCGCCGGGCGAAAGGGCAAGGTGGCGCTGGCCCTGACGGCCGCGTCCTGGGCGATCCTGGGCGTGATCCGCTACCGCGGCGTGAAAACCCCGGGGCCCGTACTGCAGAGCGCCCTGACCGAACAACTCGGGCCCGACTACACCGACGAACTGCGCGCCCTACCCAGCGAACCCACCCACCGGACCGGTCGGCGTAACCCGCCGCTGCGCGCCACGGTGGCCCGCCGACGCTACGTCGACAAAGAGAACATCGTGCGCTACGGCCCGCACGGGCGCGCCAACCTGGCCGACATCTGGCGTCGCCGCGACCTGCCGCGGGACGGCAAGGCGCCGGTGCTGCTGCAGGTACCCGGCGGCGCGTGGATGATCGGCTGGCGCCGTCCGCAGGCGTATCCCTTGATGGAGCACCTGGTTTCGCGCGGCTGGGTGTGCGTGTCGATGAACTACCGGGTGTCGCCGCTGCACACCTGGCCCGACCACATCGTCGACGTCAAACGCGCCCTGATGTGGGTCAAAGAGAACATCGCCGCCTACGGTGGGGACCCGAATTTCGTTGCGATCAGCGGCGGTTCGGCCGGCGGCCACCTGTCCGCGCTGGCCGCCCTGACACCCAACGACCCGAAGTTCCAGCCAGGTTTCGAGCAGGCCGACACGTCGGTGGTGGCAGCGGTCCCGTTCTACGGTCGCTACGACTGGTTCTCCATCGACGAGCCAGGACGTCCGCAATTCCTGGAAGTACTTGCGCGGCTGATCGTCAAGAAGAAGATCAGTACGCACCGCGACATTTACATCGACGCCTCCCCGGTCACCTATGTAGGGCCGGACGCACCACCGTTCTTCGTCCTGCACGGCACCGACGACTCCCTGATCCCGGTGGGCGAAGCACGCGAGTTCGTCGACGAGCTGCGTGCCGTGTCGAAGTCGCCGGTCGCTTACGCCGAATTGCCCAACGCGCAGCATGCTTTTGACATCTTCGGGTCACCGCGGGCGAACAAGTCCGCCGAGGCGGTCGCCCGGTTCTTGTCCTGGGTGTACGTGACGAACTATCCGAACTCGAACGGCGGCGCTAACCCTTAGTTGCCTGCAACAGCTCCGCGGCACGCTCGAGCTCGGCCAGCGCCGGCTCGATGGCGTCGGCCATCTCGTCGATGTCGTTGGCCACCTCGGGTGTCGTGACGAAGCCGAAGTCCAGGTAGTCCTGGTAGGAGAAGCAGGTGATGTTCAAGGCGATGTCCATCACCGGCGGCCCCAGGGGCACCAGCGACTCCAGTTTGGCCCCGGCCATGTACAGCGGGACCGGTGGACCGGGGACGTTGGACACGACCAGATTGAGCGGCGCCAGGTTGTGCGACAGCCCGCTGGCGGTGTAGGCGCGGGCGGCCAGCTGCAGCAACCCGGGAGGCGTGGTCTCGGTAAGCCCCATGATCTGATGCGCCGACAGCGCCTTGGCCATCAGTTTGGCGCTCTGAGTGCTCTCGTGGATGGCCTTCAGCCGCTCGCCGGGGTCTTCGATGTCGGTGGCCAGAGATGCTGTCATCGAGCTGATCTGATTGCCCACGTCGCTCGCCGTCGCATCGGTACGGGTTGAGACGGGAATCTGCGCAATCAGGGGCTTGGCCGGCAGCTCGTCACGCTTGAGCAGGTATTCGCGGGCCGCGCCGGCCACGAGCGCCAGCACGACGTCGTTGAGCTTCACTCCGAAGGCATCCTTGACGGCCTTGACCCGGGCCAGCTCGACGCGGCAGCCGCTGATCCGCCGGTGCGGCGACACTGACGCGTTGAACCGCGTCTTGGGCGCGTCGAAGTAGCCGGGCGGCTTGCTGCTGACCCCCAGCGCCGCGATCCGCTGACGCACGGTCTGCTCCAGCAGCCGGGTGACGCGGAACGGCGTCTTGACCGCCACGTTGATCAGGGCACCCAGTACGCGCCGTTCCAGCCCCGGCAACTGGAATCCGACCAGCGACCCCACTGTCTCTTTGTTCGGCGGCCGCGGTTCGGGCGTGACGTCCAGGATGATCTCGCCCAGTCCGGCACCGGAGACCCCGTCGACGATGGCGTGATGCATTTTGGTGAGCGTGGCAATCCGGCCGCCCTTCACACCCTCGATCACCCACAGTTCCCACAGCGGTCGCGAGCGGTCCAGCTTGTAGGACATCAGGCGGCCGACCAGCTCGTCGACCTCGCGCCGCCCGCCGGGCGCGGGGACACCGATGCGACGGACGTGGAAGTCGACGTCGAGATCTTCGTCCTCGACGAACCAGGGCCGGTCCAGCCCGAGCGGGGCGCCGGTGACCCGCCAGCGCAACTGCGGCAACTCGGGCAGCCGTTCGATCAGCAGCTCACGCAGGCGTTGAAAGCTGTAATCGGGCGCGTCGCTGGGATCGCAGATCGCCAGCGCACCCACATGCATGTGCCAGCCAGCAGTTTCCGCTGACCAAAACGCCGCATCGACACTCGAAAGCCGCTTCATGCCACGACCGTAGCCCCCGCCCGCCTGCCGCGCCCAGGGGTCCCGGACAATCTCACCGGCCGGTCAGGCGTCTTCGAGCAGGTCGGGCGTCACCGCCGACTCGGTGTCGGGGATGCCGTCGACCTTCGCCTTGCGATCGGCCATCGACAACAATCGCCGAATACGGCCGGCCACAGCGTCTTTCGTCATCGGAGGATCGGCCAGCCGGCCCAGCTCCTCCAGGGACGCCTGCCGGTGCTCGACACGCAGTTTGCCGGCCGAGGCGAGATGGTCGGGCACTGTGTCGCCGAGTATCTCCAACGCCCGCTCCACCCGTGCGGCCGCCGCGACTGCGGCCCGCGCCGAGCGGCGCAGATTGGCGTCGTCGAAATTGGCGAGCCGGTTGGCCGTGGCGCGCACCTCGCGACGCAGCCGGCGCTCCTCCCAGACCACCCGGGTGTCCTGGGCGCCCATCCGGGTCAGCAACATGCCGATCGCCTCGCCGTCGCGCACCACCACCCGGTCGGCGCCACGCACCTCACGCGCCTTGGCGCTGACCCCGAGCCGGCGGGCCGCGCCCACCAGCGCTAACGCAGCCTCAGGACCCGGGCAACTGACTTCCAGCGCCGACGAACGGCCGGGCTCGGTCAGCGAACCGTGCGCCAAAAACGCGCCCCGCCATGCCGCTTCGGCGTCGCCGACACTGCCGCCGACAACCTGGGCCGGCAAACCGCGCACCGGACGCCCACGCATGTCGAGCAACCCGGTCTGACGAGCCAGTGCTTCACCGTCGTTGGCGACCCGCAACACATATCGAGTGCTCTTGCGAATCCCGCTGGCCGACAACACATGCACGACGGCGTTGTAGCCGTAAAGGTCGAAGATGTCCTTGCGCAGCCGCCGGGCGATGCCGCCCAGATCTACCTCGGCCTCGACGACCACGCGGCCGCCCACGATGTGCAACCCGCCGGCGAACCTCAGCAAGGACGTGACCTCCGCGCGCCGCGCACTGACCGACTTCACTACCAGGCGGCTCAGCTCTTCCTTGACTTCGGTCGTCATCGCCACGCGTCGTCACCCCTCGGTCCGTTGCGATCCGGTCCATTTCGCGGCACTTTGCGAGCGTTCACCGTCGACCGGAATCTCGTCGGTAACCGTCACCGCAGGTCCGGCCGCGCCATCATCGCCCACCCGCACACCGTCCAGAGCCGCGGCCAGCTTGCCCGGGTCATGTAAAGGTGTACCAGGTCTGGCCACGTCGGCGAAGTGGACCTCGGCATGCAGCAATGTTGCGGTGCGGCGCAGTTGATCCCGTTCCCGCTCGCTGGGCACACGTTCGGCGTCGATGATGATGTCGTGGACGGTGAACCCGGGCGCATGCTGGGCCATCACGTGCAGATGGCGCTCCACCGAGAAGCCGGCCGTCTCGCCCGGCTCGGCGACCAGGTTGAGCACCAGCGCCCGCCGGGCCGTGGTGGCCTGCAGGGCCGCGGCCAGCCCCGGCACCAGCACATGCGGAATCACGCTGGTGAACCACGACCCGGGTCCCAGCACCACCAAGTCGGCCGCCATGATCGCGTCGACGGCCTGCCGGGTCGCCGGAGGGTCGGCGGGCAGCAACCGGACCCGCCGCACCTTTCCCGGCGTGGTCGCGATCGCCACCTGGCCGCGGATCACCCGGAACATCCTCGGGTCGGATTCCAGGCCGGAAACGTCGGCCTCGATCTGCAGGGCGATCGGGCACATCGGCAGCACCCTGCCCTTGACGCCGAGGATGCGCCCGAGTTCGTCGAGGGCGGCGACCGGGTCGGCCAGCACCTCGTTGAGCCCGGCCAGCAGCAGGTTGCCGATGGGATGTCCGGCCAGGGCGCCGCTGCCGCCGAACCGATGCTGCAGGATCGTCGCCCACAGCCGCCCATACGGGCTGTCGGATGCCAACGCCGCCAACGCCATTCGCAGATCGCCCGGCGGCACCACGTCTAGTTCGCTGCGCAGCCGGCCCGAGGAGCCACCGTCGTCGGCGACGGTGACGATGGCCGTGACATAGGGCGTCAGCCGGCGGGCCGCCGACAGCGTCGCGTACAAGCCGTGCCCGCCGCCCAACGCGACAATACTTTGATTGCTCGGATGCGAGGGTGGACTCATTCGCGACCCAGATCCCGGTGCAGCACCCGCACCGACAGTCGCGGATCCGAGCTCAGCAGCCCCATCAACGCTTCGGCGATCGCCACGCTGCGATGTTTACCCCCGGTGCAGCCGATGGCAACCGTCATGTAGCGCTTCCCCTCTCGCCGGTAGCCCTCGACAACCAAGGACAGCAACTGATGGTAGGCGTCGAGGAACTCGGCCGCGCCGGGTTGGCCGAGCACATAGTCCCGCACGGCGGGATGCTGGCCGGTCAGGGGGCGCAACTCGTCGACCCAATGCGGGTTCGGCAGAAACCGCACGTCCATCACCATGTCGGCGTCCATCGGCAGACCGTACTTGAAGCCGAAGGACTCGACGGTGACGCTGGTAGACGTCCCGGCATCACCGCCGAACGCGCGCTCGATGCTCTCCCTCAGGCCCCGCACCGACAGTGTCGACGTGTCGATGATCAGGTCGGCGGTGGCCCGGACCGGGGCCAGCATCCGGCGCTCGGCGGCAATGCCTTCGGCCAACGTCTGCTGGCCCTGCAGCGGGTGGCTGCGGCGGTTCTGCTCGTAGCGCCGTACCAACATGTCGTCGGATGCCTCCATGAACACCACTCGTGGGGTGATGTCTCGGGTAGCCAGTTCGTTGCGCACCGAATCCAGGTCGCCGGTGAATCCGCGCGAGCGCACATCCATGACCACTGCCAGCTGGGTGATCCGCGATCCGGCCGCCAGCCCGAAATCCACCATCCGGGTGATCAGCTGGGGTGGCAGGTTGTCCGCCACATACCAGCCGAGATCCTCGAGTACCTTGGCCGCGGTGCCGCGCCCCGCCCCGGACAACCCGGTCACCAGCACGACGTCGATACCGCCGCCGTTCGCAGGGCCCGGGTGGCCGTCCCCGGCGTGGTTGGTCATTCGGTGGCTCCGGGCGAGTCGGGACGCAGCGCCTCGAGCACAGCGGTGGCCGTGGCCACGCCGATGCCCGGAACGGCAGTGATCTGGTCGACGGTGGCCTCCTTGAGGCGGGCTATGGATCCGAAATGGGTGACCAGCGCTTTTCGACGATGCTCTCCCAATCCGGGCACCGAGTCCAGCACCGACGCCGTCATACGTTTGGATCGCTTGCTGCGATGGTAGGTGATTGCGAATCGGTGCGCCTCATCGCGCACGCGCTGCAACAGATACAGCCCCTCGCTGTTGCGCGGCATGATGATCGGGTCCGGCTCGGCCGGCACCCATACCTCTTCCAGCCGCTTTGCCAGGCCTATCACCGCGACATCGGCGACACCTAGCTCGTCGAGGACGGCGCTTGCCGCATTGACTTGCGGCGCGCCGCCATCGACGACGAACAGGTTGGGTGGGTAGGCGAAACGGCGTGATTTTCCTTCGGGAGAAAGCAGATTCGGATCGCTCTGATCACTCAAGTGGCGCAGGAACCGTCGCCGGGTCACCTCGGCGATGGAGGCGACGTCGTCGGAGCGACCCTGCCCGGCGGCCTCCCGGATGCCGAAGTGGCGATAGTCCGATTTTCGTGGCAGACCGTCTTCGAATACCACCAGCGAGCCCACCACGTCGGTGCCCTGCACGTGGCTGACGTCGACACACTCGATCCGCAGCGGCGCGCTGGCCAACCCCAGGGCCTCCTGAATATTCTGCAGCGCAGCGGATCTGGCGTTGAAGTCGCCGGCCCGCTTCAGCTTGTGTTGCTGCAGAGCCTCTTTCGCGTTGCGCTGCACGGTCTCGGCCAGCGCCTTCTTGTCGCCGCGGCGCGGCACCCTCAATGCGACGCGGGAGCCGCGCAGTCCGGACAGCCAGCTGGCCAACTCTTCGGCGTTGGACGGCAGGCACGGCACCAGCACCTCACGGGGAACCGGGTTGGCGGATTCGTCGGCCGAGTCTCCCAGCTCGGCCTGATCGCCGTAGAACTGCGTCAAGAACTGCTCGACCAACTGCTCCTCGCCGGAACGACCTGGGTCTCCGGGCTTTTCGACGATCCAGCCGCGCTGACCGCGTACCCGGCCGCCACGCACGTGGAACACCTGCACCGCCGCTTCCAGGTCGTCGTCGGCGAAAGCCACGACGTCGGCGTCGGTGCCGTCGCCGAGCACCACCGCCTGCTTCTCCATGGCCCGCTTGAGCGCGCCAAGGTCGTCACGGAGGCGCGCGGCCCGTTCGAAATCGAGTTCGTTCGACGCGGCTTGCATCTGATGTTCCAGCTCGCGGGCAAACCGGTCGGTCTTGCCGGACAGGAAGTCGCAGAAATCTATGACGATCTGGCGATGCTGCTCGGCGCTGACCCGGCCGACACACGGCGCCGAGCATTTGTCGATGTACCCGAGCAGGCAGGGGCGGTCGATCTGCTTGTGCCGCTTGAACACTCCCGCCGAACAGGTTCGCGCCGGAAACACCCGGGTGAGCAGATCAAGCGTTTCCCGGATCGCCCACGCATGCGAGTACGGCCCGAAGTAGCGCACGCCCTTGCGCCGCGGGCCACGATAGACCATCAGCCGCGGAAATTCCTCGTTGAGCGTGACGGCCAGCACCGGGTAGGACTTGTCGTCCCGGTAACGGATGTTGAAGCGTGGATCGAACTCCTTGATCCAGTTGTATTCCAGCTGCAGGGCCTCGACTTCGGTGTTGACCACCGTCCACTCGACCTTGGCCGCGGTGGTCACCATCTGCCTAGTCCGGGGTTGCAGGCTCGCGACGTCGGCGAAGTACGACGTGAGCCGGCTGCGCAGGCTCTTGGCCTTCCCGACGTAGATGACGCGCCCGTGCGAGTCCCGGAACCGGTACACGCCCGGCTCGACCGGGATGGACCCGGGCGGCGGGCGATACGTTGCGGGATCTGGCACGTATCCAGGCTAGTGGTCGCTCAACGGGCACCTGAAAAGGCGGGCGTCCTCGGACTACTGCGCGTTTCAAAGATTTCTGGAGAATCCCTGAAGCTCGCCCGTTCAAGCTCTTGCCATCAACTCAACCTTTCCTTAGGCGGTAATGATGAACGGAGCCATCGAGGCGTGCGTGGGCATCGCAGGCACGGCTGCGTCCTTTGGGCTCGCGCTCTCACAGTTGCGGGGACTCCGCGATCCATCCGAGTCAGTCAGCAACCGATTCTTGGTAGGGCTGCCGGGTCCCGAGATGAGCAGGTACCAACCCCAGCATGTCGAGTACGTCGTGAGATCAGACGAGCACAAACTGACGGAAACGGGGTTACCCATCGTCCTTTCGAAAGACGAGGTCCCCTCGGTACGCCAGCCCCATCAGGACGCCCGGTAACCGGCAGCGCGGCGCCCTCCCCCCTGGCAAGATTTCCTCATGGATCGCGGCGATCCCGAGGAACCCGTCGGCGGCGTGCCCCAGGCTGCCACCCGCCCCACCGGCACCCTGGCCGGTTTGCGGCGTCTGGTGGCAAGGCTGTTCGCGATCGCCGGCGTGGCAGTGTCACTCGGATTCTTCGGCATCGGCGCTTACGACTACTACGCGTACCTTGTCGGCACATCGACGACGGCAACGATCAATTACTGCCGTACCCAGCCGGTGGGCTACGAGTGCGTGGGCACGTGGAGCGTTGGCGGACAGCCACACACCGGAAAGGTGCAGGGATTACAGCTGCATCGCTCTAGCCATGACTCACCACTGAATGTTCGGGTGCTGGGCGACAAGGCTTACACCGCGGTCTCGGGACTGAGCTTTGCCGGCTACGGTCTGGTCGCCGGACTGCTCACTGCCCTGGGGATAGTGAAGTTTGCCTCGGATTATTGGTTCGACCCGTGGTTGAGCCGGCGCCCCAAATGGTTCCAACACTTTGTGCGCTTCTGGCGGGGTTTCCAGGATGACGACGCTTCTGGGTGGTTCTAGTCGCCCCTCAGACGGGCGGCTTGGTTACGGTGACGGGCGCATTCCAGTTGTACAGCGTGAGCTGGAGGCTGTTGCCGGGGCTGGGTTCCAGCGTCAGCCGGACCAACTCGTGGTCGCCGTCCTCCCGGATCCATGCGGTGGCCGGAACGGGTCCGCTCACCGCGGCCTTCGGGAGCATCGCGATGACGGCGTCGCCGCTGACCTGACCGGTGATCTTGACCGTCGCCAAGCCGTTGATCGTTTCGCGGCCAACGGCTTTCGGGCTGCTGAAGCCTGACAGTATCTTGGCCAGGCCGACGTCCGGGTTCAAGATCACCGTCGGATCCCAGACGTCCGAGGCCTTACCCATATCGCTCCATTGACCCGCAGCCAAGGCATCGGTGTAGAGCTCCCCGTCCACAACCACAAAGTTGGCGTTGATATCCGATCCGGCGAAGGTAAGCGTCCACTGTCCCGTTGCCGCGGCCGTGGGGCTCGTCGTGACGTCAGCATTCAGCGCCTTGACGGGGAGCCCCTCGATCTTGCCGGCAACGGCTTGAACGACATGTGCGCTCTTGAGCACTCGGGTGGTGACCGCGGATTGCGCCAGCAAGGTGGCGGGGTCCGGCAACGCGTTTTGGCCGGTCTGGCCGGTTTGGCTGGTCTGGCCGGTTTGGCCGGTTTGGGGGGCCGGATGGTTCCCGATGTTCGTCAGGCCAAAGACCACAAGCGCCGCAACGACCGCGACGGCCAAAGCGGCCGCGATCAGCACGCCTTTGCGCCGCGTCGAGGGCTGCAAAGGCCGCGC
>Ga0335085_10015243_pt1 | contig 11160 bp, 12 predicted proteins | sample Lox_Sample_45_FD_206712 | JGI IMG/M metagenome (GOLD analysis project Ga0335085, IMG submission 206712) | Soil microbial communities from Loxahatchee National Wildlife Refuge, Florida, United States - Lox_Sample_4.5 | ecosystem: Environmental > Terrestrial > Soil > Wetlands | place: USA... | reverse complement strand
TTATTGGGATCGGCTGCGGGCTTCTACAAGAACAAAAATGCTTAACGCTGGATCAGACAAGGAATTTAAGGAGGACAAACAATCATGAAGATCGTCGGAATCCTGCTGGCCGTGGTGGGATGGATGCTTCCCCTTGTCGGCCTGTCCATGACTTCCTCGATGGGGGCGCGCTTTGTGCTTTGCTTCCTGGGGATCGGCATCACGCTGACGGGGATCATCGGCGTCCTCAACAAGGCGCACCTGAAAAACGCCCCATGGAAGCGGTAGCCCTGTGGCTGACCGCCCGCACACCTTTGGAAGTCTTGAGATCGGGAGCACGCCGGCGTGAGCCTCGTGCCCAAACCCTACTAGGAGACATGCAATGAATCGTTGCACATGGCTGAGACCATGCTTGTTGACGGCCTTCGTACTGGTATTGGTATGCGGGCTCCCGGCTTGGGCCCACGGTCAAAACTCCACGGCGAGCGCCCAAGCCGCGCCCGCTCCACCCTCCCCCGCTCCGGCGTTGGATGCGCCCCTGGACTTGAAGTCGGCCAACGCACCCTCTACCGCCGACCTCGCGGCTGGCGATCCCAGTGGCACCAAGACCGGCACGGTCAACGACATTGCGGTGTCGGACAGCAAGAAGGGTCTCACTCTCGCAGACGTAATCAACGAAGTCGGTCAGAACCGCATTGCGGTCAACTTTACCTGGACCCTGGTCGCCGGGTTCCTGGTTATGTTCATGCAGGCCGGTTTCGCGCTGGTCGAGACCGGATTATGCCGCGCCAAGAACGCCAACCACACCATGATGATGAACTTCATGGTCTACGGTTTCGGGTTGTTTGCCTTCTGGGTGTGCGGTTTTGCCCTCCAGATGGGAGGGGCGGCCGGCGCCTCGACGCTCGGCGGGGCCAACCCGTTGAGTAATGAATTTGCGATCCACTTTCTGGGTAAGGATTGGGGTCTGTTTGGCACCAAGGGCTTCTTCCTGGCCGGCCCCACCTATGACGTCGGCGTCATGGTTCTATTTCTGTTCGAAATGGTATTCATGGATACCGCGCTGACCATCGTAACCGGCGGCGCCGCCGAGCGCTGGAAGTACACAGCTTTCTGCGTCTCCTCCGTCTTCATGGGGGCTATCACCTATCCGATTTACGGAAACTGGGCTTGGGGAGGTGGCTGGCTCTCCAAGCTGGGCGCCAACTATGGCTTGGGCGCGGGCTACGCCGATTTCGCCGGCTCGGGTGTGGTGCACGCGGTCGGAGGCTTAACCGCCCTTGCAGTGTCCATGATCATTGGTCCCCGCATCGGCAAATACAATCGCGACGGTTCGGCCAATGCCATTCCCGGCCATGACATCGTGATCGTGCTCACCGGCTGTTTCATCCTGGCCTTCGGGTGGTTCGGATTCAACCCGGGCAGCACTCTCGGCGCGTCGGGTGCCCTCCGCATCAGTACGATCGCGGTGGATACCATGCTCGCCGGCTGCACCGGCTCTTTCGGAGCGATCCTTTATATGTGGATGCGTTACGGCAAGCCGGACGCCTCCATGTCGGGCAATGGACTGCTCGCCGGACTGGTGGCCATTACCGCACCCAGCGGCTACGTCAACACGATGGGAGCGGCGATCATCGGATTTGTCGCCGGCGTGCTGGTTTGCCTCAGCGTCGAATACATCGACCGCGTAATGCGCGTGGATGATCCGGTCGGCGCCATCTCAGTTCACGGCACCTGCGGACTGTGGGGCGTGATCTCGGTTGGCCTCTTCGCGGACGGTACCAATGCGGTGAAGGGTCTCTTTTACGGCGATCCCAGCCAGCTGGTGGCGCAGCTCATCGGCGTTGGCACTCTGCTGGGCTTCGTCTTTACACTGTCCTATGTCGCTAATTACGTGATCGACGTGGTGGTCGGGCAGCGTGTGCCGGCCTCCGATGAACTGGAAGGCCTCGACATTCCAGAGATGGGCGCCCTTGGCTATCCCGAGTTCGTTCTGAAACCGCAACCTATCCCCAGCGGCGCGGTGGCCGCAGACTAGGTCGCGCTTTACCAGGAGGCTGACGTATGACAAACAATGTTGTACCGTTCCAGACGAATTGGCAGGCGCCGGGAGTCGCAATGAATCTCCCGGCCCTGCAGCAGCTCTCGCCGGAAGCGATGTCCCATTTCCAGGAGGGCTTGGCCAGCCTGCAGGTCGCGGAAGCGGAAAAGGCGGTCGAACAGCTTTCCCGGGTGGTCGAACTGGCGCCGCAGTTTCCAGAGGCCCGTATTTGCCTGGGATTGGCATTCGCCCTTAGTTACAACATCTATCCGGCGCTCGATCATCTGCAGGTGGCCGGAGAATTGGATCCGGAAAGTTTTGCCGCACACTTCACCCTGGCGCAGTTGTACTTCAAGCTGCGTATCCCGCAGAAAGGATACACGGCCGCGCAACACGCTTTGAAATGTGTGACCACTCTGGAGCAGCGCAAGATGCTGGCCCAGCTTCTGCGGGAAGAACGGGCGAGGGAGAGGAACGGAATCGCCCGGCCCTGGTTCAATAAGCCCTTCTCGCGGCCTTTGGCGTATTTTCTGGGCAGTGGCGCGGCCGCCCTGGTGATGGCTCTTCTCGTGCACGTGCGCTGGTAGGAACGAAGGAATGAGGCAAACATGATTCGCACGCTGATCGCGACAATCCGGCAGCATCAATTGATTTTCTCGTGCGCCCTGCTCATCGCGCTGTTTCTGTTGGTGCTGGGGCATGCCCCGGTTATTCCGGTGCTGGCGGGATGCGCCCTCGCCATCATTATTACCGTTGTGCGATCCTCGCCCGGACAAAGTCGCAAGCTCAGGACATCTTCCGTTCGGGGAGGACCACGCGTTTAGACGAAGTTCCACGTGCAGCTTCACCACCACAACCCTCGGGAGGAGACAGGGGACGTCCTGGTGTCGAGGACACATGCGATGGATCACGTCATTGGTCAGGAAATGATGGCCCCGGCTGCGGACCATTCTCCGGAGCGAACCCGGAGCAGCGAGCCCGAAACGCCGGCGGTCGTAATGCTGCCGGGCTCGCGGTTTCTTGCCGCCTGCGCCGTCGTGGCAGGAGCGTTGCTTTTCGCGGGTTACGTGACACCGCTCCCGCTCTGGCTTCTGGCCGCCGAAGTAATGACGACGATTCTGGGGTTGTTTTTGTTCGGTTCTTTCCGCTACCAGATTCACAAGAACGCCCTGACCTACGGCATGCTGCTGATCATCCTCGCTACCTTCTGCGGTCTGCAGACTTCGGCATGGCGGGTGGAGATCGTGCAGCGGGGCTGGTGGTTCTGGACGCGGCAAAACCTCCTTTCTTTTCACGGACTGGATGACCTCATTCATGCCGATACGATGTTGTTCATTTTGGGGCTGACTTTTTTTGTCTCCGTGATCGCGCAGACCCGGCTTCTGGAAGGCATCACGTTCTCGCTGTTGCGACGAAACCGCGGAGAAATCCTCGCCACCGTAATCTCGGTAACCGCGGTGGTGGCTTTTGCCTCAGGGATTCTCGACGGCGTTTCGATGATCGGGCTTACCATCCGCACCCTGGTGATTATTTTGCTGCTCGCGGCCGCGCCCACTGCCGCCATCCGCTTCGCGGTTATGGTTTGCACTACAGTGACCACCGTCTGCGGAGTGTGGCTGGCCTACGGAGAACCGCCGAACCTCATCATGAAGTCGAATCTGTATCCTGCGCTCGGCAACGCTTTCTTCCTGGTTTATTGCGCGCCGATTGCGGTCGCAACCTATCTCGTGGTGGCTCACCAGCTCAAGAAAAAATTGTCAGGCCAGCACGTGGATCTGGAGACCATGGACGTGATCGACGCCAACGCCGAGGATGTCCGCTTTCTCCAGGCCACCCGCCATGGCGAGGTACTCACCCCGGTCGAGCTGGTGGAAGACAGCGCCGGGGAACTGGGGGATCGAACCGGCGCAATACTGCAGAGGCTGCGCGGCGGCGAGTCGCTCGGAATCGCCCTGGTGCGCGAGCGCATTCCCCAGCCGGTGCGAAAGAAACTGCTGGGTCACTTCGTGGCCGAAGACCTCTCGGAAGCGCTCGACCGGCACTACGTCCTGGATGCAGCCGGCGATCATGCGGAAGCGCTCAAGGCGGAGCAATCCGTCGACGACGCTCTTGCCGCCCAGGCGCATGTCCGCAGACGCTCTCAGAAAATCGGCGCCCTGGCTCTGATCCCGTTTGTCGGCTTGCTGGTGCTGCACGGGATAAATCACGATATCCCGATTTTTGCCGCATCGTTTGCAGCCTTTGCCATAGCTGCCGTGGGCATCATGAAGATTCCCAACATGCGCGCTCTCGCGTTTCGCGAAGCTCGCCAGGAATATGCGGAATACTATTTTTTGTTTCCCTTGTTCCTCTCCATTACGTTGCTGACCAACGCGGGCTTTTTTGGCGAAGTGCAGGGTCTGATTCAGCGCGGCATCGTTGCCCTGGGGCACGCCCATGTCGCTTTCGCCCAATTTGTGGGTTGCACGTTTCTTTCCGCGATTCTCGACAACAACATCGTGGCGGATTTTGCCTCGCGCGGCCTTCACCATTTGGGAGTCTCCACCATGCATCTGTTCGCCATGGCGCAGATCGCGGGCTATGCCCTGGGGGGATGCTGGACGCACATTGGGTCCGCGCAATCGGTCGTCGCGTATGCCTTCATCCAGCGCGATGTGGATGCCGGCTTTACCCCGGTCGCCTGGATCAAGGAGATGACGCCCGTCATTCTGGAGATGCTGATCGTGATAACCGCTATCATTTATGCGGAAAGCGCTCTGTTGCGATGGTTGCGATGAAGCCGGCGGGATCGGAATCGCGGGAACAGGTCCATTCGGCGCCGATTGAGATTCACGGCAATCTGTTGTGGTCGAACGGTGGTGTGGGAATCCGAATCACGCTGTACATTCGAGGACAAAAACAATGATGACTAAACTTGAAGCGATCATCCAGCCCTCTAAACTTGACGCCGTGAAGACAGCTCTGTCAGAACTGGGCGTCCAGGGCATGACCATTTCCGACGTGCGCGGCCACGGACGCCAGAAGGGCCATACCGAACACTATCGGGGCCAGGAGTACACCGTGGACCTGCTTCCCAAAGTGAAGCTGGAACTGGTGTTGCCAGACAATCTGGTAGATTCCGTGACCGCGGCTATCGTCAAGACCGCCTCCAGCGGCAAGATTGGCGATGGCAAGATTTTTCTTTCCAAAATCGACGAGGCGATCCGCATTCGCAATCAGGAACGTGGCACCGCCGCTTTGTAAAGCGGATACGGTTTCATCCGCGCTCAACGGCCCCGGCGCTGGCCTTTTTCCTCCTCTTCCCAGCGCACGGGGCCCTGTTGTAACGTGCCATGCCCGACCGGTGAACTCCCGAAGCCGCACCGTTTGCGCCAGCCCACATTTGCTGCGACCGCACCGGTTTGCCGAGCCACGGGCGTCGAGCCATCTTCTTCATTGATACAATTCAAGAGTGAGGTCCACATTCGTCATTCCATGCCTGTGCTCTGATCCCGATGGAGATGACATCTGCGCAGTCGGGCGCTCCGGGATGAGGTAAGCGCGCTTTGACCCCAATCTCCAGACGGCAATTCTTGAAAACCGGCGCAGGAATCGGCGCCGCCGGGGCATTTGTTCTTGGCGCTGATGCCTGGTTCTACGAACCGAACCATCCGGTGGTGCTTTCCCGTGAAATTTGGATTTCCCGTCTGCCCGAAGCCTGGGACGGTGTTCGTATTGCGCAAATCAGCGACTTCCACTACGACGATCATTTTTCCGTCGTGCCCATCGGAAAGAGCGTGGGCATGGTGAATGCGCTTCGGCCGGACTTGATTCTTCTCACAGGAGATTTCGTCACCGTGCCGCCGTTCGCCAGTCGCTTTCACACCGCCAGACGGGCGGCGGCGGCCGCTGAGCCCTGCGCCGCTCTCCTTAGCGGACTGCATGCGCCCTACGGCGTATGGGCCATTCTCGGCAATCACGATTGCTTTGCCGACCCGTGGCGAATCACCGAGACGTTACAGCATCATGGTTTTCACGTGCTGCGCAACGCAGCGTCTTCTTTCGAACGGCAAGGCTCGCGCCTGTGGCTTGCGGGCCTGGATGATGTGCTTGAGGGCCAGCCCGATATCGACAAGACCCTCGCCGGGATTCCGCCCCACGAGGCCGTGGTCCTTCTGGTCCATGAACCCGACTTTGCCCCGTACGCTGCCGAATATCCAGTCGATCTGCAGCTTTCCGGACATTCTCACGGCGGTCAAGTGCGCTTGCCGCTGGTGGGCGCGCCTTTTCTTCCAGATATGGGGAGGAAATTTCCGATGGGCATGTATCAGGTAGGATCCCTCATCCTATATACAAATGTCGGAATCGGGACGATCCGCGTACCGGTGCGCTTGAACTGTCCGCCGGAGATTACGCTGATCACTCTGCGCCGGCGCACAACCTAGTCAACGACAGTCTGGCGCAAGAGCCGCAGGGAACCGGTTCCGCGCATCAGCGATTGAACCGGACAACCACTTCTGGCACCGAAACCGCCGCGGACGAGGCCTTGGCGCCGCGCTTGAAATGCTCGGATGCCTTTTTCTGCGCTTCCACCAGTTGCTCGGTGCTCAGGCTGTCCGCAAGGTTTCTTTTAGCCGCGACAATCTCGTCTTTTAAGTCAAGGCTGGTTCGCTCGGAAACCAGGAACCAGGTATATGCAGCCACCGGATCCTTGGCCACCCCTTTTCCCTGGGAGTAGCGCTGGGCCAAAGCGATCTGTGCCACGGGTGACCCTAGTTCCGCATTCTTTTCACACCAGGCCAAGCTCTGCGGGCCCGCATCGCCATTTCCGTTAAGCGAATTGTGCATGCCCGAACCGGCAGAACCTGTAACCGGCTGGCTCAGTGTGAGGAACAACAGCTCAAGCCGGCTGGATACGCCCAGTTTGTCGAATACGCGAAAGAGATAATTTTTGATCGTGTGCTGGCTCAGCCCCAGCCGCTCGGCAATCTCGCGATTGGTAAGTCCTTCTGCCAGGCAGCGCACCACGTCCATTTCACGCTTGGAAAGCAGGCTGAGCCCGTTGGCTCCTACCGCGCGCAAGGTCGGCGAGGCGGCCAGCGCTTCCACGGCGAAAAGCAATTGCTCGCTGTTCGCCCAGATCTGGCCCTCGTGAACACAGCGGACACATTTGCAGAGCGTCTCCAGAGATTCCTGGCGGCTGAATACGCCGCGCGCCCCCGCGCGAAAGGCTTCGACCACGACTTCGCGCTTGGAAGAGTCCAGCAGAATGATCGCGCGAAACTCACTCCGCGTCGAACGCAATTCGCGCAACAGTTCCAGCCCGCGCAGCGGCTCTTCGTCAAGATTGGAGCTGATGACGGCGACTTGCGGATCGCTGGCGCGCGCTGCCTCCAGCAAATCCCGCGAACGCGAAACCGCGCCCGCTACTTGCAACGCGGGGTCGCGGCGCAAGGCCTCTGCCAGCAATTGGCTGTGGATATGGCTGTTATCAGCGACTAAGACGCGGATGCTCGGTTCTGTGGCGCTGCGCTCCAGGGGCATGAGTCCCTCCAAAAAATCGAACCGGCGGTTCCCGGTCAGCCGGACCTTCGGCGTTCGGAAACTCGGACGGGTGTGGCCAGAGCCCACCTCGCCAAAGCGCAACCGCCTCGCCGATGCGAGCCATTCAATTCAGGGGAGGAGCAAGTGCATGTGCTAGGGGAGGTTGCAACCTTGCAGCCGGTCGCAACGGCATACATTGTAACCACATTATGGGCGGAAAACAATCAAGTTGAATTGCATTGCACATGGGTGAGCACGCTCTTGCATAATGTGTCAGAATGAGACATTCCGTCGAGCCAGTACCGTCGAAAGCTAAGTCCTGTGGGCTGGCGTAGATACCACCTACTTCTATCGTAACTAATTAGATAATTAGATGGTTAAATCGGATGGAAGCGCTGTCCTCCGCACCTGGCTTTCACCCATCTCGGGAGCAGATCGCAACCCACCGGCTGGGTCCAACTACCACTATGGTGGTGGAGTCGTACATATCTACGAGTAGAGAATATCAGCGGTATTAATAATAGGTAACACTTCTCCCGGAGTGAGTACCTCTTGCAGGGCCTTGCATGCCGCCGTATTCTGCAACCGTCTTTGCAGGCGCTCTTGAGTTTTTCCCTCCCCTTGCCTGCGGATACCAAGAAACCATGCATTTATTTAAGGCCCAAGCTGCGAATGGGACCGAGAGGGCGAAGCTATGAGCGCCGGCCAACAAATCTGGAACGCAGGCGCGCCTCTCGCGACATCCGAGGACGCATGCTGGTACGCCGTCCACACCCGTGCCCGCCACGAAAAAATGGTCGCGGAACGTCTCTCCGAGCAGGGCCTGCCCAACTTCCTGCCGATCGTGCGCGAGACTCATCGCTGGAGCGATCGCAAGCGCGTCGTCGAGCTTCCTCTGTTCAGCTGTTATGTGTTCGTGCGCATGACCGCGGGAGCGAGGGATCGTCTGCAGGTGTGCCGCACCAACGGCGTGCTGCAGGTCGTAGGTTCGCGCGGCGAAGGCATCCCGATTCCAGAAGAGCAGATTGAAGCTGTCCGGTCGCTGCTGGCGGAGCAGTTGCCCTGGTCGGAGCATCCGTTCCTGAAGATCGGGCAGCGGGTGCGCATCTGCGGCGGTTCGCTCGATGGCGTCGAAGGAATTTTGCTCGCCCGCAACGGCGATCGCACTCTGGTGGTTTCAGTGGATGCGATTCAGCGGTCCATCGCCGTGCGCATTGAGGGTTATCACGTCGAGCCGATTTAGACGGCTTTGACATTTCTCCTCCGTACTCAGTTCACGCAGTGCACACCTATCCCAAATCCGTAAACCGGCCAACCCCTGGCGGGGCCCGCATTCTGGCGGTGAGCCGCGATCCTTCGGCCCTTGCGCCCCTGTGGGCTGTGGCGGAAGCGGGGTCGTGGGACGTTGAAACCACCGGCAGCGGCCTGGAGGCTCTCGAACGGGTACAGTCCGGCTCGCGTCCCGCTCTGGTTCTGCTCGACGTGGCGCGCGGTGATACCGACAGTTTCTACACGCTGCGCTGGCTGCGCCGGGTGCGCCCGGAAGTGCCGGTGGTGGTGCTGTCTCACACCGATGACGCGCAGCACCGGGTGGAGGCGATCCGCCTGGGCGCGCAGGATTACCTGGTCCGTCCCTTCGACGAGCAGGAATTAAGTCAAACCTTGCGCCGTCACCTGGCTTCCTCCGACCCGGACGCCGATGCCGACGTGGCAGGCGAACAGGTTGAGCAACTGAGCGAGGACGTGTTCTTCGTCGCCGCCAGTCCGGTCATGCGCAAACTGCGGGCTCAGGTGGAATTGCTGGCCCAGGTGGATGTGCCTCTGCTGATCGTGGGCGAAAGCGGCAGCGGCAAGGAAGCCACCGCCCGCCTGATTCACAAGCTTTCGGTGCGCTCCGGATTTCGTTTCCGCCCGGTGAATTGCGGGGCTTTGCCCGGTGACATGCTGGAGAGGGAATTGTTCGGCTACGAAGCCGGCGCCTTTCCCGGCGCCATGCGGACCAAGACTGGCAAGTTCGAGATCGCGCAAAAGGGCACCATTCTGCTCGATGAAATTGCCGCCATGCCGCTCAATCTGCAGTCGCGGCTGCTCGAGATCCTGCAGGAGAAGCGGTTTTCCCGCCTGGGCGGGGAGGCTCCCCTGGAAGTCGATGTGCGCATCCTCGCCACCAGCAACGGAAGCATCGAGCAGGCGCTGGCCGAACGAAAACTGCGCGAAGACCTGTATTACCGCTTGAGTGCCTTCACCGTGCATGTGCCCCCATTACGCCAGCGCAAAGAGGAGATCCCGCTGCTGCTCGGGTATTTCATGAACCAGCTGGCCAAGCATTACACCTTGCCGCCCCGCACCTACTCCGCCGCCATGCTGGAGGCCTGCCAGGAACACTCCTGGCCGGGCAACCTGCGCGAGTTGGAAAACTTCGTGAAGCGCTATCTGGTCATGGGAGACGAGAGTCTCGCGCTCAGCGAACTGGGCCGCGACTGGTATGTCGGGTCGGAGCAGCCGGGCGCCGCCGAGCCGGCGGGCGCGGAAGCCGAAGCTGGAGGCTTGAAGCCTGGGGTTCCGGGACTTCGCTCTCTGGTACAAAGCGTCAAAGGCGAGGCGGAACGCAATGCCATCGCCGTGGCCCTCGAACAGACCGGCTGGAACCGCAAAGCGGCGGCGCGCCTGCTCAAGGTGAGCTACCGCACGCTGCTCTACAAGATCCAGCAATATCATATGAGTCCTCCTCCGACCTATCTGCCAACATCCTTCACCGGCCAGGGCGCGAAAGGCAGCGGCCATGGGCAGTGAAAAACACGCGAGGAAGCAAGCCATGATGACTGCATGCAACTGGCGCCGGGGAGCCCTGATTGGCCTGGCCTGTATTCTGCTCTCGGGCGGCCTCTGGGGACAGGCAGCCGACGCGAAGACCAGCCAGTCCGGCGCTGCCACGGCAGCCCCCGAGCCTGAGACCAAGCAACACGACGACGTATACCTGATTGGCGCCGAAGACGTGCTCTCGATCAACGTCTGGAAAGAACCGGAAATCTCACGCACCATTCCGGTGCGCCTGGACGGCAGAATTTCTCTGCCCCTGGTGGGCGAAGTGCAGGCGGCCGGCCGGACGCCGTTTCAGCTGGAGCAGGAAATTACCGCCAAGCTGAAAAACTACATCTCCGATCCCGCCGTCGCCGTGATGGTGCAGCAGATTCGCAGCAAGCGCTTCAACGTGCTCGGCCAGGTGGTGCGGCCCGGCTCCTACCTGCTGACCAATTCCACCACCGTGCTCGATGCCATTGCCATGGCAGGCGGCTTCCGCGACTTTGCCAAGCAGAAATCCGTCTACGTGTTGCGCCGCAATGCCGACGGCACCGAAACCCGCCTGCCCTTCAATTACAAGGACGTCGTCAAGGGCAAGAAGATGGACGAGAACGTCCGCTTGCTGCCGCGCGACACGGTGGTGATCCCGTGAATGTTCGGTTCCATCGTCTGAGTGCGCTGCTGCTGGGAGGCGTACTGTGTCTGGCCCCGGTCGGCCTCCGGGCCCAGGACCAGGGACAGACTCCGAACCCGGACCAGACCCAGAATCAAAATCCGGGGCAAGATCAAGGCCAAAATCAGGGTCAGGATCAGAA
>Ga0335085_10015242_pt1 | contig 11160 bp, 8 predicted proteins | sample Lox_Sample_45_FD_206712 | JGI IMG/M metagenome (GOLD analysis project Ga0335085, IMG submission 206712) | Soil microbial communities from Loxahatchee National Wildlife Refuge, Florida, United States - Lox_Sample_4.5 | ecosystem: Environmental > Terrestrial > Soil > Wetlands | place: USA: Florida... | reverse complement strand
CCGGCGGGACCTACCGGGCCGTCCTCGATCGCGGGGTGCCGCGCTTCGACGGCGGCGGCTTCAGCGGCTACGTCGGGTCCGCCGTGGACATTGGCGAGATCAGGGCGGCCGAGGAGAAGGTGGAGCAGGGCCGGGAGGAGCTGGCCCACGCCCTGCGGGTGGCCACCCTGGGCGAGCTGGCGGCCACCCTGGCGCACGAGATCAACCAGCCGCTCACGGCCATCCTCAGCAACGCCCATGCCACCCGCCACATGCTCGACGCCGCCCACTTCGACCGGGCCGAGTTCGCGGAGGCGCTGGAGGACATCGCCCAGGACGCGCGGCGGGCGGCGGAGATCATCCGCCGGCTGCGCGCGCTCTTCCGCAAGCAGCATTCCGACCGCCGCCCCCTCGACGTCAACGAGGCCATCCGCGAGGTGACGGGTCTCCTGAAGAAGGACCTGGAGCGGAAGCGGGTGGGGCTGCAGCTCGAGCTCGCCGAAGACCTCCCACAGGTATTGGGCGACGTGGTCCAGCTCCAGCAGGTCTTTCTCAACGTGGTGGTCAACGCCTGCGATGCGATGAAGGGGAGCGAGAACGGCCCCCGCCAGCTGCGCATCGAGACCTCGCACCGCAACTCGGTGGTGGCGATCGACATCCGCGACTCGGGGACGGGGGTGAAGGAGCCGGACCTGGGCCGCATCTTCGAGCGCTTCGTCACCACCAAGCCGGAGGGGCTGGGAATGGGCCTGTCGATCAGCCGCTCGATCATCGACGCGCACGGCGGGCGGATCTGGGCCACCCGCAACCCGGACCGGGGGCTGACCATCCACAGCGAGCTGCCCTGCCTGCCGTCCTGAGCTCAGTTCCCCGAGAACGCCAGCATCTTCACCACCCGGCGGACCCGGATGGCCAGCGAGACCGCGATCGCCTGGTAGAAGCGGAAGCCCGCCTCCGGGTTGCCGGCGAGGATGGCTTCCAGCTTCTGCTTCCGGATCACCAGCAGATCCGCGCGCTCCAGGGCCACCGCGTTGAGGCCCGCGGGACCGCCGTCGAGGAAGGGGACCTCGCCCAGCGTCTCGCCCGATCCGAAGAGCACGGGGGCGACGTCCCGCGCGTCGGAGGTGAGGCGGACGGTGCCGTTGCGGATGACGAAGATGGCGTTGGGCGACTGCCCGCTGGCGAGGATGGTCTCGCCGGCCGAGGCGGACACCTCCTCCGCCGCCTTGGCCACCAGCTCCAGAACATTCTCCGGGACGTCCTTGAAGATGAAGACCTGCTTGAGCGCCCCCACGGTATCCATGTCTGGCTCCTCGTCACTTCGCCGGGGGAGGCGGCGGCGGCTGCTCCTCCTGTTGCCACCCTCCGCCCAGCGCCCGGTAGAGCAGTACCACGCTGGTCAGCTCGTCGCGCTGGGTGTGGGCGAGATCGAGCTGCGCGCTGTAGAGCTGCCGCTGGGCGTCCAGCACCTCGAAGTAGCTGGAGACGCCACCCGTATACCGGTCCAGCGCCAGCTTCGCCCCCCGGGTGTTCGCCGCCACCTGGTCGGTGCGCGCCAGCCGGGCCTCGCGCAGCTTGATCGTCCCCGCCGCCGCGTCGGCCACCTCCTGCAGCGCCTGCTGCACGGTCTTCCGGTAGGCCGCCACCGACTGCTGGAGCCGCGCCCGAGACGCCTCTTCCTCCGCGGCCAGGCGTCCGCCCTGGAAGATGGGGGCGAAGATGCCGCCCCCGGCATTCCACGCCAGGGCATCCGAGCCGAAGAGATTCGACATCGCCGTTCCCTGCAGGCCGATGGTGGCCGCCAGGGAGAGCGTGGGGAGCCGGTTCGCCACCGCCACTCCCACCCTGTTGCCCGCACCTATCACCCCTTGCTCGGCGGCCAGGACGTCCGGCCGCCGGCCCAGGAGCTGTGCCGGAACGCCCAAGGGGAGCTGCGGCGGCACGGGCGTGTCGACCAGCGCCGACCCGCGGGCGATGGGCCCGGGCGCGCGGCCCAGGAGGACGCAGATCTGGTGCTCCTTCTGGGCGATGGCCAGCTCCGCCTCGGGCATGGCGGCGGTGGTCAGGGCCAGGTCGGCCTTGGCCTGGCTCACCTCCAGGTCGGAGGCGACCCCGCGCCGGGCGCGCGCCTCGAAGAGATCGAGGGTGCCCTTGCGGATGTCGGTGTTCGACTTGTCGATCTCCAGCTCCAGGTCCAGCGCCCGCAGCTCCAGGTAGGCCTGGGCCACCCCGGACACCAGAGCGAGGATCACGCCCCGGCGGAAGTCCTCGGTGGCGAGCAGATCGGCCATCGCCGCGTCGCGCGAGTTGCGCACGCGCCCCCAGAGATCGATCTCCCAGGAGACGTCGCCCGACAGCCCGTAGCGGGCGGAGTCGGTGGCGCCAGGGTTGAAGTTCCGGGAGATGGGCCTGCCGTAGGCGGCGTTCACCTGCGCGGAGACCTGCGGGTAGAGATCCGCCTTGGCCACCCCCACCAGGGCCCGCGACTCGTCCACCCGGGCGGCGGCCAGCGCCAGGTCCTGGTTGTTCGCCAGCGCCACCCGGATCAGGTCCTGCAGGGTCGGGTCCTTGAACAGCTCCCACCAGGGGAGGTCCGCCACCGAGGCGGACTCCTTGGGCTGGGCGAAGCGGTACTCGGAGGGGACGCCCGCCTCCGGGCGCTCGTACTTGGGTGCGAAGGAGCAGGCGGCCAGAGCGAGGGCGAGGAAAGCAACGGGCGATCGGTTCACGCCGGCCCTCCTGCCAGCCGCGAGTGTTCCTCGTGCGCGGCGGGCGCTGGCGGGGGCTTCGGCTGGGCCGCCGCCTTCCCCCCGAAGAGCTTCTCCACGGCCACGAAGAGCACGGGGACCAGCACCACCCCCAGGATGGTGGCCACCAGCATGCCGGCGAACACCGCCATCCCCATCACCTTGCGCCCTTCGGCGCCGGCGCCGGAGGCGCGCACCAGGGGGAGCACGCCGAGGATGAAGGCGAAGGCGGTCATGAGGATGGGCCGGAGCCGCAGCTTGGCCGCCTCCATCGCCGCCTCCACGAAGCCCAGGCCCTCCTTCTCGTGCGCCTCCTTGGCGAACTCGACGATGAGGATGGCGTTCTTCGCCGCCAGGCCGACCAGCATGATCAGCCCGATCTGGGCGAAGATGTTGCTCACGTAGGCAGTGCTGGAGAGCCGGGCGAGGAAGAGCCCGAGGAAGGCGCCGAAGACGGCGAAAGGCGTGCCCAGCAGCACGCTCATGGGCAAGGACCAGCTCTCGTACTGGGCAGCGAGGACGAGGAAGACGAGGATGATGGCGAAGACGAAGACGATGCCCGCGGTGCCCTCCGCCTTCTTCTCCTGGTAGGAAACGTTGGACCACTCGTAGCCCATCCCCTGGGGGAGGACCGACTTCGCCGTCTCTTCCAGCGCCGCCAGCGCCTGGGAGGAGCTGTATCCCTCGGCCGGCGTTCCGGAGATCTCCGCCGCCCGGTAGAGGTTGAAGCGGTTGGTGAACTCGGGCCCGTTGGAAGGCCGGGTGGAGACCAGCGTATCCAGGGGGACCGTGCTGCCGCCCGCCGTCCGCACCGAGAAGAGGCCCAGGCTGCGGACGCTGGCCCGGTACTCGGGCTCCGCCTGCAGGTAGACCTTGTAGGTGCGGCCGAAGCGGTTGAAGTCGTTGACGTAGGTGCCGCCGAGCAGCGCGCCCAGCGAGGAGTTCACGTCGGTCACCGGGATGCCGAGCTTGGTCACCTTGTCGCGGTCGATGTCGGCGAAGATCTGCGGGACGCTGGCGCGGAAGACCGTGCGCGCCGATCCGATCTCCGGGCGCTTGCGCACGGCAGCGAGGAACTTCTCCGCGTTCTCCGCCAGAAACTGCGGCGTCCCGCCGCTGCGGTCCTGGAGCATCATGGTGAAGCCCGAGCCCGAACCCAGGCCGACGATGGGGGGCGGACCGAAGGTGACCGCCACCGCCTCCGGCACTTCCGCGGCCAGCCTGCGGTTGAGGGCGCTGATGAGGGCGAAGGCGTGCTGCTCCTTCGCCTTGCGCTCCTCCCAGGGCTTGAGGGAGATGAAGATGAAGGCGGTGTTCGAGGCGTACGCCCCGGTGACCAGCGAGTAGCCGGTGATGGTGGTGACGTACTCCACGCCCGGCGTCTTGCCGATGATGTCCTCGACCTTCCTGGCCACGCCGTCGGTGCGCTCCAGCGAGGAGGCGTCGGGGAGGACGATGTTGGCGAAGAAGTAGCCGTTGTCCTCGTCGGGAACGAAGCCGCCGGGGATGCGGCCGGCGATCACCACCGCCAGCACGGTGAAGAGCACCACCAGGAGCGCGCTGCGGAACGCCTTGCGCACGAGGATGCCGGTGAGCGAGAGGTAGCCGCCGGTGAGCTTGCCGAAGACGCGGTTGAACCAGTCGTAGAAGGGCTTGAGGAAGGACTTGCCCGTCGCCGGCTTCAGGAGCAGCGAGGAGAGCGCGGGCGAGAGGGTGAGGGCGTTGATGGCGGAGAAGATCACCGAGATGGCGATGGTGATGGCGAACTGCTGGTAGAGCCGCCCGCTGATGCCGCTGATGAAGGCCACCGGCACGAACACCGCCGAGAGCACCAGGGCGATGGCGATCACCGGCCCCGACACCTGCTTCATCGCCTCGGCGGTGGCTTCCTTGGGCGTCTTGCCGTGCTCGATGTGGTGCATCACCGCCTCGACCACCACGATGGCGTCGTCCACCACGATGCCGATGGCCAGCACCAGCCCCAGGAGCGACAGCGTGTTCACCGAGAAGCCGAGCAAGGGAAAGACGATGAAGGTGCCGACCAGCGAGACCGGGACGGTGAGCAGGGGGATGAGGGTAGCGCGCCAGTTCTGCAAAAAGACGAAGACCACCAGGATCACCAGCACCACCGCCTCGAAGAGGGTGTGGACGATCTCGTCGATGCCGGCGGTGATGGCGGCGGTGGTGTCGAGGGTCATCTCCTGCTTCATGCCCGGAGGAAACCGGGTCTGGATCTCCTCCATGGTCTTCTTCACCGCCTGCTGCACCTGGAGGGCGTTCGAGCCGGGGATCTGGTAGATGGCGATGGCCGCGGCCGACTTCCCGTTCAACCGGCCCACCGCGTTGTAGAGGACGGAGCCCAGCTCCAGCCGGGCCACGTCGCCCAGCCGCACCACCGAGCCGTCCGGGTTGGCGCGGACGATGATCTGGCTGAACTCCTCGGGAGTGAGCAGGCGCCCCTTGGTCTTCACCATGTAGGTGAACTCGGTGCCCTTGGGCGCTGGAGGACCGCCGATCTGGCCGCTGGGCTGGAGGAGGTTCTGCGACTTCACCGCGTTGATCAGGTCGATGACCGTGAGGCCCAGCGCCTGCAGCCGGTCGGGCCGCACCCAGATGCGCATGGCGTAGTCGGAGCCGCCGAAGAGGGTGACCTGGCCCACCCCGGGGATGCGGGCGAGCTGGTCGTTGATGTTGATCAGCGCGTAGTTGGAGAGGAAGTTGGAGTCGAACGCGCCGGACGGGGAAGTGAGCGTGACCAGCAAGAGGGGGAAGGAGAGCGACTTCTTCACGTTCACCCCGTAGTTCTTCACGTCCGAAGGGAGCGACGGGGTGGCCTGGGAGACCCGGTTCTGGGTGAGGACGTTGTCGATGTCCAGATCGCTTCCCACCTCGAACGACACCTCCAGCTTGAGGGTGCCGTCGTTGGCGTTGGTGGACTTGAGGTAGATGGACCGCTCCACCCCGTTCACTTGCTGCTCGATGGGCGTGGCCACCGTCTGCTCCACGTCCAGCGCGTTGGCCCCCACGTAGGTGGTGGTCACCTGGATCAGCGGCGGGGTGATCTCCGGGTACTGGGCGATGGGCAGGCGCGAGAGGGAGACTGCGCCCACGATCACCGTGACGATGGAGATCACCATCGCCACGATGGGGCGGCGGATGAAGAAGTTCCCCATCGGCTACCTCGAGGCGGCGGGCGGCGGGGTGGGAGTGTCCGGGGCGGGCGCGGGGACAGGGCTGGCCGCGGAGGGCGCCGGCGCCCCGGCTCCCGGCGGCGCTGCGGCCTCGGCGGGAACCACCGACGCCTTCACCATCATCCCGTCGCGGACCTTCTGCACCCCTTCGACGATCACCTTCTCCCCGGGCTTGACCCCCTCCTCGAGGATCCAGAGGCTGCCCACCCGCGGACCCGGCTTCACCTTCCGGCTCTCCGCCTTGCCCTCCGCGCTCACCACCACCACCGAATACTGGCCCTGCAGCTCGGAGACGGCGCGCTGGGGGACCAGCAGCGCCCCGGGGCGCACCTCCTCCTTGTACCGGACCTTGGCGTAGAGGCCCGGCCGCAGCACCCGCTTGGGGTTGGGGAAGGCCAGGTCCGCCCGGAGCGTCCCGGTCTGCGGATCGACGGAGCGGTCGACGAGGATCAGCCGGCCGCGGTGCTCGTAGACGCTACCGTCCGAAAGGGCGAGCTGGGGGCCATCGGGATCGGCCTTCGGGATCGCCGCGCCCGCGTCCTGCTGGGCAACCGCCTGCAGGCGGTCGGCGTAGCGCAGGTAGAGCGCCTCGGGGATGTTCACGCTCACCCGGATGGGATCGATGGAGGAGACGGTGGTGAGCAGGGTGGGCTCGCCCTTCCCCACCAGGTCGCCCACCTTGCGCTGCGCCTGCCCGGCCAGCCCGGCGATGGGGGCGACCAGGCGGGTATAGCCCAGGTTGAGCGAGGCGTTCTCCACGTTGGCCTTGGCCGCCTCCACTTGCGCCCGCGACGCCTTCTGCGCGGCGATGGCGTTGTCCAGCTCGGCCTGGCTGATGGCGCGCTCCGCAGCCAGGGGCTTGTAGCGCGCCACGTCCATGTCGGCCTTGGAGAGAGCGGCTTGCGTTCGCGCCAGGTCGCCCTTGGCCTGCGCAAGCTGTGCGCGGTAGGGCTGGTCGTCGATGGTGAAGAGGAGCTGGCCCTTCTTCACCTCCGAACCCTCCCGGTAATCCAGGGACTTGAGATAACCCTCCACCCGCGCCCGGATCTCGACGTCCTCCATGCCCTTCATGGTGGCGGTGAGCTCGCCGCCGATGGGGACGTCGCGCTGGATCACCTCGGAGACGGAGACCTCCGGGACCACCGCGGCCTGGGGCGCCTCCTTCTTGCAGGCGATGGCGGCCGCGAGCAGCGCGCACGACAGCCCGATCCCGCGGGGCAGGGAAAAAACGCGAGGAGGTCGGCTCGTCTGGGTCATGGAAGCCCTCGTCGTTGGCTCTATCAGGAAAAAGGGCCCCCGGTCGCCGTGGACCTTGGTCCAACGGCGCCCGCGGTGTTGGCACAAGGTCCAATGTTCCGGCAGGGGTTCGCAGAAGAAAAAGACGGCGAGGGAGCGGCCCCTGGGATATGTGCAGGTTCCACCGGAGTGGAGGGTACATGAAGACAGGACATAGGCTCTTGCTCGCAGCGATCGCCGCCGCCGGATGCGGAGGCTACACCGCTCCCGACGAGGTGGTGCTCGGCTCCAGCGTCTACACGCAGCCCGCGCCCGGCGCGGACTTCAAGCCCTTGAGCACCTACTACCTCGACCCGAGCCTGGAGGTCTGGGAGGACGGGGTGCAGAAGCCTTCGCAGGCCATTCCTCCCGCGGTGGTGACCACCATCAACCAGCGGCTGACGGCCTACGGCTACACCGCCGCCCCCGTCAGCGGCCTCCCGCCCTACGGCGCCGACGTGGCCTTGCGGGCGGCCTGGTTCAACAACAGCTACAGCTACTACTACAGCTGGTGCGCCCCTTACTATTACGGCTGGTACGGCTGCTGGCCCACCTGGGGATACGCCGGCAGCTACTCCACCGGCACCGTGGCGATGGTGATGGTCGACCTCCGCACGGCCCGCCCGCCCGCCAGCCCTCCTGCCAACCCCGATGAGCTCCCCGTCCTCTGGGCGACCGGACTGTACGCGGTCCTCCGGGGCACCACCCCTGACAACACGAACGTGTTCAACCAGGCGCTGAACAGGGCCTTCGACCAGTCCCCCTACCTGGACACCCACTGACCGTGAGAGAGAACGCCATGAACCGCCTCCGCGTCGTCCCGGCGCTCGCCGCCCTCCTCCTGCTCGCCGCCTGGCCGGCCTCCGCCCAGTACCAGGACTGGACCAACTACCGGCCCTCCAGCACGCTCTTCACCATCGGCTGGCAGATGGCCCAGCCCATCGGCAGCCTCCACGATTACACCCCCTCGGCCAGCTTCCGCGGGTTCACCATGGATTGGCGCTCCCTGATCGCCAAGAGCGCCTCCCTGGGCCTGCGCTTCAACTGGAACCGCTTCAACTCCACCTTCGACAACCTGGTGCAGACCACCACCACCGCGGGCGGGAGCACGGGCGGCACCCTGAGCGGGCCGGTGTTCCGCTACGCCGATCAGTTCGTGCTGGAAGGGATCGCCCACTACTACTTCGGCATGGGCGACAGCATCGTCCTCCCCTACGCCGGCGTGGGCCTGGGCGGGGTGTGGAGCAGCTCCTACCAGCAGACCGCGGATCTGGTGAACTCCCAGAGCGGGTTCTACTTCATCGTCTCGCCCGAGGTGGGATTGACCATCACCCTCGCCAAGGGCAGCACCAACGCCGGCCTCAACCTCGCCGTCATGTACAACTTCACCACCGCCAGCTTCCGCAACGTCTCGAACGCGCAGAACATCGCCGAGACCGTCGCCCTCACCTTCGGCTACTAGGAGCCCCCATGAAGATCGCCAGGATGGCAGCGCTCTGCTTCTGCTTCGGCCTCGCCCTCGCCGTTCGGGCGGACGAGCAGAAAGCCGCGGCGCCCCCCGACAAGCCCACCTTCCACGCCTCCAAGACCTCCACCGTCACCTCCAAGGTCAAGTCGGTGAACCAGAAGACGCGGATGGTCACCCTGGTCAACGACGCCGGGGACGAGGTCAGCTTCAAGGCGGACCAGCGGATCAAGAACCTCAAGCAGCTGAAGAAGGGCGACGTGGTCACCGCCACCGTCACCGAGACGCTGAGCGCGCGGGTGCTCAAGCCGGACGAGACGCCCACCGCCGCCGCTGCGGGCAGCACGGTGGCCAGCGCTCCCCTGGGCTCCAAACCCGCCGGCTACGCCGCCAAGGAGGTCTACGTGGTGGCGACGATTGCGGCGATCGACAAGGACAACATGATCGTCACCCTGAAGAACGCCCAGGGGGAGACCTTCCCGGTGAAGGCGCGGGAGAAGAAGAACGTGGAGAAGCTGGCGGTGGGCGACAACATCGAGATCCACGCCACGCGGTCGCTGGCGGTCGAGGTCACCACACCGAAGAAGAAGTAGCTGCAGCAGCACACCGGGGTACAACGATGGCCGTCTCGCGAGTCTGCTCTGCCATGCTCGTGCGACGGCCATCGACTTCATGGGGTTGGAGCCCGGCCGCATGATGAACCCGGCTGTCCCAGGCATCCCTGCCACCCCGCCCCACGCGCCCCCCCGGCTCCTGGGATGGTTGCGCAACTACGATCGCAGGACCCTGCCCCTGGACATCGTCGCCGGGGTGACGGCCGCGGCGGTGGTGCTTCCCAAGGCGATGGCCTACGCGACCGTGGCCGGCCTGCCCGTGCAGATCGGGCTCTACGCGGCCTTCCTGCCGCCCATCGTCTATGCAGCCCTCGGCCGCTCCCCGGTCCTGAGCGTCAGCACCAGCACCACCATCGGCATTCTCGTCGGATCGGCGCTGGCGGAGGCGGTCCCCGGCGCGGACGCGGCCCACCTCGCCCTCGCCGTAGCCACGCTCTCGGTCCTGGTGGGACTGGCTCTCATCGTCGCCGGGGCGCTGCGGTTCGGGTTCGTGGCGAACTTCATCTCCGAGCCGGTCCTGGCCGGCTTCAAGGCGGGCGTGGGCGCGGTGATCATCGTCGACCAGATCCCGAAGCTGCTCGGCTTCCACATCCACAAGGTCGGCTTCTTCCGCGACCTGCTCTCCATCGCCCGGGACGCGGGCGGAACCTCGCTGCCCACGCTGGCGGTCTCGGCCGCGACCGTGGCCGTGCTCCTCTCGCTGAAACGCTGGGTTCCCCGCCTGCCCGCGGCGCTCGGCGCGGTCGCGCTGGGGATCGCCGCCAGCGCCCTGCTCGGGCTGCCTGCGCTGGGCGTGAAGACGATCGGGGCCATCCCCTCGGGCATTCCCTCGCTGGTCCGGCCCGACCTCGCCCTCTTCGAGGCCCTCTGGCCGGCTGCCGTCGCCATCGCCCTGATGAGCTTCACCGAGACCATCGCCAGCGAACGGGCATTCGCCACCCCCGGTCAGCCGCGGCCCGCTCCCAACCAGGAGCTGTTCGCCACCGGCCTTGCGAACCTGGTGGGCGGCCTTTTCGGATCGATGCCCGCCGGCGGCGGCACGAGCCAGACCCTGGTCAACCAGCGCGCGGGCGCGCGCACGCAGCTCGCCGGGCTGGTGCTCGGGCTGGTCGCGCTCGCCACCCTTCTCCTGCTCGCGCCGGCGATGTCGCTGATGCCCGAAGCGACCCTCGCCGCGGTGGTCGTGGTCTACTCGGCGGAGCTTCTCGACCTGGGCGAGTTCCGGGCCATCAGCGCCATCCGTCGCACCGAGCTCTGGTGGGCGGTGACCGCCTTCGCCGGCGTGCTGCTGCTCGGCACCCTCAAGGGCATCCTCCTGGCGGTGATCGTCTCCGTCGTCTCCTTGGCGTACCAGGCCAGCAACCCGGCGGTCTACGAGGTGGCTCGCAAGCGGGGGACCAACGTCTTCCGCCGCCGCTCGGCGGATCACCCCGACGACGAGACCTGGCCGGGTCTGCTCATGATCCGCGTGGAGGGGCGGATCTTCTTCGCCAACACCGAGCGCATCCTGGACCTGGTCGCGCCCCTCGTCGAGGCCAGCCGCCCCAGGGTGATCGTCCTCGACTGCAGCGCCATCTTCGACGTCGAGTACTCGGCGCTGAAGATGCTGGGCGAGGCCGAGGAACGGGTGCGCCGGCACGGGGCCGAGCTCTGGCTCGCCGCGCTCAATCCCGAGGCCCGGCGGGTCGTCGAGCGATCGCCTCTGGGCAAGGCGCTCGGCCCCGACCGGGTGCTCTACGACCTGGAGCACGCCGCCGCGCGATATCTCGAGCGCAAGGCGGCCTGAGAGCCTCCTACGTCATGAGCGACACGATCACCGGCCCCCAGGCGGTGAGCAGGATGTTTCCCAGCGCATAGGGGACGGTGTAGCCGAGCACCGGGAGCTTGCT
>Ga0335085_10015241_pt1 | contig 11160 bp, 9 predicted proteins | sample Lox_Sample_45_FD_206712 | JGI IMG/M metagenome (GOLD analysis project Ga0335085, IMG submission 206712) | Soil microbial communities from Loxahatchee National Wildlife Refuge, Florida, United States - Lox_Sample_4.5 | ecosystem: Environmental > Terrestrial > Soil > Wetlands | place: USA: Florida... | reverse complement strand
TTCGCTTCCGCCATGCGCGCCACTTCCGGCGCCACAATGGACTTCTCGTCCCAACCGGCACGGATTTTTACAGTGAGCGGAATCCGCACCGCACCGCGCACTGCCTTGAAGATCGTGTCCAGCAGCGCCAAATCCCGCAGCAGCCCCGACCCGCCGCACTTCACCACCTTCTTGGCCGGGCACCCCAGGTTGATGTCCACCGCGTCGAATCCCAGATCCTCCACGGTCCGCGCGGCCGACGCCATGGATTCTGGATTCGCACCGAATAGCTGCCCCGTGATCGGGCGCTCGTCCGGATCGAAGAACAGGTAGCGCTGCGAGCGGCGCGAATCGCGCACCACGCATTCCGCGCTCGTGAACTCCGTCATGATCAGACCGCACCCGCCCAGGCCGCGGATCACCCGGCGGAACACCGTGTCCGTGATTCCGGCCATTGGCGCGAGGATTGTCGCGGGCCGGATGCGGATGTCCCGGATTCTTAAATCAGCAGGAAGCATTGTGGTTCAGCGGGTGGCAGGCTCCGGATTCCGCACTCCGCCCGCGGCACGCAGGGATGCAGGCTGTTTTCCGGACAGATAATTGGCCATCGTCTCGTAAGAACCCTCAAAGAAATGTTCCACCACGCGCGCAATCGCACGCCCGCGCGCTTCGTCGAGCGTCAGGTTCGGCAGGTAGAGAAACGCGCGGCCATTCTTCCGCCGTGTCACGAACCCCTTGTGAGCCAGCCGGTCCATGATTGTCAGAATGGTGGTGTACGCCCGAGGCCGCGTGGCCGCCAGGTTGTCGCGGATCTGCCGCACCGTGGCTTCGCCCAGCGTCCAGAGCCGGCTCATGCAGTCCAGTTCCAACGGCGCGAGATCCAGAAGGGACTTCCGCATCGCTTGCACTCGCGAGATCGTTTCTTCGGTCATTTTCGTTCACCTCCGGCCGCGCCCGGCCGCGGCCCTTGCGCGTCACCGCTTGTACCTGATCCGTAGCGTTCCGTTCGCAGCAGGCGCCTTCCCAACGCCGCGACCCGGCCCGTCCAGATTTCCTCGCCCTCGGCCGCGGGTGCTTCGAGCCCGCGTCTCATTGCGCCCACGCGCGAATCCATCTCGTCGAGATAATGAAACACCACCGCCTCACGAAACAGTGGCAGTTTCGGCGAGCCGAATTCGTAATGCCCGTGATGGCTCGCGATGATGTGCAGGATCAGCGTGCGCAGCTCGGGCGGAAACCCTTCAATGTCGTCGATTTTCCGGCCGACCAGCTCGTAACCAATCAGGATGTGCCCCAGCAGCTCGCCTTCCGGAGTGTACTGCACTGCGCGCTCGTAGGACATTTCGTCCAGCTTGCCGACGTCGTGCAGCACTGCCGCGGCCACCAGGATGTCACCGTCCATCTCAGGATAGTGCTGCGCCATCATCCGGCAGAGCCCGCACAGGCTCACCACGTGCTCCAGCAACCCTCCCACATACGCGTGATGCATCATCTTTGCCGCCGGCGCGCGCTCGAACCGGCCCACCACGCGCGGATCGTCCAGCACTGCCTCCAGCAGCTTCGCAATCCAGGGGTTCTTCACCCCGGCCACATACTCCGTCAACTTCTTCCTCAGCTCCGCGATGCTTTTTTCCGTGTGCGGAATCAAGTCTTCCAAGTCGTATTCCTCCGGCTCCGCACGCCGGATCTTCTCCACCGTTAGTTCCAATTTGCCGTTGTACGTCTTGGACCTCGCCTGGATCTTTACCACGTCGTCCGGCGAAAGCGTTGCGGCCGCGCCTTCGTATCCGTCCCACATCTTTCCGAAAATCACTCCGGTCTTATCGCCAAGCTCCAGCTGCAGCCACTTTCGACCCTTGGCCGAGGAACAAATCTCCTTCCCGCACACCAGGAAGTAACTGACGATCGACTGGTCCGCCCCGAGCTCAGATACGTACGGCGATTTCACGGCTGCCCGCTCCCCGCGGGCTGCGAGCCTGCGTTATCCTTCCCCTTATCCTTTTTCTGCTTTTTCGATTTCTTGTCATCGTTCGTCTGGGCCGCAGCCGGATCCACTTCCACAATGGGGTTCCCCGCCACAGCCGCTGTGTCCACATATCCCGGCCGAATCACCAGGTAACTTTCTTCCCGCAGGTTGGCCAGATACTTTCGAAGTTCCGGCTGCGTCTCCTGAAACGCAATCCGGTTGTCGATTTCGTTTCTCACCTTGTCGATGGGCTGGATCCCCGCGTCGTAGTGCTGCAACACCAGCAGAATCAGGAACCCCGTCGTCGTGCGGATCACGTCGCTCACGTCGCCCTTTTTCATCTTGAAGACAATGTCCTCAATTTGCTTCGACAGCTGTCCCCTCTCGAACGATCCGAGGTAGCCTCCGTCCTTCGCCGTGCTGCCTTCCGAAAAATGCTTTGCCAGCTCTTCGAAACTCTCGCCCTTCCGGATGCGTTGCAGATAGTAATTCGCCTTCGCTTCGATCGCCGGTATATCACTCTCCGGTTTCTTCTCCGTGGAGAGGAAAAATTCCGACAGCACCACATTCTCCGGCCGGTTAAAGTCCGCTTGGTGCGCCTTGTAGTACGCCTCCTCTTCGGGCCCAGTCACCTGGATCTTCGAATTCACTTCCCGGCGGATCACTTCCTGGGTCAGGAAGCCGTTGCGCAGTGTGTTCTTGTAATCCTCCAGCGAAATCCCCTGCGCCCGCAGCTGCGTCTCCATTTCGTCCAGGTCTTTCCACCCGTACTGCTGCCGGAGTTCGTCGAGCCGCTTAATTACCTCGGCCTCCACGTTGATTCCCAGGTCCTTCCCTTTCTGCGCCAGCAGCGACTGGTCAATCAGGTCGCGCAGCAGATTGGCCCGCTTGGTTTCAAGCATCTCCTGCAGCTTTTCCGTGCCGCATCCGGGGCAGTCTTGCCTGGCTTCTTCGGCCAGCTGGGATTCGGCCTTCTCATAATCTGAGAGCGTAATGATCTCGTTGTTTACGCGCGCCACGATCTCTTCGAGGACGCGGCCCTTCCCTTCCTGTGCGCACAACGTACTGGAAACACAGAGGATAGCCACGATAAGTGCCGCCTGTTTCATCCGTTCCCACTTTCTGAGCGCATAAATCAGTCTAGCGCGAGCTTTGAAGCTCCCGCAACACAGTTTTCAGCGTTTGCAATGTCACTGCGCCCTCCGATTTCGTCTCCAGCCACAGCACACCGCCCGGCTCCAATCGCAGATCCCGGCGCGAGCGCACCAACTCCACCAGGCGCTCCGGAGGCAGGCTGGTCTGGTCCAGGAATCGCACCGCGACGCGATTCCCTTTCTTCTCCACCGACTCCACTTGAATGTGTTCCGCCAGCGACTTCAGCACGGCGTAGTCCAGCAGATTTCCCACCGGCGCGGGCGGCGGCCCGAACCGGTCCTCCAGTTCGCGGAGCATGTCCTGGCTCTGTTCCTCCGTCCCGACGGCCGCAATTCGTTTGTAGGTGCGCAATCGCAGCGCTTCTTCTGGGATGTAGGTCTCTGGAATCCGGATGTCCATGCCCAGCTGGACCGTCGCGCGCCGTTCCGGCGCGATGGCTTCGCCCTTCTGTTCCGCCACCGCGTGCTCCAGCATCTGGCAATACATCTCAAACCCTACTGCGCCCACGTGACCGTGCTGCTCGCGTCCCAGCAGGTTCCCAGCCCCGCGCATCTCCAGGTCCAGCGCGGCAATGCGGAATCCCGCGCCCAGATCGCTGAACTCCCGGAGGGCCGCCAGCCGCTGCCTGGCCTCGCCGGAGAGCGGCACGTCCGGCGGCACCAGCAGATAGGCGTACGCCCGCACGTTGGATCGCCCCACACGCCCTCGCAGTTGGTAGAGCTCCGCCAACCCCATGCGGTCCGCCCGGTTGACGATCAGCGTGTTGCAATTGGAAATGTCCAGCCCGTTCTCAATGATCGTCGTCGCCACCAGCACATCCGCCTCGCGCCGGACGAATCTCATCATCACGCGTTCCAGTTCGCGCTCTCCCATCTGCCCGTGACCCACCAGCACGCGCGCACGCGGCGCCAGCCGTTGGACCAGGCGCGCGATCGAATCGATGGAGCCCACCCGGTTGTGCACCAAAAACACCTGCCCGCCTCGCGCGAGTTCGTCCTCAATCGCTCTCCCGACCAGCCCCTCGCTGAAAGGCGCCACCACCGTCTGGATGGCAAGCCGATCTTTCGGCGCGGTCTCGATCAGGGACATGTCCCGCAGCCCCGCCAGCGACATGTGCAGCGTCCGTGGAATCGGCGTGGCCGAGAGCGTCAGCACGTCCACCTCCCGCCGTAATTCCTTCATCCGCTCTTTTGCCGCGACGCCGAACCGTTGCTCTTCGTCCACTACCAGCAATCCCAGGTCGTGAAATTTCACGTCCTTCGACAGCAGCCGATGCGTCCCGATGACGATATCTACTTTGCCGGACTCCAGGTCCGCGAGCACTACTTTCTGCTCCGCGCGTGTCCGGAAACGGCTTAGCATTTCAATCCGCATGGGAAACGCAGCCGTGCGCCTTCGGAACGTCTCCCAATGCTGGAACGCGAGCACGGTGGTCGGCGCCAGCACGGCTACCTGTCTCCCGTCCTCCACCGCTTTAAAGGCCGCCCGCATGGCTACTTCTGTCTTGCCGTATCCGACGTCGCCGCACAACAGCCGGTCCATCGGCTGCTCGCTCTCCATGTCGCGCTTCACTTCCTCGATGGCGCGCATCTGGTCGCGCGTTTCTTCGAATTCAAATGCGTCCTCAAACTCCCGCTGCCAGTGGGAATCCGGGGAAAACCGAAACCCCTTTGCCACCTTTCGCTCCGCGTACAGCCGCAGGAGCTTCTCCGCCATCTCGGCCACGGATTTCCTCACGCGCGCCTTTCGCTGCGCCCACGCCGTGCCCCCCAGCCGGTCCAGCGCCGGCTCCGCTCCTCCCAGCGAGTTGTATTTCTGCACCAGGTCCATGCGCTCCAGTGGAACGTACAGCCGCGCCTCGTCCGCATAGGTCAACTGCATGAACTCGCGCGCGCCGTCTACCGATTCCATCCGCCGCAATCCTTCGAACCGGCCTATCCCGTGGTCCACGTGCACCACGAAATTTCCCGGCTGCAATTCCGCAAAATCGCTGGCAAATACGGCGGCCATAGACCGCGCCGGCCCGCGCGCTCGCGGCCGCTCCCCCGCCGCCTGAGTGTCGAAGATTTCCGCGGTTCCGTAGAACGCCAGCCGCAGTTCCGGCAGCGCCACGCCTTCTGCGATCGGCGCGCGTACCAGCGTCACCGCGGGCAGACTGCCCGCAAACGTCTCCTCGGCAGCGGCGGAAGCCGTCGGCGCATCGCCCACCTCACCCAGCCGGTATGGCAATTCCGCATCCCGCAGGACCTCAGCCAGCCGTTCCGTTTCTCCGGCGGTCGCGGACGAAAGCAGAATCTGTTCCCCCGCGCCCAGCCTGCTTCTCGCCTCATTCAAGAACGCAGGCAGATTTCCGTGAAACCGCTGCATTGCCTGGCAGAGCACCGCGCCACATGCGCTGGCCTCGGACTCCATCGTCAGGCGCTCCATCACCACACGCGGACGCTCCGCGATCGCTGCCGCCCATTCCTCTTCGCTCAGGGCGAATGCCTCCACGCCCTCCTCCGGCGAACCCACCGCTCGGCGGTCCCGTGCTCGCGCCCATTTTTCCCGAAAATCGTCCGCGGCCTCCGCCACGTCCTGCTCCTCGTCCACCAGTAATACCGGTTCGTGCAGCAAGGCAAACAGGGTTCCGCGCGCCTTCTCCTCCGCTTCCATCACCTCTCCCGGTTCTCCTGTTTCCTTGCTTCCCCCTTCCACCAGCGGCAGCAGAGTCACCCGCTCCACCGGCTGTATCGACCGCTGCGTTTCCGGATGGAATTGCCGCAGCGATTCCACCGTATCGCCGAGCAGCTCGATGCGAACTGGATACGCGCCCTCCGGTGGATATACATCCACGATCCCCCCGCGCATCGCGAACTGACCCGGCATCGCCACTGTCTGTTCCCGCTGATATCCTGCACGCTGTAGGAATTCCACCAGCGTTTCGAGCGGAAGATTCTCGTCGTCCACCACTGTCCGTGCTAGTTCCCGGTAGCCGCCGGGAGAGCGGAACCGGCACAGCGCCGCGGCAACGGGAGCCACAACCAGCGATGCCTTGCCCGTTGCCATCCGCCACAACGTTCCTGCGCGTTCCTCCGCGATCTCCGCATGCGGCGTGCGCAGGTCCCACGGAGTAACATCCAGCGCTGGCAGCACCTGCGTGGCCTCCGGCGGTTTGTGCCCTAACGCCTCCAGAAAATATCGCGCCGCTTCGCCCAGCCTGTCCGCCCGCTCATTCGTGCTGGTAATCAGGACGACGGGACGCTTTAGCGCCGCCACCGCATGCGCCGACACCAGTGCCTTCGCTGCGTCTGCCAAACCGCCTATTCGGGACTCAGGCACACCACGCCGCAGCGCATCCAAGGCCGACTCCACGGCCGGATGCCGGCCGATCACGCCCAGCAGCTCGCTGACGATTGGGAAAATCACGCCGCCACCCGCTTTCTGCGCGGCCAAGCGGAGCGATTTGCGCTACGTCGGGATTCCCTGGCAAAAGGACTCCCTCCGGGTCCTCGATTGACCCGGGGGAGGTTCGGCGGGCGGTACTCGAACGACGTCCTCGGCAAGTTCGGTTCGATTCTAACACGCCCAGCGGCCAGCTACCGGCGCCTGCCATCCGCTGTAGAATGCACCGCCAAAGGAGCGGCCATGGTCGATTGGATCGTGACGAATCCCGCGGGACTCAATCGTCAGACTCTGGAGAATGCCGCGCGCACCGCCGCCGCGGCCACGCTCGCCGCGCTGCTCTCGCGCCTGCTCCGATTGCCGGAGGGCTGGTGGGCCGCGGTCAGTGCCATGGTGGTGATGCAGTCAACGCTCGGCGCCTCGCTCTCCATCTCCATTCTACGGCTCATTGGAACCGCTATGGGCGTCGCGCTGGGAGCGCTCCTCGCTGTTTATTTCGGCGCGAATATGTACGTTTTCGGCGCGGGCGTCTTCCTGCTGGGGCTGCTCACCGCGGCTCTGCACTTGGAGCGGGCCGCCTTCCGCTTCGCCGGCATCGCGCTCGCCATCGTGATGCTCGTCGTCCGGGCTCAGTCACCGTGGACCATTGCCGTGCACCGCTTCCTCGAAGTCTCGCTCGGAATCGTCCTCGGCCTGCTGGTTACCCTGGTCTGGCCGGAGCGTGCGTCTCCCGCCGCCAGGAACTAGACATTGCGGATCCTCTCGAGTATCGCCGTCGTTGAAAATCCAGGCTCCAGCGGGATCGAGACCACACGCCCGCCCGCTGCTTCCACTTCCGCGCGCCCCACGATCTGGTCCGGCCCCCAGTCTCCGCCTTTCACCAGCACATCGGGCAGCACCCGCGCGATGATTTGCTGCGGCGTGTCCTCTTCGAACACAGTCACGTAATCCACCGCCGCCAGCGCGGCAAGCACCTCGGCACGTTCTTCCTGGGGCATTACCGGCCGCCCCGCTCCCTTCATCCTCTGCACGCTCGCGTCGGAGTTGATCGCCACAATCAGCAGATCGCCCCACGCCCGCGCCTGTTCCAGGCACCGGATATGCCCCGGATGCAGCAGATCGAAACAGCCGTTCGTAAATACCACACGCCGGCCGTTGCACCGCGCGCGTTGCACGTGGAGAATTAATTCGTCTTGCGAAACCACCCGCCCCATTGCCGTGTTTCCTTCCCGCCCTGCGACTCACGAAACCGTGATGCTATCACGCGCCGCCTTACCCGCGATTCCCGCTCATGAAGCGCTCCGAAATCATACTTGCCGCCTTCGGCCTGGTGCTCCTTGCCTGGGGCGCGCTTTGGATTCGCTCGGGCCGCGGCCCGATGCGCGACGTCTCGCTCAACGGGGGCGCTGCCTGCCCCGCCGCACCCGTCCTCATCCTCGAACCCAATGGTCCCGGGCGTGGCTCCGTTGTCATCTTCCACGGGCTTGGCGCCAATCGCATCGTCATGCTCACCAGCGGCCAGCAGTTTGCTGCCGCCGGTTTCCGCGTCTACCTGGTCGACTCACCCGGCCACGGCCGCAATACCGCCCCGTTCTCCTTCGCCGCCAACGAATCGTGCGCCCGCGGCCTGCTCGCCACCCTCGAGCGTGGCGGCGAAGTCATCCCCCGCCGCACGATTCTCTTCGGCCACTCGATGGGCGCGGCTCTAGCCATTCGCCTTTCGGACGAGTTTCCCGCAGCCGCTACCATCGCCGTTTCTACCGCCCCTCTCGTGCCCCCTCATCGGCTCCCGGCGAATCTTCTGCTCGTCGCGCCTCAAGTCGACATGCCTCCAGTCCTCCACACCGAGTCTCAACTGGCAGCAGCCGCAGGCGAGCCGCGGTATGGGCCCGCAGATTTTATCCAGTTCCGCGCCTTCCGCCTCCTCCCCGTTCCGTGGCACTCCCACACCGGCGCTCTCTTCGATCCCACAGCCATCCGCGTCATGCTGCGCTGGGCGCTGGATTCCGTCGGCGCTCCTGGCGTGCCCGCACCGAGCCCAAACTTTCGCGCATTCTCAGGCGGCTGGCTTGGTCTGCTGGGCATCCTCCTCCTTTTCCCAGCCGCGGCTTCCGCGACGGCACGCGCCGCCCGTCTCCGTGCCTCTTTCCCCGGTCCTCCCCCGCCCCGCCCCTGGCTTTCCTGCCTGTTCTGGATGGTCGCGCTCATTCTCGCTGCTGTCTGCTCGGCGCGCTGGAACCCGCTCGGCGCCCTGCAGCTATACAGTGCCGGCTATCTCGCCTCCACACTCCTCATCGCCGGGCTGCCTCTCGCCCTGGTATCGATTCGATGGCGCAGAGACTCTCCGCCATCCTCTCCACAATCCTTTCGTCTCGCTGCTCCGATTTGGGCCGCTGTCCTCTGCTTGTCTTTGGTCCTGCTCACCGGCTGCTGGCTCAACTTGCAACTTGCCGAATTCTGGCCCATCCCGGCCCGCTGGAGCCGCTTTCCATTTCTCGCGCTCTCAATCCTGCCCATTTGTTATGCCGAGGAGCACGCCCTCGGCGACTCGTCCCCGCTCGGCCGCTCCGACCGTGCTCTGCGTCTGGCGTTTTTCTTTGCGCTCCGCGGCCTAATCTGGCTCATTCTGGCCGGCGCGTGGTTTGCCGGCGTGTCCAGCGTCCTGCTCGCCGTCATCTTCGGATTTTTCCTTGCCCTTCTCTCTCTCGCTCAGCGCCTTGGGGCTGACGCTTTGCGCCACCGTACCGGTTCCGCGGCAGCCGCCGCCATTTTCAATGCTATACTCGGCGCTTGGTTCCTGGCGGCTGCCTTTCCGCTGGCTTGAACCCGTCGGTTGCATGCGCAACATCGCCATCGTGGGTGGAGGGCCCGCTGGGGCTCTCTGCGGAGAGCGTCTGGCCGCAGCGGGATTCCGTGTTTCCATCTTCGACGAGCACCTCGCCTGGGAAAAACCCTGCGGCGGCGGACTTACCCAGAAGGCCATTCGGGCGTATCCCTTTCTGAGCGACGGCCCGCAGCCCAAGAAGATCGTTCGGGAGTGCGAACTTGTCTCCAGCTCAGGTCAGCGCGCACTGCTCTCGCTCGACCAGCCCATCGTCGTCTACTCGCGCAAAGTGCTCAACGGCCTGCTGCTCGACCGGGCCGCTGCGGCCGGCTGCGATGTCGTCCACGCTCGCGTGACGCAGGTGCGGACTCACGGCCGCGCCGTGCGGCTCGTTGCCGGCGGCCATGAGATCACCGCCGATTTCGTTGTGCTTGCTGCGGGCGCGCGCAACCCCCTCCTTCCCGGCACTACTCCTCTCCACCAGCACGATCTGGAGCAAACCGTCGGCTACTTCGTCCCCGTCTCCCGCGACAGGATTATCGTCAAATTTCTCTCCCGATTCGCCGGCTACATCTGGTCGTTCCCGCGCTCCAACCATCTCTCCGTCGGCATCTGCGGCAAGCTTACTCCGGGCGGTACGCGCGTGATGAAGGAGCATCTGCATCGTTTCCTCGAGACTGAGCAGATTCCGTGGGAAGACGCCACGTTCTATAGCCACGTCCTCCCCTCGCCTCGAGTGGATACTCTCCGCCTTCGCCGCGTGGTGGGCCGAAATTGGGCCCTGGTGGGAGACGCCGCCGCTTGGGTGGACCCCCTCACCGGCGAAGGCCTTCACTATGCCCTCCGCTCCGGCCACCTGCTCGCCGACGCGCTTGCCGAGGGCGTGCCCGAATCCTATCCCGGCCGCGTTCGTGCCGAGTTTGCCGCCGATTTTGAATTCGCCGTTCATGCCGCCCGCCGCCTCTTCACGGGCACATTCCTGGGCGGCTCCGTCACTACGCGCATGATTCAGTTCATCCGCCGCAGCCCCGCCTTTTGTGCCTTGATGTGCGACCTCTTCAGCGGCTCGCAGGACTATCGCACGCTCAAGCGCCGGCTCTGGTCCCAATTCGGCCTCACCCTCGGCCAGATTTTTCAAAGCTTTTTCCGTCCCGCTCCTTCCCGCAGCAGGGTCACGGCTATTCCGCAGTAGCCCGGAGCGACTCCTGTGCCCACCGATCCCGCATCCATCCCCGTCGGCCTGGAACACACCTTCGAGCGCGAGGTCCTTTTCGAATACACCATCGCGCACCACAACCCGAAGCTTCCTCCCGTTCTCTCTACTCCTGCCATGATTGGGATGATGGAGCTCGCCGCCGCGCGTGCCGTGGAGCCCGCTCTCGCACCCGGCGAAATCACCGTAGGCACGCGCATCGAGGTGGACCACCTGAAGGCCAGCACCACCGGCGCGAGGGTGCGCGTCTGGGCGCGCTACGAAGGCGCCGAGGGCCGTTTCCTCGTCTTTTCCGTCTCCGCCCACGAAGGCGAGAAGCAAATCGGCCGTGGCCGGGTGTTCCGCGCCATCGTCGATCCCTCTCGCCACGGCCAGAAGAAATAGCCGGGAACGGCCCGAAATGAGCAGCCGAAGCCCGATTGATTGGGATTGCTACTTTCGAATCGCGCCGTTAGAACGAAACTCGGCGTACTGCGGCTTTTCTCTGTGCGGGAACCACCGTGGCCATCTTGCGGATCATGGCCAGGACCAGCCGCTTGTTTTCGTCGGAAAGCGTAGAGCTATACCTCTTGATTTCGCCCAGAAACCGGATTTCATCCGCGGAAAGCTCGCCTAGCGCCTTCTTCGCCTCCCGCTCCC
>Ga0335085_10015240_pt1 | contig 11161 bp, 8 predicted proteins | sample Lox_Sample_45_FD_206712 | JGI IMG/M metagenome (GOLD analysis project Ga0335085, IMG submission 206712) | Soil microbial communities from Loxahatchee National Wildlife Refuge, Florida, United States - Lox_Sample_4.5 | ecosystem: Environmental > Terrestrial > Soil > Wetlands | place: USA: Florida... | reverse complement strand
TCCCGGCCAAGAACACGCAGCCCGGCTTCGGCGGCGACAGCCCGGAGTTCATGGATCGCGGCCGCGGCGGCGACAAGCCGGACTTCGCCGATCTCGTCACCGGCAAATGCAAGGGGCGCGTCAGCCGCGACCAAGTGACCTTCTATCGCAATGTCGGCAACCAGGGTTTGCAGTTCTCGTCGGTCGGCGGCTGGGTCTACGCGCAGGCGGTGAAGGCCGGTAAGGGCCGCAGCATCCCGACCGATTGGTTCCTTCAGGATATTCGCGACTGAGCTCCGGCACCGCGATCTTCTCCGTGAACTGGCCACGCAACGCCGATCCGGAAATCCGTTGGTCGCGTCTTGTGCCCCCTATCTGGCGGGCGGCGAGCGATGTATTTTGGCTAAATCTGTTCAGGATCGGGACGTGCCGAGATCCCGGATCATTGCAATACACAGCGCAAGCGCTATCGGCGGGCGGCCCGGCTTCATCAAATAGATATCGAGCGTCCAAGCAAGAATTGCCGGACGACGCTGAGGCACCGTCATGAAACTTCCGCGCCGTCGATTTCTGCGCCTTTCAGTGGCCGCTGCTGCGCTTCCAGCCCTTGCGCGAGTTGCGAAGGCGCAGGCCTATCCGGCGCGGCCGGTGCGCATCCTTGTCGGCTTCGCGGCAGGCAGCGGCCTTGATCTCTATGCGCGCCTGATCGCACAATGGCTGTCGGACCGACTGCACCAGTCCTTCGTGGTCGAGAACCGCCTCGGAGCCGGCAGCAACGTCGCCGCCGAGGCGCTGGTGAATGCTGCTCCTGATGGCTACACGCTGTTCATGGCGAGCGCTGCGCAATTCACCAATGCCACGCTCTACAAGGACCTCAACTTCAATTTCATCCGCGACACCGCGCCGGTCGCGAGCGTGAGCCGCGGCCCCTTCGTCATCGTGGCCGCTCCCTCGTTCACGGCGAAGACAACGGCCGAGCTTATCTCCTACGCCAAGGCCAATCCGGGCAAAGTCACGTTCGGGTCCGCCGGCACCGGCACGCTGACCCACGTCTCCGGCGAACTCTTCAAGATGACGGCCGGCATCAACATGGTGCACGTGCCCTATCGCGGGGAGCCGCAGGCGATCGTCGATCTTCTGGGCGGGCAGCTCGACATCGATTTCAGCACGCTTGCAGGCGCCAGCGAATTCATCAAAAGCGGCAAGCTGCGGGCATTTGCGGTGACCAGCGCGCAACGATCGGAATTATTCCCCGATGTGCCGGCTGTGAGCGAGACCCTGCCCGGTTACGATGCAACGCCCTGGAGCGGCATCTGCGCGCCCAAAGGCACCCCTGCCGAAATCATCGACAAGCTCAATCAAGCGATCAATGCCGGCTTGACCGATCCCGACCTGAAGGCGCATTTCGCCGCCATCGGCAGTACCACAACCCCGCTCACGCCTGCCGAATACGGCAAGGCCATCGCCAGCGAGACCGAGAAGTGGGCCAAGGTGATCCTTGCCGCCGGCATCAAACTGCAGTGATCCGCGCGGACGTTCGTTAACGCCGGTGGTCCGGATTCTCCCGCGCCAGCCTAGTGCCCTGCACCAGCGCCGGCCGGCGCTTGCGGACGTTTCATCATGAGGCCGAGCCCGGCGAGCGCGAGGAACAGCACAGTCAACAAGAGAAACACGTCGGCATAGCTCATCACCGCGGCTTGCAGGCGCACCATGCCGGTCAGTGCCTTGAGCGCCTGCAACTGCGCGTCAGAGCCCGGGAAGCGCGCCGCCAGATTCGACAGCATCTCGGTCGCCGGGATGCTCGCCCAGTTCACCGAATCGTGCAGCCGTTGCAGATGCAGGTCCATGCGGTCGTTGAACCAGGTGTTGATCGCGGCAAGGCCAATGGCGCCGCCGAGATTGCGCATCAGGTTGAACAGGCCGGACGCGTTCTTCACCCGTTCCGGCGGCAAGGTGCCGAGCGCGGTGTTGGTCACCGGGACGATGGCGAACATCAGCCCGATGCCGCGGAACACCTGCGGCCACAGCAATTCCCAGAAATCCCAGTCCGACGTCACATAGATCATCTGCCAAGTGCCGATCGCAAAGCAGACGAAACCGGCGATCAGCACGAAGCGCGGATCGATGCGTTCGACGAGTTGGCCGACCACCGGCGCGGTCGCAAACATCACCAGGCCGGAGACGAACATGGTGTCGCCGATCATTAGCGCGTCATAGCCGCGTACCTGCGCCAGATAGACCGGATAGAGATAGGTCAGCCCGTAAAGCCCGATGCCGAGCACGAAGGAGAACAGGCTGCCGACCGCGAAATTGCGGTTGACGAAGGCGCCGAGATCGACGATCGGGGCGCGCGCCGTGAGCACGCGGGCGAAGAAGATCACCGCCGAAACCGCCGAAACGATCGCCACCACGAAGATGGTGTCGTCGTCGAACCATTCGTAGCGCGGCCCTTCCTCGAGCACGTATTCGAGCGCACCGAGAAAGCCCGCCATGCTGAGGAGCCCGGTCCAATCGAAGTGCCGCAGCAGCGCGAAATCGGGCTTGTCGAAATCGACCAGCAGGAAGGTTGCGACGGTGACGACGATGCCGGGAATGACGTTGATGAAGAACAGCCAGTGCCACGACCAGGCGTCGGTCAGGTAGCCGCCCACCGTCGGGCCGATGGTCGGAGCAAGCGTCGCGATCAGCCCGACCACCGGCGCTATCAGCTTCTGCCGCGGCCCCTGGAAGATCAGATAGGCGGAGGCGAACACGGTCGGCACCATGCCGCCGCCGATGAAGCCCTGCAGCGCGCGCCACACGATCATGCTGTCGATCGAGGAACTCGTCCCGCACATGATGCTGGCGAGCGTGAAGCCCGCCGCCGAGACGGCGAACAGGATGCGGGTGCCGAGCGCGCGCGACAGGAAGCCCGACAGCGGGATCGCGATCACCTCGGCGATCAGATAGGCCGTCTGCACCCAGGGAATTTCGTCCGCCGAGGCCGACAGGCCGGCTTGAATTTCAGCGAGCGACGACGACACGATCTGGATGTCGAGGAACGCCATGAACATGCCGAAGCACATGGCGAGGAAGGCGGCGAGCCGGCGCGGCGGTATCGGATCGAGCGCCGCGGCCGGACGAGCAGCGGCGCTGCTGCCGCCGCGCGCGGACGGCATCGGCATGGTGGCGCTGGTGGACGTCATGACACGCCCTCCGTGATACGGTTGCTACTTAACGGGCGGCGCCCGCTTGCGCGGTCCTGGTTTCGGCCCCGCCGGCGCTGCGCACCGGCTTGGTGTTGACGCTGACCACGACCGACATGCCCGGACGCAGCAGGCGCTGTGCGGCGACCGTCGCCGGCACGTCGATGCGCACGGGCAGCCGCTGCACGATCTTGGTGAAATTGCCGGTGGCGTTGTCGGGCGGCAGCAGCGAGAACACCGCGCCGGACGCCGGCGACAGGCTCGACACGGTGCCGTCGATGGCGTCCTCCGGCAGCGCATCGACGCTGACCGCGACATGCTGGCCGGGGCTCAGTCTCGCGAGCTGCGTCTCCTTGAAGTTCGCTTCGATGTAGACGTCGTGGAGCGGCACCAGCGCCGCGATGCGCTGGCCGGTCTGCACGTAGTCGCCGGTCTCGACCGCGCGGTTGCTGAACACGCCGTCAACCGGCGCGCGGATCACGGTGAAGGACAGGTCGCGCTCGGCCTTGGCCAAAGCGGTCTTGAGCTCGTCGAGGGTTCGGGCGGCCTCCTGCTGCTGCGCCTTGAACACGTCGAGATTGGCGACGGCGGCATCGATTGCCGCCTGCGCGCTTTCGACTGCGGCCGCGGCCTGGTCGCGGTTCGACGTGGCCTGCTCGAAGGCCTGCTGGCTGGCGTATTTCTGCGCCGCCAGCGCCTGCTGGCGTTCGAACTCGAGCTGGGTGCGGGTCGCCGCCGCCTGCGCCGAGGTCATCTGCGCCTTGGCCTGGTCGACATTCGCCTGCTGCGCGATCACCTGACGGCCGATGCGGTCGACGGTCGCCTGCTCCGTCGCCACCTTTTCGCGGGCGGCATCGGCGGCAAGCTTGTAGTCGCCGTTGTCGATGGTGGCGATGACGTCGCCGGCCTTGACCCGCGCGTTGTCGCCGACCGGGATGCTGTCGATGTAGCCGGCGACCTTGGAGGCGAGCGTGGTGTTATGGGCACGCACATAAGCGTCGTCGGTCGAAACGATGTAGCGACCGGTCATCCACCAATAGCCGCCCGCGGCGCTGCCGGCGCCGAGCGCCAGCAGGACTGCGCCTGCGATCAGGCTGGGCTTGCCGAGCCAGGGGCCGCTGAGAATCCGCCCGGTCGCAGATTGTGGGGTGATGAAGGGGCTCTCGCCATCATGCAGAGAGCGTGCCCTCGCCGGCCGGCTTTCGGCGCGAAGGTCCAGGCTGCGGCCTTGCGGGATCGGCAGCAGGGACTGCGATGAGGAGGCGGTTTCGTCGTCGTGTTCGCGGTACATCTCGCGCTCCAACTGTATTAGCTTGCTTAGCTGGCTCGGTTCGGAGAGTCGTTGACCGAACCGTTCGGTCATTCTATATAGGGAGCGTCAGGATCAGTCAAGATGACCGAACCGTTCGGTCAAAAAAATGTGTAGGCCATCGCCTAAAGTCATGGCGGAACTGATGAATCTGCTCCGTCCTGCGAGAGGAAAACGACCATGAACGCCCAGGTCCAGCTCAAAACGGCGCCGCAAAGCACCGACGACAGCGCCAAAAGGCGGCAGATCGTCGAAGGCGCGCGCTCGATCTTCCTGGCCCAGGGTTTCGATGCGGCCAGCATGAGCGACATCGCCCGCGCCGCCGGGGTGTCGAAGGGCACCCTCTACGTCTATTTCGACAACAAGGAGCAGCTCTTCCAGGCCATCGTGCAGGAGGAATGCCTGTTCCACGCCGAGACTACGTTCAATCTCGATCCTGCGGACCGCGACGTCGAAGGCACGCTGACGCGGCTCGGCGTCGCCTATGTCGAATTCCTGTGCCAGCCGGAAAAGGCTTCGGCGCTACGCACCGTGGTGGCGATCGCGGACCGCATGCCCGAGATCGGCAAGGTCTTTTACGAGACCGGGCCCGCTGTCGGCATTGCCAGGGTCGCCGATTATCTGCGCGCGCAAACCGAGGCGGGCGTGCTCGCGATCGAGGATTGCGAGCTCGCGTCGGCGCAGTTCATGGAAGCCTGCAAGGCGACATTGGTGCTGCCGGTGCTGTTCAATTTCCGCGACGCGCCGCCGCCGGATCGCATCCGCTACGTGGTCGGCGTCGCGGTGAAGACCTTCCTTGCCGCGTATCGCGCCGGCTGACGCCTCTTCCCCGATCGGCCGGATGCCGCCGCGTTGTCTTTTCGCGCGCCGCGCCTTAGGCTCGGCGTATCCAAAAAAATATAGCGAAACGCGGAACGTCGCCGCATGTTGAAATGTCCTGCCCGGCTTGCCGGCGTGCTCGTTGCCGCAGTCACGGCGCTGGTCCTGCTCTTCCCGCAAGTCCTGGCCGCGCGCGAGATCACCGATTCGGCCGGCCGCAAGGTCACGGTTCCCGACCATGTCGAGCGCGTGCTGGCGGCGGGGCCGCCGGCGTCCGTGCTGATGACGATCCTGGCGCCGGAAAAGCTGGTCGGCTGGAACCGCGCGCCGGCGCCGGCGGAATTGCCTTATCTGCCCGAGGTGACGCGCAAGCTGCCCGTGGTCGGCCGCCTCACCGGTCGCGGCAATACCGCGAACCTCGAAACCGTGGTCGCCGCCAAGCCCGACCTCATCGTCGATTTCGGCACCATGTCGGACACCTATGTCTCGCTCGCCGACCGCACGCAGTCGCAGACCAACATTCCCTATGTGCTGGTCGACGGCCGCTTTGCCAATTCAATCCAGGCGCTGACGCTGCTCGGCACCGCGCTCGGCGTGCCGGAGCGCGCGCAGATGCTGGCCGCGAAAATGCAGTCGGTGTTCGATCGCGTCGATGCGGTACTGCGCGCGGTGCCGGAGGGTGCGCGGCCCCACGTCTATCTGGCGCGCCGCCCGACCGGGCTCGAGACCAGCTATCGCGGCTCGCTCAATACCGAGATCATCGAGCGCGCCGGCGGCAACAACGTCGTCGATACCGGCCCGCTGCAGGGCGGGCTGGTCAACGTCTCGCTCGAACAGGTTCTGGCCTGGAACCCCGACACCATCATCACCACCGATGCCGCCTTCGCTGCGCAGGCGCCGGCGGCGGCCGGATGGCGCGACGTCGACGCGGTGAAGAAGAAGCGCGTGTTCCTGAGCCCGCACCTGCCCTACGGCTGGATCGACGAGCCGCCGTCGCTCAACCGCACGCTCGGCCTCCTCTGGCTCGGCCGCATCTTCTTTCCGGACCGTTACCCCGGCAATATGCGCGCCGAGACGCGGGAGTTCTACAAACTGTTCTATCAGGTCGAACTCACCGACGCGCAGCTTGATACGCTGTTTGAGGCCAGCGGCGGGTCGAACTGAGTTTCAGATCGCCGCCGAAGCAACCCCGCGCGAAGTCTTGCCGCGCCGGACCGTGACGATCTCGGCGAGGATCGAGATCGCGATCTCGTCGGGCATGATGGCGCCGAGGTCGAGGCCGGCCGGCGCCTTGAGCCGGGCAAGCTTGCCGGCAGCGACGCCGCGTTTCGCCAGCGCCCTTCTCAATGCGTCGGCCTTCTTACGGCTACCGACGAAAGCCACGTAATCGGCATCGATGGCGAGCGCGGCAAGCAATGCCGCCTCATCGCCGCGGCCCTGCGTCGAGACCACGACATAGCGCGCGGCGGCTTCATCGACCGGCAGCGCGTAACCCTCGATCCGCCGGTCCGCCTCGGCGAAGGCAGCCTGTTCTGCAGTCGGCGCGCAGACGGTCACCGTAAAGCCGGTGCGCTTCGCAAGGTCGGCGACCGCGACGGCAACCGGGCTCGATCCGCAGATCACCACGTCCGGCCGCGGCAAAACCGGCTCGACGAAAATGTCCATGGTGCCCTGGCTCGGGCACATGTTGTTGGCAAAGCGCACGCCGCCCTGCTCATCGCCGGCCTTGACGCCCTGCCCGTCGAGCGCGTCCGGCGGTTGTACCGAGACGAGCCGCGAGCGGCCGTCGGCGATGGCGTCGCGCGCCGCCTTCAGCACCGCCGCGCGGGCGCAGCCGCCGCCGATCCAGCCTTCGGAGATCGTGCCGTCCGGCAGGATCACCGCCTTGGCGCCGGCCTTGGCCGCCGTTGCCGCCACCGTGCGCACGACGGTCGCGAGCGCAAACGGCTCACCGGCGGCCTTGCGGGTCGTGATGATGTCGAGAATGTCGGCCGCACGGCGCATCAGATCCTCGCAAGATAAGGTTCGAGCGCCGCCAGGCTCTCGAGATTGTGCGCTGGCGCGAACAGGTCGACATGGGGCAATGCCGCCTGCATGCCGCGCGCCTGCGGGGAGTAATCGCGCCAGCCGATCAGCGGATTGAGCCAGATGATCTTGCGGCAGCGCCGGCGCAGGCGGCGCATCTCCTCGCCGAGGTGTTCCGGCGCACCGGTGTCGTAGCCGTCGGACACGATCATCACCGCGGTGCGCGAATGGATGACACGCCGCGCGTGCCAGCGATTGAACGCGGCGAGGCTTTCGCCGATGCGCGTGCCGCCGCCGATGCCTTGCGCCATCAGCGACAGCCGCTCCACCGCGCGGGTCACGTCGCGATCGCGCAGCGACGGCGAGACGTGGGCGAGCCTGGTGTGGAACACGAACGCCTCGGCCTCGCGAAAGCTGTCGACGACGCCATGCAGGAAGCGCACGAAGAACGCGGTGTAGAGGCTCATCGAGCCCGACGCATCGAGCAGCACGACGAGCCGCAGCGGCTTGATCTTGCGCCGGCGCCAGGCAAGCTCGAGCGGCGTGCCGCCATGCGAGATGCTGCGGTGGATGGTGCGGCGCAGATCGATGCGCCGGCCGCGGCGGCGGATTTGCTCGCGGCGAACGAGGCGTGCCCGCATGACGCGGGCGAGCCGAGCGGCGAGCGCGTGGGTCGCGGCGATGTCGTCGGGATCGACGACATGGCGCAGATCGGTCGCGCTGAGCACCTCGGCGCGCGAAGCACCTTCGCGGCGGCCGCGGCCGTCGGCCGGGCTTTCATCGCCGCCGTCACTGCGCCGCTCGACACGGTCAGGCAGGCCGAGCGCCTCCTGCGGCACGTGCGCCTCGGCAAGCCGCTTGGCCGGCGCGTCAGGCGCGCTCGGCGCGCCGGACAGCACTTGGCGCGAGCGCATGTCGCGGCCCCGCCAGAACGCTTCGAAGATTGCGTCGAAACGCTCCCAGTCGGAATGGGTCGCGCAGAACAGCGCGCGCAACGCCGGCTTGAGCGAAGACGGGCGCAGCGCGGCGGGTGAAGCCAGCACCGCGAGGGCATCGCGCGTCTCGGCCAAGCCGACGCGAAAGCCGTTGTCGCGCAAGGTGCGCGCAAAGCCGGCGAGGCGGCGACGGGCGCCGGGCATCACACTCCGCTGGTCGCCGCGAAAGTGGGAAACCAGCGCTGGATTCCCGCTTTCGCGGGAATGAGCGGATGATCGTGGCTCCGGCATCACGCCACCTTGCCAAGCAGGCGCTCGCTCACCTCGCGCGTCAGCCGCGCGCGGTCCTCGTGGGTCTTGATGAGGCAGATCATGGTTTCGTAGACCGCTTCCGGCTCCTGCCGCAGGTCGTGGATTTCGAGGCCGCAGAGCGTCGCCGCCCAGTCGAGCGTCTCGGCGACGCCCGGCACCTTGCGCAAATCCTCCTTGCGGATTTCCCCCACCATGCGGGCGATCTGCAGGGCAAGCGTGGCGTCGATCTCGGGCGTGCGCACCAGAATGATCTTGGCCTCGCGATCGACATCCGGGAAATCGACGTAGTGATAGAGGCAGCGCCGGCGCAGCGCGTCGGAGAGTTCGCGGGTGCCGTTCGAGGTCAGCACCACGCGCGGAATCGAGGACGCCCTGATGGTGCCGAGCTCGGGAATGCTGACTTGGAAATCGGAGAGAAGCTCGAGCAGAAACGCCTCGAACTCCTCGTCGGCGCGGTCCACCTCGTCGATCAACAAAACCGGCGGCGCGGCGCGGCGGATCGCCGCCAGCAGCGGCCGCTCGAGCAGGTATTTTTCCGAGAAAATGTGCTCCTCGATCGTGTCGGCGTCTTCGCCGACCCCTTCGCGGGCCTTGATGGCGAGGAGCTGGCGCTGATAGTTCCACTCGTAAAGCGCGGCGTTCTGGTCGAGGCCTTCGTAGCATTGCAGGCGGATCAGCTCGGCGCCGTGCACGGCCGCGAGCGCCTTCGCCACCTCGGTCTTACCGACGCCCGCTTCGCCTTCGAGCAGCAACGGGCGCTTGAGGAATTCCATCAGCCACAGCGCGGTCGCGATATCGCGGTCGGCGACGTAGCCGGCAGCGGCGAGCTTGTCTGAAATTTCTTCGCGCTTGAGGGTCATGAGATCGGATGCCGGACGACGGATGTCAGAGGTCGGATGTCATATATGGTGCTCCTCTCTGACATCCGTCGTCCGGCATCCGACATCTGTTTACCCATGCAACCCGAGCTTCTCGGCCGCCGTCCACAGCCGCCAATGGTCGTGCGGCATCTGGATGTGGGTCGAGCCGAGGAACGCGAAGGCGTCGTTCACCGCGTTGGAGAAGCACGGCACGCCGCCGACATTCGGGCTTTCGCCGACGCCCTTGGCGCCGATCGGATGATGCGGCGACGGCGTCGTGGTCCAGTCGGTCTCCCAGTGCGGCGTCTCGACCGCCGTCGGCAGGAAATAGTCCATGAACGACGCGGTGGTGACGTTGCCGTCGTCGTCGTAGTGAATCTCCTGGCCCATGGCGATACCGAAGGCTTCCGTCAAGCCACCGTGAATCTGGCCCTCGATGATCATCGGATTGATGCGGGTGCCGCAATCGTCGAGCGCGTAGAAGCGCCGCACCTTGGTCACGCCGGTATCGACGTCGATGTCGACAACGCAGATGTAGGCGCCGAACGGGAAGGTGAAGTTCGGCGGATCGTAATAATTGATGGCTTCGAGCCCCGGCTCCATGCCGGGCGGCACTTCGTGATAGGCCGCCCAGGCAAGCTCGGTCATGGTCTTGAAGCGCTCGGGATTGCCTTTCACGCGGAAGCGGTCCACGTCCCATTCGAGATCGTCGTCGTGCACTTCGAGCATATAGGCGGCGATCATCTGCGCCTTGGCCTTGATCTTGCGGCAGGCCATGGCGGTCGCGGCGCCCGACACCGGCGTCGAACGTGAGCCGTAGGTGCCAAGACCATACGGAGCCGTGTCGGTGTTGCCTTCCTCGACCGTGATGTTGTCGGCCGCAATGCCGAGCTCGGTGGCGATGATCTGCGCGTAGGTCGTCTCGTGCCCCTGGCCCTGCGACTTGGTGCCAAGCCGGCAAATGCCGCTGCCGGTCGGATGGATACGGATCTCCGCCGAGTCGAACATGGCGATGCCGAGAATGTCGCAGGCGCGCGAGGGGCCGGCGCCGACGATCTCGGTGAAGAAGGCGACGCCGATGCCCATGATCTCGCGCGTCTCGCCGCGCTTGAACGCTTCGCGCTTGGCTTTCTGCTCCTCGCGCAGCTTCTTGTAGTCGACCGCCTCCATCGCCTTGGCCATGGCGGTGTGATAGTCGCCGCTGTCGTACTGCCAGCCGAACGCCGAGGTGTAGGGAAATTGCTCGCGGCGGATCAGATTCTTGGTGCGGAATTCGGCCGGGTCCATGCCGAGCTTCTGCGCCATGATGTCCATGGCGCGCTCGATGCAGTAGGCCGCTTCCGTCACGCGGAACGAGCAGCGATAGGCGACGCCGCCAGGCGCCTTGTTGGTGTAGACGCCGTCGACCAGACAATAGGCTGCCGGGAAGTCGTAGGAGCCGCTGATGATCGAGAACAAGCCTGCCGGCCACTTGGTGGCGTTGGCGCAAGCGTCGAACGCGCCATGGTCGGCGATGGTATAGCAGCGCATCGCGGTGACCCGCCCATCCTTGGTCGCTGCTATCTCCATGTCCATGTGGAAGTCGCGCGCGAACGCCGTGGTGGAGAGGTTTTCAATGCGGTCCTCGGTCCACTTCACCGGACGCCCGGTGACGATCGAGGCGACGATCGAGCAGATATAGCCCGAATAGGCGCCGACCTTGTTGCCGAAGCCGCCGCCGATGTCGGGCGCGATGAC
>Ga0335085_10015239_pt1 | contig 11162 bp, 6 predicted proteins | sample Lox_Sample_45_FD_206712 | JGI IMG/M metagenome (GOLD analysis project Ga0335085, IMG submission 206712) | Soil microbial communities from Loxahatchee National Wildlife Refuge, Florida, United States - Lox_Sample_4.5 | ecosystem: Environmental > Terrestrial > Soil > Wetlands | place: USA: Florida... | reverse complement strand
AAATTGCTGGAATACGCCGACCAGATATGCGGAGGGAACAACCAAACGATCAGCCTTCGCAAGAATCGCGCGGGCTCGCGGAAATCGGCGCAGGTGATCCCCGGCTTCACCACTGCGATAATTGATCAGAGTTCTTTTGCGGCGCAGACGCGCCACCTGCAAAGCGGGGGCCGGAGCCAGTAGAAAAGACCAGTAGGACGCCGAGAAAAGATGTGCCACATCCACATCCTTCAACCCTCGCCATAAGGCGACCAGGTAGATGGGTTCGCGGATGATGGTGCGAAGAATAGGAATGGCTTGAGCCCATTTGAGCCATCGCGGGAAAGCTGGATCCACTGGAATGAATCGAATCTCGACCGCCGGGTCTTTTTCCCAATAGCGCCACAAGATATCCGCCTGAACCGCTTGCCCGCCCACGTAGCGAAGCGATGGAGCTACGATGGCTACGCGGATGGCTCGCCTGCACGAACCCGGCTGCGTGCTGCTGCGCTTTGGGCGCCACCTCTTTTCTTCCAGGATTTCGCGGTAGAGACTCTCATATTGTGTGACGATTGTTTTCATCGCGAACTTCGATCGGGCAAATTCGCGAGCCCTCTCGGCCACCCGGAGACGCAGATTCTCGTCGTTCAGGAGTTGCTCCAGTCCGGCAGACAAAGCGATTTCGTCGTTGGCGCCAACCAGAAGGCCGCGGCCATCGCTGACCAGTTCCGGATTTCCGCCTACGTGCGACGCGACGACTGGAACGCCGGCAGCCATCGATTCCAAGAGCGCGTTTGACAGGCTTTCAGAGGCCGACGGCACCACCGATACGTCAAGAGATGCCAAAACCGAGGGAATGTCCTGACGATCCCCGAGAAAGTGAACGCGAAAGCTAATCTGGAGCTCTCGCGTCAGGCGCATCAACTCCATGCGCAAAGGGCCATCACCGACTAACACAAATTCGAGATGTGGATAGCTTGCGGCGAGCCGGCGGGCGGCTTTGAGAAAGACATGGTGATTCTTGTATCTGGCATTCATTCGGGCAACCATTCCGATGCGAAGCACCCCAGGTTTTGGTGCCAGCAAGGGTTCTGCCCTTAGAAACGCTGATTCTGGGATTCCATTTCCGATGACGATCAATCTGGATTTGCTAATGCCATGATCCGCCAAGCGCTGTTTGGCTGCATGGGAATTGCAAACAATCCGGTCACATAAGCGAAAGACTGCACCCTGCGCTAGGAACTGAGCTGCAGTCAGCAGATCGCCGACCTGCCGATGACTGCCGATGACTGCGGGCACCCGTCCCATTCGCGCTGCCGGAATCAGACTGAGATTCGTATAGAAATCGAAGGCGTGAGCGATGGCAACGCCACGTCTTCGAAGATGCTTACTGAGCCGCCAGCGTGCTTTGAAGGACTCGGGTGTGTAGAGGCTCCCGCCCAGCGGGAACACTGGCGTGTTTTCGAAGCCGCGCATGAATTCGCCAACGGCCTGAAGGCAGCCCAGATGAAGGCGGAAGGAGGAGCGATCGAGACTGCTGCTCAGGGCCACAAATTGGCGCTCCGAACCGCCAGTTGCAAAGCTGTCGGTCATGAGAAAGACGCCGGGAAGGGAGGCTTCGCCAGCGAGGGAAGCGAGCAGTGAGTCTTGCTGTGGACCGTGGGTCGCGCTTTCGGATGACGGCTGCGTCATAGTGAACCGTAGATAACTGCGCGGTCCAGGCTCGGGGCTTGAGAGTAAACCGGGGTTTTCAGTCGCTCCAGGAAATTCCTATGCCACAACTCGAACACCAGCAACCGCCAGATGCCCTCGGCATGATCGCGAAGCCCGCTGCAATGCTCCTCCACCAGGCGTTGCACGCCCCGAGAATCGAAATAGCCACGGTCAAGAGTGCGTTTCTCCAGCAACACAGTGAGAATTAGTTCCCTCATCTCGTTTCGCATCCAGTGTACGAGGGGCACGGCGAATCCCTTCTTGGGCCGGTGCAAAACTTCCCTCGGCACGCCCAGCCGTTCGGCCAGTTTTCGCAAGATGTATTTCTGCTGTTGGCCCCGAAGTTTCCACTCGAGAGCTAATGCGGCTGCCCACTCTACAAGAACGTGATCCAGAATCGGGGCGCGGACTTCGAGGGAAGCAGCCATGCTCATCCGGTCGACCTTGGTCAATATATCTTCCACCAGGTAAGTCTTAGTATCGAGATAGAGAATGCGAGACAGAGAATCTTTGGCAGGAGCGGACTCGAAATGCTGGAACATAACTTGTGCCGGATCGTACGACCCGGGCAACATGGCGCGGAATTCTCGCGAAAGCAGCGAAATGTCCCGCTCGAAAGCGGGCAGGAAGGACATCATGTCCACATAACGCTCCCGTGCCGGCAATGAGAGATTGAAAAAGAACTTACGTCCCCGCATTTTCCGGGGTAAATACTGATAAATATGTTCGCGATAGAGAAACCCGGCCCAAGCCGGTAGTATGCTAAATCGCTGGCGACGAGTATGAATCGAGTAGCGATCGTAGCCAGCGAACATTTCATCGCCGCCATCTCCTGCGAGCGCAACCGTCACGTGCTTGCGAGCCAGGCTGGACACGTAATAGGTGGGCAACATGGAGGAATCACCAAACGGCTCATCCAGACGTTCAGTCAGGTTCTCAAGCGTGTTTACGACGTCCGGGTTTAGAACGAGTTCGTGGTGCTCGGTGCCAAACTTCTGGGCAACCAGACGTGCATAAGGAGTCTCATCGAAATCGGGATGGCCAAAAGCGATGGAGAAGGTCTTGATCGGGCGGGACGAATAACGAGCCATGAGCGCCACTACGGTGGAAGAATCCGTGCCGCCACTGAGTAGAGCGCCCAAGGGCACGTCCGCTACCATTCGCATTCGCACTGCTTCCGCCAGCCTCTCTTCAAGTTCCGCCACGCATTCCTCTTCACTTCGAGGGGAGTAAGTGCCGTATTCCGGCAAGTCCCAGTAACGCGAGAGCTGAGCTTCGCCCCTTTCGAACTCCAACAGGTGCCCTGGGGGAAGCTTTCGGATGGACGAGAAGGCAGTAGCTGGATCAGGAATGTATCCGTAATGGAAATACTGCAGCAATGCTTGAGGATTAGTAGCGTGCAACTCAGGAGCGGCGGCTAGAATCGCCTTGATCTCAGATGCAAACAAGAGGCGACCGCCGAGGCGGGCATAATGCAGGGGTTTCTTCCCCAGGCGGTCCCTAGCTAACAACAAGCGGCGGTTACGTTCGTCGAACAGCGCAAACGCGAACATTCCCCGTAGCTTCTGTACACAATCGCTCCCAAAATCTTCATAAAGATGAATGATAACTTCAGTGTCGGTGCGGGTCGAAAAGCGGTGTCCTTTTTTTTCGAGTTCTCTCCGCAGTTCGCAAAAGTTGTAAATCTCGCCGTTGAACACCAGCCAGACCGTTCCGTCCTCGTTGAACAGGGGTTGGTGTCCTCCGTCGAGGTCGATGACACTGAGCCGGCGCATCCCCAGCCCTGCACCGTGTCTTGCAAACAAGCCCTCGTCATCAGGTCCACGATGAACCATGGTCTCGCACATGCGATGGATGACATGCTGGTCGATCCACTGATCATCTTTAGTTCCGACGGCTCCGGCAATCCCGCACACGTCCTTCAACCTTTCACAACGATCTTTTGCTTGGCCTGGGAAGCGAGTTGAGGTGAGACGACACCCAGTCGTTTGAGTCGATAGTCTCTATAATTGCCGGGATTCCCCTCGCGCCCGTCGCATGCGGCAAGTGCAATGTTGACCATTTCGCGGGCAGAAACAAAATGAATCACGTCATTTCTGCTTTTAGCGTCTTCGACCAGAATACGCACAAACTCGCGAATGCCCGCTCCCAGCATGGCGCTGCAATCACGAGGATCCATTCCATGGCACTGCAGCTTGATGAACAGCCAATCGGGCCTCTGCTGTACCTTAATGCCGGCTTGCTTCCAAAGTCTTAAGCGGCGCAAGGAAGGGGGAGTCTTTGCGGCAATCGTGCCATTCTCAACAGCGGGAAACCACCTGCGGTGCCGCCACCCCCAATCTAGTGTCAAGGGACCCTCGATCACTAAGGGAAAAACCTCGGGCTGGCGTCCGACCCTGAGGTTCGTTCCGCTACGGTGTGCGCCCCGTCGGCTGAGAGGGCGGGCGCATTCGTAAAGAGAATTGATTTTTCGTATGTGGGTTGAGTGATAGGGCCCAGGCGGCAAGGTCATTTCTGCGTAGCAACCGGTTTCAGCCAGAATCTGCATCTCCGAATCTACGCCGCAGTTGCGGCCCCCCGCCGAATTCGCGACAGCGAAATTGCCGTGGACGAATGCGTATCGCGGCGAACCTCTACCATCCAGATAACAAAGCTGGCCATGTCGCTGCGCCAAAATATCTCTGAAGTCACGCAACTGGCGACGCGTGTTGTGCTCAGTATCAGGTTCGCAAATACCGTGGTGTAAGTGCACTTCTATCTCGCCCCAACCCGCCTGCGTATGGTTGGTGAGGCGTTCGATAAGGCTTCTGTCGTATTGCTCCGCGGGATAGAAGTACGTGTGAACGAAAGGGCGACCCTCGTTATCACGCCAGCGACCAAAAACCTGGGGATATGTTCTGCACCAGGATTCCAACCTCCGCTCCTGCTCAGATGGAGCTGCGCGGGCGGACCCGTCGTGGGGCACAATGGCGGGTTCAAAATGATCCGCCAGCATAATGACCAGATGGTTCGTGCCGGCGTGCGCTCGGCGCGTAACCCTCTGCCACAGATATGACGGTACCCACTTAGAGCTACGGGCGAGCTTTCTTGCTACTATGGCGTTTTTGCCAGGCATCTTGGTGTCCTGACCGACCAAGCTATATTGGGAGTTTCCAATTCCTTGAATTCTCGCCTGTCTGAATGCTCTGAGTCTGTCGCGGCTTGAATAGGTTTTTCACCTTTGACGGTAATTGGAACATCTCCCACAGTGAGATTCTCTAATCCACTGCTTTCGAACCAGCGGAAGACCTGCTCATAAGTATGTTTGGACTGGTACTGTGGGGAGTACCAATCCAAAGTATCGAGCACTCTCATTTCCGGGTTTGGGTTGCGGTTGACCGGAAGCAGATGATTGAGTACCTTGGCAGCCGGCTCGCCAAACAGGGGAAACTTCCGAAGACCGCGGTCGGTCCAGTACAGCACCGGCACAGCCATACGCAGAAACCGATGGAGCTTTTGCACTGGAATTTGATGGGTAGCTTTACGATACAGGTCACTGAAGCGATACCAGTTGTTGTAGCCACTATATAACCAAACCGCGAGGGCTCCACCCGGACCCAGGTAGGCGGGAAGTTGCTTGAATGCGGCTTCGCAGTCGGGCGTGTGATGAAGAACTCCAATGCTGTAGATCACATCGAAACTTTCTGCTTTGAGTGGAAGGTTAAAGACATCCGCTTGAAGCGCCACGAAATCGCGATCTGCGAGATTGTTGGCAGCCACCTCAGCAGCAGCGCTGATGTCAACTCCGATCACCCTGCCGCCCCATCGGGTCACGACCTCGGCGAACCTCCCGGTGCCGCAACCAACGTCAAGCACCAGCTTTCCGCGCACATCTTTTTCGCGAAGAGCCGTCTTCCTAAGCAATGCCCGTTCTGACCAGTCTGGATGAAACTGCGTTCTAGAAAATACCTGCCATTGATAGCCGAACGTCTCGGCATAGTTATGCTCGCTCACAAAGCGCAGTACGCCCTTCACCAGGGGGAAAACTTTGCCGCACCGCAGGCAGCGACAACCTGGCTGCTCCTGCTCCAGCTGACCGCGGCACATAGGGCAGCAAAGGATATTCAGCAAATCGGCAGCTAAGGTGCAGGGTTTCCGGTCCGTCATTGACTAATAGGCTCCTGAACTAATAGGCTCCTGCCAATCGAGCGCGTGCACTGTGGCGCCACTGGATGGTTCTAGACTCCAAGAGTCCCCGCTCGCGAGCAATCGCCAAAATAACCGACGTGTAGCACACCGTGAAATAGGGAAAGTACTGATACGCTTCCGGAGCAAAACAGGCTCCTATGACAAAACCGACCAGCGTTGCCTTCAATGCACCGGCAAAAATGGTCATGCCATGGTCCAGATGCTTGGCGTTTTTGTGGAGCCGCCTCAGATTCGAAAAACCAGCAGAAAAAAACATCAAGTACAATATGAGCACCGGGATACCGCCCTCGGCCGCAATCTGCAGATACGAAGCATGTACGTCTTTCCACATCCCTGAGTAGACAGCAAAATTTCCGACACCAACGCCCAGGACTGGATATTGGCCAATGGCCTCAAGTGCTTTGACCATCAGGAGCTTTCTTTCTTCATATGATCCGTATGCTGCTTCCTCCATTCGTGTGTTATCAGAGTCCCCGGTAATAACCGAAAAGCGTCTCATGAGGGGCCGCCCTGCGACGATCAGCAAGACGATACACAAGGAGAAGGCAGCTGCGACCAGGTAAAAGCGCTTGCCTTTCACTCCGAAATACCACAAACACAAGGTTCCGGTGACCAGCAAGTCTATAAAGCCGGCGCGAGACTGGGTGAGAAACAGAGCCACCATCATAACGACCAAGGCCACACACCATAAAATTCGGCGCAAGGCGCCTTTGGCACTGAGCAGGAATGCCATGCAGAAGGGCAATGACAATACAATAGCGAATGCCATGTCGTTGGGATTTGAGTAGAATCCGCCAATGACGCCCGACAGCCGGGGAATGGAGTGTCCTTTTATTACTGCTGCCGCCGATACGGTCGCCACCGAGGCTGCCTGGATGAAAATGATCCGCCGCAGTCTTTGTATCGTGGTGATAAGAAGAAAACTCAAAATCCAGGCAATATAAACCTTGGCAAAAATGAGTGTCTGAGACACGGCTCCACCCTTCCAGATGGGAGAGAGAAACGCGGAGACAAATAGCAGAATAATCAGAACAAGCAGATAATTGGCCTCTGGGGGACGATCTTTAAATTTCCTGGGAGTTTTTCCCGCGCTGAGCAGCAGGCTTATAGCCGCAAGACCACCTGTGATCTTGGCCAGTGGAATGTTATTCAGGAAGGGAAGCAGGTCTGTGGGGCGAGCGCAGTAAACCAGATAAAACGCAGTCAGCCAGAAGAACGGACCGCTGAGCACCTCCTTCTTTCCGACTGGTGTCCAAGGCTTTTCCAAAACCCCTGCCTTTAGAAGTCGAATATGGTTAGCACAAATTCCGAGTGTACTGGACGCTAAGAAGGACTTAAGTTATCTCGAACCAGGTGAAGCGAAAAAGAGGTGCCAGTATACCAACGCGAAACCCTAGTTGATCACGCACGTGGATTAAGATTTGGTGAATCTTGCAACAAGAGGGGAGGGGAGCCGCCACAGCAACTGACCCCTGCCAACCCCGAAGGCCATCACCTGACACCCTCGGGGCCGCAAGCATGGCGGGGTCGCCAAACCGAGCTCCTAATGGGAGGCCGGCACAACATGGCTGGATGACCCCAGGCGCCGCCTAACGAGGTATCCTATAGCGATTAACCCAGCTCCGAACAGGCTCAGAGTGCTTGGCTCAGGGACCGGCGCAGGAAAAGTCGAAGTCCCCGAATTATCAGTAAAGACGAGCGGCTGGCCGCTCTTGTAAGCTACAGTGCCGTTCTGAGTAGTAAGTTGGACGGTAGCTGCCCCAATTACGTCGAATGCTTTTCCGCCAATAGTTATCACGCCGTTTACGATCGAGGCGGCCAATATCCAAGTCCCGGTGACGGAAACTAGAACGCCGTTTTTGCGATTGGCTGTGCATGTGCCCACACACGACCAAGAGTTGGCCCCTGCCACCGTTGAGAACATTCCCGAGAATGTAAAACCGTCCAGCCCATTGCCAGCGTTTTCTGTGACATCAAAGGCGGTTGTTGGCCCCCCGCCTAGCCAGGTACTTCGACCGGTAATCGGAACTAGCGTATTGCCGGTTCCACCGGGAATTATATTTCCGGTCTGCAAAGTGACTGCTCCCGAGCATGAACCTGCGCCAGAAAGTCCCGCGCAGTCGTAGCCCATTCCCAAGCCAGTCACACCATACAGCATGGAGGCTCCAGATCCCATCAGCGAAAGACTTGTTTGAGCCGCATTTGTAGTAAAGGTGCCGTCGGAGTTGTAGATCGTCACGCAAGTTGGTCCCTCGCAGCTATCCGCGTGTACCGCCAAGGGCACCCACAGCAAAAGTGCGAAAAGCGCGCAATGCCGCAATTGTCTTGTCATTTGGCCACCCCCCCGTAAAAACGAGTTTGAGGGTTAACGGTTAAGCCTCGCCCGGCTCTGGCCGGATTGACATCCAGCGAAAACGGTTTCATCAAACTGACTGCCAGTCGTCTCAAACCGAGGCACATCTGTTGCCAAACACGGGCCCAAACCAAGATATTGATAACACCGGAGATATTGGGAGTATCGCTCTACCGAAGTCGACGTTGATGACCGAAATGTGAATTGGGTGTTAATTTACCGCTACAGCCAAGCGTCACTGTGGAAAGTGTGAATAGAGCATGGGACGCCGGCGAGCGGGAGGAGGCAACCACAGTACTAACGCAATTGGCTGAGCAACTTTTTTGCATCTGCGGCACTCGAGTACCCAGGGTTGATCTGCAGCACCCGTTTGAACTGTTCGCGGGCAAGGACGAATTGTCCGGTCTTCTGGTAGGCAAGCCCCAAATGAAAGTGCAACGCTGGGTTATCCAACGAGTTGTCTCTCTGCGAAAGCCGCAGAGCGGCCAGGAAAGTATCAATGGCCGAACGATAGGCCCCTTTGTTGTAGAGGACCCAGCCCAGTGTGTCGGCAGCGTTGGGAGAGTCGGGAAGAGCGCGTCGCGCCGACTGCGCCAGCGAGAGCGCGACGTCCAAGTTGCCTCCGGTTTGGGCAAGCAAATATGCGAGGTTGTTTGAGGCCAGCGGTTGTCGTGGATCAATCTGCAGGGCCTGCTGATAACAGTTCTTGGCTTTCTCCAAATCTTGTTTCGACTCGAATAGCTGCCCCATCAAAATATCCAACCCAGGTTGATCTTGGTTATCTTGTAGGGCTTGTTGAATGGTGGCGATTGCATCGTCGGAAGCGCCTCTTGCCGCCTCCAACTGACCAAGTTTCATCCATGCGTCAACGTTCTTTCGATCGAGTTCCACCGACTTTTTCAAATTCGACTCGGCTGAATTCAAGTCGGCGGAGCTCTTACGATACGACCACTCAGTGGTGGCAAGCAGATCGTAGAGCGCGCTGCTGGCTGGCTTTTTGGCGATTTCCGATTGTATTGCCAGCAAAGCCTGCTCCGGCCGATTGCGTACCGTGTAGATGCCGATTAGACCGGTGAGCGCATCTAACGAACCCGGGTCATGCTCCAGTGCTTGTTTGTAGAAGCCTTCCGCATCTGCATAGCGCTTCTGAGCCAGACGCAAGTTTCCCATCTGTAAGTAACCCATGGGAGACTCGGGGGCCACGCGGATGGCTTGTGCAGCATCCAACTCAGCTTGAGGTAACCGGCCCTGTCGGATGAGGGACAAGGCACGGAATGCGTATCCATCGGGCAAACCAGGCAATAGACGCACAATCTGTTCGGCCGATTCTTGCAGCGCGCGCATATCACCCTGGCGTATCGCGGTCTTGGCCAGAGCCAGATGCGCGTCGGTTAAATCCGGTCGGAATCGAATGGCATCCTGCCACGCCTTTTCGGCCTCCAGCGGCTGGCCGACTTGGTCGAACACTAGGCCGAGTTGATAGTAGGCGATGCCATTGCTCGGATCGTTAGCCAGCGCTCGTTGTAAAGTTTTCTGAGCGGTTTGAGGGTCTCCTCGACGGTATTGTATTTGCCCGCGATCAATTAGCGCGTCCACGTCTCCGGAACTGGCTTTCAGAAGTTCGCTGTTTAGTTTGTCAGCCTCATCCAAACGGTTCCGGACGATGAGCAACTGGATGTAGTTTTTCTTGACCTGAATATCATTCGCGTGCTTCCGATAGAGATCAGCATATTCCGCTAAGGCGCCGTCAACATTTCCAGAAGCAAGGTAGAAATCGCCCAGCATGCGATACCCTGCCGAATTGCGCGGGAAAGCGTCCCGGCTTTGCTTTGCGATCCGTTCAGCTGCAGTTTTGTTCCCCTCCGACATGTAAAGCCTGACCAGTTCGCTTCTAGGACCGGGGTCGGCCGCGTCGGCAGCGAGAGCGCGCTGAATTGCCTGCTCGGCTTCAGGAAACCGGTTCCGTGCCTGATAGTAAGCAGCCAACCCAAGCAGGGCCTCAGTTGCCTTCGGATTCAGCTCCGTCGCCTTCTTGAAATTGGCTTCCGCCAGATCAAATTGATTCATTCTCATTTGCAGACGCGCCAGGCTCAGGTAGGCGTCCGCTTGCGCAGGAGCCAGGGCAACCGCTGTATTCATCTCCCGCGAGGCGGCAGGAAGATCATTCTCAGCCATAAGCAGATTGGCGGTTGCGATATGCAGGGCCGCATTATCAGGCTGCTTCTCCGCTAGCAAGCGTATTTCAGCCTGAGCCTTATTGAATTCCCGTCCAGCAGTGAGAAGGTTCGCCAGATCAAGATGCGCAGGATAATTCGCCGGTTGAAGCTCGATGGTGCGGCTCAATTCCTTGTAAGCACTTATCCATTGCTGCGTTTTCAGATAAGCCTTGGCCAGACCGTAGTGGGCGGGCGCGTACCCGGGGTCCGCTTGAATCGCGTTATTGAACTGAATGATCGCTTCACGATACTTATCACTTCTGAGATATCGCTGGCCGCTTTCAAAGTACTTCTGTTTGCGGACGTTGGGATCCCGCGAACAGCCGGACAGCAACCCCAGGCACCCAAAAAGTAATACCCAGTGACGAACACGATGAAGATTCATCCCAGCCTCCGGAGCGCTAGCTGCATGACAAAAGCCTTCCGCTTGCGACGACGTCCAAACCCCGAAAGTTGCGCACTTCAAGTTCCTTCCCAATTCAGATAAGACCATAGGGAACAAGTATTGGCGCCAGATCGCTCAAGCAAGAAATAAGCCGTTTCTCCGCAGCTGCTTCAGTTTCGTGCCTGTCGACCTCGGTTGCAAACCTGATCAGTGCGCCATCGCTTTGGCCAAACCGTAGGGAGTCAGTTACTAAGTACAATTTCGCCAAGTACTCGCTGGTGGTAACACGGTTATGAGCGCGATACCAGTAAAAAACCAGTCCACGCTG
>Ga0335085_10015236_pt1 | contig 11165 bp, 10 predicted proteins | sample Lox_Sample_45_FD_206712 | JGI IMG/M metagenome (GOLD analysis project Ga0335085, IMG submission 206712) | Soil microbial communities from Loxahatchee National Wildlife Refuge, Florida, United States - Lox_Sample_4.5 | ecosystem: Environmental > Terrestrial > Soil > Wetlands | place: USA... | reverse complement strand
AGCTCGTTCATTAAGCACTGGGAAATCATGTAACCCATGCCCGCCTGCGTGTCGGCGACAACGGTATCTAGGGGGAGCGGATAGACATGGTGCCGCGCCGCAATTTCCACCCGCCGCATCACGTTGCCCACTTGCGGACCATTGCCGTGGGTAATGACGAGTTGATGGCCGGCCAAAATCAAATCGGCCAGGGGACGAATGGCGGCGCGGGTGGTGGAGTATTGCTGGGGAATGTTCCCTTCTTGCCCCGGAGGACTGACCGCATTACCACCCAAAGCAACAACGATGAGCATGCCGCCCGTCCCCTTGTGACTGAACCTTCGAAGATGAGTTACGCCTTTTCGCGAGTGGCTGCCGACTTCCGCGGCCCGGGCGTCAATATCGCCTTGGCCGCCGGCGAATCTTTCATGGGCAGCACGGTCCGCTCGATGCCGTCAAACGCCCGCAAGGCGCCTGCCACGGCGGGCGCGGTCGGGACCAAACCTAACTCGCCCACCCCCCGTGCTCCATACGGACATTCCGGATCGGGTGTTTCGATGAACATGACTTCCAATTCCGGCATTTGGTGCGCCCGGAGCACGCGGATGGATTTGATCGTGTCGGTGACGATGTGTCCGCCCTCGCAGACAAAATCTTCGGTTAATGCGTAGCCCAATCCCATGTGCAGCGAGCCTTCGATTTGGCCGGCGCAGAGCACGGGGTTCATGACCCGGCCCACGTCGTGTGCGGCGATTACTTTTTGAATGCGGCCCTGGTCGTCCAAAATTACGACCTGCGTGGCAAAGCCGTAAGTCAGGTGTGTTTTCGGCTCGTCCACGTGTGCGCCGAGTTTGTGGGTGTAATTGCAAATCCACTCGCCGCGATATTCCCGGCCGATTAAGTCGGCCAGTGTTTTGCCGCTGTCCAAATCGGCCTTGAGTTTTTTGGCGGCTTCGATGACGGCATTACAACTGAGCATGGTGCCGCGGCTGCCGGTGGTTTGACCGCAATCCAAATCCACCGCCGTGTCCGTCAGCGCGGTAAAAGTTTCGGGGGGCAGGCCGGTTTCTTCCACGGCGGTTTGAATGGTTACCGTGAACAGCCCTTGGCCCATTTCGGTATAACCGGTGCGAATGCTGACTTTGCCGTCGGGCTCTACCCGCAGCATCGCCTTGCCCGGATCGGGCATGCCGTTGCCGATGCCGCAATTTTTAATGCCGCAGGCAATGCCGGCGTATTTTGCGCCGCGATACGCATCTTTCACCGCTAGGAGGGTTTCTTTCAAGCCGAACGGCTTGTCGAGTTTTTGGCCCGTGGCGAAGCGATCGCCTTGTTGCAAAATGTTTCGCCAGCGGATTTCCCAGCCGTCGATGCCGACTTGCTTCGCCAGACGATCCAGCAATTGCTCCACGGCAAAGGCCGATTGATTGGCCCCGAAGCCGCGCATCGCCCCGCACGGCGGATTATTCGTATACACGGCCAGGGCTTCGATGTCGATGGCCGGAACCCGGTACGGCCCGCAAGCATGGCCTGCCGCCCGTTCCAACACCTTAGCTCCGACACTGGCGTAGGCCCCCTTGTCGCCTTTGATGCGTGCCCGAACCGCGGTAATCCGACCGTCCGCGTCAGATCCGATTTTCACGTGCATGCGGATGGCGTGGCGCTTGGGATGCAGCCGAAAACTTTCGTCGCGTGTGAGCGTACACTTCACCGGCTTGCCGCACAGCACGGCGGCCAGCGCGGTTTGGGCTTGAATGCTCATGTCTTCCTTGCCGCCGAATGCGCCGCCGTTTTGCACCAACTCCACGTCGACGCGGTCGCGCGGCCAACCCAACACGCTGGCAATCTGCCGCTGGTCGTCAAAAATTCCCTGTCCTTGCGAAAGGACTTTTATTTTTGTTACCAGGTTGCCGCGGTGTGCGTGACCATTGCCGTTGCTGTGTGCGGCCGGCTCGTGCTCAGCTTGCGCTTCAATGGGCATTGCAAGGCACGCTTCGGGCTCCAAAAACATGTGCTCGATCCGTTGCGTTTGGAACGTGTCTTCCACAACGTGTGCCGAGTGGGCAAACGCCTCCTCCGGATTGCCCCGCACAATCGCCGACTTGGATAACAAATTCCCTTTGGCGTGAATTTGCGGCGCATCGGGTTTTAGTGCTTCGTCCACCGTGGTGAGCGGCGTGCGCACTTCATAATCGACGACAATTTGTTCCGCGGCCTTGCGGGCCGTGTATTGATTGTCCGCCACCACCACGGCGATGATGTCTCCCACGCAGCGTGTTTCCTCGCCAATGGCCACGAGAATGGGCCAATCTTTCACGATCAGCCCCACGTACCGGTCCCCCGGCACATCGGCCGCGGTAATCACGCGCTCCACGCCGGCCACGGCCAGCGCCGCAGAGGCATCAATGCCTTTGACCAATGCCCGCGGATGCTCGCTGAACTTCATCGCGGCGTACATTTGGCCGGGCACGGTAATGTCGTCGATGTAGCGGAAATCGCCCAGCACCAAATCGTGGGCTTTGTATTTTTTTAGGGCCGTGCCGACTCGCCCGCTGGTGTCGGTTGTCCGCGGCGCTTCACCTCGAGTCACGCGGGCCAATTCTTCCACGGCGTCTACGATTTTTACATAGCCGGTGCAGCGGCACAGATGGGCGCGCAAGTCGTGGGCGATTTCTTCCCGCGTCGGATGTTGATTTTGCTCGGTCAGCGCGTGGGCCCGCATGGCCATGCCTGGTATGCAAAAGCCGCACTGCACGCCGCCGCTGCAGGCAAACGACTGGGCAATTTGCTGCCGTCGCTCTTCGGGCAATCCTTCCAGGGTGAGCAGTGTTTTGCCGGCGACTTGGGCGGTCTTCATGGTGCAACTGAGCCGCGGCTTGCCATCGATCAAAAGGGTGCAGCAGCCGCACGATGCTTGCGGCTCGCAACCGTTCTTTAGCGAGATGAAGCCGAAATCTTCGCGCAGCACGGCCAGCAAAGAGCGGTCATCCACCGCGGCTTCGACTTCCCGTCCGTTCAGCGTGAACCGGACCGTTTCGCTAGCGCTTGACAATGGTTCCGAAGTAACGACGCTAGCGCACATGCAGCACCTGTGTTAACCCTCCACTTCACAGTACAATTTTAGCACTCTGCGCAAGGTCGAACAACCCAAACCGACATCTTGGGCCGCATCTTGATTGAATCGGCAGGCTGCCTGTTGTGATATAATGGCCAGGTCTGATTCGTAACCGAGACGGTTTTATGATATAACACCAAAGAGGTAGTTGGCTCGCCCTCTTTTTACTCTGTAGAGGGGGAAAGTCTTGGGTTCCTTGCGAATTTTGGTATGAAAAACAAGCTTTTATCTGCGTTGCTGCTTTTGGTCATCGTCGGCTGGCTTGCAGATCATGTCCTGCAAACGTACCGAAATAACAGTTACGAGCAATCGTTGTCCGAACTGCAAATGCAAATCGATGTTCGCACCGCTAAATTACATGAGCGATTGGACGGCCATGGCGCTGGACCGAAAGGAACGTAAATGGGCGCGCGAAAGGGGATAAAGTTCTCGATCCGTGATCTGTTGCTTTGGACGCTGCTGGTGGCGCTCTGCGCCGGCTGGTGGGTGGATCATCGTCGGATGAATTCCAAGCTGGCGGACTATCCAATTCGAATATCGCAAAAGAAATTCGAGTTGATGATGATTGACTTTCAACTAAAGTTGCACCCCAACGACTTTAAATTTCTCTAGATCGTTCACATCTGGCGATCACTCCGCTTATAATTCACTCGCCGGCTGTCTGCCGTGCTTTTTCTCCTTCTGCCAGCCGCCTACCGCCTACTGCTTCCCGCATGGCTGAACTTATTCCCGCACCGTTTGCTGATCTGGTGAGCCGGCTGTATTTGGAGCCGGCGGCGCAAGGCACGCTGTTCACGCTGCCGAAGCGGCGCTGGTATGTGCCGCAGCCGGACAGTAAGTGCGATTTCAGCGTGCGGTTCCACGGCAAGCTGGCCGGCAACCCAGCCGGGCCTGCCGCCGGGCCGCACACGCAAATGGCCCAAAACTTGTTGCTTAGTTACGTGGCCGGGGCCCGCATTTTGGAACTGAAAACGGTGCAGGTGAACGACGAGTTGACCATCGGCCGGCCGTGCATCGACATTACCAACGTCGGCTACAACATCGAGTGGTCGCAAGAGCTGCGGGTCGACAATTCGCTGCGTGAATATGTGGCTGGAGCCATGCTCATCGAAATGTTCCGCCGCGATCCCGTGTTTGCCGGCGACGCTTTACTGGGCACGGCGGGGGAAGCGATTTTAGACTTGAGCGTTGGCTACGACCTGGCTGGCATTAAAAGCGACAAGGTGCAGCGCTTTCTCGACGGCATGCGCGACGCCGGCCGAGTGATCGAACAGCTTCGGGCAGAAATCCCCGCCCAATACACACTGGCCCGCGAGCTGCAATATCCAACGCAGTTGTCGAACACGCTGACGCTTTCCACGTTTCACGGTTGCCCGGCCGACGAGATCGAGCGCATTTGCGAGTTTCTGATCCAGGAACGCGACCTGGACGTGATCGTCAAAATGAATCCGCCCATGCTCGGCAAAGAGCGGCTCGAGCATTTGCTGCACGATGAGTTGGGCTACACCGAACTCACTGTGAATCCCACGGCCTACACTTCCGGCCTGCAATTTGACGAGGCGGTGCAATTGGTCGATCGTCTGACGCGTGTGGCCCAGCGTCGCGGCCGGCGCTTCGGCTGCAAATTCAGCAACACGCTGGAAGTGCTCAACCACCGCACATTCTTCACGCCTGACAACAAAATTCAGTATCTCTCCGGCCAGCCGCTGTATGTGATCACGCTGACGCTGACCGACATGTTCCGCCAGGCTGTTGGCCCGCACGTGCCGATCAGTTTCAGCGCCGGCATCGATCAGGCGAATTTCCCCCACGCCGTCGCTTGTGGCTTTGTGCCGGTGACCGTCAGCACTGATTTATTGCGGATTGGCGGTTACGGCCGCATTTCCACCTATTTGCAATCGCTGGAAAAAGCGATGCAGGCCATCGGCGCCGCAAACATCAACGACTATGTTTTAAACGCCTTCGGCCAAGGCGATGCCGCACAAACTCGTGTAAATGCTGAAACCCCTCACCCCTCACCCCTCACCCCTCACCCCTCACCACTCACCTCCCACGCCTCACTCCTCAACACCACCATCGCCGCCGCCAAAGCCCGAGCCGACGTCCGCTACCGGGCCGAGAAAAACCGCAAGGCGCCCACGCGCATCGATTCGCTATTGGAAACATTCGATTGCATCACCTGCGATAAGTGCCTGCCGGTGTGCCCGAACGCGGCCAACTTCACGTATCCCACTCCGATCGTGGCGTTTGATTACCACGACTTGCTCATCGATCCTCCCGGCGCCGTGCATCAGGCCAAAGCAGCACGGCGGTTCGAAATCACCGAGGCGATGCAAATCGCCTGTTACAGCGATTTCTGCAACGAGTGCGGCAACTGTGATACGTTTTGCCCCGAATACGGCGGCCCATACATTAAAAAGCCCACGTTTTACGGCAGCCGGCAATCGTGGGCAGCCGCCGCGCCGCGTGACGGTTTTTTGATTGAGCGAAATCGGCAAACCGCGCGCATTCACGGACGCTTCCAAGGCGCCGTTTATGAACTTGCTTGGCTGGCAGTGATGGAGAAGTACGAGTTTGCCGACAGTATCCTGCGGGCCACCTTCAACGCCGCCGATCACACGCTGATCAAAATCGAACCCCATATGCCCTTAATGGCCCAGCACCGGCTAGACCTGGGCGTATATCACACACTGCGACATTTGCTGCACGGCGTGCTGGACCGACGGTACATCAACCAGATCAACGCCGCCGCCGAGATTTCACAATTTGTTTAACCTGCGCTGCCGTCCGAGCTGGTAGCACCACGATCGTGATTTCCGCTTAGGGCTTAGCGTCCCGCGCTACCCTTTTCTGAAGCGCGCCGCTTCTTCCGCGCCGCCCGTGGCATTGCCGGCGCTGTACGAATGCGCGCCGGCGCCGGCCAGCCGCCCTTCGTGGACAATTAGATATTTCTCGCGGATCGGTTTACCGGCGAACCAGCATTCCAAAATTTCGCGCGTGCCGGCGGCATAACGCGCCTGGGCCGACAAGCTCGAACCGGAAATGTGCGGCGTCATGCCATGATGTGGCATGGTCCGCCACGGATGATCCTGCGGCGCCGGCTGCGGAAACCAAACATCGCCCGCATATCCGGCCAATTGCCCGCTTTCCAAAGCCCGCACGACGGCGTCCCGGTCGCAAATTTTTCCGCGGGCGGTATTGATCAGGTAAGCGCCGCGCTTCATTTTGCCGAGTAACTTGTCGTTAAACAGATGCACAGTGTCCGGATACAACGGGCAGTTAATCGTCACCACGTCGCACACTTTCACCAGCGATTCGACATCGGCATGAAACGTGAGATTCAGCTCTCGCTCGACGCTCTCGGGCAGCCGGTGCCGATCGGTGTAGTGCAGCTTCACGTCGAATGGCTTCAGCCGCCACAGCACCGCCGTGCCAATCCGCCCGGCGGCCACGGTGCCGACAGTCATCCCTTCCAAATCGTACGACCGGGCCACGCAATCGGCGATGTTCCAACCCTTCTTCACGACCCATTGATACGACGGGATGTAATTGCGGACCAAACCCAAAATCATCATCACCACGTGCTCGGCCACGCTGATGCTGTTGCAGTACGTGACTTCGGCCACGGTCAGCTTATGATCGATGGCCGCCTGCAAATCGACGTGATCGGATCCAATGCCGGCCGTGATCGCCAGCTTCAACTTCGGCGCTTTGGCAATCCGCTCCGCCGTGATATAGGCGGGCCAAAACGGTTGCGAAATGACAATCTCGGCATCGGGCAATTCTTTATCGAGCCGGGAGCCCGCGCCGTCTTTGTCGGACGTGACGACCAAATGATGGCCCATTTTTTCCAAAAACTTGCGCAGCCCCAGCTCGCCAGACACAGAGCCGAGTAATTGCCCCGGCTGGAAATCGATGCCGCCGGGCGAAGGCAGCGTTTGACCGTCGGGATAACGCTCCAATTTGGGCAGCCCATCACGGGCGTAAGATTTCGGATACCCGTCGACCGGGTCGTCGTACAAAACGCAAACAATTTTAGCCATTGCAGATTCCGCCAGTTTGCAGGGTTGAATGTGGAGGGAATGTAGAATGGATGGAATGCAGAAGAGCCGGGCGCACCGCTGTCGCCATCGTCGACATTGCCGTCGCCGAAGTTAGGATTATGCCGCTACGGCGAGGCCGCATCGGAATTGGCCCGGTACTTGATGACCTGCACGCGCTCCAGCGTGACCAGGCCTTCTTGGACCATTTCGTCGACAAACGGCATGAGCTCATCGATTTTATCTTTGCCGTCGACAATTTCAATAATGAGGGGCAAATCTTCGGACAGCCGCAAAATTTTGGCGGTGTGCATGCGGCTTTTGGCGCCAAAGCCCATTGGACCGCGCAGCACGGTCGCCCCGGCCATGTGAATTTCGCGGGCTTTCATGACGATGGCCTCGTACAGCGGCCGGCCATGCCATTTGTCGCTTTCGCCAATGAAGATCCGCAGTAGATAACCGTCTTGAGGAATTTTCATATAAGAAGCTCCGTGCAATTAGCGATTAGCAATTAGCCGGACAATCGGCGAGCCGTTTGCAGCTCGCTAATTGCTAACCGCTAATTGCTAATCGCTTCATACGCCGAACCACCGTTCCGCCGCGCGATAACCAACCCACACCGCGGCAAAACCGACGGTACAACTGATGACCATGTTCGCCAGAGCCAGCCAAAACTGCCCGTCGTTGGCTAGGCGAAATGTTTCTAATCCGAAACTGGAAAACGTGGTATACCCGCCCAGCACGCCCACGAGCAGCCCGATCCGATATTCTTCTCGAATCAATTGCGGGCCGTCGAAAAACCCGGCCAGCAGGCCGATGACCAAACAACCGGTGATATTTACGACAATGGTGCCGATGGGGAATGATCGTCCAGCAATCTGATTCCCTACCCATCCCTGCATGGCAAATCGCAGCACCGAGCCGAATGCTCCACCGACGGCAATCAAAATCCACTTATTTTGAACGACTGAATCGAAAAACCATTTCAACATATCACGAATCCAGTTGTAATTTAGCCGCTGGGATCGCCCAGCGTCAGAGTCATGTTGTTAGGCCCCGTAACAAAAAAAGCTCTGCCATGCGGCAGAGCTTTTGGTTGAGCAAAAGGTCTCCCACCGCGCGGCTTGCGTACCGGCAGGAGTCATCAGCCCGGCGCGCCGGGACGGTTGCGGGGGACCCCATCCCACGGTTTGTCGTCAACACAAATCGTGAGCAGAAACCCAGAAGATGTCAAGCCACGAAATGACGAATGACCAAATCCCAATGACCAAATAGGAATCTGAAAATTGGTCATTGGTGCTTGGTCATTGGACATTTGCCAGCCACGTGGTTTAAGTCTGAGTCTAGCCGCGGACGGCTTGAAATCGCTAAGATTTTCGTGGCCTATCCAGCAGCCCGTTCATCGGCTGGGTGTGGTCCAGAATTTTTTTGGCTTGTTCCGCGCCGGTTACGGGCAGCTTGGCCGGATCGAGCAATCCGACCTGCACCAAGAGCGACGCCTGGTCCCAATAGATGTGCTCGTGAGCCACCTTGCCGCCAGCGAACTTCACAATGGCCACGTGCGCCAGTTCCACGTATTTGCCCGTCGGCGGCACGCCCGGCAGCATGGTGTCCATGGGAATGTCGTGCGTGAAGCAGACGACGAACTCGTCGACAATTTGATCGGTTCCCACGGTGCGCGAAATGGGAATCATTTTGGTGTCGGCGGGCCAATGCCCCACGAAATGATCGCGGTAATAATTTCGCACCTCGTCCCAGTTGCGGCCGCCGGTGAGCGTGGGGACGTGCGTCAGATGCGGCTGGTCCGTCATGGTGCCCATGGTGGCGTCGACATCGAGATCGACAAATTCGTAGCGCATGTGCTCGTCGAACACCGCGCCTAAGTCGAATGGCGGTTTTGTCATGCCTGCACCTCGTTTCGATTTTGCCCGCCCATCGCGGGGCGCAATGTGATGGTGAATTTGGGGAAAATCTGGCCCCATTATCTCGCAAGCATGCGTTGGCTGCAAACCGACATTGTCGCGGAAACGACCGCAGCGGTACACTTGCCCGGCGGTTGATTGACAACGAGAGGGCATTTTCGGCGAGGATCAAACGTCATGAAGCACACACGCATCACGCCTTTGACACTCAAGCGTGCCGGCGTCGCCTTAGCAGCGCTCACGGGACTATTTGGAATGCAAACCGCGGTCCGAGGACAATACGCTCAGCCCGTTCCCGTTACGCAACCTGTAGTGGTGGCGCCGCAAAGTTCGGAGGCCGCCACCGTCGAGGCTGCCTCGCAAGTGCTGAACGAAATTATGGCGGCGCCGGCCCGATCGATTCCCCGTGCGCTGCTGCACGACGCCCAAGCGATTGTCATCGCGCCGGGTTTGATCAAAGGGGGCTTCATCATCGGCGCACGGTATGGCCACGGCGTGTTGGTGATGCGCAACGAACAAGGCGCGTGGCGGGCGCCCAGCTTCATCACCATTGCCGGCGGCAGCATCGGCTGGCAGGCGGGCATTCAATCGACCGACGTGATCCTGGTGTTCAAAACTCGGCAGAGCGTGCAGGGGTTGCTCAACGGAAAGTTCACGCTGGGCGTAACCGCATCGGCCGCCGCCGGGCCGGTGGGGCGCGATGCCTCCGCCGCCACCGACGTGCAACTGAAAGCCGAAGTGTATTCGTATTCGCGCAGCCGTGGGTTGTTTGCCGGAGCGGCGCTCGATGGTTCTGTCATTTCAATGGATAACGCCGCCACCGCCGCCTTCTACCGCGGTACCGGAATTTTGTGGCCCGACGCACCGCCGGGCCAACCGCCGGCGCTGCCTCCCTCGGCCAATAATTTGCTGGCGACGATTGCCGCTTACGCCGATCAAGCACCACCGGCCGTGCCAGTGGCCGGTGTTCCAGTAGGTGCCGTTCCTGCCGGCGCGGTTCCTCCGGGAGCCGTGCCTGTGGGCGCTGCTGTGGGTGCGGGTGCCGCCGCTGCTGTTGTGCCCGGCCAGTCTGTTCCCGCCGCCGGTCCGCCGGCCATCGCCACAAATACATTGCCATCAGACCTGGCCGACATTCGTGGCCGCTTAGCCAGTGCTTCACAGCGATTGAACAGCCACGTCGACAGCCGCTGGCAAAGTTATCTGGCGCTGCCACCCGAGTTGAACAGCACCACCGGTCAGCCCAATCCCGCCGCCGTGGAAGCCGCCGTCAAGCGCTATCAGGCCGTGGCCGGCGACACCAAGTACAAAGTTCTCTCCCAGCGTCCCGAGTTCCAAGAAACCTACGGCCTACTGAAAGCCTATCGCGATTTACAATCCGTCGGCAGCAGCCCGGCCGCTCTGGCGTTACCCAACCCGCCGGGGTGAAATCGTTTTCGTTGCCACGCACCGCTAAACGGGGTATGATTGAAATATGAAATTGATCCGCATTCGATTTCCTGATCACGATTCAAAGCGCCGCGCGCTGGGCTATTTGGCTGGTCGTTTTTCGTTCACCAGCTATGCCACGGGCGAGATGCTTGTCATTGAAACTGCATTGACCGCTTTGGCTTCGGAAGGCATTTCTTTTATCGCTGAGGGACCGGCAACTTATGCAGAAGCAATCCCGGCGTTTCGAACTACTGCTGCCCACCAAGTTCAATAATGGCGAGCAAGTTCCCGGTGAATTAGTTGCCGACACGTTGCTGGAACTGGAAGAACAGTTTGGTGCGGTGTCGTCGGAAACTCAGAAAATCATTGGTCGCTGGCGACATCAGGGCCAGATCTATCGCGACCTATCCATTCGCGTATTTGTCGACGTAACCGACACGCCCGAAAACCGCCAATTCTTTGTCGACTTTAAAGAGCGGCTGAAAGAACGCTTCCAACAACTCGACATCTGGATGACGACCTATCTGGTGGAAGTGATTTAATCATTCGGCAAATTTTTGCAACTCGCCCAAGAAATCTTCCAGAACAGCGGCTCGTTCGAAGTAGCGCCCGTGGTTGGCATGCTCGAAATCATCGTCAATCCCATACAGAAAATAAAATTCGCGAGCATTTTTCTCATTC
>Ga0335085_10015235_pt1 | contig 11165 bp, 8 predicted proteins | sample Lox_Sample_45_FD_206712 | JGI IMG/M metagenome (GOLD analysis project Ga0335085, IMG submission 206712) | Soil microbial communities from Loxahatchee National Wildlife Refuge, Florida, United States - Lox_Sample_4.5 | ecosystem: Environmental > Terrestrial > Soil > Wetlands | place: USA: Florida... | reverse complement strand
GGCGTGCGAGCGCCACCACATGACGAGCGCGGTCACCAGGAACGAGCCGGTGATCAGCACGCGCGGGTCGACGCGGTGGTAGTTGCGGCCGACGAAGCGCGAGCCGAGGATCGGCGCGATCCCGACCGGCGCCACCACCAGGCCCGCCCAGGTGGCGGTGTAGCCGTACTGGGTCTGCAGCACCAGGGGCAGCAGCACGCTCGAGCCGAAGAAGGCCGCGTAGATGAGGCTCCCGCCGCCGGCGCCGACGGCGAAGTTGCGGTCCCTGAACAGGGACAGGTCGACGATCGGGTACGGGTGGTTGAGCTCCCACACCAGCCAGTAGCAGAACACCACCGCGGTGACGACCGTGAGGGAGATGATGAGCGGGGAGTCGAACCAGTTCTCGTCCGACCCCAGGTCCAGCATCACCTGCAGCACCCCCACCCACACCGCCAGCAGCACCAGCCCCATCCAGTCGATGGGCGGCTTGTGCAGGGTGCTCTCCATCCGCCGCAGCGACTCGGTGGTTAGCCCCACCGCCAGCACCCCGACCGGGCCGTTGATGAAGAAGATCCACGGCCAGGAGGCGTTGTCGGAGATGTAGCCGCCCAGGATCGGGCCCACGATCGGGGCCACCACCGCGATGGTCGCCCACAGCGCCAGCGCCTGGCCGCGCTTCTCGCGCGGGTAGATCGACAGCATCAGCGCCTGCGACAGCGGCATCAGGGGACCCGCCACCGCGCCCTGCAGCACGCGCGCGGCGATCAGCATCGGCATGTTCACCGACAGCCCGCACAGGACCGAGGCGAGCGTGAACAGCGTCGTGGCCAGCAGGAACAGCCGCACCTGGCCTAAGCGCTCGGACAGCCGGCCGGTAAGCGGCATGGAGATGGCGGTCGAGACCGTGAACGAGGTGATGACCCAGGTGCCCTGGGTGGCGCTGATCCCCATGCTGCCGGCGATGGTCGGCACCGACACGTTGGCGATGGTCGTGTCCAGCACCTGCATGAAGGTGGCGAGCGAGACCCCGAAGGTCGCGACCGCCAGCTGCGCACCGTGCAGCGGCGCGAGCGGCTGCTTCGGGTGGCTCATCCGCCGGGCGGCGGCGCACCCTCGCGCGTGTTCTCACGGATGATGTCCGCGATGCGCGCCTTGATGGGAGCGTGGTCGATCTCGTAGGCCGCCGTGGCCAGCACCGGTTCGGTGCGCACCGCCTGGGCGAGCGCGTGGCCGGAGTCGTCGGTCACGGTGACGCTGACGCGCGTCGACAGGCCGATGCGCAGCGGGTGCTTCTCGAGTTCCCCGGGCTTGAGCGCGATGCGCACCGGCACGCGCTGCACCACCTTGATCCAGTTGCCGGTAGCGTTCTGCGCCGGCAGCAGCGCGAAGGCCGCGCCGGTGCCGAGCCCGATCCCCTCGACCGTGCCGTGGTACTCGACCTTGCCGCCGTAGAGGTCGGCGACCACGGTCGCCGGCTGGCCGATGCGCATGCTGCGCAGCTGCACTTCCTTGAAGTTCGCGTCCACGCGCATGCGCTCGAGCGGCACGATCGCCAGCAGCGGCGCCCCCGCGGCGATGTGATCGCCGAGCTGCACGGCACGCTTGGCGACGTAGCCGGACACCGGCGCGCGCACGCTGGTGCGCTGCAGGTCGAGCCACGCCTTCTCCACGCGGGTGGCGGCCGCCTGCACGTCCGGGTTGTCGGCAACCCCGGTGTGCCCGACCAGGGCCAAGCTGGCGGCGAGGTTGTGCTCGGCCGCGGCCAGCGCATCCTGCGCGGCCTTGAGCTCATCGCGGGCGTGCCCGAGCTCCTCGCCCGAGACCGCACCGCTCGAGACGAGGTTCTTGCGGCGGTCGAAGTCGGCCTGCGCGCGGCTCAGGTCCGCGCGGCGCTGGCTGACCACCGCCTGCAGCTGGTCGCGGTTGGCGAACACCGTGCGCGTCTGGCGCACGGTGCGGGCGAGCTGCTGCTCGGCGTCCTGGAGCGCGATCTGGTAGTCGGTCGGGTCGAGCTTGATCAGTTCCTGGCCCGCCTGAACGCGGTCGGTCTCGTCGGCGCCGATGCTGACCACCGTGCCGCTCACCTGCGGCATGACGTTCACCAGGTCGCCGGCGACATAGGCGTCGTCGGTGTTCTGGTAGTGGCTGGCGTACAGCACCCACCAGGCCGCCACGCCGAGCGCCACGACCACCAGCACGATGGTCAGGAGGATGAGCCATTTCTGGCGCCGCTGCCGCAGCGTCTGTGTCGTGGGCACGTTCTCGACCTGGGCGTCCATGTGCGGTTACTCGTTCCCGGGAATTGAAGGAAGTGCCGCGTCAGCCGACGGGCGGGTGGTAGCCGCCACCCAGCGCGCGCACCAGGTCGACGCTGAAGGTCAGCCGCCGCGCCTGCAGCTCGGCGCGCAGCGTCTGCGCCAGGAGCACCTGGTTCTCGCTCGACAGCACGCTCAGGTAGTTGTCCAGGCCCGCGCGGTAGCGCTCGCTGGTGAGGTCGAAGGAGCGCTGCGCCGCGTCCAGGGCCACGACCTGCTGCTGCGACTCGCGCTCGAGTCCCTGCCAGTTGGTGACCACGTCGGCGACGTCCCTGACCGCGTCGAGCAGCGTCTGGTTGTACTGGCCGACGGAGGCATCGAACTGCGCCTGGCGGCCATAGAGCTGGCCGCGCAGCGCGCCGCGGTTGAACACCGGGAGGCTGAGCGCCGGGGTGGCCCCGAAGGTGCGGTCGGAGGCCTGGAACACATTCGAGAGCCCGATCGCCTGGAAGCCCGCGAAGGCCGTCAGGTTGACGTTGGGGTAGAAGTCCGCCTCGGCGGACTTGATGTTGTGGCCGGCCGCTTCCACCTGGGCGCGCGCGGCGGCGACGTCCGGGCGACGCCCCAGCAGGTCCGCCGGCAGCGCCGAGGGCAGCCTGATGCCGTCCGGGGCGTGCAGCCGCGGGCGCGCCAGCGCCTGCCCGCGGTCGGGCCCGGCGCCGGCCAGGTCCGCCAGCTGGTTGCGCGACAGCGCCAGGGAGGCTTCCACGTACGCAAGGCCTGCGCGCGTCAGGGCGACCGTGCCCTCGGACTGCTTGACGCGCGCCGTGGTCTCCAGTCCCGCATCGACCCGCTGCTGCGTGAGTTCCAGGATCCCCTGCTGCTGCTTCAGGTTGTCGTTGGTGACGTCCAGCAGCGCGTAGTTGAGGTCGTACTGGATGTAGGCCTGCACCACGGCCACCGCGATCGCGAGCCGCGCCGCCTGGCGGTCGGCCTCGGCCGCGGCCTCACCGGCGCGCGCCGCCGCGATCAGCTGGCGGTTGCGGCCCCAGAAGTCGATCTCCCAGCTGAAATCCAGCGCCGCACGCCCCTCGGTCGACCACGAGCCGCCGAGCGGCGGCGGGTAGAGGTCGTTCTCCGGGTAACGCTGGCGCGACACCTGGGCGTCCAGTGAAGTCTGCGGCGCGAGCGCACCGCGCGCGGCCACGGTCTGGGCCTGGGCGGCGCGCAGGCGTGCCTGCGCGACCTGGAGGCTCGGGCTGCCGGTGAGTGCCTCGTCGACCAGGGCATCCAGCTGCGGGTCGCCGTAGGCGCGCCACCACTGGTCCTGGGGCCATGCGGCGGCGTCGATCGGCGCGTCCTTGAGCGCCTGGGCGCTCTTGAGGTCCCGGGCCTGCAGCTGCGGTGCGGCCTTCCAGTTGCCGCGGTCGACGCAGCCGCACAGCCCCAGCAGCAGCGCCGGTATGAGTGAGAGGGTACGGGGAGTCATGATTTGCCGCCTGTGGCTGAGTTGCGATTGTCCCCCTCGGTCCGACCGTTATCGATCATCCGTCCGAGGTAGCCCTTGAGCGCCTCGACCTCCTCGTGCCGAAAGCCCGCCAGGTGCGTCTCCAGCACCCGCCCGGCGACTGCCGCCAGACGCGGGATCTGCGCGCGCCCGCTCGGGGCGAGCCGCAGCACGACGGTGCGCCGGTCCTCGCGCGAGCGCTCGCGCCGCACCAAGCCCTTGAGTTCGAGCCGATCGAGGATGCGGGTCATGGAGCTCGCGTCGTAGTGCATGAAGCGGCACAGGTCGGCCGCCGTGCGCGCCGAGCCGTCCCCGAGATGCTTGAGCACCGCGAACTGCATCCCCGAGAGTCCGAACTGCGCAAGCTCGGTGTCGAGGCCCGACAGCAGCGACGCCCGGGCGCGGCCCATGAGGTAGCCCACGCTCAGGCCCTCCTCGGGAGCCTGGGCCGCGGTACCCGGGTCGGCGCGCACGCCACCCCGGCGGTTCATAGACGCTACGGGCATCAGCTTATATCTGCGGATGGGATAACTGCCTGTGATAATACTGCCTCGGCAACTAATTGTCCACCCGCCGGCGGGGGCGGCTTCCGGGATAGGCCGGGATGGGAACTGCTTCTCAGCCTGCCGTCAGCGCGCGGGCCGGGGACCGGCACCGGCGCTAGAGTCAGCGCAGGCCCTGGAGGTCCCGAAAGCCATGCTGGCGCCCACTCACGGCGAGCGCATCTCCTCGCGCAACACCTTCTTCATGAAGCGGGTCTTCCCGGTCATGTGGTTCGGCTTCCTGGCGGTATTCGTCGCCCTCGCGGTGGCCACGGCGCGCCACGTCCCCAAGGCCCCGCCCGCCTACATCGCCTTCGTGGTCCCGGTGCTGATGATGTTCTTCGGGTACTACCTGCTGCGGCGGCTGGTGTTCGACCTTGCCGACGAGGTCTACGACGAAGGCGATGCGCTGCGCGTGCGCTTCGGCAGCGAGGCGGAGCGCATCCCGCTGTCCAACATCGCCAACATCAGCTTCGCCGGGCTCACCAACCCGCCGCGCGCCACGCTGACGCTGCGTCAGCCCGGCAGGTTCGGCAAGGAGGTCACCTTCTCGCCGATCCAGAAGGTGTTCGGTCCGCTGCTGCGCACTTCCAACCCGATCGTGACCGACCTCATCGAGCGGGTGGACGCGGCGCGGCGGCAGTAAAAACGTCGGCCCCGAACCCCTGCAGGTGGGCACCGCCGGCGTAGCCGAGCGGGGCGAGCCCGAACAGCTGCTCGACCGTGCGCAGCAGCGCGTAGTGGTTGTAGGGCCGCGCCGAGACGGTGCCGCCCTTGACGAACGGCGACAGCACCACCGCGCCGATGCGGCCGCCTCCCGGGCCGGACAGCCCCGGCGGATCCTTGGCACCCGGCAGGCCGCGCTCCCCGCAGCAGGCGGTGGAGCCGGCCGCGCTGATGCTCGAGGACTCATCGAAGGTGATCACCAGCAGGCCGTCACGGCGGAACGCCGCCGAAGCCTCGATCAGCGGCACCCACTGGCGCAGGAACCCGTCGATGGCCGCAAGTCCGCCGCGCCGGCCGTCGGCGCACGGGTCGTCGTGCCCGTCGCTGCACAGGTTCGGCGTGATGAACACGTAGTTCGGGGTGCGCGCCTCGCTCTGGAGGTCCTGGCGCAACAGCTCCAGGTTCACCACGTGCGACTCGCAGCGCGCGCGGTCGTCGATGATGGTGTGGAAGTAGACGAACGGGTCGTGCTTGGTGGCGTACTGATCGTTCGGGGTCGCCTCGTCGGTGATCTCGCGGGTACCGACCGGCACGTGCGCGCAGCTGGCGCGGTCGCGGTCGGGGTTCTTGCCCATGTCCTCCATGTAGCCGCGCCAGGTCAGGCCCGCGGCCTCGAGCTGGTCGGGAAGCGTGCGCACGATGTTCGGGTACACGCAGCCCTTGCCAGGCAGCTGCCCGTCGGCGTTCAGCGCAGGAGCGCTCGGCCGGAACTCGCTGAACTCCAGGCAGTCCATCTGCGTCTCTGCGTTCGGCGCCTGACCGCTGATCAGTGCCAGGTAGTTGTCGAGGCTGTAGTGACCGATGCCGTGGTACTGCGTCAGCAGCGCGCCGCGCGCGGGCAGCTCGCGCCCGAGGTACTCGCTGTGCGTCTGCGGCCCGAAGGTGTGCTCGAAGGACTTGTTCTCGAGCACGATGACGAATACGTGGCGCACGGGTGGCAGCGCTGCCGCCCGAGCTGCGGCTGCAACGAGCACCGCGCCGAGCGCCATCGACCACGCGGCCAGCCGCATACCCGGGGAGCCCATGCTCAGGCGCCCGTCCCGGTGGAGGGCAGGTCCGCAGCCACCGGCGCCGGTGCGCGGCGCAGGGCGTGGCCCAGCAGCAGCGCGCTGCCCAGGGTAAGGAGCGCGGCGGCCACGAACGGCGCGCCGGGGAAATGTACGCTTGCCGCGCGGGCGGAGAAGCGGCCGAATATCTGTGTCATCAGTGGCGGTCCCAGGATGGCGCTGAAGCTGTAGAGGCAGGCCACCGCGCCCTGCAGCTCACCCTGGGCATTGGCGGGTGTCTGGCGCGAGGCGATGGCGTTCATCGAAGGGTATGTCAGGGCAAACACGAACGTGCTCAGGGAGAAGACATACATCATCCAGCCCTGGGTCGCAAAGGCGTAGCCGAGATAGGCCACCAGTGCCGCGGCCATGCCGCACAGGGCCGCGCGGCGCTCGCCGCCGAGGGCCGGGATCAGCACGCGGGTCAGAACTCCCTGCGCGGTGGCCATCAGTATGCCGACCCACGCGAGCGACCAGCCGACCTCGGCGCTCGTCCAGCCGAACTTCGAAATGGTGTAGAAGGCCCATATGCTGGGCAGCACCTGGTGCCCGAGCTGCCACAGGAAGATCGCGCTCAGCACCCAGGCGACCGCCGGGTGGCGGCCCACCTGCAGCAGCGTGCCGACCGGGTTGGCGCGCTTCCAGTCGAAGGCGCGCCGCCGTGGCGGCGGCAGCGACTCCGGGAGCGCAAAGTACCCGAAGGTGGTGTTCGCCAGGGCGATGGCGCCGGCGGCGAAGAACGGCGCGCGCGGCCCGAGGCCCCCGAGCAGGCCGCCGATCGCCGGCCCCAGGATGAAGCCGATCCCGAAGGCGGCCCCCATCAGGCCGAAGCTTTGTGCGCGCTTCTCCGGCGGGGTGATGTCGGCGAGGTAGGCGTACGCGGGCGTGAAGGATGCACCGGCGATGCCCGCAATCATGCGGCCGGCGAACAGCCAGCCGATGGTCGGGGCCAGGCCCTGGATGAAGTAGTCACAGCCCAGGGCTCCCAGGGCAAACAGCAGCACCGGGCGGCGCCCGAACGCGTCACTCAGGTTGCCCAGCACCGGCGCGCAGAAGAACTGCATCAGCGCGTACACGAACGCCAGCTCGCCCCCGTAGGCCGCCGCGCGGTCGATGGTGAGGCCGGTCAGCTGCATGATCAGCCGCGGCAGCACCGGGAGGATGATGCCGAACCCGGTCGAGTCGACCAGCACGGTTACGAATACGAACGCCAGGGCGCTCTTGCCGGCGGTACGGGCAGTCATGGGGTCTTTCGTGGGAGGGGCGACATCTTATACGTGCCGCGCCCGCGGCGGGCCCCGCTCACGCGCGCGGCGCGGGTCGAACCAGCCGCCGACGCACCAGGTAAACCGGGATCCCCGCCAGTATCACGAGGAAGGTGTAGCCGGTGTCGCGCGGGGCGGTCAGGAGCGCGTTGGCCACCATCAGCAGGGAGGCCACCAGGAATACCAGCGGCACCACCGGGTAGCCCCATACCCGGTAGGGACGCGGGAGCTGCGGCTGGCGCAGGCGCAACACGAACACGGCCGCGACGCTGAGCGCGTAGAACGGCCAGATGCCGAGCACGAACTTGTCGGCGAGCTGGGCGAAGTCGTTGGCCAGCACGTAGGCGACACCCAGCACGGTGGCGATGCCGATCGCCACCGAGGGGCTGTTGAAGCGCGGCGAGACCCGCGCGACCGACCGGAAGAACAGGCCGCGGTCGGCCATGGCGTAGAAGATGCGCGAGCCGGTCATCATCGAGCCGTTCAGGCCGCTGAAGGCGGCGATGACGACCGCGCCGGCGATCGCGCCGGCACCGGCGTGCCCGAGCAGCGGCACGCGCTGCGCCACCGTCGAGGCGATCAGGCGCGAGCCCGCCATGTCCGCCGGCGCCAGCGCATAGAGGAACCCCACGTTGACCAGGAGGTACACGAGCATCACGCACACCGCCCCCGCGATCAGCGCCCGCGGCAGCGTGCGCTGCGGATCGGCGATCTCGCCCGCCATGCTCGCAGGATCCGCCCAGCCGTCGTAACTCCACATCACGGGCACCAGCGCGGTGGCCAGCAGCGACAGCGACACGCCGGCGCCCCAGGGGTGGCTGAAGTGCGCCGCGCTGCCGCCGGCGGCGCTGAAGGCCAGCAGCCCGAGCGCCACCAGCGCGGCGTACTTGAGGGCGGTCGCCGCGCTCTGCAGTGCGGCCGCGCGCTGCACGCCCAGGTAGTTGATGAGGCCGATGACGGCGATGGCGAGCGCGGCCCAGCGGCGCACCGCGCCGGCGTCGAGCGGCCAGAAGTAGCCGAGGTATTCGGCGAAGATCGTCGCCGTCGCCCCGAGCGCTGCGGCACGAATCACCGCCAGCTCCGTCCAGCCAAACAGGAACGCCGGCAGTGGCCCGTACGCCTCGAGGAGGTAGGCGAACACCCCGCCCGAGCGCGGCAGCGCGCCCGCGAGCTCGGCGACGCTGAGCGCGCCGCACAGGGCGACGATGCCGCCCGCGATCCAGCACAGGAGGATCGGGCCCGGGGCCTGGAGCTCGCCCGCCACCGTTGCCGGCACGCGGAAGATCCCGCTGCCGATGGTGACCCCGACCGACAGGGCCACCGTCTGCAGCAGGCTCACCGAGCGCGGCATGCGCTCGCCCCACCGGTCAGCCAAGCGCGAGCCTCGCATCAAGGAGCTCGACGAAGTGCTTCACGGGGACCTGCGTGCCGGCGCGCAGGTGGTGCAGGCAGCCGATGTTGGCCGTGGCGATCACCTCGGGACTGCCGGCCAGCAGCGCCTGCAGCTTCGCCTGCTGCAGGCGTTGCGACAGCTGCGGCTGCAGGATCGAGTACGTTCCGGCCGAGCCGCAGCAGCGCTGCCCGTCGCCCACGGGCGTGAGGGTGTAGCCGGCCGCCAGCAGCAGCGGCTCGATGAGGCCGCCGGCCCTGAGGTAGTGCTGCAGGCTGCAGGGCGCCTGGAACGCAACCCGCACCGGGGCGCCGGCCGGCGCGGCCCGCGGGCCGCGCAGCAGCGGCAGCAGCGCCGTGCGCTCGGCCGCGAGCAGCTGGCTGAGGTCGCAGGCCAGGGCGGCGATGCGCGCGGCACGCTGCGCGTAGGCAGGATCGTCCGCGAGCAGCCGCCCGTAATCCCCGAGCATCGCACTGCAGGCGCTGGAGGTCGTGAGCACCGCCTCCGCGCCCGACTCCACGGTGCGCCACAGGGCATCCACGTTGCGGCGCGCCCGCTCGCGGGTCTCCTCGCCGGCACCCAGGTGATGGGAGACGGCGCCACAGCAGGCCGCCTCACGTACCACGACCGCGGAGATCCCCAGCCGGTCGAGCACCCGCGCTGCGGCGGGGTTGATCTGGGGGGCGAGCGCGGGCTGCACGCAGCCCGCCAGCAGCACGACCCGCCGCGCGTGTCGCGGCGCCGGCCACTGCAGCGCCGCGCGCGGCAGGCGCCCCGGCAGCACCGGCAGCTGCGCGCGCAGCGCCCGCGGCAGCAGCGCCCGCAGACTGCCGGCGAGCCGCAGCAGCCCGCGAGCGCGGCCGGCATCGGGCACGATCCGGCGCAGCAGGTAGCGGCGGGCGGCGTCCAGCGGCCGGCGTGGCACGCGCTCCTCGGTGAGCTGCCGCCCGAGGTCCAGGAGCCGCCCGTACTTAACCCCCGACGGACAGGCGCTCTCGCAGGCGCGGCAACCCAGACAGCGGTCCAGGTGCAGCTGCGTGCTGGCAGAGACCGCCGCACCCTCCAGCAGCTGCTTCATCTGATAGATGCGTCCGCGCGGGCTGTCGAGCTCGTCCCCGAGCAGCTGGTAGGTCGGGCAGGCGGGCAGGCAGAAGCCGCAGTGCACGCAGCTGCGCAGGATGGCTTCGGCCTCCTGCCCTGCGGGCGTGTCGCGGATGGGCGCGGCGAGTGCTGTCTTCATGGGCCCCGGTGCGGCGCGCGGTGGCCGCCGGGGCATTCTACGCACAAACCTGCGCAGCCCCCGGGGCCGGCTGCCGCCGTGGGGCCGGAGCGGACCCTAGCCGATGATGACCTTGAGGCGCTGGGTGCGCGACTCGTCACTGGCCTCGTTCACGCGCCGCAGCAGATCGCGGGCGGCGTCGGCCGCGAGCGGGCGGCTGAGCAGGAAGCCCTGCGCATCCTGGCATTCCTGCTCCTGCAGGAACGCGAGCTGCGGGAAGTTCTCGACGCCTTCGGCAGTCACGTTGATGCGCAGCGAGCGTGACATGGCAATGATCGCGGCCGCAATGGCCCGGTCGTCGTTGCACTCGGTGACGCTGCTGACGAAGGAGCGGTCGATCTTCAGGCGGTCGACTGAGAAGTGACGCAGGCGACCGAAGCTCGAGTAACCGGTGCCGAAGTCGTCGATCGCGAGCGAGATGCCGAGCTGCTTGAGCTCGTTGATGGCCTTCTGGGCCCAGACCTCGTCGGCCATGACCACCGACTCGGTGATCTCCAGCTCCAGCGCCGAGGGCTCGAGCCCGGTCTGCTCGAGGGTCGCGGCCACCTCCGCCGGGTACTCGGCGAGGGCGAACTGGCGCCCGGAGACGTTCACCGCCATGCGCTGGAACGGCAGGCCGTCGTCGCGCCAGGCGCGCGCCTGCTGGCAGGCCTGGTGCAGCACCCACTTGCCGATCGGGTGGATCAGCCCGGTCTCCTCGGCCACCGGGATGAACTCCGCCGGGCTCACCTGGCCGAGCTCGGCGCTGTTCCAGCGCAGCAGCGCCTCCATGCCGGAGATGGTGCCGGTGCGCACGTCGAACTGGGGCTGGTACTGGAGGGTGAACTCCTGGCGCTCGAGCGCGCCGCGCAGCTGCTCCTCGATGGTGAAGCGGTGCAGCGCCGAGGCGTTCATGGCGACGTCGAAGAAGGCGTGCGTGCCGGGGCTGCGGCGCTTGGCGAAATACATCGCCAGGTCAGCATTGCGCAGCAGGGTCTCCGCGTCCGCGCCGTCGCGCGGGAACACGGCGACGCCCACGCTCGGGGTCACGACCAGCGAGTTCATCGCCAGCTGCACCGGCTCGCGCAGCGCCGCAATGAGCCGCTCGGCCACCGCGCCGGCGTCCTCGATGTTGCGCAGGTTCGGCAGCAGCACCAGGAACTCATCCCCGCCCAGGCGTGCCAGGTCCCCGGG
>Ga0335085_10015234_pt1 | contig 11165 bp, 10 predicted proteins | sample Lox_Sample_45_FD_206712 | JGI IMG/M metagenome (GOLD analysis project Ga0335085, IMG submission 206712) | Soil microbial communities from Loxahatchee National Wildlife Refuge, Florida, United States - Lox_Sample_4.5 | ecosystem: Environmental > Terrestrial > Soil > Wetlands | place: USA... | reverse complement strand
TCGTTTTAGGGTCGTTTTAGCTTTTGCTTTTATGCTTCTTTCTGCGGCTTCAACTACATTTGTTATGTACCAGATAAAAGCCCTGCTAAACGGGGCTTTTTTACAAACGAATGATCCTGTTGGAGTCTTTAATCATTTAATTTGTTTCACCGTTCCGTTGACCTTCATTGCGGCCCTTATTCGGGCTTCTAGCGGATACGGTCAGGATTATCTCAATCGCTTTTTGGGCCAACGAGTGGTTCAGCGGCTTCGCAACGACCTTTACTCCCATTTTTTAAAATTGCCAATGGCTTATTTCAACGCACAGAGAACAGGCGGCTTGGCTTCTCGCATCACGAGTGATGTCCAGATATTGCAGGATTCCATGATAAATGTGATCGGCCAAGGCACCTATTCGGGCTTGATGGTCGTGTCTCTTATTGGGCTTCTTGTTTATTTGGATTGGAAGATGGCGTTTGTGGCTTTGGTAGTTTTTCCGGTTGCTCTTTTTCCAATTTTCCGATTTGGAAAAAGAATTCGAAAAGCTTCGGGAGAGGGCCAAACGATTCTTTCGGATTTAAACGCCCAAATTCATGAAACCTTGGCGGGAATCAGGGTTGTAAAGGCTTTTGGGATGGAAAATCATGAACGCCGAAAATTCCAGGAAACCAACGACCAGTTCTTTGTGGTGACGATGAAGGCGAATAAAGCCTACGCCGCATCTTCCCCGATTGTTGAAACGATCGGGACGATTGCTTTGTTGTTTTTAATTGTATGGATGGCCCATCGTTCTTTATTCAACCATGATCTAACAGTGGGCGATTTCGGCGCTTTTATCCTTGCGACGGCAACTTTATACCCCTATTTAAAAATATTTAACGGACTTTGGGGGAACCTTCAGCACGCATTGGCCTCTGCTGAGCGTTGTTTCGACGTTCTGGACACGGTTGATCCCATGACGGATGCGAAGAATGCGGTTGAGATCAAGCCTTTGAGGAAGGCCATCGAGTTTAAAAACGTCAGTTTTGAATACGTGCCGGGACACCCGGTCCTGCGGAACATTTCCTTCAAGATCGAAAAAGGCGAGGTCGTGGCCCTGGTGGGGCCTTCCGGCGGGGGCAAAAGCACCCTGGCGGACCTGATCCCCCGCTTTTACCAGCCGACCTCGGGCCAAATCCTTTGGGATGGGGAGGAAATCACCCAAGTTAAGCTGGCCTCCTTGAGGTCCCACATCGGTATCGTGACCCAGGAAACCATCCTCTTCCACGACTCCATCCTGAAAAACATCGCCTATGGGCGGCCTGGGGCCAGTTTCTGGGACGTGCAAGAAGCCGCCAAAGCCGCCTATGCCAAGGAGTTCATCCAGAATACGCCCCAAGGGTTCAACACCCTGATCGGGGAACGGGGCATCAAGCTCTCAGGGGGCCAGCGCCAACGCTTGGCCATCGCAAGGGCCATCCTGAAAAATCCCCCTGTTTTGATATTGGACGAGGCCACTTCGGCCCTGGACACTGAAAGCGAGCACTTGGTGCAAAAGGCCATCAATGAGCTGATGGGCCATCGCACCACGCTGGTTATTGCCCACCGGCTTTCAACGGTGCGGAGGGCGGACCGAATCCTGGTCATCGACAAAGGGCGTATTTTGGAACAAGGGAAACACAACGCGCTCCTGAGTAAACGCGGCCTTTACGCCAAACTTTATAAAATGCAATTCCGCACACCTGGGAAAACAGAAACGGAATAATGAGCCACGGATACACACGGATGAAAAACAGAAGAAACCATTCTGCCTTTTCTGTTGGGTATCTGTGTTTATCCGTGTTCATCTGTGGCAAAAAATGGGGTTTTGTCTATGGCTTTTAAACTTCGGCCGGCTGTTTTCTTGGACCGGGATGGGACCCTGATGCTGGACCTGGGCTATTTGGGTGACCCGGCAAAGGTCAAGTTATACAAGGGAACCGCGGAGGCGCTAAAGCTGTTGCGCCGGGCAGGGTTTTACCTTTTCGTGGTGAGCAACCAGTCGGGGGTGGCGCGGGGATACTTTCCCGAGAGTTCGGTCAAGGCGGTCAACCGGAGGCTCCAAGACCTGCTCAAGGCCAAAGGCGCAAGGATTGATGCCTTTTTTTACTGCCCCCACTACAAAGAAGGAAGCGTCAAACGCTACGTCAAAGTGTGCGACTGCCGCAAGCCTAAGCCGGGGATGGTGAAGCAGACCCTGGGGAAGTACCCGGTGGACCTCCGGCACAGCTACATGGTGGGGGATAAGATCGACGACCTTCAATTGGCCCGGAATGCCAAGCTGGCGAAGGGTTTCCTGGTCCGGACGGGCAATGGCCGTAAAAGCGAGAAAAAACTGAAGGCCCATCCCGTGGCCGGGAGCCGGGTGGTTCCTGGTCTTTTGGAAGCCGCGCACGAAATCTTGAGACTCGAAGGCCTTGGGAAAAACAATGACCTGGCTTGAGACCTACACCAAAAACAAAAGGCTGTTTTTTTTCCTGGCGCTCGCCCTTTTGACGCTCGGGCAAGCCTATTACGGCTGTATCAGCTATATGGTGGTGCCCGCCTCTAACTGGGTCGCCATCGGGATGGCCCCGGGCATTGTTTTTTTGATATTTTTTGAGATCGTCTGCTTGTTCTTGCTAGCCTTGATCCTGGCCGAGCGGGGTGAAACTCCTGCGGCGCTCGGCTTTTCCTTGAAGGTGAGTGATTTTTGGCATTCGGTCGTCCTGTTTTTGGGGGCTTTGATTCTAGGGGCCATCCCGATGTGGTTTTATTTTTTCGTCAAAATCTTGGCGGGCGCGAGCCCAAGCTCGATCATGGACCTCAACACCGGAAAAGTCTTGATGGATGCTTTCAGCAAAATGCCCATTTGGCTCCTGTTGATCTTCATTTGTGTCAATCCGATATTCGAGGAATCCATCGTGAGGGCTTATTTCATGACGGAAACCAACCATTTCCTTAAAAAGGCGTGGCTGACAGTGCTTTTAAGCGCGCTGGTACAGGCTGGATATCACCTTTATCAAGGCTGGGTCCCAACGATCGACCACTTTTTCACCTTTTTGATTTTTTCGATCTATTATCAAAAAACAAAAAGGGCCACGCCGATCGTCTTCGCGCATTTTTACATGGACGCCATTCCCATTTTGGGGGCGCCTTTGTTCGCCGCTTTGACCGACAAATACTTGGGGATGTTCAAATGAAAAAAGCCGAAGTGGTCCTAAACCATCTTGAACTATCCGAAAGGCTTGAAGCTTTAAAAGCCAAAGGCCGAAAAATCGTGCTGTCGGATGGGTGTTTCGACCTGCTGCGCACCGGGCATGCCCGGTACCTGCGCGCGGCGAAGGCCCTGGGGGACGTCCTTGTCCTGGCCCTTCCCTCGGACGAAGCCGTCCAAAAGGCGCTGGGCCCCGGGCGCCCGCTCCTGCCCCTGGAGGACCGGCTGGGCATCCTCGCCGCCTTTGAGATGGTTGACTGGGTGACCTCTTATTCGAAAGAAGGTATTGAGAAACTCCTGGAGAACCTCAAACCCGATGTTTATGCCGTACAGGGCAAGGCGAAGGTGCCCAAGGGTTCCTTCGGCGGAAAGGTTGTCGAATTGAAGGAGTCCGGCGACCAGGAAGCGGACCAGCTTATCCAGGAAATCCTCCGCAAATACCCCGATCCTTCCATGAAGATCAATGAGTGAGCATCCGCCCCAACATATCCTTATCGCCCGCACCGACAAGGTGGGCGATCTTTTGCTGTCTCTTCCCACCTTTCAAGCGCTGAAGAAGGCTTTTCCCAACACCCGCTTGACCGCCCTGGTCAGCCCCTATGCCAAGGAAATCGTCCAAAACCACCCTGCGGTAGATGCAGTTGAGTTGTATGAAAAGGGTGAGAACCTTTGGGGTTTGGTCAGGCGATTCAAGGCCCTGAAGCCGGACGTGTTCATCGCCCTTTACCCCAGGGTTCAGCAGGTTTGGGCGGCCCGCTTGGCTGGCATTCCCACCCGCATCGGCACGGCCTATCGCTGGTACAGCTTCCTGCTGACGGACAAAGTGAAAGTCCACCGGTCGGTTTGCGACCGCCACGAGGTGGAATACAACCTGGACCTGGTGAAACCCCTGGGCGCCGAACCAACGGCCGGTAAAATCGAGTTCCCCCTGACCGACTCGGAGCGTTCCTTCGCCAAGGACCTGTTGAGGGAAAAGGGGATCAAGCCCAAGGGCCATTACGTGGTGGTGCACCCCGGCCACAAGGGATCAGCCCTCAACTGGAAGCCCGAGCGTTACGGCCAGGCCACGCTCCAATTGTGCCGCAGGAAAGGCCTGCGGGTCATCCTGACCGGAGGGCCGGACGAGACCGACCTGGTTTCCCAGGTGACGGCCCATCTTTCGGGTTTGGGACCCGACCAAAGACCCATCCTTTTGATCGGCGAATGTACCCTGCGGCAACTGGCCGCCGTTTACGAGGGAGCGGACTGTTTCCTTTCCGGCTCCACCGGCACGATGCACCTGGCCGCCGCCGTCGGCACGCCCACCGTGTCCCTTTTCTGTCCCATCCCCCAGACCACGCCGGTAAGATGGGGCCCTTGGGGCAACCCATCCACCGTTTTGATGCCCCGAAACCTGGAATGCCCCCATTGCCGGGTGGGAGCCTGCGCCCGGCACGACCCGATGGATGCCATCCCCGTGGAAGAGGTCCTGGGAGCCGTGGAAAAGTACCTTTCGAAGAAGGTGAAGCATTGAATATGAGGCGACCGTTTTTTCGGTTCCACCAAGGCCGATTCTCCGGTATTTCACGCTTTTCCACTTTCATGTTTTTATCCCTTTTTCTTTGCTTTTCAGGCGGCTGCTCGCTTCTTTTCATCGCCAAGGGCAAATCGTCGATCTCCACCTCCAAAGTCGAGAAGGCCCCCGAGGCGGCTTCCCTGGAAAAAACGATGAGCCGAAAGGTGGTCCTGCATTACAAGGCGCAGGAAGGCGACACGCTGGAATTCGTGGCGCAGGCCTATTACAGCGATTCGGCCCTCGTCCGCAAGATCGCCAAGGACAACCACCTCAATCCCAAAAAGCCCCTCAAGGCGGGGAAAGAACTGAAAATCTTCGATCCGGCCAATTTCCCGGACAAAGGCACACTGGACGACCTGCGCAAGAAGATGGCCGCGGCCCCCTCCGCCACCGTGACGTCCCATTTGGCCTTTTCCGAGCCCGATACGGCCGCGGACGAGAAGGACGTGGAAAAAATCCCCCGGCCCACGGTCAACAAGGCCTTCGCGGCGGGTGAAAAGCTGACCTTCGAGGTGAGGGCCATCGGCATCCTGGGCGGCTACGCCACACTGGAAGTGGACGACTACCAGACCATCAGCGGCCGGCCCTGCTATCCGCTGACGGCCAAGGCCAAATCGGCCTTTCCGTTCAGCGGCTTTTATCCCGTCAACGACGTGCAGACCAGCTTTTTCGACGCGGTGGATTTCATCTCCTGGCGGTTCCAGAACGACGTGCACGAGGGGAATTACGAGGCCCACAACCGGGAAAACTACGACCAGCTCAAGCACACGGTGGTGCGCCAGCACAACCAGGAACCCGTGGAACAGGTGGACGTGCAGCCCTTCACCCAGGACATCATTTCCTGCTTCTACTATTTCCGCCTCCTGCCCCTGGACGTGGGCAAGAAGTTCATGATCCCCACTTGCTCAGGGGGCAAGAACTACAAAATGATCGTCCAGGTAGTTTCCCGGGAGAAGGTCACCGTGCCCGCCGGAACCTTCGACTGCTTTAAAACCAAGCCCTTCGTCAAGTACGGCACCGTCTTCCGCAACAAGGAGGACATCGACCTCTGGATCACCGCGGACAGCCGGCACCTGCCGGTGCTCATCAAGAGCGCCATCGTCATCGGCAGCATCCAGGTTTCCCTGATGGACGCCACCGTTCCCGACATCAACGGGGACGGGGGCAAGCTCCTCGCGCGGATCTCCAATTGAGCCCGGCAAGCCGGAAGCCGGAGGGGGCGGCGTCGCCGGCAATTTCCCCGGCCCTGGATAAAAAATGGATCGTCTTCGTCCTTTTCGCCCTACTGTTGGGAGCGGCCCTGCGGCTGTGCCTTCCGGGAGATATCGAATACAAGGACGACGAGAAGGTCATGTTCGACATGACCCAGGCCATCCGGACGACCGGCACTTGGCCTCCCCTGGGGGTTCGCACCGGGGTCGGGGGAAGACACCCGGCCATGGGGGTCTGGGTTTTCGGGGCTTGGACTAAAATCCTGCCAGTGTCCAGTCCGCCGGAACTGGCCCGGGGCGGCCAAATCCTGAACATCCTGGCCCTTTGCCTCCTGGCTTTCTACAGTTTACGGCTGACGACGCGGGAAGAAAGGGAAGCTTGGCTGTGGGCCACGGTTTTCGCGGCGGTGAACCCCTTCCTGGTCCTGCTCCAACGGAAAATCTGGATTCCCTCGCTCCTGCCGTTTTTTTGCATGCTCTTTTGGATGGGATGGCGTTTCCGCCACAAGTGGCCGGGAGCCTTCGCCTGGGGCCTCTTGGGGATTCTCCTGGGGCAGATCCATATGTCCGGATTCTTCTTGTCGGGGGCCGTCTTTCTCTGGACGATTTGGAAGGAGCGGGAGGTAAAGTGGGGAGCCTGGCTCATGGGAACCCTGGTGGGGCTGCCGCCCCTTCTTCCCTGGATCCAATTCGTATTCACCAATCACGAAAACGGTTTTTCCAAGTTCAATGGGTGGTGGGTCTTCTATCCCAAATACTGGTTTTATTGGGCGACCGATCCACTGGGATTGGGCCTGAATTACAGCCTCAAAACCCGGACTTTTATGGATTTCATCCGCTACCCCCTGCTGGGGGACCATGGGACCTACCTGGTGGGGTTGCTTCATCTCCTGATCGGGGCCCTGGGAATCCTCATCCTCCTCGCCTGGAAGAAAAACAGGGGAAAGGGCCCGGCGGTCCTGGACTCCTCCGAGACCGGCAAGGCCCTGAAAGTGGCCCTGGGCCCCGCGGGCCTATTGATGACCCTCTCCTGCATCGAGGTGTGCCGGCATTACCTGCTGATGGCCTTTCCCTTGGAGGGGGTCTGGCTTTCCCGGATGGGCCTTTGTGATCACGAAAGGGGGAGGTGGCGGCTGGCCTGCCTGTGGGCGGCGGAACTGCTATTGACCCTCTTGTTCCTCTACTTCATCCACGTCAACCACGGCGCCCCCATCGGCGACTATGGCGTCGCTTACCAGTACCAGGCCCAACCCGCCCCATAAGGGCGGCTCAATAAACCGTGTCAGGCCTTCTTTCGCCCAATAAGTGGTAATTCTTTTCCGAAATAGCCCTCACGAACAAATCCCGATCCTTATAAAGCGATTTCACCGGCAGGTTGCGCAAGGCCAGGCCCGCGTGAAAAAGAATATTGCAGGCCAGCAGGATTTTGGCGGCAGTGAGGAACCCTTTCTTCCCGACCCAGGGGCTGAAAACATAAAAGCCATACAGCATGGCGACCGGCAGGGTCAGGTAATAGGTATGGGCGGCGGGGGGTTTGATGGCAAAAAGGAAGCTGAGATAAATCAAAAAGAAGGTCCCCAAGGCCAAGCCCTTCACGGCGGCCCAGTCCTTTTGCGGATGATTTTTCTGAAACCAGCCCGCGACCAGGGCCAAAACCTGGATGATGCCCAGGGCTCCCGCCACCACCGCAAAGGGCGCAATCCACGCGTTTTCCTTTAAGAAATCGAGCCTGGCTTTGGTATTGGCGCCGATAAAGCGGGGGATTTCGCAGCAGGCAAGGGAAAGGTAACGAAACAGGATCACCGGCAAGCTCAGGATGTTTTCGGGGTTGAAGGCAATAGCGCCCCCGGCGCCCCCCGACCCTTGGCTCAGGCCGTATTTTTCCAGGGTGGGAAGGAGGAAGGCGCCCGTCGTCAGGCAGCCCAGGAGAAAGGCGCCCAGGCTAGAGCCCCGGTTTAACCGGGGGGATTTCCATTGGAAGTAAGCCGAAGCCAGGACGAATGGGAACAAGAGGACGTAGGACATATGGAACTGGATGTCCCAGAACAGGGCGAATCCCATGAGGAAGCTGGCGGCGGCGGGGTGAAGCCGGTTCAGGCTTAAAGCCGGGACGGTTTCCAGGAAGCCGATGAAGAAAAGGCAGCTTCCGAAAAGCACATAAGAGTCGTTATCGATATTCGTGGACCAATTTAGCGCCCAAGGGGCGGTCAGGAGCCAGGTGTAGAGGATCCACTTGGGGAATTGGGGCAGGCGCTTGGAGCAGTACCAGGCGAAAAAAACGAGGCCCGCGAAGGAAAGCAGGTTCAAAAGAATATAAGGCGCTTCGGGGATGGGGCAGAGGTAAAGGGGCCCCCCCACCACAAGGCCCAAGAGCGCGCCGGGGAGCTGGATATGGGGGGCCACATCCGCGCCGAAATAAGGCCACAGGCCCGTGCAATAGAACTTCAGGCCGATCAGGTAAATTTGCTGCTGGTCGATGAACCAGATTTCGGTGCAGAGCCCGAAGGCCAGGCGGAAGAGGAAAGCCATTCCTAAGAACGACCAGACCCAGGGGGAGGAAAAGGTCTTTGGGGTGGAGGATGGTTTGGACACGAGGGTCATTATTATGGGCCCCTAAGTCGGCATCAAGCATATTACCCACTCCTGGTGGAGCCCCCCCGGGCTTGCCCGGGGCTCCACGAAGGCCAAGCTTCGCTTGCCGTGCCTTCGGCACTGCCGCCTTTCATCCCGGCCTTGGCCGGAGCGAAAGGCGGTGTCTTTAGGGTGGCAGAGGTCCCGTGGGGGGGATAAAATGTGGCCGCTCCATCGAATCCCGTCCAGCTTATTTGAGTGCCGAGCGAGGAAACCTTTATGATCGAGAAGATCCGGGGCCGCATCGAGGAAAGCGTCCAGGTCAAGCAGAACCTCCTGAACAAGTGCCTGCCGCAAATCGAGTCCGCCGCCAAGCTGCTGGTCGAAGCCTATAAGAGGGGAAACAAGGCCGTCTGGTTCGGCAACGGCGGGAGCGCCGCCGACGCCCAACATATCGCCGCCGAGCTGGTGGGGGACTACCTGAAACGCCGCCGGGCGTTGATGTCCCTGGCCCTCCATGCCAACAGCTCCACCCTGACGGCCCTGGGCAACGATTACGGCTACGACCAGATTTATTCCCACCAAATCGAGGGGCTCTGCGTGCCGGGCGACGTGGCGGTGGGGCTTTCCACCTCCGGGAATTCGGAAAACGTGCTCAAGGGTGTGCTGGCCGCCAGGAAAAACAAGGTCCATACCATCGGTCTTTTGGGCCGCGACGGGGGAAAGATCGCCAAGGAAGTGGACGTCGCCATCGTGGTGCCGGCTTCCGCCACGGACCGCATCCAGGAATGCCACATGCTGATGGGACACATCTTTTGCGAGTTGATCGAATCGGCGATGTTCCCCTGATGGGGGACAAGATGGGCCAATCTCAAAAACCGGAGACCACTTGTGATTAAAAAGAAGACCAACCTGCCGACCGTCGATCAAACCGAGCTCCTGGCCCTGGTGGGGGCCCTCCAGGACAAAAAGGTCGTCGTCATCGGCGACGTGATGCTGGACGTCTATATCCGCGGTGCGGTAGCGCGTATTTCCCCCGAGGCCCCGATTCCGGTGGTGGAAATCAACGAAGACGACAAGAAAATGCCGGGTGGGGCGGCCAACGTGGCGGCCAATATCACGGCCCTGGGGGGACGGTCGGCCATCATTGGCACCGTCGGAAAGGATCTCGCGGGCAGGGAACTGGTCCACGAATTGAAAAAGAACAAGGTGGATACCACCGGCATCCTGGCCCTGGCGGACCGTCCCACCACCGAAAAAACCCGCGTCATCGCCCATACCCAGCAGGTGGTGCGCATCGACCGGGAGATCAAGTCCGCCCTCAGTGACTCCCAGCAGGACCTGGTCATCCAGAAGGCGCTCAAGGCGGTCAGGGACGCGGACGCGGTCATTTTTGAGGACTACAACAAGGGCCTCCTAACCCCCAAGGTGATCCGCAAGATCATCGCCTATGCCAAGACCCACAAGAAAATCACGGCTGTCGACCCCAAATTCCATAATTTTTTCGAGTTCAAGGGTGTCACAGTCCTGAAGCCCAACATGAAGGAAATGACCGAGGCTTTGGGGCCGGAAGCGGACGGGGAGACCTTCGAGACCATCGGGTTTAAGGTGATGAAAAAACTGGGCTGCAAGTCGGTGGTTTTGACCCGCAGTGAACATGGGATGACCCTTTTCGAGACGGGCCACCCGCCCCGCACCATTCCCACCGTGGCAAGGGAGGTTTATGACGTTTCGGGCGCCGGGGACACCGTCATCGCCACCCTTACCCTGGCCTTGACCGCCGGGGCCACCCTGCTGCAGGCCGCCGCCCTGGCTAATTACGCCGCGGGCATCGAGGTGGAAAAACTGGGCGTGGCTACGGTTTCGGCCGAGGAACTCAGCCAGCGACTGCTGGAAGAAATGAACAGATAAGTAAAATTTTGAATTTTAAATGTTAAATTTTAAATTGCGGTCATTTTCAACCACGGGTTGAAAATATCGCTCATTGAAAATTAAGAATTCAAAACTTAGAATTGCAGTTCATGATGTTCCACCAACTCCCCTTTTACCTCTACCTTTTCCTCCAGCTCCAAGTTTTTATCTTCCTCACCAACCGCCTGGCTTTCCATCCCCGTTTCCGCATCCTCGAGACCGCCTGGACCTTTACCTGGATGTCCTTCACCCTGACAGTCCAAACGGCCATTACGGCCGGCCTGGCCCATTATTGGAATTTCTCGGCGGACGATTGGACGGGGATACCTTTCTTTTGGAAATGTTTCACGGCCGCTTTGGCCCTGTCGGTCATCGGTTATTGGGCCGAGTTTTTCTTCTGGCTCCTGTTCATCAAAAAGCCGGTCGAAAGCCGGCTTTTATCCCGGAAGCTGATGAAGATCCCTCCCCGGTTCAAGCCGCCCCTGGAGTTCCTCAAGTATTTGGGTTTCGAGAACCAGATTTACCAGCCGGAAGTCGTGGAATACGAAGTGCGCCTGCCCCACTGGCCCAAAGCCTTCTCGGGACTTTCCATCGTCCAGATCTCGGACATCCATTACGGCAAATACATCAACCTGGATTATTTGGGAATCCTTATCCAGACGGCCCAAAAATTGAAGCCCGACTTGTTCGCCCTGACGGGGGATTTTATTTCCTTCCAAAAGCA
>Ga0335085_10015233_pt1 | contig 11165 bp, 6 predicted proteins | sample Lox_Sample_45_FD_206712 | JGI IMG/M metagenome (GOLD analysis project Ga0335085, IMG submission 206712) | Soil microbial communities from Loxahatchee National Wildlife Refuge, Florida, United States - Lox_Sample_4.5 | ecosystem: Environmental > Terrestrial > Soil > Wetlands | place: USA: Florida... | reverse complement strand
CTGCGGGTTCTCCGGCCAGCCCAGCGTCGAAAACGGCCACAACCCCGAACTGAACCACGTATCCAACACGTCCGGATCCTGCACCAATTCACTCGATCCGCATTTCGGGCACTTCGTCGGGTCTTCTCGCGAAACAATAATCTCCCCGCACTTCTGGCAATACCACGCCGGAATCCGGTGACCCCACCAAAGTTGCCGCGACAGCGTCCAGTCCCGGATATTCCGCATCCAGTTGAAATATTCCTCCCGGCGGTTCTCCGGAATGATCTGAATGTCGCCGCGCTCCACCGCCGCAATCGCCGGTTCTGCCAGCGGCTTCATCGAACAGAACCACTGCGTCGAAGCACGCGGCTCCACAATCGTGTGGCTGCGCTCGCAAATCCCGATGGCATTCGTATGATCCGTGATCTTTTCCAGGAATCCCTGCGCCTGCAGGTCTTCTACAATTTTCTTCCTCGCGGCGAATCGCTCTAGTCTTGCGTACGCGCCCGCGTTCTCATTCATGTGCGCGTCGTCGGTCATCACGTCGATCAACTCCAGATGATGCCGCTTCCCGGCTTCGAAATCGTTCGGGTCATGCGCCGGTGTGATCTTCACCGCGCCCGTTCCGAATTCCCGCTCCACCATTTCATCCGCGATGATCGGAATTTCCCGATTCACCAGCGGCAAAATCGCCTTCTTGCCCACCAAATGCTTGTAGCGCTCATCCTCCGGGTGTACCGCCACTGCCGTATCGCCCAGCATCGTCTCCGGCCGCGTCGTAGCCACCACCAGCGATTCGTTCGATCCCGCCACCGGATATCGGATATGCCACAGGTGTCCCTGCCTCTCCTCGTGGATCACTTCCAGGTCGCTCAACACTGTCCGGCATCCGGGACACCAATTCACCATCCGCTTTTCCCGGTAAATCAATCCTTCTTCATACAGCCGCACGAATACTTCTCGTACCACTCGCGATAATTCCGGCGATAGCGTGAATTTCTCCCGAGACCAGTCACACGATTCCCCTATCTGCTTCATCTGCTTCTGGATCGTTCCGCCGCTCTCTTCTTTCCACTTCCACACCCGCTTGATGAACTCTTCCCGTCCCAAATCCCGGTAGTGAATGCCCTCATGCGACAGTTGCCGCACCACCACGCGCTGTGTCGATATTCCCGCATGGTCCGTCCCTGGCAAATACAGCGTGTTGTATCCGCGCATCCGGTGCCACCGCGTCAACACGTCAATCTCCGTGTGGTCCAGCATGTGCCCGATGTGCAGCATCCCTGTCACGTTTGGCGGTGGTATCACAATCGAAAACACGGGCCCCGGCGCCGCCGCATCGGCCTTAAACAACTCCTCTTTGACCCAATATTCCGCCCAGCGCGGTTCGATTTGTTTTGGATCGTACGCTTTGGCTATCTCTCGGGGCATCCCGTCCTCGTCTTCTATCCTGCCGCGCTCCCTACAGGCACGCCGACGCAACATCCGCGCGGCACTACGCGCTCTAACTACGCACAGGTAATCTTTGAATATACGGGCACGCACTTGCGCACGTCAATTCGTGTGCAAGCTAGGAGCCAGCAGTTATGGAAGGGTGAGGGTTACGATTTCTTCGAATTCATCTCGTCGCGCACGATGGCTTCGATCACCGGCCGCAAGATTTCCCGTGTGACCTTCTGCAACACGTCCGGATTCATCTTGCCGAGCACACGAGCCACCAGCTCGTCCATATCCGTCTCCGCGGATTTCGCTGCCGCTGCGGTTTCCGGTTCCGCCACATGCGCCTGCTCTTCAACCTTTGCTACTTCTGCGTGAACCTGGCCCGTAACCGGTTCTACGGCCGGCGCTTCCCACGCATTTTCCCAATTCTTGGGCGCTGAACTTTCGAACGACGGCGCAGCGTCTGGCTCATTCACCGCCGCTTCTGCCTGCTCCACATGTTCGCTTGCCACTATCGGTTCGGGCGAATAAGCCGAATGTTCCACTACGGTCTCTGCTGCCGCCTCGGCATGCTCCACAACCGCATGGTCCGAATACGCTGGAATCTCTTGCGTATCGTCCACGGAAAGCGGCGCTTTCGGTGCGTCCCACGTCGACGCCAGTAGCGAAGCCTTCTTCGCTTCCATCTCCCAAGCGGTCTCGCCCGCCGGAGCCCAATTCGCCGGTTCGGCTGCCACTTGCTCGGAAACTACCGGCTCAACCGCTGGTGCTGTTTCAGAAATCTGTTCCGCCGGAGCCTCATGCACTTCCGGAATCGCCGCCGCTTCGTTCAACGCTGGAGCGATCTTCTCTTCTACGCCCGCGGCCATCGCCGCCGCCCAGGCGTCACCAGAGAAGGGAATCGTGCCATCCGCCGGTTTGCTATCCACCGTCGCGACCGCAATCGACTCGGATTCCGTTGCCACTGCGGGTTGTTCGATCGAAGGAGCCCAATGGCTCGATGAAAAAGTTTTTGCCGGGGAATTTCCGTGGAACGCCTCGTCCCGCCAGTCGGGAGCTGCCTCCAAATGCGGCGCTGCGGCCACATTCCCCAAATCCGCGTCCAATCCTCCCGGATGCCAGCCGCCCTTTCCCGATTCCTCTTCCTCTTCCGGTTCTTCCTTCACGTCGTCGGATTCTTCGTCCCACTTCGCCAGATTGATCATCGGCTTGGCGGTCACTGCCATGTCTTCAGCATCGGGGGTTTCCAAAAGGCTGCCAAACGCCAAAGGCTCGCTACCTGCTGCGATCTTTAAATGCGGCGCCGCCGTCGGAAACTCCTCCACCGGCTCCGGCATAATCTCCGGTAATTTCTCAGGGGCAAGCGCTGCCAGTTTTGATCCCACTCCACCGCCCAAAATTTCTGCTGTCGTACGCTTCGGCGGCGGCGGTGTCTTGTCGGCTGGCGCAGCCGGGCCAAGCGGAATACCCGCGCGAATCAGCGCCGACTTCACCATCGAAATTAACGGGTCGGGGGGAACAAACGGTTTCTTCAGTACTCCGTCCGCTCCGGAGCGCTGTGCTTCCTGTTCATCCAGCGGATCAAACGCACCCACCAACAGGATCACAGGAATATGCGCCAGCGAAGCATCTTCTTTCACGTACCGGCAAACTTCATACCCATTCCGCACCGGCATGAATACGTCCGCCAAAACCAGGTCCGGCCGTATATCCGAAATCTTGCGTACCGCTGCTTCGCCATTGCCGACGGCAACCACGTCGATGCCCTGATCTTTCAGAGCCAGGCCGACCATTTTCTGGATGTTGCTGTTGTCGTCCGCAACCAGTATCTTGGCCACCGCACTTCCTCCGGACGGCACACGCCGCCCAAACTGCTCGCTGCAAACTCAATTGGAGCACTCGGTTCCGAAGCCGTCAATTACACTGCTTTTCCAATGTGTCGGAAGTAGACATGGTTTGTTCCATTTCATAACCCTGTCCTAAAGGGCAAGGGGTGCGACCTATTCGCACCCCTCGTCTCCCATCCAGATTTAATGGACCGCGCCTTCGAACTACCACGGCAAGATCTTCTTCAGTCCTTTTTTCTTACTGCTGGATTCTTTCGTGCTCTGGCTGGAGCTGGCTGTCGCTGGTTGTGTGTTGTCCGTTTTCGCCGCGTCGCTCGTGGTCGCTCCATCCTGACCGCTGCTCGCCGCGCTTCCATCCGTGGCAGTTCCATTCGGATCGCTGGCTGCGGCATCCCCGCTGCTCGCGTCTTCCGTCGCGGTACTCCCCGCCGGTGCTGGATCACCGGGTTTCACCGTTTCCACCACCGCGCCAGAGTTGCTTCCCCCGGCACTCGCGCTGTCACCCGTATTGCCACCGCTGCTCGCGCCTCCCGTACTGCCGCCCGCACTCGTTCCGCCTCCCGTACCTCCTCCTCCACCTGCCATCGCCAGACTCGAACGATTCCCGCCCTTCAGAATGTCCCCTACGCTTTCGTCACTTTCCGGCTCCAGATTCGGCATACCGTGCGCCGCTGCTGAGTGCACATCCGGGGAGTTATGCAGCATCCCGAACCCTTTGTGTACCACCGTTTCCTTCGGGCGCGGCGTATTTTGCTCCGCCGTCATCCAAGACAGTGCCTTCGGATCCGGCTGCGGAACTGGCATCCCAAAATCTTTCAGCTTTTGTTTCGCTGCAGCGTCGTGCGTTGACAGCGGGTAATTCTTCACAATCTGTGCGTAGTAACTTCCCGCCAGATCCTTCCGTTCGCTCTTTTCAAAAATGTCTCCAAGCATCCATAGCGCGGAATCAGACTTACTGTACAAAGGATAGCGGTTCACGAGCGGCACCAACCGCCCCGCTGCCGCGCGCCGGTCCCCCTTCAGGTAATAGTAGTACGCCACGCGGAATTGTCCCTCGGCCAATACCTCCTGCACTTCGCGCAACCGTTGCTCCGCCTGCGGCGCCAGTGGGTCCTTGGGATACTTCAGCAAAAATGTCTGGAATTCTTCTTCCGCGGCCTTGGTGTGGCTGGTGTCCCGGTCCGCCTTCGGCATCTCGTTATAGTTCGCCATCGCCACTTGCATCTGCGCGTACGCCGCTTCCGGCAGGAACGGGAAGAACACGATGAAATCTTTATACCCGTTGATCGCTAGCGTAATGTTGCTCGATCCGCCTTCTTTGAAATAAGAGTCCGCTATCGCCAGCTTTGCCTTGGCCAAATATTCGCTGTCCGGATACGTGTTGATCAGGGTCTGTAGCCCCAGTCGGCCAACCTCATGCCGGCCGTGCTTGATGTCGTTCATCGCCTTATCGTATAGCTGCTTATCGGGTTCTACTGTGTTCGACGTGTCTGTGGACTTATCGACCGGCTTCTTTTTATGGAATATCTGGGCCGTGCACTGGCTGGCGGTTACCAGGGTGAGCGCACACAGGAATACAGGAACGAATCTCCGCAATCCTCACCTCTCTTTAGTTTGCTGACTGGTCCCCGGCCGAAGCTCGTGGTTGGACTGGAAATCCCCTACCTGGCTCGGACCATCCTCAGTATAACCTGAACTTCCGCACAGGTACCCCAGGAAACTTGCCCGTTCGTACGGGGCCTCCGTCTGTCGTTTGGGATGCCGCCCACCCTCCAAACGGTTTCCTCCCCAGCCTTCTCGCCAACCACAAAGCCTTCTCGCCAACCACAAACTGGCCAAGCGAGTTTTAGCTCGCCCCTCTCCACTCGCTTGCCCTCAGTCTCGAAGGGTTTACCCTGAGCTGCGCAAAAGAGCTCGACTCCTCCTCGCCACTCGCCACTTGCCACTCGCTTGCCCTGAGCCTCGAAGGACCACCGTTTTTTAACGTTTTGTAATACCCATCTCGCCCTTCTCTAACTACAATGATTCCACTGCCTTTCGCTCCAGAGCGGAAGCCTATTCATGGAAAAACGAAAATTTCTCTTTTGCTCACTCTCCAGCTTAATCGGCGACATCGCCTGGCAAGTCGTTAAAGAAGGCCACGAAGTCCGCTATTACGTCGAAAATGAAAAAGAACGCGACATCGCTGACGGCTTCGTCCCCAAATCCAGCGATTACGATAAAGACGTCAAGTGGGCCGACATCATTGTCTTCGACGACACCTTGGGCCAGGGCACCAAAGCGCAAGCTCTCCGCGCCGCCGGCAAGCCCGTCATCGGCGGCTCCACCTACACCGACAATCTGGAAGACGATCGTTCTTTCGGCCAGGAAGAATTAAAAAAGGCCGGCGTCACCATCATTCCTTATCAGGACTTCGATTCCTTCGACCCGGCCATCGAATTTGTCAAACGCAATCCCGATCGCTACGTCATCAAACCCAGCGGCGAAGCGCAGAACGTCAAGCGCCGCCTCTTCGTCGGCGAAGAAGAAGACGGCAACGATGTCATCGGCATGCTCGAAGCCTACAAGCGTGCCTTCTCCGACGAAATCAAAGTTTTTCAATTGCAACGCCGCGTCAATGGTGTCGAGGTGGCCGTCGGGGGCTTCTTCAACGGCAAAAAATTCATCACTCCCATCAACATCAACTTCGAGCACAAGAAACTTTTTCCCGGCGAAGTCGGTCCTCCCACGGGCGAAATGGGCACCGCCATGTTCTGGAGCGAGCCCAACGCACTTTTCAACCGCACGCTTCTCAAGATGGAACCGAAACTCGCCGAAGAAGGCTATGTCGGCTATATCGACGTGAATTGCATCGTCAACAATAACGGTATCTATCCACTCGAGTTCACCTCGCGCTTCGGTTATCCCACCATCAGTATTCAGCAGGAAGGTATTCTCACTCCCATCAGCGACCTCTTTTGGGATTTAGCCAACGGCCAGGAACCCAAATGGCGCACCCGGAGCGGTTTTCAGGTCGGCGTCCGCATCGTCGTCCCGCCATTTCCATTCGACGACGAAGCCACCTTCGAATCCTTCTCTAAAAACGCCGCTATCGTTTTCAAACGTCCAATTTATGAAGGTATCCACATTGAAGACGTCAAAATCGTCAACCAACAGTGGCTCGTCGCCGGTACTTCCGGTGTCGTCCTCATCGTCGTCGGACTTGGCCAAACCATGAAACAAGCCCAGGCCCAGGCCTATTCCCGTATCAAAAATATCCTGATTCCCAACATGTACTACCGCACCGACATCGGCGACCGCTGGGGTGAAGATTCCGACAAGCTTCACAATTGGGGCTATCTGCGCTAGCGCTGGATTGTGTAGCGGCCGCCTTCCGAGGCGTGCGCCCTTCTCTACCGCTTCTTGCTCTTACCACTCGTCGCGTGCAACGCCAACTCGTCCGCCGCATCCACATTATGTTTCGATAATTCCGCCAGCAATCCCTTGTCCGTCAGATCCAGCGGATTCGAATGTTTCCAATCATGATGTGCCACCCGCTGCAAGCGCTCCACCACGTTCGATGCGTACACCTCGATCGCCAATTCCCTCCGGCTGTCGAAACTTCCCGGCGTCAGGTTGATCGACCCCACAATGGCTCGCGAATGATCCGCCAAAAGCATCTTCGCGTGCAGTTTCAGATGCTTCAACTTGTGCACCTTCACTCCCACATCATCCAAAATCCGCAGCCCGCCTACGCCCTCCGTCAATTTCTCCTTCTTCAGCTTGTGCGGCGGCCGCGCCATCACGTGGATCTTCACTCCCCGTTCATGCGCCCGCACCAGTCGCTCGATAATCACCGCGTCCTGGTACCGCTCATTCTGTACAAAGAGCGTGTGCTTCGCTTCATCGATGAATTGCGAAATCCGGTCTCGCCCGTTGCCCTTGCACCAAATCAGTTCCCCGTCCTTGCTCGCCTCGAACGCCTTGCGCTTCCAGTCCGCCTCGAAACATTCAATAATCTCCCGTACTTCTTTCGCCCGCGTGGTGATCACCGCGTAATCCCGCGTCTCCGTCAGGTTTTTCGTCACCCAATTCAGCGATTTCACATACGCCGATTCTTCGTCCACCACCATCGATTTCTCATGCGTTACGTCAAACGCGGGATTGCTGTCCAATACCTCAATATCCGCGGCTTCCAGCCTCCGCTTGGTAACCTTATTATCAGCTTCGCCGCTGCGCCTCGCAGGATTCAGCATCACGCGAATGTCTACGCCCCGTTTTTTCGCCGCAACCAGCGCCTTCATCAGCGCCGGATCGGAAAACAAGAACATCTTGATCCGCAGCGATTTTTTCGCCCCTTCGATCGCGCTCAGTAGCGGTGCCGCTGTATCGTCAGGAAGCACAATCAAGCTATGCGTCACGTCTCGTCCCCTCCCGCAATCCCCATCCGTTCTTCCTCACGAAGCCGCCTGTCCCGCCTCGCCAACGGGTTCTTTCTCGAATTGTACACGATACAAATCCGCGTACTCCCCGCCGCGCGCCAGCAACTCTTCGTGCGTGCCTTGTTCCTGCACCACGCCGTCTTTCAACACCAGAATATTGTGCGCATCCCGGATCGTGCTCAGCCGGTGCGCAATCGTTATCACCGTGCGCCCCTTCATCAGCCGTTCCAGCGCTTCGATCACCAACTGCTCAGACTCGGTATCCAGCGCCGCCGTCGGTTCATCCAGTATCAAAATCGGGTTATTCCGAATGATCGCCCGCGCGATCCCTATCCTCTGCCGCTGCCCTCCGGATAGCGTATCTCCCCTATCTCCCACCATCGTGTCGTATCCGTGCGGCATTTTCGCAATGAACTCGTCCGCGTTCGCCAGCTTGGCTGCCGCTACAATTTCATCGCGCGTCGCCCCGCCTCGTCCATACGCAATGTTGTCGGCCACCGTCCCACGAAACAGCACTGTCTCTTGCAGCACGTACGCGATCTGGTTCCGCAAGCCGCTCAGCGAATAGTCCCGTATATCCACTCCATCGATCAGAATTCGCCCCGAACTCGGATCATAAAATCTTGGAATCAGGCTGACCACCGTGGACTTGCCGCTTCCCGTCGGTCCCACAATCCCCACCATCTGCCCAGTCTTGATCTGGAAGCTCACGTCCTTCAGTACCACCGCTTCTGTCGAGTAATTGAAGCCCACGTTTTCGAACACGATCTCACCCTGAAACGGTGGCGGCTCCTGCGCATCGGCTTTCTGCGGGATCACGTCGTCCGCATCCAGAATCGCCCGTACCCGCTCCACGCCCACCGCCGTTTGCGCAATGGAATTGGTCATCTTCGCTAGGTCCTGCACAGGTTTGAAAAAGTTTGCCAGATAATATAGGAACACCGTCAACGATCCTGCCGTCATCGTTCCCGCCAGGATCAGCGCCGAACTTCTCCACAACACAAACGCCGTGCACACCGACACAATCACCGCCATGATTGGCGACAGCAGCGCCTTCACTTTCCGGGCTCGCAGTGCCGCGTCCACGGTCGCCTTGCTCACCTCGCTCAGCTCCTCTTCTTCCAGATCCTGCCGCCCGAACGCCTGCACCACTTGCATCGACTGCAGATTCTGCTGCACCACTTGCACGATATTGCTCTGCTGCTTCCGCACTTCCCGCGTGGCCTTCTTCACTGCCTTCTTGAATCGCGAGATCAGCAGCAGCATTACCGGCGTTAGCGCCACCACCAGCATCGTGAAGTCCCAGTTCAACCAGAACATCACGAACAGCATCGCAATGATCGTCAACAAGTCCACCAGCATTCCTAGCGTTGACGACGATGCGAACGCCTGGATTGTTTGCACGTCCGCCGTAATCGTACTGAGCAGGGAACCCGTCTCGTGCTCGCTGTAATACCGCAACGATAGGTGCTGCAGATGCTGATACGTCCGCAGTCGCAAATCGTTCGCCACCCACTGGCCTACGCTTGTCGTGTAGTAATTCCCCACGTATGACGCTATCGCGCCAATCAACGCGATAATCACCGTCGCCACCGCGGCAATCACCGCAATGCTCATTTTGTTGCTTTGGCTTAGAAACGGGTTCAGGAATGCTGCCACTCGCGCTGGCAAGTGGTGCGTTCCCACCACATTGTCCAGCACCACTTTCAGCGGCCAGGGCGCCGCCACGCTCATCGCCGTCTGCACCAGCATGGCCACCAGTATCGCCAGCAGGCTCCCGCGATACGGCCGCAGCAAGCTGGTTATCAGCGATAGCATTTGAATCGGTCCCCGGACTTTCCTGCCATCGGAAGTTAACTGAAGAGGCGCAATCCCTCTTGTTAGGTTGGAAGTTTACCCTAGAGCAGTGCCAGGTGTGCAACAGCCAGAATCCGTCGGCCTTACGGCGCGAAATAGCCCGTCTTCGCCCGTATTTTTACCGTCTCGTCCTTTGGCTTAATCCCGATCTTCCGAAACGTGCCATCCTTTGCTTTATTCGTCGGATAGTACGCTAATTCGTACGAGGTCCTCAGTTCTTCCGCTATTTGCTGAAAATACGTGTGCGGGTCCGTATGTTCTGCATCAATCTGCGCCCCGCCGGTCTCCTTGGCGATTCGCTCCATCACGCTCACGCCATATTTGTTCCTGGCATTCATGTCTCCATTTTTATTCGTCTGGGTATAGCGAATCGTATAGATGATCACGTTTGCCGCCTGCGCGGTTTCGATTGCCGTCATCATGTCGTGGGAACTGGCATTATCTTCGCCGTCGCTGAACACCAGGATGGCCTTCCGCCCCGCCGACTGCGCCAACTTCTCCGCCACGCTGTAATAAATCGCGTCGTAAAACGCCGTGCCCAATTCCCGCTCTTCTTGCGGTCCCAGTTCCGGAAAGTGCTTTTTGCCCTTATCGAACTCATGAAATTCGGAAAGCAGGGGCCCTGGCGAATTCGTGTAATCACTCACCAACCGCAAGTGATTCCCAAAGCAAACCATCAGCGCCCGGTCTTGCGGCCGCAGCACCTCTTTTAGAAATACCTCTAAATCCTTCTCATGCTTTTTCTCAAAATGTTCCTGGCTGCCACTCACGTCCATCACTAGCGCCAGCGTCAGCGGCAAGTCTGTGCTTTTCGCGAAAAACTCGATCCTTTGTGGCACCGCGTCTTCGAATAACTCCACGTCGCCTCGCGTCAGACTGTCGATTAGCCCGCCTTTCGCGTCTCTCGCCGTGAACGCCACGTTCACCAGCTCCACGTCCACTTTGATGGGTTTCTGCGCCCAGGCGCCACTCACCAGAATGCCCATCGCCGCCAGTATCGTCGCGACCCCTCGCATTCGCCAGCCTCCCAACCAGACAGACTCTACCCCACAAAACGCACTAGCTCTCGTCTTTGTTTCCGTTTCCTCGTTTTATCCCGGAAAGTCTTCAATTCGCGATGGTGAGGTCCACTTCCGTACTCGCGCTGATGCGCGTTCCCGCCAGTGGCGATTGGTCAATCACTGTCCCGTGCGGCCATTGCGGTGCCGCCACGTAGTTCACCTTGCGGTGTAGGCTGGCCTGGTCCAACCGGTGCTCTGTTTCCGATTCACTCAGCCCCAGGAAATACGGCATCACGTACGCTGCTTCCTTGGGTCCCGCCGAAACCAACAGGTCCACGCGCGGCGTTGCCGCTCCCCGCCCCGTCTTCGGGTTCTGTTGCAGCACCAGGTCCGTCGCAAAAGCCGGCAAGCTCACTGTAGACACTTCGCCTACCTGCAGTCCGCCCCGCAACAATTCAATCCGCGAAACGCGCAGCGAATTTCCCTCCAGCGGCGGAATCTGCAGCTCGCGTTGCCCCAGGCTCAGCACCACGTGCGCCTGCTGCGAAACTTTCATCAGCATTCCGGGGGGAGGCGTTTGCCTAACGACTTGATTGATGGGTACGTCGCTGTAAACG
>Ga0335085_10015231_pt1 | contig 11165 bp, 11 predicted proteins | sample Lox_Sample_45_FD_206712 | JGI IMG/M metagenome (GOLD analysis project Ga0335085, IMG submission 206712) | Soil microbial communities from Loxahatchee National Wildlife Refuge, Florida, United States - Lox_Sample_4.5 | ecosystem: Environmental > Terrestrial > Soil > Wetlands | place: USA... | reverse complement strand
GCTGCGCGGCAGGCCGGGCAGGCGCTCGGCGATGTCCCCGATGCTCACCGGGTGGCCCGCGCTCATGAGCAGGTCGACGATGGCCCGCCGGCCGCTGGTGTAGCGCTGGTCGATCAGCCGCAGCCGCCCTCGGCGACGCCGTGCAGGTCGCCGGCCGTCTCCTGGGCAGACATCACGCCCTATCGGAAAGCCGGGCACCGCGCCCTGGCCTAGTGCTCGTCGTAATGGTCGCCGTCGGCGGCGTGCCGGTGCCCGTCATGGACGTAGTCGACATGATCACCGTGCGCAACCGGCTGATGCCCGCAGCCGGGTCCGTGCGCGTGCGGGTGGGCGGCGTGGGCCAGGTGCGGCAGCGGATGCTCGTCGTAATGCCCGTCATGCGGAGCGTGCGCATGGCCTTCGTGCACGTAATCCGTATGTCCCTCGCGGTCGGCGCTCGCGTGCCCGCAGCGGAGTTTTCGCAGGATGTGCCAGGTCTTGAGCTGGGCGTTGGCGCGTTCGCCGGGGCCGCGTAGCTTGGCGTGGGCGCGGTTGGCCGCCTTCTGCGACTCTGGCTTGTTCCGGCCCTTGTAGGGGGTGCGGATGTGGTCACCGGCCCCGTGGTAGCCCTTGTCCGCCAGCACCACCAGGCCGCTGGCGGCCAGCTCGCGCAGGATGCCCCAGATCCGGGCGGCGGTCAGGTCGTGGACGGCGCCGGGCAACGGCCCTGATACCCACAGGATGTCCCCGTCTGGGCTGGCGATGACCTGGAGGTTCATCCCGTGCCGGTGGTGTTTGCCGGAGTAGAACGGCCGGTCCGCGGCCACCCGGTCGATGGGAATTAAGGTTCCGTCGATCACCACGTAGGCGTGGTCGGCCTGGCTGGCCTTGGCCAGCGCCTGGCGCAGCTTGGGCGAGCGCGCGGCCAGCAGGCCCACGGTCTCGGCGACGTACCGCCAGGCGGTGGCGGTGCCGATCCCGAACCCGGCCGCCAGGTCGGCGAATGTCTCGCCCTTGCGAAGGTAGGCCAGCACCAGCAGCGCCTGCCGCCCCGCGCTGAGCTTGCGCCAGGGCGAGCAGATCTGCCTGCGGTGGCGGCGGATGATCCCGGTCAAATAGGTGAGGGTCTGGCGCGACAGCGGCAGCGCGGCAGGGTAGAACAGCATCGAAGCCCCCTGGTGGCAGATGCGGATCTTGACTGGTCGCGTCATCTACCGGGGGCTTCGCCGCGCTTCAAGCCGGCGCGCCGGGCAGGCCGGGCAATTCAGGTGACCTGCGGTGACCGGCGGCACACAATGGGCCAGTGGGTCTTGACACCAGCGGCTTCATCGGTGATGGCTACCTGGCAGTCCGCGGTGCGTTCGACGCGGCAACTGCTGCGGCGTGCCGGGAGCTGATCTGGGAATCTCTGCGCGGCCAGGGCATCGACGAGCGGGACCCGGCTACCTGGCCGCCGGTGGCGCACATCGACAGCCTGCAAGGCGAGCCTTTCACCGCCGCAGGCACATCGCCCGCCCTGGCCGCCGCCTACGACGAACTGATCGGCCCAGGCCGGTGGACCGCGCCAGTGAACGCCGGCGGCGCGGTGGCAGTGAGGTTCCCCTCCCCGGGCCGGGCGAACTCTGGCTATCACATCGAGGGCAGCTACGGCGGGCCCGGCGGGTACTGGGTCAACATCCGCTCCCGGGCACGGGGGCTGCTGGCGTTGCTGCTGTTCACCGACGTCGGCCCAGACGACGCGCCGACCCGGCTGGTCTGCGGATCGCACCTGTATGTGCCGGAATTCCTCGCCCCCCATGGCGAGCCAGGCACCAACGCCGACGCTGAGTTCTGGCGGCCATCAGTGCTGTGCCGGCCCGTGGCGCACGCGACTGGGCAGGCGGGCGATGCCTTCTTGTGCCATCCGTTCCTGGTGCACACCGCAACCTGGCCGCACCAAGGCACCGGGCCCCGGATGATCGCCCAGCCCGCCGTGCACGTCCGCGACGGGTTCGCTCTCGATGGCAACGACCCCTCGCCAGTAGCCCAGGCCATCACCGCCGGGCTAGCGATGGCCGGCCACAGCTGACCTGTCTGCCCGCAGAGCCAACCAGCAGCTCACGCATCCCGCCTGCGGCCCCAAGATCAGGATGAAAAAGGCTCACTGAGGCGCAGGCCTGCAGCAGCCGATGCCCGCACTGCCCCGGCAGGACAGGCGCCGGATACGGTGTTCAAACTCAATCGGATCCGGCCCGCGGTGGTCGCTGACGGCCTGGCCGAGCTGCGGGTCCGCTGGGCGAAGGTACCGATCGTGTTCTGTCAGACACGCCAGCTCGCGGAGGAATGGACCTACCGGTTCCTGGCCGCTGCCCACGGCTGGGCGGGTGGTGCTGGAGACCCGCCACGGGCCGCTGGTGGAAGCCCTGGCCGGCGCGGGCTTCACGGCGCTGCCGGTCAATCCGGACCTGGTGGCCCGCCGCCGCGGGCCGGCGAAGAAGAAAGACGACGCTGAAGACGCCCGGATCTGCTGCCTGCTGGCCCTGGATGCCTACCTGGACCTGCGGAAGCTGATCCCGCACGGCCAGATGGGCGCCGAACTGCGCGCGATCGCACGCGACGACGAACGCGCCGCCCGCGACGAGCGCCGCATCAGCAACCGGCTGCGCGCCGACCTGCTCGCGGTCTTCCCCGCCGCCATGGACATCGCCGGCCCGGATCTGAGCGCGCCGGTATTCCTCCGCCTGCTTGAACGCTGGCCCTCGGTCGCCGGTCTTGCTGGCGCCTCCCGCCAGGACGTGGAGACACTGGCCCGCTCCGCCCGGCACGGCTGGCCTGGCCGGTTCGCCGATCGCGTGGCCGAGGCGACGGCCATCCCCCGGCTGCCAGTACGCCCCGAGCTGGCCCGCGCCAAGGCCGGCGCCATCCGCCTGGCCGCCGCCCAGCTGCTGCTCCTGCGCGCCCAGCGCAAGGAGTGGGAACGGCGGATGGGCGAACTGCTGCTCGGCGCCCCCCGCACCGGCCGCGACCACACCGTCAAGGACCCAGACCCGGGGAAGGCGTTCCCGGGCGGCGAGATCTACCTGAGCATGCCTGGCCTGGGTGATCGTCTCGCCGCCCGGGTCGCCGGCGAAATCGGCGAGCACTTCGAGCAGTTCACCACGCCGAACGCCCTGCAATGCTACGCAGGACGCGCCCCCGTCACCCGGCGATCGGGACGCAGCGAGTTCACCATCGCCCGCCGCCTGGCCCACAACCGCCACCTCGGCGAAGCCGTCCACCAATGGGCCTTCTGCAGCCTGACCCGCTCGGCCTGGGCCCGGCAGTTCTACGACACCAAGATCACTGCCGGCAAAAGCCACCACGCAGCACTGCGAGCCCTGGGCAACCGCTGGCTCGAGGTCCTCTGGCACTGCCTGCACCTGGGCGTGCCCTACGACGAAGCCATCCACGCAGCCAACCGCGCCCGTGCCCACAAACCCGCGGCGTGAGGTTGACAGAGGGTGTCTCACGGCTCGACGTGGTACGGGCTGGCCGGCGGCGCTGCCCCCGGCCAGCCCGGCGTGCGTGGGCGATGAAGGGCGCCAGCTGCTGGCGGAAGGCCCGGGCATTGTCCTTGTTCAGATCGATCTCGTCCTCGCTGCCACCGACCGCGAACCGCAGCGTCTCCTCTGCCGGGCCGCGATCCAGGTCGTCTTCCGGTGCGACGGTTATCTTCGTTGCCAACCCGGCCTCCATTGACGGCGATGAGCCCTGCGTGTGGTAAAGGTAAAGCAAAGTTACAGTAAGGCGGCGTCATGCCGTCATCACGGCAGGGACGCAGAGCCCGCATTTGACAGCGCGCCTGGGACAAATCGCCCTGTGTGGTCGCGGACTCGCCTGCGGATGGGCACCGTGCGGGTGCACAATGCCGGAGGAGCGGGCGAGGAGGTGGACATGGCCCCATTGCCGGGTAGTTCGTGGCGGTGCCCGCCCGCTCGGCCAGGCAGGTGGTCTGCCGGTGATGGCCCACAGGAGCATCGTGGGGGAGTGCCGCCGCCGCCCCACATCCTGATGGGCAGCGGCCCAAGATTCAGCTCATTGGGGTGGTCACAATCCTTGCCGACAAGCACATCTCAAGCTGGTTGGGAGGCGTCATGAGCGTCGCGGAACACTGCCATGGCTGACGGCCCGGGCAAGGTGCTGGCCGACGGAGAGACTCAGGTCCAGCGCTACCTTCAGGCTGATGGCTTCACCAGGGACGAGATCGAGGAGGCTCTTGATCTCGCGGCCGAGACAACACCGGCGTATGTCATCGTGGGCACCCGGTCCGATGCCCTGTACTTCGAGTACGGCGACTACCGGATCGAAGAGGGGGGCGCGTACTTGGAGGCGGGTGCGGATTGGGACGGCGGCTGACATACCCCAGCGCAAGAGAACGATCCCGGTTCTGAGTGGGCGGCTGGCGGCATGGCAGCTCATCATCGCTATCGCCGCCAGCTAGCGCGCCCCTGTCTGGGTGGCCACGAACTGGCCGTACGGCTGGGGTGCCAGGCTACGCAGGAGACCTGATTGTCTGTGGCGGCAGGGGCGCGCAATGCCGTGGAAAGGAAACCAGGCAGCCCCGGCCATCGTGTTTTGAGCGAACCCGTGCCGGCAGCTTCACAGTGGGCGCCGATGGAGCCACCAGGCCCCAACCGGCGGGAGGTGGATCTTTGTGAGCGACTCTTACACCGGCCATGCCCGGGAACGGTCAAACGGGCCCGGCGCGGCACTAGCAGCGGCATCCGTGGTCGTTGTTATCGCGCTGGTCGTAGCTGGCCTGGTTTACTATTCGGGCTCCTCGGCCAGGATCGCCGGCGACTACACGGCCGTCGCGGCCCCCGCCGACCAAGCCCTTGGCCCCGAGGTGAACGGCTACACACGCGATCAGCGCGACGATCTGGCCGCGGCCAGGTCGGACCTGAAGAAGGAGGCCAAGACGGAGGCTTCGTTCGATGATCAGCTCGCCGAGGTCACCTTCCCGGGCGTGGCCGATACTGAAGCCGATGCGCTCATCCGGGCCGACAAGAAACGGATCAAGCTCGTCGGCCTGCAGGCGCAGGCGGCCTCGCTCCGGCAGCTGCGGTCGTTCGCCAGCGCCGAGCAGGCCACCACCGCCGCCGTCGAGACCCAGGTGGGACGCATCCGCCTGGCCCTGGGCCTGCCCCCCGCCAGCGCAGGACAGTACTAATGACGCGGACGCCAGACTGATCCGCCTCCAGGCGTTCTGCCAGCGCTCAATGCCCGCCGAGATCGGCCTGTAAGTCAGGCAATTGCCGCGCTGTTTGCGGGTAACCGGATGCGCCACGGCCGCGTCACAAGGTTGCAGGGCCCATTGCGGATTACACTCGCACACGGCCAGATAAGTGGCATATGCCGGTTTTGCCAAATGTTTACTCTGGTATGAAGGGATGCTGGGATGCGCATTACCTTCCTGGGACATGCCGGCCTGCATATCCGGACCAGCGCGGGCAGTATCTTGTGCGACCCGTGGAAGAACCCGGCCTACTTCGGCTCCTGGTGCGTCTTCCCCGACAACAGCGGCCTGGACTGGGACCGGTACGGCCGGGTGGATTACCTGTATGTGTCCCACCTTCACCAAGATCACTTCGATCCCAGCCTGCTGAGCACGCACGTGTCGCGGGCCGCAACGGTCTTGCTGCCTGACTTTCCGGTCCCCGATCTGCGCGATCAGCTGGAGTGGCTGGGGTTCACCCGGTTCCGCACGATCCCCAGCGGGCGGGAGGTGCAGCACGAAGGGCTGCGGCTGATGGTGCAGGCCCTGGCGTCGCCGGTCGATGGCCCGCTGGGAGACTCCCTGCTGGCGGTCGATGATGGGACCGTCCGGGTGCTGAACCAGAACGACGCGCGGCCAGCCGACCTGGGCCCGGTCCTGGCATTCGGCCCGTTCGACGTTCATTTCCTGCAGTACTCGGGGGCCATCTGGTGGCCATGGGCCTACGAGCTGCCGTCGGCCGCGAAGCGGGCGTTCGGGGCGGCGAAACGGGCAAACGGGTTAGACCGCGCGGCCCGCTACGCGCGGGCGATCGGCGCGCGTCATGTGGTGCCGTCCGCGGGACCGGCCTGCTTCCTCGATGATGAGCTGTTCGATCTCAACGACATGGCGTGTGACGACGCCAGTACCTTCCCCGACCAGACGGTGTTCCTCAACTACCTGGCCCAGTGCGGCATCGACACCGGGATGCTCCTGGTCCCGGGAGCGGCGCTGGAGCTCGATGGCGGCAGCTGCCGGGTGCACTGGCCCACCGAACGCTCTGAGGCGCTGCGGCCGTTCACTGACAAGGCTGCCTACCTGCGCAGCTACGCCGACCGGATGCGGCCGTCGATCGAGGTCGGCAAACGCCGGTGGGCGGCCCCGGGCGTGGACATCCTCGCCGAGCTCAAGAGCTGGTTTGAGCCGCTGCTCGAGCTGGCCAGCCATATCCGGGCCGGGATAGGCGGCCCGGTGCTGCTGCGTATACGCGGCGAGCAGCCGGTGGTCATCGACTTCCCGGCCGGCCAGGTCCGCCGGTACCGCGGGGAGACCTGCCGGTACCAGTTCACCGTCGACGGCCGGCTGATCAGCCGACCATCAGGTCGACTGGGTCAACAGCCTGTTTCTGAGCATGCGGTTCCGCGCCCGCCGCATCGGCCCCTATAACGAGTACCTGTACACGTTCTTCAAATGCCTGGCCCCCGACCGGCTGATGTACGCCGAAGGCTGGTACGCACGCCAGGAAGACGACGAGCCCGACATCCAGCTCGGCGACTGGATCGTGCAGCGGCGCTGCCCGCACCTGCAGGGAGACCTCAGCCGATTCGGCAAGACGGACGGCACGACGCTCACCTGCACCATGCACGGCTGGCAGTTCGACCTTGCCACCGGCCGCTGCCTCGCCAGCGACGCACCCCGACACCGGCTACGCAGCCGGCCAGCCCACAGCCCGGCCGTCGCGGCCCGCTGATCCCCGCCAGCCACATCCCCACCAGCGCCGGTTTTGTCAACATGTTGGCGGTCACACACGGATCGGCGGGATCTGCGCGGGGGTGCTGGCGTATGCGGTCGGCTAGGGCTGGCGGGCCGCCTGGCCACCCGATGCCGCCGGAAGGCGGGAGTTAGCCGTGTCTAATTGTGAGATGAGAGGCGTCTTCGGAATCTGCTTCAATGAACCGCATGATGGTGGTGCTGGCGGGGCGGGGAGGCGTGTGCTGCGATGCGGCACGCTCGGAGGCGATGGGTAAGTACCTGCGGGTCATCTACCTGCTGAGTTTCAAGGCGCCGCCGGTGCTGACCTCTGATGTGGCGGCCAGGCTGGGGGTGGCGCCGCCGTCGGTGTCGGCGATGCTGCGCCGGCTTGGCGCGGCGGGGTTGCTGGCCGGGTCGGGCAGCGGCGGGATCACGCTGAGCGATCATGGCCGCGATCATGCCCGGGAGATGGTCCGCCGTCACCGGCTGATCGAGACGTTCCTGCTGCGGGCGGCGGGGATGAGCTGGGATGAGGTGCATGATGAGGCCGAGGCGCTGCAGCACGCGGTCAGCGGCCTGCTGATCGAGCGGATCGACGCGGCGCTGGGATATCCGCGCCGCGATCCGCATGGTGACCCGATCCCGCCGCCGTCGGGTGAGCATGTGGAGGACTGGTCCCCGGCGCTGGCCGATGCTGGTGTGGGTGCGTGCCTGGAGGTGGACCGGGTCAGCGATGAGGACAGCGGCGCGCTGGCCTACCTGGCCGGGATGGGGATCTTGCCCGGTGTGGTGGTGCGGGTGGTGGCGCGCGAGCCGTTCGGTGGGCCGCTGTGGGTCGAGGCCGGTGGCCAGCGGCGGGCGATCGGGATGCCGCTGGCTGGCCTGGTACACGGCGTGATCCAGCCGTGACCGCCACTGGGGCTGTAGCCCGCGGGCAGGTCACGCTGGGCCAGCTGCGGGCCCGGGGGCGGCTGCGGGCGGCGGCCGGGCTGCTAGGCCCGGCGTTCGTCGCATCGGTCGCCTATGTTGACCCGGGGAACTTCGCCACCAATTTCGCCGCGGGCGCCGGGTACGGCTATGAGCTGGCCTGGGTGATCGTGATGGCCAACCTGATGGCCATCTTGGTGCAGTACCTGACCTCCAAGGCCGGGCTGGCCACCGGCCGCAGCCTGCCCGAGCTGTGCCGGGAACGGTACGGCCGCCGGGCCAACGTGGTGCTCTGGCTGCAGGCCGAGGTCATCGCGATGGCCACCGACCTGGCCGAGTTTGTCGGCGCCGCGGTCGGGATCAATCTGCTGTTCGGCGTTCCGCTGCTGGTGGCCGGGCTGATCACCGCGGTGGTCGCGTTCGTCATCCTGGGCCTGGAACAGCGCGGCTACCGCCGCTTCGAACTGGCCATTATCGCGCTGCTGGGCCTGGTCGGGCTCGGATTCGTGTACCTGTTCCTCGCCGCAGGCGGCCAGCGCTACGGCCAGCTCGCCGCGGGCCTGCTGCCCCATCTCAGCGGCGGCGCCACCCTCAGCCTGGCTGTCGGGATCATCGGCGCGACCGTCATGCCGCACGTGGTGTACCTGCACTCCGCGCTGCAGACCGCCCGGATCCACGCATCCGGGCCGCGTGAGCGCCGCACCCTGCTGGCCTACAACAAATGGGACTGCATCACCGGCCTGGGCCTGGCCGGGCTGGTCAACCTGTCCATGCTGTGCATCGCCGCCGCCCTGTTCCACCAGCCCGGCCTGACCGCCATCAGTGACCTCGGGCCCATCCACGCCCACCTGGCCACCCTGGCCGGCGGCGGCGCCGCGCTCGCGTTCGGCGTGGCCCTGATGGCATCCGGGCTGTCGTCCTCCAGCGTGGGCACCTACGCCGGCCAGGTCGTCATGGCCGGCTTCATGAACTGGCGGATCCCGCTGCTGGCCCGCCGCGCCCTGACCATGGCCCCGTCCCTGATCGTCCTCGCGCTGGCCGTCAACACCACCCAGGCGCTGGTCTTGTCCCAGATCGTGCTGTCCTTCGGCATCCCCTTCGCCCTCATCCCCCTGCTGCTGATCACCCGCGACCCCCGCGTCATGACCGACATGCCCAACCGGCGCCTGACCACCACCCTGATGCTATCGACCACAGTGATCATCACCGGCCTGAACCTGTACCTGCTCGGCGACACCGTCACTGGCCTGCTCTGACCGCACCCGGCCAGCACCAGCCAGCCCAGACCACACCCCAGGCCCCCGCCCGCTCTACCCGCAGCACGCGCAGCCGGGCTCGCAGCCCGCCCGGCGCTCCCCGGACCCGCGGTGAGCGGGCGCGGTGCAGCATGTGTCTCCCCGCCAGGCATTGCCGCCTTCCCTGACCGCGGCAGCGGCGATGACCAGCCCGGCGGCCGGATCGGCCCACGACCAGCCGAAGGAAGCGTTCACAGCCAGGCCGGCCAGCAGCACGGCCGACAGGCAGGCACAGAGAAGTTCCTGCCGGGAGTCAGCCACCGCGGAGGCCGAGCCGAGCTGGCGGCCCGCCCGGCGCTGCGCCAGCGACAGGCACGGCATCACCACCAGCGACGCGGCGGCCAGGACGATCCCCGCCAGGGACGGGCGGGCGCTGCTGCCGCCGAGCAGGGACCGGGCGCAGTCCACGGCTACGAATGCGGCCAGGGCGAAAAACGACACGGCGGTGACCCGCAACGCGGCGTGCTCGCGCGCCTGGCGGACCGCGGGGTCAGGGGCAGAAAACTGCCAGCCCACCGCGACGGCCGAGGACACCTCGATCAGCGACCCGAGGCCGAAGCCAGCCAGCGCCGCCGACGATGACACCGCCCCGGCGGACAGGGCGACAACCGCCTCCACGGCGTTACAACAGATGGTCGCCAGCACCAGGCGGCGGACCCGCCGGGCCAGGATGTCGCGGCGGGCCGCGGGCAGCGGGACCGCGACCCCGGCCGCCATCAGCAGCACCCCTGCTCGCCGCTGGCCGGGCAGGCGCCAGGGTCGATCGCCAGCACGACCCCGAGCAGGTCACCCAGAGCATGGGCCAGGTGCCGGTCAGCCAGCTCATAGCGCACCCGCCGGCTCTCCGGCACCGCCACGACCAGGCCGCAACCCCGCAGGCAGGCCAGATGGTTCGATACGCTCTGCCGCGACACCCCGAGCATCCCCGCCAGCTCCGACGGATACAACGGCGACTCCCGCAAGGCCAGCAGGACCCGGGCCCGGGTCGGGTCCGACAAGGCCCGGCCGAACCGCGCCAGCACCTCCCCGTGCGTCAGCACCGCCACAACCCAGACGATACACGCCTGGATGTATTCACCAAGTGATGTACCCGGCCAGCGATGCACCCTCGCCCGCCCGTACCGGGCAACATCGCCAGCGCAAGATCCTTTCAGCCACTTGGCGGTCACCCAGGCCGGGCCGATCTGCGCCGCTAAAGAACGGTGGACCAGCGCACGGCCTTCGTGCCATTGAGCAGGTCAGCAGTGAAGAAGTCCAGCGCCAGGATCCCCTGCGCCTGGGATCGCAGGAACTCCGCCCAGCCAGGGCCGTCCCGGCGGGGCGCCGGGCCGGTCCCGGCGTCCTTGAGGATCTGCCACACCGTCCGGCGGCGCCACGATGATGCCGAGCCCGGCAAGCTCACCGTGGATCCGCCGGTACCCTCAACGCCAGCCACGCCCGGTCCGGCCACGTCAACCGCGAATGAACGCCAGGCCGCTCACGCAGGGCCACCGCGAGCTGATGGCGCAGCATCAGGATCTCAGCTTCCTTCCACCACGCCTCCCGCCACGACAGCCCAGCACCGACACGGCCCCGGGTCACAACGAGGAAGATCAGCTTCAAGCCCACAAGCCGAAGATCATCGCACGCCAGCCCGAACCAAGACCTGCCCGCCAGGCACCGTTCGCGTGACCGAGCCGACGGCGTCCCGCAAAGCATCTGCCCAGGTGTCGCAGGTTTTCGGCACCCACAGGTACAGGCCGCACCAGTCCCGCCAGCAACGACCACCCGACCACCACAACACGCCACTCGCCGTGCCGCTCACCGCACCAGTGCGGCGCCGGAAGGTACTCAGTGGCGTGATCAACGAGTACTACAGAGCCGCGTGAGCGCCTCTAAGCTTGCCGTTTAACCTGCACGTTCGCGTCGTGCCTTGAGCGTGCGTTTCCTTCTGGCGGTTTTCCCCACGTCATAGCGGGGTGCGGGACGGCGGTTCTTCGATCCTGGTGGGCGTCCGGGGC
>Ga0335085_10015230_pt1 | contig 11165 bp, 10 predicted proteins | sample Lox_Sample_45_FD_206712 | JGI IMG/M metagenome (GOLD analysis project Ga0335085, IMG submission 206712) | Soil microbial communities from Loxahatchee National Wildlife Refuge, Florida, United States - Lox_Sample_4.5 | ecosystem: Environmental > Terrestrial > Soil > Wetlands | place: USA... | reverse complement strand
GACGAACTCGACGCCTGTGCTGCAAGCGCCCGCGCCGGAAACGGCCCCGGCCGCCGTGCCGCCGCCCGCCGTTGAGACCACTCCCGCGCCCACCGCGGAAGCGCCCACGAACGCTCCGGCCGCCGCCGCTAAGAAAAAGCCGGCGAAGACCGCGAAGAAAAAAGCCACCAAAAAAGCCGTCGCGCACAAAGCCGCGCCTGAATTGAAAACCGTGCCGCTCGTTTCCGGCCCGGCAGTTGTTTCCGCCAACCACGTGAACGTCCGCAGCAAGGCCGGCCTCGTGGGCGAAGTTGTCACGCGCATGACCAACGGCCAGCCCGTCACGGTCATTGAAGAAATTCATCTCAAGAAATCCGGGCCGGAAGAACCCTCCGCCTGGGCCAAGATTTTGTTGCCGCCGGACACCCATGTCTGGGTCAAATCCTCTTACATCGACACCAACAACACAGTCACTTCCAAGCGGTTGAATCTCCGCGCCGGTCCGGGAGAAAATTACGGCGTCGTTGGGATGTTGCAGAAGGGCGATGCTGTCCAGACCATCGATACGAAAGGCGATTGGAGCCAGATCCAGGCGCCTACCAATGCGTATGCCTACATGGCCGCGCAATACTTGAAGCAGGGCGCCGAAGAAATGCCGGGCGTCATGGCGATGAACAACGAATCAACGCCGACACCGGAATCATTGACGAACACGGAAACCGCGATGGCTCCCGCCACCACCGAAGCGCCCGGCGGCATGCCGAGCCTGACGGATACGAACGCGACTGCGATGAACCAAATGCCCATGCCGACTGAGCCCACTCCCGCCACTCCGGCCGCGGAGGAACCGCCGCAGCCGCGCATCGTTGAGCATGAAGGAATCGTGCGCGGCACCTTCAGCATCCAGGCCCCGACTCGTTACGAACTTATCAGCCCGGACACCCAGGAGATCGTGAATTATCTTTACACGCCCTCGACCAACCTCGACCTGAGCCGTTACAAGGGATTGCACATCATTGTGACCGGCGAAGAAGGTTTGGACGAGCGCTGGAAGAACACGCCGGTCATCACCATTCAACGCATCCAGGTCCTCGACTAAGTTCGATGAACAGTCCGGGGAACCTGATCGATGGCCGGGCCGTCTCCGCTCAGATTTTGAGTGAGCTTTCGGCGCGCGTGAGCGCGCTGAAAGCGCGCGGAATCCAGCCCGGCCTCGCCTTCGTCCGCGTCGGCGAAGACCCCGCCTCCAAAGTCTACGTCGGCCGCAAGGAAAAAGCCTGCGCCGAACTCGGCATGTTCTCCGAGACCCATGTGCTCCCCGAAAAAGCGAGCGAAGCCGAATTGCTCGCGCTCATCGGCAAATTGAATTCCGACACCCGTGTCCACGGCATCCTCGTGCAGGCGCCGCTGCCCAAGCAAATCCGCGAAGCCGTCGTCTATTCCACCGTCTCGCCGCAAAAAGACGTGGATGGTTTTCATCCGGTGAACGTGGGGAAATTAATGCTCGGCGATTCAACAGGTTTTCAACCCTGCACACCGGCAGGCATTCGCGAATTGCTGATTCGTTCCGGCACGAAAACGGACGGCGCGGAAGTCGTCGTGCTCGGCCGCGGGAACATTGTTGGCAAACCGATGGCCGCGATGCTTTGCCAGAAGGCAAAAGGCGCAAACGCGACCGTGACCATTTGCCATTCCGGCACGCGCGATATCAAAGCGCATTGCCGCCGCGCGGATATTTTGATCGCCGCGATCGGCTCGGCGGAATTCGTAAAGGCAGACATGGTGAAGCCCGGCGCGGTGGTGATCGATGTGGGCGTGAACCGCGTCGAAGGCAAGCTGGTCGGCGATGTGGATTTCAAAAACGTCCAACCGATCGCCGGAAAAATCACACCCAACCCCGGCGGCGTCGGACCCATGACCATCGCCATGCTGATGTCGAACACCGTGCGCGCCGCGGAACAAACTTTGTAACGGCGGTCTGCGACCGCCGCCATTTCAAACGATAAGAACGTCACTCAGAAGTAACTCGCCAAAGAAAATAAGATCAATAGCATTTCGCGACGGCAAACCACGCCGCTACAAATAAACAATTATGCAACCCACACGAATTTTGCCGGATTTACAATGCTCACTGTTGTGCGAGGAAATTCGCCAGGAAGTGACCGGAAGTTTTTTTCTGATTGGCGTGATTAATTATATCCGCGTGCCGCAATTGCCCGTGGTTGCCTACAAGTTGAGCGTGTTCAACCGCTGGACGGCGGGCATCGGCCAATTTACCGAAAGCGTGCGCCTCGTCGCGCCCGACCAGGTCACCGTGCTGCGCAAGGGCGAAGTGAAATTTATGTTGCAGGAAGCAAACCTGCACGCGACGAACATCACCGTCTTCGGCCAGGTGGAATTCAAAACAGCCGGGACGTATTACGTGGAAGTGCTGGTCGACGACGTGATGAAACTCCGTTACCCGGTGCCGGTGGCGGTCGTGCCGCAGAATCAGAATCCCGGGGCCGCGCCCGCGCCTGAAGCACCGGCGGCGTAACGTGACATGGGCATCCTGCCCGTGTTTTGCCCGCGGACGGCATTCAGGAAAAGCGCCAGCGATCTGGCGCTTTCACTTACGCTATGAACTGGCCGCATTAAAAATTTTACCAAATCGGGACATCGTCTTTGGCGGCGACAAATTGAATTCACCTGCTAGAATTGCGAACATAAAGAATTGTTTGTTCGCAACATGACGGATTCGGCCGAACGCAAACCCGCAGCCTGGCAACCGCTGACCCCGAAAGGAGTCGCGGCTTTCGCGCGCGCGCCTTTGCGTCGATTGCTCATCATGCAATTCATTCTGGCGCTGGCCGCCGCCGTGGCGCTGGTGTGGTTTATCCGAAGCGCCTGGTTTCCCACGGTTCGCGCGGCCATCCACCAGCTTCCGGAGCAGGGGGAAATGGAATCCGGAAAGCTGAATTGGTCCGGTGATTCGCCGACGTTGCTGGCGGAAGGGCATTTCCTCGCGTTCGTGGTGGACACCAATCACACCGGCACGTTGCGCTCGCCGGCGCAGGTGCAGGTGGAATTCGGCCGGGACGATATTTATTTTTATTCCCTGGCCGGATACCGCGAGTGGCCGTATCCGCCGGACTGGAATTTTGGGTTCAACCGCCATAAATTGCAGCCGTGGTGGGGGGCGTGGGAGCCGCCGGTGCAATGGCTCGCGTTTACCGGGATGTTTTTTTGGTGCCTCGCGAGCTGGACGATTCTGGCAACGGTTTATTTTTTGCCGGTTTGGCTCGGAGGATTTTTCGCAAATCGCCATTTGACCCTGAGCCAAAGCTGGAAGCTCGCGGGTGCGGCGCTCATGCCGGGCGCGTTGCTGATGATTCTGGCGATTTTGGCTTACGGTTTCGACCTGCTGGACATGGTGCAACTTTCCGCGGTTGTTGGCGCGCACCTGGTTGCGGGCTGGGTTTATTTAATTTTGGGCGTCTGGGCCTCGCCAAGAATTTCGCGGGACACGGCCCAAAATCCATTCGCGAGCAAGGTGGCGCTGGAAAAATGAGCAGAAGCCCGACGCCGCTTCCCAATGTCAACTTGTCACCCGCGAGCGGGCAGTTTAGTTTCGCTGACATGAAGTTTTCGGTCTGGCTGTTTCGTTGTGCGCTCGCAATTTTCGTGTGCGCGGCTCTGAACGGCTGCATGCCTCCCAACCAGAGCCAGATGGACGATGAAAAGGAGCCGCATTTCATCGAGGGCAAACGCGCGGTCAACAGCATGGATTACAATGGAGCGATCGACGAATTTGAAAAGGCCGTGGAGGCAAATCCGCGCAATGCCTCGGCGCATTTTGAATTGGGGTGGCTGTATGAGGAGAAGGCGACGGAACCGGATCCCGCCGCCGCCATTTATCATTACCAGCAATTCCTGAAATTGCGCCCGACGGCGGACACAGCCGATGCTGTGAAACTCCGCATTGTGAATTGCAAACAGGATTTGGCGAAGGCGGTGCTGCCGCTGCCATCCTCACCGGGCGTCCAGCACGACATGGAGCAATTGATCCAGGAGAACAAACAATTGCGCGCCGAGGTGGAGCAATGGCGAGCCTATTATCAAACGCAAACCAACCGCCAGGCGCAGCAGGCCTCGACACCCACACAACCGGTTCAGCCGGTTGTTTCAAACCCGCCGCCGTCGAATCCAGTCCAGTCGAACCAGGCCGTTGTGCAACATTACACACCGCACCCGGCGGCCGGGCGCACCTATACAGTACAAGGCGGGGACACCCTGGCAGCGATTTCGCGGAAGTTCAATGTGAAGCTCGACGCCCTGGCGGCGGCAAATCCGGGATTGGACGCGCGGAGACTGCGGGTCGGGCAGGCGGTGAATATTCCAGGCAGATGAATTTCGGCATGACCACCTGGGAGGGTTGAAGCCATGACACGCGCTGTTTTCATCCTGGTAACGGCATTTTGGCTGACCATGAATGTGCTGCTGTGGCAGACGGAATTCGGTTCGCGCAAAGGCGGCGGCGCCGTCCCGGTGGAAGTTGTGTGGGAGAAAATCCTGACGGCGGCGGACGATTCTTCATTGACCGTTTATCGCTCTGGAAAACTGGTGGGCGCCTGCCACTTGCAAACGGAAGTCGGCGAACAATGGTCGCAGATCGGCGATGAAAATATGCCCTCCGGCCTGCCAAAAAAGAATCGAGGATATCGCCTGCGCTGGGACGGCAGCGTGGTCGTTCCGGAACTCACAAACCGATTTCGTCTTGAGGGTGATTTGAAGCTGGACCGAAAGCGCACGTGGCAGGAGCTCAACGCCCAGCTCACGATGCGTCCCTACGTGTGGCAGGTCCATTCCGTTGCCGCGGAGCAGACGCTGCATTTGAAATTCGACGGAAACGACGGCCGGTCGGAAATGGTGTTGCGATTCTCCGACCTGCAAAATCCGGCCAGGCTCACTTATAAGCTGCTGGGGTCATCCGCGGGAGAATTAGCAGCCGAAGCCGGCCTCGCGGGAAATGCTTCAACAATTGCTTTGGGCGTGAAATGGGATGCGCAGGAGGACACGCTCCGCATCGGCCGGACGCCCGTGCAGGTTTATCGGGTCCACACGCGGTTGATGGACCGATACGACATCGATGTGATGGTCAGCCGCGCGGGGGAAATTCTGCAGGTAAATTTGCCGGGCGGGTTTGTGATGTCGAACGACCGGCTGGCCGCGACGGAAGGGAACATGAGTCATCCGCCGCAAATCGGTCCGCGGGATTCGAAGAACGCGCCCTCCTCCAAATAATTGATGATTGAACTGGCGCACATCGTGAAGAAGTTCGGCGAACTGGTCGCCGTGAACGACCTCTCGCTGACGATTTCGCGCGGAGAATTTTTTGCCATGCTCGGGCCGAATGCAGCCGGTAAAACGACCACTCTGAAAATCCTCGCCGGCCTCATGAAGCCCACTTCGGGCACGGCGCGCGTGGCGGGGTTGGATGTGCAGGAGCATCCTCTGGAAACGCGCCGGCGGATGGCCTTTGTGCCGGACTTTCCGTTTCTGTACGACAAACTGACGCCGTGGGAATTCTTTCGGTTTACCGGTCAATTATTCGGCCTGAACGAGGCCAAAATCGAAGCGAACGGCTCGATGCTGGTCGAGCGGTTCGGTTTGGAGCCCTTTGCGAACAAAATGATCGAGGGCCTCTCCCACGGCACCAAGCAGCGCGTGGCAATTGTGTCCGCGCTGCTGCATGAACCGGAGATTTTTGTCATCGACGAACCGATGGTGGGTCTGGATCCCCACCACGCGCGAGTTGTCAAGGACATCCTGAAAGAACGCTCTCGCACCGGCGTGACGGTGCTGGTGTCGACGCACCAATTAAGTGTGGCGGAGGAAATGGCGGATAGGATAGGGATTATTCACGGCGGCAGGCTCGTTGCCGTGGGAACGCGAGACGAATTGAGGCGTCAAAGCGGCACGGACGGCCCGCTGGAAGAGGCATTTTTGGCGCTGACATCAGTTCGTTTGACCGCGTGAAAAATTTTTGAAAAACTTTTGAACAATACCGCGCCCGGGCGGGTCTACCTGTCAGCTGTTCGAGTCGTTGGAATTATTTGACTAATGATTTGGGCACGGCGGTCATGATGAGGAGCAAAGTTGGGGAATCTTAACAAGATTGTTTGCAAAGGGATAGGATGGCAGGTGCCGGGGGGTCCGGGTTGGGGTTCGATCGATTGGCATCCGCAGAAATGCGGCATGAGAAAATTAAAGAATAGTTTGACAGTCGAAGCGGATTTTAGGTAAAAAATTGAAGTTGTTACTGTTGCACTGCTTCTTGGGTGGTTGAGCAATCTAGAAAATATGAATAGAATCATCGCCTCCGTCGGTCTGGTCGCGCTCGGCGCGGCAAGCGTTCAAGCGCAATCAATCTCCACTCCGCCAGCCAAATGGTGGAATGTGTCAGCCACCGTGCGTGGTTTTTATGACGACAATATTGACGCCGCGCACAAGCCTACATCGCACGACCGCGTGTGGGGCGGTGAAATAAGTCCCGGCGTGGGAATCACTGTTGGCAATGACCAAACGACTCTCACTGCGGACTACAAGTACGCTTTCCTGTACTACGACAAGGTGCCGGCCGGGCAGAACCATAAGTACGACCAGGATCATACTTTTAATGTGGCGCTGAATCATGTGTTCAACGAGTGCTACAGCGTTCGTGCGCACGACTCGTTTGTCATCGGCCAGGAACCGGATTCGCTGCGTTGGGACGCCGCGTTCCACACGCCCTACCGCGTCTCCGGCAATAACAAAGTGAACTACGGCGGCTTCGCTTTTGACGCCGCGATCACGCCGGAACTGAGCGTTGAAGTCGGGTATGATAATGCCTGGTTTGATTATCAGGACAGTTTTGCAAATATCGCCGTCATCCCTTCGAAGAATATTGACGCGGCCGGCGACATCACCGCGAGTCTTTCCGGCGCATTGGATCGTGTTGAGCAAACGCCGCACGTTTCCGTCATGTGGCATGTGCAGCCGGACACCACAGCGAGCCTCTCCTATCAGTTCGGCCAGACGCTCTACACGGCGAACGAATTCATCGCCGGAAATATTGGGAACGCGCCAGACCTCCCGGTCAGCGATGATCGCGACGTGCGCTCGCACACTCTTTACCTGGGTTTGGATCATCAGTTCCGTCCGGACTTCTACGGTTCTGTGCAGGCTGGTGCCACCTATTACGATTATTACAACGTAAACGAATCCAGCTTCGGTCCGTATGCGCGGCTGTCTTTGACTTATGTTTATGCGCAGGAAAGCTCCGTGCAGGTTGGCTTCCAGGAAGGCCGCGCCGCGACCGATATCATCGGCGGGACGACGAAACAGAGCTTGGTGACCGATGCGGAGGATTCGGTGCTTTATGGCGTGGTTCGGCAACGCATCATCCCGAACCTGTTCCTGAACCTCAATGGAAGCGCGCAGAACTCGATCTTTCAGCATGGCGGTGCTGAGTTCAACGACAAGTCGGAACGATTCTATGAATTTGGCGCGAACCTCGAGTACGTGTTCAACGCCAACTTCTCCGCCCACATCGGGTATGATTTCGACCGGCTGGATTCCGAGATCCCTAATCGGAGCTATTCGCGCAACAAAGCTTATATCGGCGCGACCGCCAGTTATTAATTAGCGCCGAAGATGTATGATTTCGCGGGGGCTGGGCCATTACGACTAGCCCCCGTTTTTTTTGACCTAGCAGATTTATGGATCAATTGAAAAATGCTCCCCAGGAGACACGGTTGCACTTCCTGGATTACTGGCGGATTATCCGCATTCGCAAGACTGTTATTCTCGCGGTCTTTTTGTTGGTGGTGATTACGGCTACCGTGGTCACTTTGATGTATCCCGAATCTTTCGCCAGCACGGCGCGCATCGACGTCGAGCAGGAGCATCCCGATATCAGTGGTCTGGGCACCGGCCCGATTGGAAACGCCTATGATCCCTATTTTTTGCTGACTGAATTTGAAACCATCCAATCCGACGCCGTTCTCAGCAAGGTTATTGACTCGATGGGGCTCAAGGAACTGTGGGGCAAGAAATACAACGGGGGCCAGCCGATGTCCCAATCCGACGTCGAAACGATGATCAAAAGCCGGCTGGAACTGAAGCCGGTCCGCAACACGAAATTCATCGCCATTACCGCTTATAGTGACAGCCCGGAGGAAGCTGCCAAGCTGGCCAATACGATTGCCGAATGCTACCGCAAGTACCGTTCGGACGAATACGAGGAGTTGAAAAACCACGGCATCAAGAGTCTCCAGGCGCAATTGGAAGAGCAGGACAAGAAAGTGGCCGCGGCGCAAAAGAAAGTGGATGAGCTTCGTGACAAATTGCACATCAGTGATGTGGCGGCCAACGCTGCCAGCCCTTCGGTCCTGATGACAGCCGATCGTCTCAAGGAACTCGATTCCATGCGCGTGCAAAAAGAGGCTGATTACAATCAACAGGCCACGCTGCTGGAAGGATTGAAGGCGATGAGCCGCGACGACCTTAGAAAGGCCTTGCCTGTCGCTGTTCAGGATGGCCAGCTCGGGACTCTTTTGCAGGAATTGGACCTCGCGGAGCAAACCCTCATCAAGCTGAAGGTTGATTACGCCCCGGACCATCCGAAGTATCAGAGCGGGCAGGACCTGGTAAACGACTTGAACAAGAAAGTGGATGACCGCGTGGATGGCATCCTGCTCGGTTTGCAATCCAAGGTGGCGGCGTCGAAGGCCTTTTTGGATACCATTTCCAATGATGTGGCGAAGGCAGAAAACGCCGATATCGAAACCGCGTCGAATAGCGCTCCGTATTTCGCCGCCAAGGAAGAGCTGGAAGATGCGAAACGCTGGCGTCAAATCCTGGCCATGCGCACCGGTCAGGAACAAGTGGAGAGAGATCTGCCTCGCGCGAGGATGGTGACCATCATGGACACCGCCATGCCGGATCAAAAGGCCGTCAAGCCCAACAAACCGCTGAATATCATTCTCGGCGTGGTCTTCGGTCTCGTCGTCGGCGTGGGTTTGGCGTTTTTCATTGAATATCTGGACACCAGCGTGAAGACCATCGACGACGTCGAGCGCACCTTGCAGGCGCCGGTGCTGGGAGTCATCCCGCAGAATATCGGCCTGATCATGAATGAAGGCGCGGAAAGCCCCCATGCGGAAGCCTACCGTGTTTTGCGCACGAACATCCTGTTCTCGCGGAAGGACGAAAATCTTCGCACGTTCGTCGTCGTCAGCGCGGGCGCCGGCGAAGGCAAGTCGACCACCGCGTTCAACCTTTCGACCATCTTTGCCCAAAACGGCGCGCGCGTGCTCGTGGTGGACTCGGATTTGCGCCGTCCCACGCTGCACAAGATGATCAACGTCACCAACTCGCTCGGTCTCACCAATTATCTTCTCAAGCAAAACACGCTTGATGAAGTGATTCAGACCACGAAGGTCCCCACACTGCACCTCATGGCCAGTGGCAAGCTGCCCAGCAGTTCGTTGAATATTCTCAGTTCCGCCCCGATGAAGGAACTCATTAATGAATTGAAGAGCCGGTATGATTTCGTGTTCTTCGACTCACCGCCCATCATGGGCGTGAGTGATGCCTCCATTCTCGCGAGTGAAGTCGATATGACCCTCCAGGTGATTCAATATCGCCGCTACCCGCAGCCGATGAACATCCGTGCCAAGCAGATGATCGAAAAAGTCGGCGGTAATCTTCTCGGCATCGTGCTGAACAACATCAATATGTCTCAGGACGAGAGCTATTATTACTACAGCGGCTATTACCACGACTATTATTACTCGAAGAGCGAGGATTCAGAACCAGCAGAAGGTGCCGACTCAAAGAAGGACAGTGGGAAGCCCGATATCAAATCGAAATATTAAAATTCTTTTTCCACTAAAGTTTAGATCATGATTGAGCAAATAAGGAAGACGGCGGGTCTTTGGATGGCCGCCTTGGGAATCATTTCCATCTCACTACTCAGCGGCTGTCAGACAGGCAAAATACCGGATTTGCCGCCCGTGTCCGGAAGCACATTTCACGTTGGAGATATGGTGACGGTTTCGTGTACGTTGCCGACTGGAGGGACCGACGGCGTCATCCCCGACCACAGTGAGAGCGTTCATGAGGACGGCACGATCACTCTGCAGTATATTGGGCCGGTAAAGGCCGAAGGCAAGACCACCGGCCAGCTCCAAAAGGAAATTCACGACCTTTATGTCCCGAAATACTTTACCGACCTGAACGTGACTGTCAGGGGGGCGGCAACCTACTTCTACGTTGACGGCGAAGTCGTGAACCGCGGCGCAAAAGAATACCCAGGTGACATGAGCATCGTGAGGGCTATTTCCGTTGCCGGAGGTTTTACGGATTTCGCCAAGAAGACCAAGGTCCGGCTGACTCGCGGCACGCATTCGGTGACCATTGATGTTGTCAAGGCCATTAAAGACCCTCGTTACGACGTGGCGGTCTATCCGGGGGACAAGATTAATGTCCCGCGGCGGATTCTCTGGTGATGGTCCAGCTTAGGATTCTTTCCGGAAAAAAGGCGGGCTCCTCCTGGGATGCCCGCCGTTTTCCTGTACGGATTGGGCGTTCGCCCAAGGCGGACTTGCAGCTCGAGGAACCCGGCGTTTGGGATGAACACATCGTAATCAGCCTGCAACCCGCCGAAGGCTTCGTCGTCGAAACCCTGCCCAACGCCGTCGCCACCCTCAACGGACAACCCGTGCAGCACTCCGCAGTGCGCAATGGCGACACGATTGAGATGGGCTCCGTCAAACTCCAATTCTGGCTTAGCGAGGCTCCGCAGCGGTCGCAATCCGCGCGCGAGGTTCTTGTCTGGACCGTGATCGTCGTCGTTTGCCTCGGGCAAATCGCCCTCGTCTACTGGCTGCTCCAGGAAAATTGATTCAAAGGCAGCCGCGCACGTCAGTCCGCGCTGGTGGATCGTCTAGAGCGGTTAAAATAATACTGTAGCCATTCGGCGAAGGGAATTGAGAGGGCGGTCTTTTTGATTTTTGGCTTCGTTTCGGCTCAGTTACAGGGTTTATTAAACCTGAGGTTTCTTCGATTTACTGGAGAGGGCTTCTGGGTATAGAAAGAAAGGAAAGTATGGAAGCCAGTGGTAAACACAAATCGGGCCGGCGTTACGACGCCGGTTTCAAGGA
>Ga0335085_10015229_pt1 | contig 11165 bp, 7 predicted proteins | sample Lox_Sample_45_FD_206712 | JGI IMG/M metagenome (GOLD analysis project Ga0335085, IMG submission 206712) | Soil microbial communities from Loxahatchee National Wildlife Refuge, Florida, United States - Lox_Sample_4.5 | ecosystem: Environmental > Terrestrial > Soil > Wetlands | place: USA: Florida... | reverse complement strand
GGCCCAGGCTGGCGATCGTCTTCGGCGATGCCGGTTTGCCGAAAACTGTTCCTGCCTTGGTATCGACATTCCGTTCCTGCAGCCAGGCCATGGACTTCGGAGCAAATCCATCCAGCCACAGACGAGCGGCTGCCTCCTGCTCCGGGGGCAGGCCGGTCATTGTGTCCAGCTTGGCTTTCAGGCTGGAACGTCGCGGCTCGGCGAGAATCAGATCGTCGAAGGGAGAGCGTCCGTTGCCGATCGAACTGGGCAGCGGATCGGCGTGGTCGTAGATCGGCGGATCGGGCAGTCCATCCGTCGGAGGGTAGTGGATTCCACCCCCTCCCTCGTCGACCGGCGGCGCTTCGGGAGCATTGTTCAGGATATAGATGCCGCGGTCGGCGCCCTGGATGAACAGCGCATCGTAAGTGAAGGCCGAGTGCTTATCGAGAAACGGCTCGAACAAATCGTGCTTCGAAAGAGCGGAAGCTCCCGGCAAAAGAGGCGTGAGCAGGGAATCGTTGATGGTCTTGCCGGTGTCGCCGAAATCATCCAGTGACTCTAATCCGTTGAGAATAAGATCTTCCAGCAATTGCCTGGTTACCTCTTTGACTCCAAGAACAGTAGCCAGCGCCGTGAGTACCGTGTTGTTCAACCCGACCGTGACACTGGCTGCCTTCAGTTCTATGTCGACCAGGTTGTCATGGTCTCGCTCGGTAAAGTATGCCTGCCGCAGGCGATGATAGGGAGCAGCCGGGTCTTTATCTTCCTTGGCAAGCTCGCCGTTGATGCGCAGGGTTATGACCACACCCATCAAGGTCACATCGCCCAGGCTTCCGCCGAACGGGAACCTGGTTTCACCGTGGTTGTCATCGCCTTTGTTTACCACCGCCAGCCCGGAAGCATCATCAAGCGAAATGCTGTCTAGATGCAAAGACAGGCCGAAGCCCTTCTCATTAATCGACCAGGTGAGAAATTTCTCCGATGTCGAGGGCAGTTGCAGCACGATAACGGCATCCACATCGAGTTCCCAGCCGCTTGACTTGTCGTCAAACGGGTACTGGAAAGACAGGTTCGGAATCCTGAAGTTCAGCACCTGAGAAAGCGTGGTGCGGAAGTGGTAAATGAGGTTGAGAATAATGATGAACTGGTCGTAGGTCAGGAACTGGCGCAACTCCGATTTGTCCCCTTCAAAAACGTAGTCCTCGGTCATATCAAGCTGAAGCTGCAGGAAAACGTGGAAGGAGGGGTCGTCGTTGGCTTCATCGATTGCGGGGACGAAGAAGTCGAAGAAAAGTCTGTCAAGTGCGAAGCTGGCTTTTCCCCAGTCATTCAACTGGGAATTTATGGCGTCGTATACCGTCTGCCAAAACAGGCTGAGTTTGGTGTCGGGAGCGGTAACAGACTTGTACTGGAGCTTCCAGGACTTCGCAATGGACAGCTCAGTCATCTGGGTCAATGATCCGAAGGTTTGACCGCTTCGAGGCTTGAAGCTTTGCGACGGTAGCTGCTCGTAGATCAGAGCGGCGATGAGGTCAGCCAGGTCCAGGACGTTGGCAAAATACTGAGTTGCTTTGAAGAGTGGAACTTGGGGTGGAAAGGGGCCGGACGGAAGTGTGCTCATGGGGGGATCTCCTTGGGGTCAGAGTGGGAAAAGAGCAGTGAGAGCGCTTAGAGTAGTGCCGCTACCCATCCGGCCGTTTCACTCAATTAGGAGAAAACCGCCAGTGCAGTTAAGTGTTTCTGGTGCAATAAAGTTGCGGACTTAATCAGCCAATAGCGCCTCGCACGCTGCACGCAGCCATATCGCGGCCGCCATGGCTCCTGGATCGGGATGGCCGAGGACGCGGTCTCCCAGATAACTGGAGCGGCCGAGACGGGGTTTCATGTTTGCCGTGGCCTCTGTGCCGCGCTCGGCGGCTTCTACTGCGGTGAGCAGTGCTTCGCGGGACGCGGCCTGGGAGCCTTTCAGAGATCCAACAAAAGGGTAGAGCGCGTCGAGCATGGTGCGGTCTCCGGGCTTGGCGCCGCCCAATTCGCTGATGGCCCGGCAGCCCTCGTCTATAGCGCCGGCCCACGCGTGCAGGCCGGTTGTGCCGGAGCTTTCCAGAGCGTTGCCACAGCGCAGAAAGAGCACGCCATAGAGCGGGCCCGAAGTACCGCCCATTTCCCTGCGGAGCGTGTGCCCAAGGGCCTTCAGTGTGGCGGGGATGTCATCGAGCGGGTAGGAATCAACTGCGCTGAGGACAGCCTCGGCCGCGCGCCGCATGCTGATGCCGAGATCGCCGTCGCCGGTGATGCGGTCGAGTTCGGTCAGCTCGTTTTCCGCCTCGATCAATGATTTGCAGGCCGCTGCGATTGCGCGCTTAGCTTTCTGGCCCGTCTCAGTGTGCGCTCCTGTGGTGGATGAATCGCCGAGATTTGTAACTATATCAGTTTCGATTACCGAATCCGCCTTGCCTGGGCGCTGTTTTGCAGCATTTGGCCACGCCGGAGCCGTCGTCGGCGCGTCGAGCCAGTGCAGCCGCTCGTCGTCCACGCCGAGAACCGAGATGGAGATCCCTGCCATATCGAGCGACGAGAGAAATGTTCCGGCGTAGACGCGCTCCACTATGAATCCCCGCGACTCGAGATAAGGCACAGCGCGGCGGGCGACGATGGCCAGCTCCATCTCTGTGGTAGCTCCGAGATTGTTGATCATCACAGCGACGCGCTTTGCGTCTCCGAATTTTCCCAGCTCGAGGATTTCGTTCAGCAACGTTTCGGTCAGGCTGTCGGCACTTTGGATCTTCGTGCGCCTGACGCCGGGCTCTCCATGAATGCCCAGGCCCAGTTCCATCTCGTCTTCGCCAAGTTCGAAGCTGGGCTTGCCGACGGCGGGCGACGTGCCCGCCGAAAACGACACGCCCATCGTCGCCAGCGACTCGATCGCGGAGCGGCCTATTGCCGCGACTTCTGCGAGGCTGCGGCCCTCGGCTGCCGCGGCTCCCGCGAGCTTGTGGATGAAGACGGTTCCGGCGAGTCCGCGTGCCCCGGTGGCGGCTTGTGTCCGCTTTAGAGCGACGTCGTCATTGACGATAATTACCTCGACGGAAAAGCCTTCGGCGCGGGCCATCTCCGCTGCGAGGCCAAAATTCAGGCGGTCGCCCGTGTAGTTCTTCACCACCAGCAATGCGCCGGGTTTGCCGGAGACGGCCCTGATCGCTGCGAACACAGAGTCGACGCTCGGTGAGGTGAAGACCTCTCCCGCCACAGCCGCGCTCAGCATGCCCGCGCCGACATAGCCCGCATGCGCGGGTTCGTGGCCGCTGCCTCCGCCGGAGATGATGGCTACCTGCCAGTCCGGATCGCGCTGCGCCTCGGCGCGAAGCAGCACCTTGTGGCCCGCCAGGCGCACGCATTCCGGCTGCAGGACAGACAGCCCCTCGATCATCTCCTCGACCACGTCAGCCGGGCGGTTGATGAACTTTTTCATGACGGAGCTAGGGTACGTCGCTCACGACGCGCGCGCCAGTGCAGCTCCGCGAGGATTAACGGCAACTACTCCGGACGCGCGGCAGGAACCATCGTCAAATCCACCAATGACACACCGCGCAGCACCAGAACCGGCTGCGGTTTGCCCACGCGCTCGGCTGTGAGCACCTTGTGCAGCTCACTGATCGCCGAGATGGTCTCACCGGCGAAGCCGAGGATGATGTCTCCATCGCGCATGCCGGCGCGCGCTGCGGGCCCATTGGAGTCGACGCTGGTGGCCATCACGCCTGAATCCGCGGCAAGTTTGTATTCGTAGACGACCCGGCGTGGCAGCGGAACATTCTGCACGGCGATGCCGATCCAGCTGCGGCCCACCCGGCAGTGCTGCAGGATCTGGCTGGCGATGTACTTCGCCGTATCGATGCCGATCGCAAAGCAGAGGCCCTGCGCTCCCATGATGGTCGCGGTGTTGACGCCGATTACCCGCCCCGCGGAATCGACCAGCGGACCGCCGGAATTGCCGGGGTTGAGCGCCGCATCCGTCTGGACGATCTCCTCCATCATGCGGCCCGAAGAGCCCTGCATACTGCGGCCCAGAGCGCTGACAACTCCGGCGGTGACCGTGAACTGGAAGCCGAAGGGATTGCCGACGGCGATGGCGAGCTGGCCCACCCGCAGGTCCTTCGAGTAGCCCAGCACTGCTGTAGGCGTCAGCAGATGTTCGGTGCGCAGAACCGCAATGTCGGTGTCGGGATCGTCGCCGATCAGCACCGCGCTTGCCGTGATTCCATCGAGAAACGTCAGGCTGATCTGCTTTGCTCCGTGGACGACGTGACTGTTGGTCAGCACAAGTCCGTCGGGGGTGAAGACGAATCCCGAGCCCGAGCCGCCCCGCGACCGGCCGTCACGCACGTCGATTTTGACGACCGCCGGGCTAACGCGATCGACGGCAGACGTTACGGCACGCGAATAGGCGTCGAGAAGCTCTGTGTCAGGATGAGGTTGGAATGAGGCGGCGCTTCCAGGGCCAAAGCCCGGCGAACTCAGGGTGGTGAAGAAGTCATTCATAGCTCGCCCTTTTTTCAGGGGTTAACTATAGATGCAACACCACCCGGTTCCGATTCGGAGGCAAACTAATGGCTTGCCATGCAAATCCACGAACGCACTTTAGAATCATGCATTGCGGCGACAGAGCACAAGGAGAAGCAGTGTCGAGAGAGAAGAATATCGCGGCAGTTGAAGCGTATCTGAAATGTTTTGAGACGAAAGACCCGTCTACAGTGCCATTTGCCGAGGATGTGAGTTTTGAAGGTCCCCTCGTGCCAAAACTGACCGGCAGGCAATCGGTACTCGGATTTCTAGCGCGAATTCTGCCGATGGTCAGGAGGATTCAGATAAAGCAACACATTGTTGAGGGAGATTATGTGGCAACGGTTTTCGATATGGAGACATTGAACGGCGTGGATCATGTCTTCGATAAGATTCAGGTCGTAGACGGCAAGATCAAAGAAATACACGCGTTCTATTATCCGCACCAGCGCTGAGGAGAGGGTCGATTGCTATTTGGATCACTGGAAGGTATCGCAGTTCACACCAGGGAGATTGCAATCCCAAGCTTTCAGCTTCCACTGTATTTTTTTGGTCTTGCCAGCCCGTACCGGGACGGTCTCGACTCCCGCAGCGAAGCCTGGAGACGTAACGAGAACATCGTATCCACCCTCAGGAAGCGCCAGCTTGAAATCGCCGTTGATGTCGGTATGTGCCAGCAGTCGCACCTTTTCTTCGGGAGGGATAATTCCGCGAACGAAGACGCTTGCTCCCTTTATGGTTGCACCCATTACGTCGACGACATGCCCGCTTATCTGTCCGGTTTTGGGTTGTTGCGCTGATGATTGCGCGGCGTTCACTATGCAGATCATCGCAAGAGCGATCTGAGAGCATACACCGATCCGACGACTTTTCATGTCTGGCATCCAGGTGAAAACCTTTATTTCGCGGGGCAGGTTTTCGTGCCGGTGTCGGCAACGCTCGCGATCATCCATTTTCCATCGACGCGAACCATATTAAACAAGTCTGTTCCGCAGTGATCGACCTTTCCATCGACCAGAAAGTCGAATGGCGCCCACACCACGGCGAGATCGTTATCGATCCTGACCAGGGGATCGTGAATGCGTTCTTCAATCTGTGTCGTACCGGGTTTACCGACGCGCTCCGCGAAGGCTTCAAAGGTCATCTGCGCGGGCTTGCCGTCGCGCATCAGCACCATGGTGCCACCCGGCAGCGTAGGCGCCTTGATCGCCGCGGCATCTCGTTTTGACATGCCATCAAACATGGCATGGATCGGCGCGAGCACAGCCTGCTCTTCCGCCGATTGCGCAAAGACGCGGGTGGCGAGGCTCGTTGCCAGAATCGCGCCGAATAGGAAAACGAAATGCTTTGCGGGCCTGTACATGCTCGCCATTCTATCTTGAGATCAGTATTGGTGTAGGGCGTTCCGGGTTATCGAAACCACGCGTGGACTGGGAGTATGCGAGGAGAGTAGCAGGGCCGGGACAGGTGCTTACCCCGCCAGCCTGATCCAGGTCTCGCCGTTCTTTTACGGGTGCTGCCAACTTTTGTATACGAATTCGATGCTGTGGCCATCGGGGTCCAGCACATTGGCAGCGTAGTAGCGCGGGTCATAGTAGAGTCGAGCAGCAGGTGCGCCATTGTCGGTGGCTCCCGCTGAGATTGCGGCTGCGTAGGCCGCGTCAACCTGGTTCCGGCTGCTGGCAACAAAGCCGACATGTGCCGCATGGCTGTCCGCAATGCCTCACGAAGCCAGAGGAACAAGCGGCCGTTTGCGCCGAAGCCTTTGAGATCAGGATGGCCCGGCGGCCCATTCTTGCCGTCGAAATCAAAACGCTCATTGATGCCAAGAGGCGCAAGTGCCGCTTCGTAAAACGAGACCGAGCGTTCGATATCGCTCACCGTTAGAAAGACGTGATCCAGCATATTTGTCCTTTCGGCTCTGAGATGGCGCAGGCTTGTTTATTGTTTGTGCAGTACGTACTTCCTGCTGCTTCCAGTGGCAACATCGGTGATGGTTACAGTCATTACTTTTCCATCGGGAGAAATCTCAAAGCGGTTGATCGTCTTGGTTATGCCGCTACGCTTGTCGGTTTCTTCGATGACATTTTGCGCGACGCGTTTGACTGACACCGTGGTTCCACTCAGGTCGCCATGGATAGGCGCCTCGGTTCCGTCGAGCTTCGCGGTATAGCCTTGCCCCGCGGGGTCGAGGAAGCTGAATGTGTCGCCTTCTATTTTTGTAGTGATGACCAGCGCGTTCTCCGATCGGTTGACGCGCTTTGAGATCACCCATGAGCCAGAGATAGCGTGCGCCCCGCTCGATCCACTGGTTACGCGGGTCAGGAGATCCTTCCCGGAGACGACATCGCCGTTTGCGTTGCAGCTCTCGGTCCACTCCATGGTCGCAGAATGCCCATCGGCTGCAACGGTCATGCGTGAGGTTCCAACAGTCTTCCCATTTCGCTTCTCGGTTTCGAGAACTGTCCGATCGTTGAGCACCGAGACGCTGATGGTGTCGTAACAGGGATCTCCCGTAAATGGATAATCACGACCATCCGCCTTGACTTCGACGGGAGGATCGCATGTAGAGCAGCGATAAATGCCGGCATGCAGCTCGTAGACGTCCGGCGTCCTCGAAGACTGCGACTCGGAGAGGTCAACTTTCCATGTCCCGTTGAACGGGCTTTGTGCCGAGGCTCCTGGCTGGATGAGGATGGGAAGTGTGAATCCTATCCATCCAGTCAGTCCTCTGAATCCGAGGAGCGGCAGCTTCATTGCGGAGTCTCCTCAGGAGCTCTCCGACAGGCCGTGGGATAAATCCGATCTCAAGGGCACATCCGGGCAGAGCTCATGTGCGATTCCCTCCAATTGAACCAAGGCTGCGTCAAAGTCAAATTGATTGATCGCTGTACCGAGGCTCTCCAATTGTGCTGTGTTGGAAGTGCCCTGCAACAATTCAGCCAGGACAAAGTAAGATTCAAGCGCATCGGCGTCGCTGTTCTGCAACAACTGACGGAGGCGCGCAAGGGCTGACTTCACAGCGGCGGGATCGGCCGGCGGAGCGGACACGCGACCGCTGACTGCGGGCGGAGAGCTCTTCAAAGCCTGTTCGATGGTCTGGATCTGACGTTCCAAAACTGTGCCCAGCTCGCTGGTCATTGCGAGGATGTTGGCTGCCCGGTTTCGTATTGCACCTTCCAGTTGCGCCGCGGGATAAACGATGGTCCTGATTCCAAGATTTCCGGCAACGCCCTTCAGCGAATGTGCCAAGCGTTCGGCCAGACTGTGGTCTCCGCTTTCAACTGCAGCCGCGATCCTTTCGTCGACCCGGTGCTGTGTCTGCACAAATTGCAATAAGAGGTCGCGATATAAGCGCTTATTGCCGACTACGCGCTGTAAACCATTTGCGATATCGACCCCTTCTATTTCGGGGAGAAGTATGTCCTGGCCGGCGCTCGCCTGCTTTACGGGTGAGGCGGAATCACCGCGTTTGTCGCGCGTCCAACGCGCAAGTGTGGCGAATAAGACGCTGGGGTCGATGGGCTTCCCAACATGATCGTTCATGCCCGAACTCAGGCAGCGCTGAATCTCGTCGGTCATCGCATGCGCGGTCATCGCGACGATGGGCAGGTTGCGAAGGTCCGGTCTGGCGCGCAGAATCGCTGCCGCGGTAAAGCCGTCCACTTCCGGCATCTGCAAGTCCATAAAAACGATGTCGAATGGAGGCGGCTGCTCGCCTTCCGTCAGAAGCCCGATAGCTTCGCCACCGTGGTTAGCGACCGTGACGCTCGCTCCAACACTCTCGAGAAGTTCCGTCGCAATTTGCTGGTTTACTTCGTTATCTTCGACGAGAAGAACCCGGACACCACCGGCGTTGTATGACTGAACTTCGACTGTGCTCACCTTGCCCAAGGAGGCCTGTTCTGAGACGGAGCCAAAAATGTTAACCAAGGTATCGAAGAGCACAGATTGGCTGACGGGCTTTTGGATCAGCGCTTCGATCCCCATCTCTTCTGCCTGGGCACGGATTTCTTCCCGATCAAAAGCGGTGATCATTACGATTCTCGGCACGTTCTTCAGGCGGCCGCCCTGTTTGATGATGCGGCTGGCTTCCAGACCATCGAGTCCGGGCATTTGCCAATCCACCATGATGAATTGGTACGGGTCCTGCTCATCAGCGCCTGCCAATTTTTCGAGCGCCTCTTCGCCCGAGGAAACGCAATCGACCCTGGGTAAGAGCTGGCTCAACGCATGCGCGAGGATGTCCCTTGCCATGGCGTTATCGTCCACAACCAAAGCGCGGATGCTTGCGAAGCCGGAAGATAGTTTTTTCGACCGGGTTTCAGCGTCCGCGATGCCGAACCATGCGGTGAAGCAGAAAGTGCTTCCGCGCCCAAATTCGCTCTCTACCCAGATGTTGCCTTCCATCATTTCAACCAAGCGCTTCGAGATAGAAAGGCCGAGACCGGTCCCACCGTATTTTCTGGTTGTCGAGGTATCGGCCTGACTAAAGGCCTGGAAGAGACGTGAACTTTGTTCCGGCGTCATGCCAATGCCGCTGTCGCGAACGTCAAACTTCAGTTTGACCTGATCGGAGAGACGCTCCTCAAGCCTGATGGTGACTACGATTTCCCCTCGCTCTGTGAATTTCACGGCGTTATTTACGAGATTGATCAGGACCTGGCCGAGCCGGAGCTGGTCGCCAACCAGAACGGCGGGAAGGTCAAGCGGCTCGTCGATAAGAAACTCAAGCTTCTTTTCACAGATCTTTGGACTAACTACGGTGGACAGATGTTCGAGAACAGTATCGAGGCGGAAGTCCGTATGCTCCATCGTGAGCTTGCCTGCCTCGATCTTCGAGAAATCGAGAATGTCATTGATGATGCCGAGCAAGCCCTCGGCCGCAGCCTTCGTCTTGGTCAGATAGTCGTGTTGTTTGGGAGTCAGCTCCGTTCGTAGGGCGAGATGTGTCATCCCCAGAATTGCATTCATCGGGGTGCGGATTTCGTGGCTCATGTTGGCCAGGAATTCAGACTTGACCTTCGTGGCTGTTTCGGCGGCTTCCTTTGCGCTTAACAGCTCTTCTTCGAGCCGCTTGAACTCAGTGATGTCTTGCGACACGCCGTATATGTCGGTGGGTTTGCCGGTCGAGTCAGTTACCACGTGGCCCAGCGCGTGGATCCAAATAACTTGTCCGTCAACCGGGCGTTTGTAGGCGTAGATAGAGTCGTACTTCTCAGTTTTGCCCTCGACTGCGGCATTGAACGCTTCCCGCCGAGTTGCGGCTGCGAGTTCGTCGGCCTCTTTTGCGTGAGCGAACACTTGCTCGAGCGGATAGCGAAAATCCGGGCTGGAAGTCTCGCCAAAGATTGCATCCCTGCGGGGCGAGGAGTTAAACAAGCCCGACCCGTCGAGCGGGACATGCCAGTAGCCGGCCCGGGTCAGATCCAACGCGGTTTCGGCGAGGAAATTCGCTTGACGCAGCTCCGCTTCACGCTTGCGAATGAGCTCCTCTGCTGCTTTGCGCTCAGTAATGTCTTCATGCAGGGCGATGAGGTGTTGGGGCTTTCCTGCTTCGTCACGGATCAAGGTGAATCTGCCGCTTTGAATACTGATCTGGCCGTCGCGCCGGATGAAACGCTGGGTATATTCGTCCTCATCCCGCAGCCCCTGAACAAGTTCCGCATATCGGTTTGCGCCGAAGGCGCGGTCCTCTGGATGAACAATCTCGTCCCACTGTTTGGTGTGGCTCAATTCTTCGTGGCTGTAACCCAGCATCCTGGTCTGGGCACGGTTTACGAGATGTTCTCCTGTGTTGAGATCAAAGATTCCGATTCCTATCTGCGCGTTTTCGAAAACAGAACGGAAAAGTTCCTCGCTGCGTTTTAATTTCTCTTCGGCGTGTTTTTTCTCCGTGATGTCTTCCGTAAAGCTCAGCACATAGTGCGGCTGCCCTGCCGCATTTCTGATGACCGAAAACCTCCCGTTTGCGATGACCAGGCGGCCATCGCGCCGGACAAATCTCTGTTCCCACTGGTCCCTTTCGTGGTGACCTGCAAGAAGGGCTGTATATCGTTGCGCTCCGAGTGCGCGTTCATTCGGGTCGACAATCCGATCCCATTTCTCCAGAGAATTCAGGTCTTCATGAGTGCAGCCGAGCATATCGTGCAATGCCTGATTCGTGTGATATTCGTCGGCAATGACGTTCAGAACGCTGATTCCTATTTGGGCATTCTCGAAGATCGTGCGAAAAAGCTGCTCGCTCGCCAGCAGCGCTTCCTGCGCTCTTACACGCTCCGTAATGTCCTCGTGCAAGGCAATAACGTAATGCGGTTTCCCTGAACCATCACGAATCAGCTTGAACTTTCCACTCCCGGTGACGATGTGGCCGTCGCGATGGATAAAGCGCAAGCGAAACTCGTCATGCTCGCGTTTACCGCCGATGATTTCCGCGTAGCGTTTTGCGCTGGCATCCCGGTCATCCGCGTGAACGATTTTGTCCCACTGCTCAATGCGGCTCAATTCTTCCAGAGCGTAGCCCAGCATTTCTGTCTGGGCGCGGTTCGAGACATGTTTCCCAGTCCGGGTATCGAGGATGCCGATACCGATCTGAGCGTTCTCAAACACTGTTCGGAAGAGCT
>Ga0335085_10015228_pt1 | contig 11166 bp, 15 predicted proteins | sample Lox_Sample_45_FD_206712 | JGI IMG/M metagenome (GOLD analysis project Ga0335085, IMG submission 206712) | Soil microbial communities from Loxahatchee National Wildlife Refuge, Florida, United States - Lox_Sample_4.5 | ecosystem: Environmental > Terrestrial > Soil > Wetlands | place: USA... | reverse complement strand
ACTTGATCTTGACCTTGTCGCGGATGCCACGCGCCTTAAAGAAATCGTGCAGGCAAAAGACGAGCTCGACCGGCGCGATCGGACATTTGTGCGGCACGCCCACCACGATGCCGACCTGCCCGCCTTTGAACTCGCGCAAGCGCCGATACATCTTCAGCGCCGTTTCCTCGGTGTAGAATAGCTCGGCGCCCTCGAGGAGCCCCGGCACTTCGCGCGGCACGATGCGCGAGCCGGTGGCGATGACCAGAATATCGTAACTGTGCGTGCGGCCGCTCTGAGTTTTGACCTGCTTCTGATCAAGCTGAAACTGAACCACCGGGTCCACGTGGAAATCGATGGTCGATTCGAGCAGGCCCGCCTGCTCACGGTAAAGCTGGTCCGGTGTCATTTGCCCGAAGGCGACGTAGAGGAGGCCCGGCTGATACATATGCCGTTCCGAAGCGGACAGCATCGTAATCGCGGCCTTGCCGGAACGAATCTCGCCGGCCAATCGGCGCGCGACATTGTTCGCCAAAATGGTGCCGCCCGTGCCGCCCCCGACAACCAAAATTCTCATATCGGACTCCTCTGCCGGCCCTATGCGATTTTCTACTTCACCTTGCGAACTTTGATATGCCAGACGTCGCCAATCTTGTCGGTGCTGACCATCTCGTGCCCGACTTTCTTGATCCACTCCGGCACATCGGTCGCCGAGCCCTGATCGGTCGACAACAGCTCGAGCGTATCGCCGAGGTTCGCGCGCTTCATGTATCCGATCAATTCCATGAGCGGGCCCGGGCAGAACGTGTTACGTGCGTCGATTACCTTTTCAGCCATTCACGCTCTCCCAAACCGGCGGCGCGGTTGCCTCGCTCTCAAAACGAAAGGAGCTGCCCGCCCTCGGCGTCGCTGAGAAAGCGCGTCAGTCCCGTCGGCGGCCCGAAATGGGCGGGCAGTTCTTTTTCGGTGATTTTCAAGAGGTCCATTGCCATCGAGCACGGCAGGAGCTTGGCATCGCCGAGCTCGACCGCCTGCTCGAACAGCTGCCGGAACGGAGGCACGCCGTCCTGCGCGATGAGCGCCCCAAATTCGCCCTCCGCCGGCGCATTGGCGGGCGTGCCGCCCTTGAGAAAAGGCGGCAGGGCGTTCATCGAGAAGAAGACCGAAACCTCGTCGCCGACCGCGGCAGCAACCGACGCGATCATGGCAGCCATCTGCAGCCTCTCGCGCATGCCGGATACGCACACGATGTTCATCTTTTGAGGCATTGTGCCCTCTTGCCTACGCTCAGACCTCACCACTCTTGGCCACGGCCACCTTTAGCGCCTGGTTCGATAAAGTTAGATCGGCAACAAGCGACCTCAGGCGCCGATTCTCCTCTTCCAAGTGCTTCATTCGGCGCGCGTCAGAAGGCTTCAGGGCTTCCTGCTGCTCGACCCAGTTTGCCAAATCCGAAACGGAGATCCCATGTTGCCGGCAGAACTCCTCAATTTTCATGCCTAGTTTGGCGTCTCTCATCACCTCATCGACTTGATCTTCCGTCGAGTGCCCCTTTTTCATTACTTCCCTTTCACCAGAACGACTCATTTGCTTCAGCTCTGCCGATTCCAGGCTGGCAATACCGCCCGTCCAAGATTTACGCGATGCCGCGTCCGCTTCTCGTCATTTGTCTCTCACCCAGCTGTAGCGGTGGATGAGCCAAGCGAACGTCGAGTCGATCGTAAAACCGATGACTCCGATCACGAAAACCATCGCTCCAAGGTGGCTATATTGCAGAGTTTCGCGCGCGTCGTTGATGGCATAGCCAAGACCGGAGGTGACGCCGAGGAATTCCGCCGGCACGAGCACGATCCACGCAACGCCGAGCGCGAAACGCATGCCGGTCAACATATCCTGCGCCACCGCCGGTATGATGATTTCTACCAGAATATGTCGGGGCCGCGCGCCGAGATTGCGCGCAATCTTGAACCATGTCGGCTCGATCTTGCTGACACCGTTGGCCGTGGCGTAAACGACCGACCAGATCGATGCCATCGTGATGAGGAAGACGATCGTCTGGTCCCAGGTCGCGAAGGCGAGCAACGCGATCGGCTCCCACGAGAGCGGGCTGATCATGCGGAGGAACTGGAACGGTAGATTGCTCGCCTCACGGAAGGCCCGGCTGAGGCCGAAGATGATGCCGACAGGCAGACCCAGAACAGCCGCGAGCAGCAGCCCCGTGCCGATGCGATAGAGACTGCTCGCCATCGCGGCGGTGATCTTGCCTTCGACAAGCATCGTGCCCAGTGCCTTGAACGTGGGGCCAGGGCCCAATCCGGCAAACGAGCGCGTCTCCGGATTGAGATAGAGCAGCTCGCCGCCGATCCACCACAATGTGAGCAGGACTGCGACGCCGATACACGGAAAGATCACGCGCCGCACCCTTGGCCGACGCAGCGTCCTGCCGACAAGCGACCCCGTTGCGCGCGGCCTTGCGGGTGCGACGATCGTAACCGGTGCGTTCATAGGGAAATTTCTTCCATGCGTTGATAGGGATCACCCGACTGCGGAATGCTCGGAAGCCTCCGCCAGTCGGGGAATTTCTCCGTCGCGCGTTTGACGTGCTCGTAGTTGACCAGATCCTTGGCGACGAAGCCCGGCGTGAGCTTGTCGAGGAACCCGGTGTTGCCGGTCACGACGGTCTTCTTCAAGTGATCCGTCACCAGCTCGGTCGCCGACGGATAGGGCCAGCCGTTCATGTCGATGCGGTTCTGGCCCCATTGCGGATGCTTGATCGCGTCGTGGTAGTCGGCGGGATTGTAGAAGATCATCGCGCGGTCGATCACTGGCTTCGGGAACGGCAGATAGCCTTTGCCGTCGGCCGACAGCATTTGCGCGACTTCTTGTCTGTTCGCGTTGATGTGGAGCTGGGCCTGCACGATGGCATTGAGCACGGCCTGCGCCCACTGCGCCCGGCCCGTGTCCATCGCGTCGGCCTCGTGCATGACCACCACGCAACAAGGGTGGCCCTTCCAAATGTCGCCGGTGAAGCGCAAGAGCTTGCCGTTGGCCTTCACTTCGCCAAGGGCGTTGAACGGTTCAGCCACGCAATAGGCATCGATCGTCTTGGCTGCGAGGGCCGGCGGCATGGCCGGCGGCGGCAGGACCAGAAAGTTGCACTCATCGGGCGCGAGCTTGGCACCCTGCGGCTTGATGACCGGCTTGATGCCGGCATTGCGCAACTCCATCTGCGAGATGATGTTGTGCATCGAGTACCAGAACGGCATGGCGAATTGCTTGCCGCCGAAATCCTTGAAGCTGTTGATGCCGCTGTCCTTGTGGACCACGATGGCCGAGCCGTTGGTGTGGTCCCAGGCCACGATCTTCACCGGATACTGATTGCTGTAGCGCATCCAGACCGGGATCGGGATCAACAGGTGGGTGAGATTGAAGCGGTGCGACGCGAACCCTTCGACCAACTGCTCCCAGGAGCGGATGAGCGTCGGACGGTCGGAGTCGAGCCCCTCTTTCTGCAGGAAGCCCATCTCATGCGCAACGAGCAGCGCGGCGGCATCGGTGATCGGGAGGTAGCCGATCTTGACCTTGTCCTCGGGCTTCTTGTTCTGCGCGAAGCTCGGTGTGGGGAACAAGCTGCCCGCCGCGGCAAGCCCAGCGGCCGTTTGAAACAGCTCACGCCGGTTGACGCCCGTGCCCAGCACGCTTCTGAACATCGGATCGTGCTCGAGGAGCAGCCTCGGGTCGTGGAAGCCGTCGGCGCGCTCAACAATGCCGTTTCTCAGGAGTTCCTCGTGCCACCCGTAATACCCCTCGCTCTTCTTCGTCATGGCTGAATCTCCTCCCCGTTGAATTCTGAATGAACTGAGCCGCTCAGGATCTCCCGAAGTAATCGGCGGCGGACTCGGTCTCTGTCGCGAACTTCGCAGTGGGTTTTTCGGTCCCGTTGCCGCTTCCCGCAGGCCTGCCGCCGCCGAGCGCGGCCTCGGCCGCTTCGAAGCACTCCATCACGTGCCGCCGTATTGCCAGGATGCCAGGATCGTCGCGCTCGCGTTCGCCGTCGATATCGACCGGAACGGACTGCACGATGCGGCCCGGCGAGCCGGCCATGATCAGCGTGCGGTCGGCCATCAGCACAGCTTCGTCGATATCGTGGGTGACCATGATCAGGCTGACGCCGAGCTCCTTCACGATGTTGCGGACGTCGCGCTGCAGCGCGCCTTGCGTGAAGGCGTCGAGCGCGGAAAACGGCTCGTCGAGTAGCAGCAATTCCGGCTCCATAACCAGCGAACGGGCGAGCGCCACGCGTTGCTGCTGGCCGCCGGAAAGATCCTGCACGTTGGCGTCGGCGAAAGCCGCGAGGTCGACGAGGCGCAACGTGTCCATCACGCGCTCGCGGACTTTTTCAGGCGCCCAACCGGCGAAGCGCAGGCCAATGCCGACGTTCTGCGTTACCCGCATCCAGGGAAACAGGTGCGGCGCCTGAAACATCATGACCCAGCGCGGCGATGGCGCCTGAACGAGCTCGCCGTCGAGATGAACCGACCCCTGCGCGGGAGGCAGCAGGCCGGCGACGACTTGTAAAAGGGTCGACTTGCCGCAGCCGGAACGGCCGATGATGACCACGGCCTCGCCCGGCTTGGTCTCGATATTGACGTCTTCGAACGCGAAATTGCTCCGCGTGCTGTAGCGGTAGGAAAGCGCTTCCGTCTTCAGATGGACCCCACGTACCGTCATCAGCAGTCAGCCTCCCGAATAGTTATTCGCTATTACCGACTCGATGACACGGGACACGGAGGGGCGGAACGGTCCAATATCGATGCAGTTGCAGCAGCAGCCCCTTAAGTTTCGCGCGCCCCGCTACACGCTGGTGAGACGCCGGTGGACGTCTTCGATTCGCCGCGCGAGTTCCTTTTCGTCGAACAGACCGCGGCGGATCATCGAATGCGCCAATGCCAAAAGCTGTCGCTCCGGGAACGGAACTTCGGCGTAGAGCTCCTTAGAGAGTTCGTCTTCTTCCCAGCGTCGCTCAAGCGCCGGCAGCGCGCAGGAGCCCTCGGCGAGCACGTCGCAGGTTGCTTCCAGCGTGACCTTCCACGGCGGGTCGGGATTGGTGACGCCGTATTGCGCCGCCAGATCGCCCCAGACGCGCCCCTGGCGCCGGACCGTCTCCAGCACGGCGATGGGCGTCGAATCGACCTGGTCGTCGCCGCTCTCGCCGTGCGAACCGTTGTTGTCCGCAACGCTCACAACTCGTCTCCTCAGTGGTGGTGGTGAACCGGATGAACGGCCGGATGGATGGGCCGCTTGGCGTTCGAGGTCACGCCGGGCTTCGGAACCGCGACGCCGATCAGGCAATCGCGCGTCACGATCTCGGCGAGCTTGTCTTCGCTCCAACCCTCGGTGCCGGCCGGGCGCACCGGCAGGACCATGTAGCGGGTCTTCTGGTTGGAATCGGCGACGCGGATCTCAATGTCGGGCGACAGCTGCAGCCCGAACTCCGCGAGCACCTGACGCGGCCAACGCACCAGGCGGCGGCGATAGTTCGGGGTGCGGTACCATTCCGGCGATTGGCCAAGAATCGGACGCGGATAGCAGGAGCACAGCGTGCATACCACCACGTGCTTGAGCTTCGGCGTGTCCTCGAGGACACGCAGATTGCAGTAGTCGCTCGGCGTGCCGAAGCCGGTCGGCGGGCTTTTGATCCAATCGACGCCGACCGCGAGGCTCGCCTTCACGCCGTCCGCGACCGCGAGCTTCTTGTATTCGGGATCAAGCCAAGCCTTGGCGACCAGACGCGCCGCCGGCAACGGGCCGAGGCTATGGACGTATTCGGTCCAGCGCCGATGGTCCTCGGCGGAGAAGAGGCCTTTTTCAATGGCAAGTTCGCGCACCGCCATTTCCAGGATTTCGAAGTCGCTGACTTCTTCCACCATCGGTGCGGCTTTGTGTTCGCCGTGATCGTGTTTTTCTGACATCTGCTTGTCCTCTTTGTCCGGCATCCAGCGGCAGGCTACGCCTTCTCCAGCCAGCGCTCGGAAAACTCTGTCTCCACGGTGTCGTTCGGATAGGCATCCGGGTAGTCGGGCCAAAGCTCCTTCTGCGGAAACTTGACGCTGTAGAACCACTCGGACTTGTCGGTGTTGTCCCACGCTTCGTCTTCCGCAGCGGGGCTTTCGTAGACCACCGCGACCACGACGCCGCGGGCGCCGCGCGTGTAGGTCTGGCAGCGTGTGTAGAAGATGTCCGGCAGATTCTTGATCCGCACGGCGTCGCCGATCTTGAACTTCGCCGGACCCGCCTCGCCCTTGAAGCACTGGGGATCGCCGATCCCCGTCGCCTTCTTGGCGTGGTGCGTCCTATCGTGATGAGGCTTTGTTGTCATGGCGCTTTTTCACCTCGTCAATTTTGTTGATCAGCTCGGTGAGTGTGACGTACTGCTTGTCGACCAAGATGCGCGCGGCACCGAGTAACCAGCGCCCGTAATAGGGCAAGGCGAGGTACTGCGTTTGACCGAAATCGACGTTGTGGCGGCGGCGGCGCTCCTCGGCGCACCAAACGCCGCGCCAAGCCAAACATTCGCAGGTCGCGAAAGTGTTCAGCTCCCACACTTCCTCTTCTTTTTCTTCCCACGTGATTGGCACGTCGGGCTCGCCGCCGACGTCGTGCGCTGAGCGCAGCAAGGCGCGATATTGGGCGTGATCGATCGTGTCGGGATAAGGCGCGTGTTCCGCCCGGTGGTATGCCGGCTGCAGCTGACCGACGAGATCGAAGTGCCGCATCAATTCCGGTCGGCTATTCTTCGATGACATAGCTCTTGATCTCCTCCTTGATTCGCGCTGATCGGAAATCAGCTGGTTACTTTTCCCCGCGCACCGACGTACGAGCGTCAATCGTTGTTGTCGGCTGTTGCCGTGATTGCGTTGATCATCCGTGGACGCAATCAATAAGTCCAAGTCCGAATTCGGATGACCTCGATAGGAATTGTCTATGGGACGCGATTTCGATCGGCATATTTGCGAGCGCTCACCTTCCGCTAGTTGTAGTGCACTGCGATTTCACTCCGCGCGGCGCCGCGTCCCAACAGCACGACGGCGCCCACCAGACTCGCCGCCATCAGCAGCAGACTGAAGAACGTCAGCAGTGTCGGCAGGTGAAACAGGATGTTGCTCGCCTCCGGAAAGATCACCTGCGCGGTGTTGAACGGCTCGTCGCTAAAGCGGCAGAGCGCTAGCGAGGTTTTGTTTTCCAGCATTTCGCGATCAATCTTCGCCGTCAGCGCATCGACGGCCGGCGAATCTGCGGTTACCTGCATGCGTACCAGCAGGCTTCTGGTCGCCGCCAGGTAGGCGTGGCTGCATTCGTTGAATGGGCTCGCATCGTCGGCAATGCTGCCGGGAACGAGGCCCCACAGGCAGAAACTGAACTGGATATTGACGAAATTGACGAGGCGCTTGAGCACGTCATCGGCATGCACTTGCCTCTCGGCGAGATCGACAATCGCCGCCTTGTTGGCGGCGATCACCGCCATCTGGCCATGCGTGAGACTAGGAATGCTGATGCCGCCGGCAACCAGCGCCTGGTGCGTGCTGCGGTGATGCGCGGAAGCGGGCCCCGGTTGCGCGGACAACAGCAGCGCCAATGCAAGCCCGACGGCGGCCGCAAGTCGCTTGGCGGCTTGGCCGGTCGCTATCTTTGCCGCCCTATCGGTCATGGCGCCCGCGCTTTCCGACCGCTTGCGCGTGACAATGCTTGCGTCGAATATCCGCCGGCGTGGACGGGCGGGTGATCGAACTTCGATCGGGCAATGCGGACGGCCGACAAATGCGCATGACGTTGATCTGCCATGGCGCGACCGCGGCCACCCGCCTGGCCGCCTTTCCGCGCGATGAACCGCTGGAAGCGCGCGCCGTGGAGCGCGCCGCGGCGCTGCGCGACACCATATCGCATGCCGCGCGCGTTCTGGTGAGCCCGGCACTGCGCGCCCGGCAAACCGCGGAAGCGCTCGGCCTCAGCGCCGAAATCGATACCGCGCTGCGGGAATGCGATTACGGCCGCTGGGCGGGACGCAAGCTCAAAGATCTGCAAGCCGCGGAGCCCGAGGCAATCGCGCTCTGGCTCAGCGATGTTTCCGCGGCGCCGCACGGCGGCGAAGCGTTGAGCGCGCTTTTTCAACGGGTTTCGACCTGGCTCGATCAAGCCATGGCGGGCGATAACAATACCGTCGCGATTACGCATTCGACCCTCATCCGGGCCGCGATCGTTCATTTGCTGGCGGCGCCGCTTGCATCGTTTTGGCGCATCGACGTCGAGCCGTTGAGCATAGTCGAGCTGAGCGGACGCGGAGAACGCCGCCAGTTGCGTTTCATCGGCGCCGGCAAGGCCACGCCGCACTGAGATTCCTCCTGCGCAAGCCGCAATATGCACCCCATGCGCGTTTGCGCGCGTCACCAGCACGAGCTTCGTTCGCCGTTTAGCGCGCGAGCGATCGCGCGCCGTAACGATGGCCGTAGGATTGAGCAAGGCAGCGTTCCGCAGCGTAGCCGAACCCTAGGCCGATCGCCGTCCATAGCACCGCATGAATGCCGAGCGCCGCAACGCGGAATTTCCAGAGCACGACCGCGGAGAACTGATCCGGCACCTCGTTGATCGTCGGCATGCCGTACTCGATGAGCGCGATGCCCAAGATGAAGGCAACGCCGGCGATGATTGAGGCATTCCAGATGCCGTAGCGCGCGCTCAGCCGCCGCGCGAGCGCGACCGCCAACACCAATGCCGTCACCGAGAACAAAAGCATCAGGAAGAACAGCGTGGTGCGCGGTCCGATGGTTTCAGGATTGCCGATGGCGGGCGGATTCGGCGGATATTTGATCGCGGGCACGAGCGAGATGGCGACGAACGCGCCCAAGGCGAGCAGCGCCGCCAAAGCGCGCGGGCTCATGCTTCCGAAACGCCCGTGAACAAAGGCGAAAACCAGCGACAACAGACCGCCCATGGCGGCCCCATAGACCGCTAGGCCGGTGAACAGGCCGATGCTGGATTGCACTTCGCGGCTGACCAGCTCGGGCTCGGGCGCCTCGCCTTTGGCCTTGCTCATCTGCTCTTCGAAGGCGATCGCGCGGTCGACTTGCGGCTCACCGAACGTGCGCGCGAAGCCAAACGCCAGAACCGCCGCGAAAACACCCGCCAGCATTCCGCGCAGCAGAAGACTCCCGACCATGGTCGTCACCGTCAGTGACAGGGGAAACCGAGCAAATGTCGGCCATCATGCAAGAATTCGTGCACATACATGCCGCGAATGATCGAAGTCGCGCCTTCCTCGGCGCCTACGAAATAGACAGCCAACAGTAGCAGCAGCCCGCCAAAGATTACCCACGGTAACAGATCGGCGACCGGGATAGCAGTCGGACGGGTTTGGGCTGCATACAGAACCTGTGACATCGCTTAGCCTCCCTCAGAAAGAGCCTGCTTTGTGCAGTCAATCTGCGACTCGGATTTTCTATAAAGCTCCGAGTCCTCGCAATTGCTTCTATGGTAGGTTCAGCCATAATGATTAGTCCAAGTCTTAATCTGGATCGGCTCGATAGGAATTCTTTATGGAGCGAAATCTGGTATCAACGCGTTCGATCCGTTACCTGCTTGCAGTTGCAGAGCTCCGCAGCTTCACTCGCGCTGCCGAAGCGCTCTACGTTTCGCAGCCGAGCCTGTCGCAGCAGATCAAACAATTAGAAGACGCGCTGAACGTCCAACTCATTGATCGCTCGGGCCGCACCATGCGTCTCACCGATGCCGGCGAAACCTATGTTCGCTACGCTAAGCGCGCTATCGTTGAACTTGATGCCGGCAAGCGGGCAATTCATCAACTGCAGGATCTAAGCCGTGGCTCACTCAAATTGGGCGTCACGCCGATCACCGAATTTCTCTCCGCGCCGCTCTTAGAAGCGTTCAGCAGCCGATATCCGGGCGTCGCCATCAGCACGCTGGAAATGTCGCAGGGCGACATCGAAGGCGCGGTCTCCGACGACCGCATTGACCTCGGTATCGCATTCACGAATGCGTTGTCGGCCGAGAGCCGTTCCGCGGACATCGAGACGCAAATTTTGTTCATCGAAACGCTGCACTTGGCGGTCGGCAAGGCACACCCATTTGCAGGACGGGATTCACCGCTCAACGGGCATATTTTGGAGCAGATTCCGCTGGTTTTCCTGAACCCGAAATTCGCGCTCCGGCGCTTGGTCGATCTTTATTGCGTGGAGCACCACATCACCCCAAATATCGCGGTGGAGACCAATTCGCTGAGCGTCATCATGGAAATGGTGCACCTCGGCCGCGTTGCCACGGTACTGCCACACGCGATCGCCTGCGCGCACGGCTCGCTGCATCCGCTCATGCTGCTGCCGGAGCTGCCGCACCACACCATTACCCTGATCTGCCGCAAGGGCGCCTATAAAAGCCCGGCCTGCATAGCCTTTGGCGAGCTCGCCTCTGAATGGAGCGCCCGCCGCTGCACCCTGCCCTCGTCGGACCGACTGCGGCCCTGCCCGATGGCGGACACCTGCGAAAAGGACGTCACTGTCGCGTTCACGGATTCGGAAAACGCTTAGATGTCGTCAATTCGTTGAGTCGGCCAGGAAACGCTTGATCGCCGCGGCGGTCTCGGCCGGAAATTTCTCGCCTTTCCAAATTGAACCAGTTTGAAACCGAGCAACGTCTTCGACGCGCTTATTCGGATGTCAGTGTTCGCGTCCGTCACCTGTACGTGCGTCTCAATAATTCCACCAAGTGGCTTCACTCTTCCCTGCGTCGCGCGGTGTTTCGCCGCGATAATAGAGCAAGCTGTGAGTCGCTGGTTCCTTCCAGCAACTCGGCAAGGTGGCAGAGGGCCTGGGATTCGAACTCGCACTACGGTTCTCCATCAAGCATTTTGGCAGGAGCGAATATCTGGTGTCTCAAACTGATCGGGCGTGAAAAATAGGAAGCACGAATGCGGCTCGCATCAAGAATGCATCAAGAATAAAGGCAGTCGATTTGTCGGAATGAGACGCGCGGAACTTGTCGGAATGGCGCAATCAAATTCAGCTAAGTTGTTGAGATCATTGGTGGGCGCACAAGGACTCGAACCTTGGACCCGCTGATTAAGAGTCGGCTGAAAACGTAATAGCTTCAACGCTCATTCCGACAAATGCCGCTTTC
>Ga0335085_10015227_pt1 | contig 11166 bp, 10 predicted proteins | sample Lox_Sample_45_FD_206712 | JGI IMG/M metagenome (GOLD analysis project Ga0335085, IMG submission 206712) | Soil microbial communities from Loxahatchee National Wildlife Refuge, Florida, United States - Lox_Sample_4.5 | ecosystem: Environmental > Terrestrial > Soil > Wetlands | place: USA... | reverse complement strand
CTCCGGCAGCGGCATGAGCCAGACCTTCAGCTTCCTCCTGTCCGATAGCAAGGGCTACACTACGATCTCTTCGTCGATGATCATCGTCAACAGTTCGCTCTCGGGGGCCAACGCTTGCTACATCTACTTCAGCCGGGCCGCCAATCAGCTCTACCTCAACAACAACGCCGGCACCTCCTGGCAAGGACCGATCACTATGGGCACGAGCGCCACGCTCTCCAACAGCCAGTGCACCATCAACGCCGCCGGTTCGTCCGCTACCGGCTCCGGCAATAACCTCACGCTCAACGTGGCCATCACCTTCCTGGCCGCGTTCACCGGGAATAAGAACGTGTACGAGGAAGTCTATGACGGCACCCTCGACACCGGCTGGCTGCTGATGGGCGCCTGGACCGTCCACTAACCCGGCGGCGCAACGCGACGGCCGATTCGTTCGTCTTTACTTGGGGTAAGCTGGGAGCAATGCGGATTCTCGTAGTCGAGGACGAAAAGCGAATCGCCGACTTCCTGTGCCGCGGCCTGGAAGGCGCCGGCTATGCGGTGGATGCCGCCGGTAACGGCAGTATGGCACTGAACCTGATCCACTCCTGCGATTACGACCTGGTGATCTTGGACCTCATGCTGCCCGATATGGACGGCCTCCAGGTCCTGGAGCGGATCCGCAACCGCAAGGTCGGACCGCCGGTCCTGATCCTCAGCGCCCGCGGCGCCTTGGACGACCGCGTCAAAGGCCTGGAACAGGGCGCCGACGATTACCTGGTCAAGCCGTTCGCCTTCGTCGAATTGCTGGCCCGTGTGCGCGCCCTGCTGCGCCGCGGCCAGCCGACACCCGAACGCCTGCAGGTCGCCGACCTGACCCTCGACTGCATCCGCCGCAAGGTCACCCGTGCCTCCGAAACCATCGAGCTCGCGCCCAAGGAATTCGGCATCCTCGAGTACATGATGCGCAACAAGGGCCGCCCGCTCAGCCGCACCATGATCGTCGAGCACGTCTGGGACATGGACTACGACGGCCTCACGAACATCGTGGACGTCTACATCCGCCACCTCCGCAGCAAGATCGATGACCGCTTCCCGCAGAAGCTCATCCAGACGGTGCGCGGCATCGGCTACATGATCGAAGGCCCGGAGCGTCCTGGCGCTCCCAACGGTGCGCCCGCCGCCGACCCGGTCTCCGAGCGGCCCGTGTAAGCCATGTTGAGGAAGCGCGATCTCCGCCGGCTCTCGCGCGGTCTGCGCTTCCGCCTGACCTTCAGCTACGCCCTCTTCTTCACCCTTTTGCTGATCGGCGTTGCACTGCTCTTCCGCGAACGCCTCGACAGCACCCTGAAGGCCGAAGAGACCGGCGCGCTCAACGATCAGTGGGCCGCCATGAAAGGCTACCTGCGCATCGAAAAGAAGCACGAAATCGATCCGGACGAACGCGCCATGTGGTATTACGACGAAGCGGACCCCGACGAAACCCGCATCGTCTACGACATCAAAAGCATTTACCTGATCGCCGACGCCAGCGGCAAAGTGATCCTCGATGAAGACGACCAGCCCGCCGTCTCGCCCAGCTACAAGGCCAATGTCGGCATCGATTCGCCCGCCCGGATCCGCGCCCACGTCAATGAAGTGCTGGCCTGCAAGTGTCCGCTTACCTGGTGGACCACGACCTGGAACTCCGATGGGGAACGTTTCCTCACGCGCTCCGGCATCGTCTGGGACCAGAAACATCAGCTTCCTTACTATGTCGCGCTGGGCGTTCCCCTGTCGCAGTACAACAAGATTCTGCGCGGCTTCTCCTGGATCTTCATCCTGGTGATTCCCGGCTCGCTGATTCTTGGCACGGCGCTGGGCTGGTTCATGGCTGGACGCGCGCTCACCCCTGTGCGCGACGTCGCCGAGGCAGCCCAGCGCATCTCCGGCTCGAATCTGAGCCTGCGTATTCCCACCCGCCGCGCCGGCGACGAGCTCGATTACCTCATCCTCACTTTCAACCGCATGATCGAGCGGCTCGAGGCCAGCTTCCAGCAGATGAAGCAATTCTCCGCCGACGTCTCGCACGAGCTCCGCACGCCCATCACCGCCATTCGCGGCCAACTGGAAGTGGCGCTGTTCACCGCCCAAACCACGGAGCAATACCGCGAGGCCATGTTCAACGCGCTCCAGGACATCGACCGCCTTTCGCAGATCGTGCGCGCGCTGCTGCTGCTCTCGCAAGCCGAATCGGGCCAGGTGGCGCTGCAGAAATCGCGCCTCGATCTCTGCCAGGTCGCGACAGACCTGGTTGATCAGTTTCAAATCCCCGCCGAAGAGGCCGGCGTGCGCCTGCGTGCGCTGCTGCCTTCGGCATGCCCCGTGGAAGGCGACCGTGTGCAGATCGAGCGCATGATCACCAACCTCCTCTCGAACGCCATCAAGTTCACGCCGCGCGCCGGCGAGGTGCGGCTGCGCATCGAAAACGGTCCGGAGCGCGCCAACCTGATCGTCGAAGACACCGGCCGTGGCATCGCGACCGAGCACCTGCCCCACATCTTCGACCGCTTCTATCGCGTTCCGGGGTCGGGCACCGCGCCCACGCCCGAGCAGGGCCTCGGACTCGGTCTGAGCTTCGTCGCGTGGATCGCCAAAGCGCATTCGGCCACCATCAACGTGGACAGCACGCCCGGAAAAGGGACCCGCTTCACCATCGGCTTCCCCGCGCCCGGCTCCGGTGCGGACCGCGAGGAACTGTCCAGCCAACCGGTGGCGCGGGCCTGATGCGCGCAGCGTTCTTATTTGCCACTGTCCTCGCCGCCCACGCCGCGCGCCTTACACTCGATTCCCCGCGCGACTACCAGGTCTTCCAGCGCAGCTCTCTCGACTCGGGATCGGTGCTCATCCGCGGCCGCGCCGATGCAACCTGCGACGCCGCCGAGGTGCGCCTCGAAGGCCGCGCCTGGCAGTCCATTCCCGTCACGCCGCCCTGCAATTTCGAGGCGCGCATCACCGCGCCGGCGGGCGGCTGGTACGGCGTCGAGGTGCGCGTTTCGAACGGCGCGGGGCGCATGGCATTCGCGGGCGTCGAGCATGTCGGCGTCGGCGAGGTCTTCGTCGTCTCGGGCCAATCCAACTCCACCAACTACGGCGAGGAGGCCCAGCGCACGCGGACCCAGATGGTCGCGACCTTCAGCGGCGCCGACTGGCGCCTGGCCAATGACCCGCAGCCCGGCGTGCAGGATAACAGCCGCGGCGGCAGCTTCGTGCCCGCTTTCGGCGACGCGATGTACGAACATTACCGCGTGCCTGTCGGCGTGGCGAGTGTTGGCTATGGCGGCACGAGCGTGCGGCAGTGGCTGCCGAAGGGCGATCGATTCACGCTGCCGCCGACGAGTCCGCGCTTCGTCGTAGCGGCCGCCGCCGAATGGGAATCCACAGGCGAGCTCTTCGACGGCATGCTGGAGCGCATCCGCGAGTTTGGTCCGAACGGCTTCCGCGCGGTGCTGTGGCACCAGGGCGAATCGGACTCGCACCAGGCCGCAGGTCACGGCATCGACCCGGCCGACTATCGCCGCATGATGGAGCGGCTGATTCGCGAGATGCGCACGCAGGCCGGTTGGGACTTTCCCTGGTTCGTCGCGCGCGCCACTTATCACAGCCCCACCGACACCGGCGCGCCCGAAATCCGCGCCGCGCAACAGGCGCTGGTGGCAGAAGGCCTCGCGCTCGCAGGACCCGACACCGACACGCTCACCGGCGACAACCGCCAGAACAGCGGCGCCGGAATCCACATGAGTGCGAAAGGCCTCGCGGCGCACGGACGCTTGTGGGCCGAAGCCGTCGAAGCCTGGCTCGATCGGCAACGCTAACGAGCGATGTGGCGGAGACTCTCAGTCTGCTGGGTCCCGACTCTTCGCGACGCTTGGTTTCATACTGGTCTGTCCTTCCCGCAACAGCGTTAGGGCCTGGCTCGACCGCTATCGCGATTCTGCGCCGTGACATATAATCGCCCTCAGGAGTCGCAAGTATGAAACCAGTCACCACACGCCGCCGTTTCCTGTCCGCCGGAGCGGCTGCTGCCGGCGCGTTCAGCATCGTGGCGCCGCAAGCCGTTCGTGGCTCGCAGGCCAATTCGCAGGTCGCCGTCGGACTGATCGGCTGCGGCGGACGCGGCTCGTTCGATGCCGGCATCGCCAACGCCGATCCGCGCGCCCGCGTGATGGCGCTATGCGACAAGTTCCCCGACCAGTTCGATAAATCGGAGACCACCATCAAGTCGCAGAACACGCGCAAGTACACCGACTTCGAAAAAATGCTGGCGGCGCCCGATATCGACGCCGTGTTCATCGCCACGCCGCCGTTCGAACATCCGCGCATGCTCGAAGCGGCCATCCAGGCGAAGAAGCACATCTACTGCGAAAAGCCCGTCGGCGTGGACGTGGAAGGCGTGCGGCGCGCATTGGCGGCGGGCAAGAAAGCCGATCCGGGCAAGACCATCTTCGTCGGCTTCCAGCAGCGCTATGGCCCCGAGTATGTGGAGGCGTACAAGCGCGTCCGCAACGGCGACATCGGCGAACTGGTGAACGCGCGCGGCTTCTGGATTGCCAACGACCCGTTCACGCGCAAGTCCTACGACGCCTCGGTCGAGAAGCTACGCAACTGGTTCGCCTATCACGAATACTCCGGCGACATCATCGTCGAGCAGGATTGCCACAATCTCGACGTGCTGCACTGGTTCCTCGGCGGTCTGCCGCTCTCGGCCATCGGGCGCGGCAACAAGAAGGTCCGCACCAACATGGACATCCTCGACAACCTCACGGTGGTTTATGAATGGCCCAACGGCATGCTCGTGAACTTCGAGGCCAATCAGTTGACGCCGCGCGGCTTCAGCAAAGTGGGCGAAGAATTCACCGGCACGAAAGGCTCCATCGCCACCTCGCGCCAGCGCATGACGCACTACAAAGGTCCGGGCAATGTCGAAGATATGCCCACCAAGCGGGACATCACCATCGACACGATCGAGGCGTTCCTCACGCGCATCGTGAATAACGATCCGGAGAACGTGGTGGAGCGCTCGGCGCTCAGCACCTGCGTCGCGCTGCTCGGCCGTACGGCGATTTACACCGGCCGCGAAGCGACCTGGAAGGGCGATATCGGCATCGCAGGCATGTAAGGCGGTTGGCCGATTGCCTGGTAGTCGCGCCTTACGGTATTCTCATATCAGGCGGTGGAGTTCGCCCCAACCGCCGCTTTCCTAAGCGGCCAATGACTCCTACGGCAACACCTGCTGTAGGGGCGTGACCGAATCCCTTACAGCCGGAACGAAGCGCGGTATGCAGATGGTGGAGACACGATCGGATGCAGCGGAGCTTTCGGCGCTGCAAGTGGCCTCCGAACTGGCGGCTCGGTACGGCATCGCGTCAACGGCGCGGCTCGCGGCGAGCGTGCGGCAGGCAGCCGTGGATGACGAACTTAGCATCGCGGTGCTGGGGCGATTCAAGGCGGGCAAGAGCACGTTCCTGAACCATTTTCTGGGGCGCGATGTGCTTCCCACCGGAGTCGTGCCGGTGACCGCGGCGATTGCGGAGATGCGCTACGCGCCGCGCGAATCGGCGCGGGTGCATTATCTCGATGGGCGCGAGGCGGAAGTTCCGCTCGAGCGGATCGGGGGTTTCCTCGCGGAGCAGGAGAATCCAGCGAATCGCGAGGGCGTGGCGCGCATTGCGATCGAATTGCCGGAACTGCGGCGCTTTCGCGGCCTGCGCTTCGTCGATACGCCAGGGATTGAAAGCCCGTTGGTCCACAACACCGGTGCGACGCTCGAGTGGCTGGCGAATGTGGGTGTGGCGCTGGTGGCGGTCAGCGTGGAGGCGCCACTCTCGGCGGGCGATCTCGCGCTGATCGAGAGTCTGCACCGGCACACGCCCCGTGTTGCCTTATTGCTCACCAAGGCCGATCTGCTCAGCGAAGCGGAACTCGTGGAGGTGACCGCATACGTCGCTGCGCAGCTCGCGCGGAACGTCGCCGAGAGTCCGCGCATTTTTCCATACTCCACGCGGCCGGGGTTCGAGCGTTTCCGCGCGGCGCTCGAACAAGAACTGGTGGACGAGACTCTCCGGCGCCTGAAGGACGAACGGCACGCGATCGTCGCGCGCAAGCTCGATGGCCTGCTGCGAGAATGCACGGACTATCTGACGCTGAGCTTGAAATCGGCCGAGGCGGTCGATTCGGAACGCTCCGCCATTCGGCGGCATATCGCGGAGGAAAAAGTCCACGCGGCGGATGTCCACGGGGCGGTGCGGCTGGCGGTACGCGACCGCGCTGCGGGATCGCGGCGGATTGTGAGCGACCGGCTGGAGACGCGTCGCGGCGATCTCGAACGCAAGCTGCTGGCGGCTTTTGCCGGCGAGTTTCCGCGCTGGCGCAAGAGCCTCGCCGCGATGCTGGCGTCCTTCGAAAGCTGGCTCGCCGGGGCGCTGGCGGCGGAGCTGGCGTCCCTCTCGGCGGTCGAGAGGAGCGCCTTGGCGGCTCCGGCCGCGGACCTGAACCGGCTGACATTCCGTGCGCTCGAACAGTTCCGCGAGCGTCTCTCAGAGCGTACCGAGCGGGCCTTCGGCGTGCCGCTTCGGACCGCCGAAACCGAGATTGCGGTCGGGGAACCCGAGTCGCCGGATATCCGCGTGGCGCGCGTCTTCGACCGCAATTGGGAGCTGCTTTCACCCATCCTGCCGTGGTGGGCCATCCGCGGGTTGGTGCGCCGCCACTTCGCACGCACCGTTGCGTACCTGATCGAGCAGAACCTCAGCCGGCTCGCCGCACAGTGGGAAGAGAGCATCAATGCTACCCTGTGGGGTATCGAGAAGGAGGTGCGGCGGCGCTTGGATGAATTGATGAACACGCTCGAACGGCTGGCAGACGGCGCTCCCGAGCAGGCGCCGCAACTGCGCGCGGACCTGCAACGGCTGGCCGACGCACGGCAGTCGATCGGGGACGGGCGGCAATGTTGACGCGCTACGAATATGTGCCGATGGCGGCACGCGCAGCCTCCGTCGCGGTATCGAGCAGAACCGCAGCCGCCTCTCGAGGGAACTCCGTTCGCGCAGAATGGCCGGCCCGCATCCATGCAGCCCTGAGGGAAGGCGCCGCCGCTTGGCGCGGATTTGGTCCGGTGCGGCCGTGGCGCCTGGGATTGACGCCGTACCTGCCGCCCGCGCCCACCACTCTGAGCAAAGACAGCGTCCACGCCGCGCCGCGGAGCGTCGCCAAAGAAGAGTGGCGGCTTCTGGCTGAGCTGACCATCATGCTCGACATGCCGGCCGATGGAGTGCCATGTTGACGCGCTACCTGCTGGTGCTGGTGGGCGGCGGGACGGGGGCGCTGGCGCGGTACATCGCGAGCACCGCCATCATGGAACGCTTCGGCGGACGCTTTCCGCTGGGCACGCTGGTCATCAACGTGACCGGCTCGTTCCTCATCGGCTTTCTGATGACCCTGATGACCACGCGGCTGGGCCTCGATCCACGCTGGCGCCTCCTGCTGGTCACCGGGGTCCTGGGCGGCTACACCACGTTTTCGAGCTTCGAATGGGAGAGTTACGCGGCGGTGCGCGAGGGCGCGCTGTGGACGGGCGTGCTCAACATCGCGGCGAGCGTTATGCTGGGGTACGTAGCAGTGGTGCTCGGGGCCCTGCTGGCCCGGCGCTGACGGAAGGAACGGGTATGCTGCAGAAGGGCGCGGCTCAAAAGGTCACCATCTTCCTCAACGAGGATACGCGGCGGCACTTCTCGTCGCTGGCCGATTCGATCCTTACGTTTCTGCTGCACAAGGGCGTGGCGGGCGCCACGGCTACGCGCGCCATGGCCGGTTTCGGCGTGCACCAGGTGATGCACACCGCCAGCGTCGAAGCGCTCAGCGAGCATCTGCCCATTCGCATCGAGTTCATCGACTCGCCGCAGAAGGTCGAAGAGATCATGCCGGCGCTATACGACATGGTCAGCGACGGCGTGATCGAAGTACAGGAGACCAACGTGGTGAAGGTGGCGAACCAGGAGCGGCCGGCGCCCAAGACGCCGCACATCGAGATGCGCGGGGCGGCGCGGATGATGCGCATCTACATGGGCGAATCGGACCGCTGGCAGGGGCAGCCGCTGTACGAGGCGATGGTGCAGCGTTTGAAGATGATGGACATTGCCGGCGCGACGGTCTATCGCGGCATCCTCGGCTACGGAGTAAAGGGCCACACGCACGGCGGGCGGCTGCCGTTTTCGCGCGACCTGCCGGTGATGATCGCGGTGGTGGATACGCAGGAGAAGCTCGCCACGGCGATTGAGGCGATGGAGGCGATGATGCAGGACGGCCTCATCGTGCTGTCGGATGTCGAGGTGATCCGCCTGGTGCGCAGCCGTCCGGAGGCCGAGCCGACGCATGCGAACGGTTAAGCAGGCCAAGCTGCTGCGGCTGCACTTCGCCGAGAGCGACCGCTACCAGGGCAAGCCGCTGTATGAAGCCATCGTGCAGCGCTGCCGCGAGATGCAGATCGCCGGCGCGACGGTGTTTCGCGGATTGGAAGGCTTCGGCGAAAGCGCGGAGATTCACCGCGGCCACATCCTGCGCCACGATCAGCCGATCGTGGTGACGATCGTGGATACGCCGGAGAACGTCGCGCGGCTGATCCCCGAAGTGGAACAGATGATGGATACTGGAATGATAGTCGCCTCGGACGTGGAGTGCGTGCGCATTGAAAACCCGCCCGCGGACGGCAAGTAAACGAACCTATGCCTCAATTGAATCGATACAGCTCCCGTATTACGCAGCCGCGTTCGCAAGGCGCCTCACAGGCCATGCTGTACGCCACCGGGCTCGATGAAGCCGACATGCAAAAGCCGCAGGTAGGCATTGCCAGCGTATGGTACGAGGGCAACCCGTGCAACATGCACCTGCTGAAGCTGGCGGAGAAAGTCAAAGAGGGGATGGAGAAGGCCGGCATGGTGGGCTTGCGCTTCAACACCATCGGCGTGAGCGACGGCATTTCCATGGGCACCGAGGGAATGAGCTTCTCGCTGCAATCGCGCGACCTGATCGCCGATTCGATCGAGACGGTGATGGCGGCGCAGTGGTACGACGCCAACGTTTCCATTCCGGGCTGCGATAAAAACATGCCGGGCTGCGTGATGGCAATGGGCCGGCTGAACCGTCCGTCGCTGATGGTGTACGGCGGCACAATTCGAGCGGGGCACGTCAACGGCCAGGTGCTGGACGTGGTGTCGGCGTTTCAGAGCTACGGCGAGTTCCTGGCCGGCAACATCGACGACGTCGAACGGCAGCAGATCGTGCGGCACGCCTGCCCGGGCGCGGGCGCGTGCGGCGGAATGTACACGGCCAACACGATGGCGTCGGCGATCGAGGCGCTGGGCATGTCGCTGCCGTACAGCTCTTCGACCCCGGCCGAAGATCCGCAGAAGCTGGCCGAGTGCGAAGCCGCGGGCGTAGCTGTGCGCAACCTGCTGGAGCGCGACCTGAAGCCGCGCGACATCATGACCCGCGAGGCGTTCGAAAACGCCATGACGATCGTGTCGTCGCTGGGCGGGTCGACGAACGCAGTGCTGCACCTGTTGGCGATCGCGCGATCGGTGGGCGTGCCGCTGGAGCTGAACGATTTTCAGAAGGTCAGCGACCGCGTTCCGCTGCTGGCGGATTTCAAACCGAGCGGCAAGTACGTCATGGAAGATCTGCACGATGTCGGCGGCATTCCGGCGGTGATGAAAATGCTGCTGGCCGCCGGCCTGCTGCACGGCGATTGCCTCACGGTGACGGGCAAGACGCTGGCGGAGAATCTGAAGGACCTGCCGGGACTGAAGGCGGGGCAGCCGATCGTGCACGATATGGCCAAGCCGATCAAGCCGACGGGGCACATTCAGATCCTGCGCGGTAACCTGGCGCCCGATGGCGCGGTGGCCAAGATCACCGGTAAGGAAGGCTTGCGCTTCTCCGGTCCGGCGCGCGTCTTCGAATGCGAGGAAGACATTCTCGGCGCACTCGAGCGCAAGGAGATTCAGAAGGGCGACGTGATCGTGATCCGCTATGAGGGTCCTAAGGGCGGGCCGGGCATGCCGGAAATGCTGACGCCCACTTCGGCGATCATGGGCGCGGGACTGGGCAAGGACGTCGCGCTGATCACCGACGGACGTTTCTCAGGCGGGTCGCACGGATTCATTGTGGGGCACGTGACGCCGGAGGCGCAGGAAGGCGGACCGATCGCGCTGGTGCGCAACGGCGACCGGATCACCATCGACGCGGCCAAGAACACCTTGACGGTCGAGCTTTCGGACGAAGAAATGACCGCGCGCAAGAAGGCCTGGAAGATGCCGCCGTACAAGGCGGATCGCGGCACGCTGGCGAAGTACATCCGGTTGGTGAAGAGCGCGTCGGCGGGATGCGTGACGGACGAGTAAGAGGCCTAGTATTGCAGGCGGCGCAGACACTCGTGTCTGCCGCGTCGGCACTCATGCCGACGCTCTTCCTGCCGCAGGTTTGACGCAAGGAACACCATCAAGCACGCGCCGGGACAAGTTCAGTCTCGGTGCAGCAGACAGGAGTGTCCGCGCGACGACTCGACATTCGGCTTAACCTTCTTAACCTTGTTTTTACGCAGGCTGCACGGGATGCGCGCGGGATAATGGCCGTATGAACCACCGCGCCGAGCGGCCGCGGCACTCGCGCCGGAAGACTTGGGGTGCTTGGCTGTTCGTGTATCCGCTGTTCGCTCTGTGCGCGGTGCTGGGCATTCTGCAATACCGCGCGATTACGGAGGTGAGCATCGCGGCGCACGAGCGGCTGCGCAGCAGTCTGCAGGCGAGCCTCGCCGCGGTGAGCCGCGACTTCAACCAGGAAATTCAGAGCGCGGCCAACGCGCTGGTGCCGGCCACGTACACGAATGCGGCGTCGGCGGCGAGCATCTTCGCGACGCAGTTTCGGGAGTCGCCGCGGGTCGACCGGGCCGCGCACCTGTTTGCGCGCATCGCGCTGGCGATCCCGCACGAGGACGGGCCGTCACTAGAGCTTTTCGATGCGGCGAGCGGGTCGTGGAAGGCGGCAGAGTGGCCGCCGGAGTGGGACTCGATGCGCGAGCGCTTTGTGGCAGCCGCTGAGCATGACGGGCAGGAGAGGCATGGTCGCGGCGGACCGCATCCGCAATCCGGCACC
>Ga0335085_10015225_pt1 | contig 11166 bp, 12 predicted proteins | sample Lox_Sample_45_FD_206712 | JGI IMG/M metagenome (GOLD analysis project Ga0335085, IMG submission 206712) | Soil microbial communities from Loxahatchee National Wildlife Refuge, Florida, United States - Lox_Sample_4.5 | ecosystem: Environmental > Terrestrial > Soil > Wetlands | place: USA... | reverse complement strand
ATATCAGCGGGAATGTGCGCAACAATGATCAATCGACGGAAATAAACGGAGCAGGCAATGAATACGATACAAAAATTGGAACAGGAAGAAATCACGCGGCTCGGGAAGCGCATTCCCGATTTCAAAGCCGGCGACACCGTCATCGTCAACGTCAACGTGGTCGAAGGCGATCGCAAGCGCGTGCAGGCCTACGAAGGCGTCGTGATTGCAAAGCGCAATCGCGGGCTCAATTCGTCGTTCATCGTGCGCAAAATCTCATCGGGCGAGGGCGTCGAGCGCACGTTCCAGACCCATTCGCCGCTGATTGCCTCGATCGAACTCAAGCGTAAGGGCGACGTGCGGCGCGCCAAACTCTATCACCTGCGCAAATTGTCGGGCAAGGCCGCACGCATCAAGGAAAAACTCAATATCCCGGTCGAAGACATGCTGCCGCCGGCCGAGGAAGAGGTGCCAGCGGAGGACACCGCTCCAAAGGTGCAAAAGGAACAGAAAAAATAACGCTGGCGGTGGCCCAAAAAAGGCGACTGTGGTCGCCTTTTTTGTTGATCGCCACGATAATATGCCGATGCGCCTAGCGGTCCTCTTCCTGTTATCGTTGCCATTGCAGTTGTTCGCCGCGGATCCAGATGCTACCGATGCGTTGGCTGTGACTCAGCGTTACATCGCCGCCGGCGCGCCGGAGCTTGCATTGGCGCGCATCGAGCGATTGCAGCCGGTCTCGCCGGCGGCGCCGGAATGGGGCAGCTGGGAACAATTGCATTGCACATTACTCGCCCAACTTGGACGCAATACGACGCTTATCGAGCGCGTTGCGCAGTTACCGGCCGGAGCACCGCCACCGGTTCTGCAGGTCTGCTGGCTGGCTGGCGCGCGCGCGGCGGTGGATCTCGGGGAAGGCGCCCAGGCGCGCAAATTCCTCGCGCAAATGCTGTGGCAGCAGGAACTGAGCGATGAAGAATGGCATGTTGTGCGGCGACTGGTGATCGACAGTTATGTTGCCGACAACAAACCCGATGATGCCTATTTGCTGATGCTGCGCTATCAGCAGGACTATCGGCCGATCGAGCGCTCGACCGCCGAACATTTTGCCGGTGCGCTGCTCGCGGCCGGAATGACCAAGGAGGCAGTCGATTGGCTGCCGCAACTCGACGACAAAAGCCCGGTAAAAACCTGGTTGCGCATGAACGCCGGTTTACTGTCCCCGGATGCGGCGATCGGTCAGGCGCGCGCCGCGCTGGCGAAGAAACCTGACGCGCTATGGTGGGAAATCATCCGTCAGGCAGCATTGGTCAGCAACGATCGCGTCATGCAGACCGAAGTACTGGAAAATCTGCTCGAACTTGCCGTCGATAACAACCGCGTCATCACGCTGACCGCGGAATTGCGTCATGAATACAAGACTGTTGCACAGGATGTCGCCAACCGCGCGCAACTATTGATCGGGGACGATGCGGCGTGGATGGACGCCGCCGGCCGCGCATTGCCGCCGACCGCGGCGCGCGCGTTATACGCGTATCTTGCCGAGTTCGGCAAGACGGCGGCGGTTCGCGACATCGCGCAGGCGCGGCTCGTCCTGTCGTTGATCGACGATGGTTTGATGCAGACCGCGGCGCGTCTCCTTAACGGCGTGCATTGGTCGAACGAACAGCTCGATGCGCAGGCGCGCTTGTTGCTCGATGATCCGGCGCTGGCGCCCCGGCGGCGCGCGGCGCTGTGCACACTCGGCGTATTGGCCGAAAGTGCGCGCGATTATCGACGTGCAGCCGATTATTATCTGGAAGCTGCGTTGACCGATGAGGCCAAAATTCCTGATGCATTGGCAATCGCTGCGCGGTGGCGCTCGGCGAATGCGCTTGACAGTGCGGGATTCCACGATGACGCACAAGCGCAGTTCGAGTGGTTGCGTCGACACGTCAAGCCTGCGCTGTCTCGAGCAGACTGAATGAACGCGCCGCGCGGCGCGAAAAACGAGGGCGCTCTCTCGAGCGCCCTCGCAAGCGGCAAACCAGCGCTATTTTTAGGGCAATTCCGGCCGTTTGATCTGGTTCAAACTGTCGTCGGTCAGGCTCTCGAGGAAAGCGATCAGGTCCGCCTGTTCTTTTTCGCTCAGGTTGAGCGGGAAGATTAAACTGTCCTGATTCGGGTTGTTTTTCGGATCGCCGCCCACGTTGTAATGCGCGACGACCTGCTTGAGGGTAGAAAACGCGCCATCGTGCATGGAGAACGCAAAGGACGCTGAATTGTAGAGTGAAGGCGTTTTGAACTTGCCCTTGTCCGCCGGATCCTTGGTCACGTCATAGCGACCAAGATCTTCCTTGAGCGGCCCGACCTGCGGCACCCCGATATTGTGGAAACTATTGTCGGTCAATAGCGGCGGCGCGTGGCAACTGATGCAGGCCGCTTTGCCGCGGAAAATTTCAAACCCGCGCTTGGCCGCCGGCGACAGCGCTTTTTTGTCGCCGTTTACATAGCGCTGGAACGGCGAATTCTTTGCGACCAACGTGCGCTCATAGGCCGCGATCGCCATGGCGACATTTGCCGGCGTAGCATCGGTGCCGAATACCGTATTGAATTGCTTCTTGTAGCCCGCAACGGCATTGAGCTTTTTTACTACCTCGTCAACGTTGCCGGCCATTTCACCGGGGGCCGAGACCGGGCCCATATGGCCGGGCAATAGACCAGTTTGCTCTTCGAGCGAAGCCGCGCGGCCATCCCAGAACAACGAAGTGTAATAGCCCGCATTGTCCCATGACGGCGCCCAGCGGCCGAGTTCACCACCGTGGCCAAACGCGTGCGGTGTCCAGCCACCGCCGCCCGCCGCCGGAAGATGGCAGCCGACGCAGCTTAATGAATCATTTTTGGACAGCCGAGTGTCAAATACCAGTTGTTGTCCGAGCGCTATTTTTGCTTTGGACTGCGGGTTGTCTTTGGGTACCGGAACCGGCGGCAATTTCCATTCGGACAATTCATCCGCTGCCCGACTGCCGGTGGAAATGACGAGCAATGCACAAAAAACCATGCTTTTGAACTTGAGGCGGTACATGTTTCCCTCCCTTGAAACTATTAATGGGACAGTTGCTACCTAATGGCATTTTATACTTAGTCTAAAATATAGTCTAGGTTTATTTTAAGGTTATGGTTTTTGAGGCGGGGAAAGATGGCGGATAATCAAGCCATGTGTCGTCGATAGGAACCATAAAAATGCTTGAAGTTCATGTGAAACCTGCTCCCGTTTCATGGCCCGGCCGAACGGTAGCGGCCGGTTTTCAGGCCAAGTTGCCGACACCGTTTGCGGTGCTCGGCATTCGCACCAGCGCCGGGCGATTGACCGACATTGCATACTTGCCGCGCGGTATCGCAGCGCTGGCTCCGCTGGATGCGCTGGCGGCAGAAACTTGTCGCCAGATCGAACGCTATCTCGATGATCCTGAGCATCGCTTCGATTTGCCGCTGGCGATAGCGGGCACGCCATTCCAGCGCCGCGTGTGGGAAGAGATTGCCGCGATTCCGCACGGCCAAACCCGTACCTATGGTGACATCGCACGGCATATCGCCAGCGCGCCACGTGCAGTCGGCGGCGCTTGTGGGGCCAATCGCCTGCCACTCATCATCCCATGCCACCGCGTGATTGCCGCCGCTGGCGGGCTCGGCGGTTTCATGCATGCGCGCGGCGGAGTACCACTCGAGATCAAGCGCTGGCTATTGCGGCATGAAGGAATCTGACGGTTCGGTACTCGACGAATTTTGCGACGCGCTATGGCTCGAAGATGGCTTGTCACGCAACACGCTCGACAGTTACCGTCGTGACCTCGGCCAGTTGGCAACATGGCTCGCCGCGACGCACGGCAAAGAGTTGTTGGACACGGCACGCAGCGACCTGCTGGAATTTCTTGCTCGCCGCGCGTCCCAGCGCGCCAAGGCCAGCACGACCGGCCGCCAGTTATCAAGCTGCAAGCGTTTTTTCCAGTTCATGTTGCGGCAAGGCCGCATCAAGACCGATCCCACGCTTAATATCGATGCGCCGAAACTGCCGCGCAGCCTGCCTAAAAGCCTGACCGAAGAAGATGTCGAAAAACTGCTCGCCGCGCCCGATGTCGAAGACGCGCGCGGCGTGCGCGACCGCGCCATGCTCGAAATGCTGTATGCAAGCGGCCTGCGCGTGTCCGAACTGGTGACGCTGAAGACGGCCCAGGTCAGCCATGACATGGGCGTGGTGCGTGTCGTCGGCAAGGGCTCCAAGGAACGCCTGGTGCCGCTCGGCGAGGAGGCATTAAGCTGGGTGCGCCGTTATTTGAAGGACGGGCGCGCGGCGATTCTCAACGGCCGTCCGGCCGACGCGCTGTTCGTGACCGCGCGCGCGCGCGCGATGACGCGTCAGATGTTCTGGCGTTTGCTCAAACGCTACGCCGCCCGCGCCGGCGTCCATAAACCGATTTCGCCGCACACATTACGCCACGCGTTTGCGACGCACCTGCTGAATCACGGTGCCGATCTGCGCGTTGTTCAATTGCTGCTTGGCCACTCCGATATTTCAACGACGCAGATCTACACCCACGTTGCGCGCGAACGGCTCAAGCAATTGCATGCCAAACACCACCCTAGAGGATAGATTCATTAACTGCGCGTACCGCGTTCGATGCTGACGCCAATTTTTCGGACGCTGCGCAGCGGAGCAAGCTTGGCGATGCTGACTTTAAGCCACGGAATCTTGAATTCCTTGATTAACGCGGCGGCGATCGTTTCCGCAGCGGTTTCGAGCAACGGAAAATGCTGTTCCTGGAACAGACGTTCGACGCGCGCGACGATGCGGCTATAGTCAACGGTGTCGTGGATGGCGCCGCTCGCAGCGGCGCGGTCGGCCGGCAGCCCGACTTCGAGATCGAGCTGAATGGTTTGCGGAACTTTTTGTTCCCACGCGTAAATGCCGATACGCGTTTCGATTTTGAGTTCGTTTATGAAAATCGTGTCCATCGGCACAGGAATTAAGAGCGGCTAACGCAAGCGCGGGATTCCGTTAAAATTGCGCGCATTGTAGTGCATCCATGTTAACGACGATAGCCGCCGCCTTGATTGCATATCTGATCGGTTCGATTCCGTTCGCGGTGATCGTCAGCCGTGCGATGGGATTGCCCGACCCGCGCACTTTCGGCTCGAAAAATCCCGGCGCGACCAACATGCTGCGCTCCGGGCGCAAGATTGCCGCTGCACTGACTTTGCTCGGCGATATGTTCAAGGGCTGGTTTGCAGTGTACCTGGCGCAGCGTTTCGCACCGACTGCGCCATTCGAATATGCGGTGGCGATAGCCGCGCTGGCGGTCGTGCTCGGGCACATGTTTTCGTGGCTGCTGCATTTCGAGGGCGGCAAGGGTGTTGCTACGGCATTCGGGGTGCTCTACGCACTGGATACGCGACTGGCATTGGTCGTGATCGTCGTCTGGCTGCTGACCGCTGCGGCGTTCCGGTTTTCGTCGCTGGCATCGATTGTCGCCGCGGTCGCGGCGGCGGTCTCGGCCCTCGCTTTGCATCATGACGGGCCGCTTTTTTTCTGGAGTGTGCCGGTCATCGCGGCGCTCGTCATCTGGCGCCATCGCGACAATATCCGCAAGCTGCTCGCGGGCAGCGAGAGCCGCATCGGCGGCAATCAGGCCTGAATCATGAAAATCGCCGTGCTGGGCGCCGGCGTCGTCGGCGTGGCGAGCGCGTGGTATTTGCGCGCGGCGGGGCACGATGTGACCGTCGTCGACCGTCAGCCCGGACCAGGGCGGGAAACAAGTTTTGCCAATGGCGGCCAGATTTCGGCGAGTTATGCCTTGCCGTGGGCGAATCCGAGAGCGCCGCTGCAATTGCTCAAATGGCTTGGCCGTGACAATGCGCCGCTGTTGTTTCGCTGGCGCGCCGACGCGGCGCAATGGCGCTGGAGTCTGCGCTTTCTGCTTGAGTGCCTGCCTTCGCGCACGCGCCGCAATATCGCCGCCATACTGCAGCTTGCGCTCTACAGCCGCGACGCGCTGAAGACGCTGCGCGCCAGCACCGGCATCGAATACGATCAATGTAGCGCCGGCATCCTGCATTTTTACACCGACCATGCGCAACTGGCCGCGGCGCGCGCCGAAACGGCATTGCTCGCCGAGTTCGGCTGCGACATCGAGCCGCAGACACCACAGCAAATCGTGACGCTTGAGCCGGCGCTGGCACCGCTGCAAGCGCGCCTTGTCGGCGGCGATTTTACGCCGCACGATGAGTCCGGCGACGCGTTGCTGTTCACGCAGCAACTTGCCGCATTGTGCGCCGCGCGCGGCGTACATTTTATTTATGATGCGAAAATCGAAAGCCTCTTGCATGATGGCGCCGCCGTCAAAAACTTACGCCTTCACGGTCCCGACGGCACGCAATTGCTGCACGCAGACGCTTTTGTCGTCGCGCTTGGCAGCTACAGTCCGCTGTTGCTGCGCCCGCTCGGGTTGCGGCCGTTGATCTATCCGGTCAAAGGCTATTCGATCACGCTGCGCGTCACCAATCCTGCCGCCGCACCGCGGGTGAGCTTGATCGATGACGCCTTCAAGATCGTGTTTTCCCGCCTCGGCGAACGCCTGCGGGTTGCCGGGACCGCGGAGCTTGACGGCTACAACGTCGCGATCAACGACGTTCGCTGCGAAGCGCTATTACGGCGCGCTGCCGAGCTGTTTCCCGGCGCCGGTGATTTTACCCGCGTAGAACGTTGGGCCGGATTGCGGCCGGCAACACCGTCGAATGTGCCATACGTATGCGGCACGCGCTACCGCAACCTGTTTCTTAATACCGGTCATGGCACGCTCGGCTGGACCCTGGCGTGTGGATCGGGGCGGCTGCTCGCGGATTTGATGTCGGGGAAAAAACCGGAGATCGACTCGCGCGCGTACGCGATTACGCATTGACCGGCCGCAGCGCGTCCAATTCCCAGCGCGGCCGGACATTGAAATCGAGCGCATCCGCGGCGGGCGGCACATGCTGCAGACGCAGCGCAGCCGCAAAGGCGATCATCGCGCCGTTGTCGGTGCACAACTCGGGCGCCGGGTAATAGACCTGTGCGCCGCGGCGCTCGGCGGCGGCGGTCAACTGCGCGCGCAATTCGCGGTTGGCGCCGACACCGCCGGCGACCACCAATCGCTTGAGGCCGGTCCGCTCGAGCGCAGCGAGGGATTTGGCGACCAGCACGTCAACGATCGCGGCCTGCAATTCGGCCGCAATGTCGGCGCGCGTCTGCGCATCAGTCGCGTTGTTTGACTGCAAGCGGGTTAGCACGGCGGTTTTAAGGCCGCTGAAACTGAAATCGAGGTCACCGCTTTTTTCAAGCTGCGGCAGCATCGGGCGCGGCAACGGCACGCGGCCGGGGCGTCCGCGCGTGGCGAGTTGCGCGATCGCCGGCCCGCCCGGATAGCCGAGACCGAGCAACTGCGCGGTTTTATCGAACGCCTCGCCGGCGGCGTCATCGAGTGTTTCACCGAGTAGTTCGTAGGCGCCGACACCGGCGACGCGCATCAGCTGACTGTGACCGCCGGAAACCAGCAGGGCGACAAACGGAAAGGCGGGCGCCGGCTTTGCCATCAGCGGCGACAACAGGTGACCTTCGAGATGATGAATGCCGAGCACTGGCGTTTCGAGCGCATAGCCGAGCCCGCGCGCGATAGAGGCGCCGACCAGAAGCGCGCCGGCGAGTCCCGGCCCCTCGGTGTAAGCGATGGCATCGATATCCTGGCGCGTGCAGCCGGCTTGATCAAGGACGTGCTGCAGCAATGGCAGCACTCGGCGGATGTGGTCGCGCGACGCCAGTTCCGGCACCACGCCGCCGTAAGCAGCGTGCAGCGCGGCCTGCGAAAACAGCGCGTTGCCGCGCAAACCGTGCGCGGTGTCGTAAAGCGCAACGCCGGTTTCATCGCACGACGTTTCAATGCCCACCACGCGCATCGCGGACTTGCCTTGTATTTACATTAATCGTTGATATAATACGCGCTTTTTGAAATTCGCCGGGGAATCATGACGACTGTTCGGGTCAAGGAAAACGAGCCATTTGAGGCAGCGATGCGGCGCTTCAAGCGCACCATCGAAAAAACCGGATTGCTCACGGAATTGCGCGCGCGCGAGTTTTACGAAAAGCCGACTTCCGAGCGCAAGCGCAAGCACGCCGCCGCGGTCAAGCGCCATTACAAGCGCATCCGTTCACAAATGCTGCCGACCAAGTTGTATTGAACATTAGCGCAGGACGATCAATCGGGGGGTGAAGGAAACAACCTTCACCCTTTTTGTTTTTCTGCCTATACTTTTGCTTATGGCCTTGAAAGCCCGCATCAACGAAGACATGAAGACCGCATTGCGCGCGAAGGACACCGCGCGCCTGTCGGCGGTGCGCCTGTTGCTGGCGGCGATGAAGCAGAAGGAGGTCGACGAGCGTGTTGAGCTGGCCGATGCCGATGTCATCGCAATCATCGAGAAAATGATCAAACAGCGGCGCGATTCGATCGCGCAATATGAAAAGGGCGGACGCCAAGATCTCGCCGACGTCGAAAAATTCGAGATCAATGTCCTGCAAGCCTATATGCCGCAGGCGCTGTCGGAAGCCGAGATCACGGCCGCAGTCGCAGCGGCGGTGCAGGCCGCGGGCGCCAGCGGGATGGCCGACATGGGCAAGGTGATGGCGGTGCTGAAGCCGCAACTGGCCGGCAAGGCCGACATGGGCAAGGTGTCCGCCTTGGTCAAGGCCAAGCTCGCTGGCTGACGTTGCTGTTGCTCGTCCGGCGCCGCAGCGCGCTGTAACTTATAATGAAGCCGCCCGCACCGTCCGTGTGCGCGGCGCGCGCGATGATTCCTCAATCGTTCATTCAGGATTTGCTGAACCGCGTCGACATCGTCGGCGTGATCGAACGGTACGTCCCGCTCAAGCGCGCCGGCGCCAACTATGTCGCGCGCTGCCCGTTCCACAGCGAAAAAACGCCGTCGTTCACGGTCAGCACGGCAAAACAGTTTTACCACTGTTTCGGCTGCGGAGCGCACGGCACCGCGATCGGTTTTGTCATGGAATATACCGGCACGGGGTTCGTCGAGACCGTACGCGAACTCGCGCAAAGCGTCGGCATGCAAGTGCCGGAGGTCAAGGACGAGCGTCTGCGCGGCCGGACAGAACAGGGCGACGATCTGTACGGAGTGTTGCTGCAGGCAGCGCAGCATTATCGGCAGCAGTTGAAGGCCGCCCCGCGGGCGATCGATTACCTGAAACAACGCGGCTTGTCGGGTGAGATTGCCAAACAATTCGGCATCGGCTACGCGCCGGACGACTGGCAGGGTCTACGGGCGGCGTTTGGCGATTACGAAGCGTCGGCCCTGGTGGCGGCTGGGCTGGTGATCGAAGGAGACGAGGGGAAACGCTACGACCGTTTCCGCGACCGCATCATGTTTCCGATCGTCGATGTACGCGGCCACATCGTTGGTTTCGGCGGCCGTGTGCTCGGCGACGGCGAGCCCAAATACCTGAATTCGCCGGAGACGGCGCTGTTTGAGAAAGGCCGCGAGCTGTACGGTTTGTATCAAGCGCGGCGCGCAATCCGCGACGCGGGACGTGTCGTCGTGGTCGAAGGCTATATGGACGTGGCGGCACTTGCCCAGGCAGGCATCGGCTACGCGGTAGCGACGCTCGGCACCGCGACGACGCCGATCCATGTGCAAAAACTGCTGCGACAGATCGATGAAGTCGTGTTCTGTTTTGACGGCGATGAAGCCGGACGTCGCGCCGCCTGGCGCGCGCTGGAGAACAGCCTTGAACAGCTGGCCGACGGCAAGCAAGTATCTTTTTTATTTCTGCCGCAAAATGAAGATCCCGACAGTTTCGTGCGCACGAAAGGACCCGCTGCCTTCGAGACGTTGCTGCGCGATGCGCTGCCCCTATCGCAGTTTTTATTGCAGAAATTGAGCGCGGAGATCGATCTCGGTACCGACGAGGGCCGTGCGCGACTGCTGCGGGAAGCGCAACCGCTGGTCGCCCGTATCCAGGCGCGCTTTCTGAACGGCATGATCCGGCAGAACCTGGCGCGTCTCGCCGGCATCACGACCCAGGAACTCGACCGGGCTTACGGCATCAAATCGGTCGCACCGCGGCCCGCACCGGCGCGGACGCCGGCGCAAACGGCGCGCAGTCAAACGCGCAAGGTCATTGAATTGTTGGCACTGCGTCCCGATCTTGGCATTCTGATTGACCGCAATGAACTGGCTGCCGCGCGCGGCGCCGCCGGGACCGATCAGCGCGAGGTCGAGTTTCTCGATAAATTACTGGAAACGCTGGCCCAAACGCCGGCGATCAAAATCGGTGAGTATTTCCGCGAGAGCAACTTCGAAACGCTGGCGCGCGATGTGGAAACCGCGTTGCTGACGATACCCGAAGCAAACTTCGGGAAAAAAGAGCAGGAAGAGCAGTTTCTTGAGGAATGGCAGGGTTTGCGCCGCGGCCCCAGCCGGTTTCCGCGCAAGTCGCCGGAAAATTCTTCGGAGCAGCTGCAAAAACAGAACCTTAGCCCGGAGCAGCAATCCGAATAAGTAAGGATTGCGTGCTGGCCCGATACGCCGGCGAACAGGTGATAAGGCGGTGATTTTGAGATACAATCGCGCGTTTTTCGATTGCAGCACGGCGACCCGCGAGGCTGATGACTATGGCGAAGCGTAAAAAGGCGGTAAAGGCGAGAGCAAAACCGGCACCGCGCCGGAAACTGAAAACGGTCGTGCGCAAGGTCAAGAAAACCGCGCCGCGGCGCGTTGCCGCGCGCGCCGCCGGCCGCAAAACGGAACGTGCGGCTGCCGCCAAAAAGCCGCAGAAACTGACGCCCAGGCAATTCGCGGAAAAACTGCGCGCTGACAAGGAAGCCCGGCTCAAGGCCGGCAAGACCGTTGCGCCGCCGGTTGCCGCCGATGCCAAGCCTAAATCGCGGCAACGCCTGACCGCCAAGGAAAAGGCGTTCGTCAAGGAGCTTGAACGGCGCGAACTGCCGCCGCAGGAGCTCGAAGCGCGCCGCATCCGCCTCAAGAACCTGATCATGCTCGGCAAGGAGCGCAGTTATCTGACTTACGCCGAGATCAACGACCACTTGCCGGACGACATGCTGGATGCCGACCAGATCGAGGGCATCATCGGCATGATCAACGATA
>Ga0335085_10015223_pt1 | contig 11168 bp, 11 predicted proteins | sample Lox_Sample_45_FD_206712 | JGI IMG/M metagenome (GOLD analysis project Ga0335085, IMG submission 206712) | Soil microbial communities from Loxahatchee National Wildlife Refuge, Florida, United States - Lox_Sample_4.5 | ecosystem: Environmental > Terrestrial > Soil > Wetlands | place: USA... | reverse complement strand
TCGAGCGGACGCTGGGCGTTCTCGTCATCGCGACGCGGCTTGAGCAGGCTGGTGTCGATTCTCGGGTGCTTGCGCGCGCAGAGCTGCCACTCAGACTCACCACGCGGAAGATCTCTGCGGCGCAGACAACCGGTGAAAGCTCGACCGAATCGTTCTCGCTCGCGTACCTGATGGGGACCATTCTGTACACGACGATCCTGATGTACGGTGTGAACGTGAAGAGCTCGGTGCTCGAGGAGAAGACGACGCGGATCGTGGAAGTGCTCGTTTCCTCGGTACGGCCGTTCACACTGCTCTTCGGAAAGGTGATTGGTGTCGGAGCCGTGTCGTTGCTCCAGCTCTTGATCTGGGCAGTCGCGGGAAAGCTCCTGCTGAGCGAGCGGGCCACGCTGGCCGCGCAGTTGGGCGCGGATCAGGGCCCCGCGCTGTTCGAGATCCCGCATGTCTCCGCCGCGACGGGCGCCGTGTTTGCGGCCTACTTTCTTGGAGGTTTTTTTCTCTATTCCGCGATGTTCGCCGCAGCGGGCGCCATGTCATCCTCGGAGCAGGAAGCTCAGCAAGCGCAGCAGCCGATCGTTCTCGTGCTGCTCGTGTCCTTCGTCTCGCTGTTCGTCCTGATCGGAGATCCAAGCTCGACGTTTGCGATTGTCCTGTCTCTCGTTCCGTTTACCTCGCCCATCGCGATGCCAGTCAGATGGGCGGCGGGAGATCTTCCGCTGACCGACTTGGCGGTGTCACTCGGCCTCCTGGTTATCGGGGTGGTAGGAACGACGTGGATCGCGGCCCGGATCTATCGGGTCGGGATACTGATGACGGGGAAACGGCCCAACATTAAGGAACTAGTACGCTGGGTGCGGGCCAGTTAGCTGTGCGTCTGCGCGTCTAGCTTTTGCATTTCCTACCGGACTACTTTCCTGTTCACCATGCCCTACGACGTCATTGTGGTTGGCGGCGGTCACGCCGGTGCCGAAGCCGCCGTGATGGCGGCCCGTCTCGGCGCCCGCACGTTACTCGTCACTTCCAACCTCGACACCATCGGCCACATGAGCTGTAACCCCGCCATTGGCGGGATTGCCAAGGGCACCGTCGTTCGGGAAATCGATGCCCTAGGTGGCGTCATGGGCCGCGCCGCCGATCGCGCTACCATCCAGTTCCGAATGCTGAACCGCTCCAAGGGCCCCGCCGTCTGGGCGCCGCGCGCGCAGTGCGATCGAACGCTGTATCGCAGGGCGGTTCGGCAGATCCTCGAAACGTTCCCCCAGCTCGAGCTCACGCAGGGCACTGTGGACCGCATCCTGGTGGACGGTCACGGCATCCGCGGCGTCATGCTCGCCGATGGTCGCGAACTCGTCGCGCGCGCGGTGGTGATTACCGCCGGAACGTTTCTCCGGGGCCGGATTCATATGGGCACCGGGACCCAGATACCGGCGGGACGAATGGGTGATCCGCCGGCGCAGGCGATGGCCGAACAGATCGAGGCCCTGGGCCTCACTGTCTCGCGCTTCAAGACCGGTACGCCCCCGCGCGTGGATGGCCGCTCGGTGGACTGGTCCAGGGTCGATCGCCAGGACGGCGATGGGTCGGATTTCCGGTTTTCGTTCTATGAGCGGCGCGAGCTGCCGCGCCAGGTCTCCTGCTGGATCACGTGGGCGGGCGCGCCCCTCAAGGAAATCATCCTGCGCCATTTGCACGAGTCCGCGTTGTACGGCGGAGCGATCGCCGCGCGGGGGCCGCGCTACTGCCCGTCGGTCGAGGACAAGATCGTCAAGTTCCCGCACGCGGAGCGGCATCAGGTGTTCCTCGAACCCGAGGGGCTGGACACGCACGAGCTGTACGTAAACGGGCTGTCCACTTCCCTGCCCCTCCCCGTCCAGCTCGAGTTCATCCACGCGGTTCCGGGCCTCGAGCGTGCCCGGATCACGCGGCCGGGGTACGCAATCGAGTACGATTACTATCCCCCCACCCAGCTCGCACCCTGGCTCGAGACAAAGACAGTCGATCGGTTGTTCTTCGCTGGTCAGATCAATGGAACAACGGGATACGAAGAAGCAGGCGGACAGGGCGTCATCGCTGGAATTAACGCCGTGCGCCGGTTGCGCGACCAGGAGCCGGTGGTGCTGGCGCGCGACGCCGCGTATCTCGGCGTGCTCGTGGACGACCTGGTCACACGGGGGGTCGACGAGCCGTATCGGTTGTTCACTTCGCGGTCCGAATTCCGCTTGCTGTTGCGTCAGGACAACGCGCTGCGCCGACTGTTCGATCTGGCGCGGCGCTTAGGATTGCTCGATCCTGCGGAAGTGGATATCGCGGAGCGACGGCTCGAGCAGGAGGAGCAGCTCCTGCGCCTCGCTGAGTCTACGACGATTGCACCCGCCGAGGCCGCGTCGGCGCTGGCGCGCTCGGGCACGTCACTCGCGGAGCCGGAGCGGGTCGCGGCGGTCGCGCGCCGCCCTGGTGTGTCGCTTGCCGCGCTGTTCACTGCGATTGGTGTTCAGGTCGAGAGTTCGAGCGAGGCGGTGGCTGCCGCGGAAATCGAGATCAAGTACGAAGGGTATCTCGCTCGGGAGCGCGACGCGGCCGAACGGTTGGCGGAGTTGGCGGCGTTTTCATTGCCCACGGACCTTCCCTATCTCGAGCTCGTCACCCTCGCGACAGAGGCACGACAGAAACTCGACCGGGTCCGACCCACCACGCTCGCGCAAGCCGCGCGAGTCCCAGGGGTGTCGCCCTCGGACCTGCAGAACTTGGTGATCGAAACCGTACGGCGTCGCCGCGCGTAAACAAGAGTCGGCCAACTGCTTACCGAGTGTTTCACGTGAAACGCCGCTCTTTACGGTTGCGGTACCGTGTCCTATATTCTTATCGCGCTCGTGGGCAATTATATAAACTATTGTTAATGAATAAGTTACAAATGTCTCGCGTGATCGCCATCGCCAATCAGAAAGGCGGAGTGGGAAAAACCACGACCGCGGTGAACCTCGCTGCGTCGCTGGCCACCGCGGAACGCAAAACCCTCCTCGTCGATGCCGATCCTCAGGGCAACACCACGAGTGGCGTCGGAATCGAGCGCGATCGTATCCGGTTCTCGCTCTACGATGCGTTGTTCGACGGCAGCGCGCTCAGTAAGGCCCGATTCCCCCACGTTCATTTTCCCTATCTCGATTTGATTCCCGCGACCCAGGATCTGGTGGGGGCCGAGCTCGAGCTCGTAAACCGCTCGTCGAGGGAAACGGCCATGCGGCGCGCGCTCGCCAGCATTCGTGAGGAATATCAGTACATCATCATCGACTGCCCCCCTTCCCTCGGCCTCGTGACATTGAACATGCTCACGGCCGCGGATAGCGTCGTCATTCCCATTCAATGTGAGTACTACGCGCTCGAGGGGCTGTCGCAGCTTCTCAATACGATCAAGCTCGTACAACGGAATTTCAATCCGGCGCTCGCGATCGATGGCGTGCTGCTCACCATGTACGACGCTCGGCTCAATCTCTGTAAACAGGTCGCGGAAGAGGCGCAGGAATATTTTGGCGCGCGGATGTTCGGCATCACCATTCCACGCAACGTGCGTCTGGCCGAAGCGCCCAGTTTCGGAAAGCCAATCCTGCTCTACGACGTGCAGTCGGTTGGCGCCCGCAGCTATCTCGCGGTGGCGCAGGAGTTGATCCGCCGCGTCGAGCATCCCGAGGTCGTGCCTCCTGCTCCCCCCTCCCCCGTTCTCTCGGTCGACGCCGATCAACCGCTGCCGGAGGTGCCCGCATGACCGAAGTCGTCGCCGGTCGTCGTCGCCTGGGTCGCGGTCTCGAAGCGCTGCTCGGTCCGTCGCGCGAGGAAGCGGAACGCGAGGGCAGCCTCGTCGAACTGCCCATCGCCGAGATTCGCTCCAATCCGTTTCAGCCGCGCCGCGATGTGGATCCGGCGGCGCTGGAGGAGCTCAAGGCCTCGATTCGGCAGGCGGGCTTGTTGCAGCCGGTTGTGGTTCGCGGCGCACCAGGCGGGACGTTCGAGCTGATCGCTGGCGAGCGCCGGCTGCGTGCGTGCAAGGCGCTTGGTTGGGAGCGCATTCCGGCGGTGCAGCGAGACGTGGACGATCGCACGATTCTGACCCTCGCGCTCATCGAGAACCTGCAGCGCGATGATCTGTCTCCACTCGATGAAGCCCGCGGCTACGAGCGGCTGATCGAGGAATTCAAGCTCACCCAGCAGGATGTTGCCCAGGCAGTGGGCCGTGACCGCTCCACGATTGCGAACGCGCTGCGGCTCCTCAAGCTGCCTGCCGCGGTACTCGCCCTTCTTCATGCTGGACAGTTATCCGTCGGCCACGCGCGTGCGCTGCTTACGATCGACGACCCGCGGCTCGCCGCCACGCTGGCCCGCGAGGCGGTGACGCAGGGACTGTCCGTACGCGAGATCGAAGATCGAGCACGCGGCGGCCGCGCTCCAGAACGCCGTCCCCGCCTGAAGCGTGGCGCGGGCCCGGCTCCCGAGGTTCGGCGCGTGGAAGACGCGTTGCGTAAACATTTCGGGACGGACGCCCGCATGACCCTGCGCGCAAAGGGAAAGGGGCAGATCCATCTCGCCTTCTTTTCCAACGACGATCTCGCGCGCCTGCTCGAGTTGCTGCTCGGGGCACCGTTCGACGGATGAAGGGCAAGAGCGTCACGATGGTCGTCCACGTGGACGGCGATCTGACCTCGCGACAATATCGAATACCGCTCTGGGCCTTCGAGGCAGGAAAATGGGGCGCGGTGACGGTGGCGCTCCTCGTCGTTCTGTTCTTCGCCTTCGCCGAGCCCCTTACTCACGCCGCAGCCCGCGTCCCCGGACTCGAACACGAAGTCGCTCGGCTGCGCACCGAGAACGATCGAGTCGGACAACTTGCGGCCGCATTGAATCGCGCCGAGGCGAATTACCAGGCCATGCGTCAGCTCCTGGGAGTGCGCGCTCCTCAGGGAACGGCGCCAGGTGCCGATACGGCCGGATTGGTCCGCGCGCTTCCCGTTCGCGCGCGTGCGGCGAAGACTGAGCCACGCTACGAATCAGGACTCTCCGAGCCGAGTCATTGGCCGCTCGATGACCAAGGGTTCATCACGCGTCATCAGATCGGGGAAGGGGATCCCGCGGAAAGTCATCCCGGAATCGATATCGCGATCTCGATCGGCTCGGCGGTCCGCGCGGCCGGAGGAGGAATCGTAGAGACCGCGGGCACCGATACCGCGTACGGCCTGTTCGTCTTGCTCAAGCATCCGGACGGGTTCGAAACGATGTACGGTCACGCGTCACGGTTGCTCGTACAGAATGGTGATACCGTTCGCGCTGGGCAGGTGATCGCACTGTCCGGGAACACCGGGCGGTCGAGCGCTCCCCATCTGCATTTCGAAATTCGCCGCGACGGGAAATCGCTCGACCCGCTCACGATCGTAAAGGAGGACCACTGACGTGGCAATTTTCACGGAACGAGGGCAGGCACCCGGCGACTCGGAGAGCGCCCTGTCGATCATCGGCTCGGGCATGCGCGTTGTGGGCGACATCACTGCCGATGGCGTCGTCAAGATCGAAGGATCGGTAATCGGCACGGTGCGAGCCGGCCGGCAAGTGCTCGTGGCCAAAGGCGGCGAAGTGGAGGGTGACATCATCACGCGCGAGGCGATCGTCGGAGGCGAGGTGCGAGGAACGGTCATCGCGGACGAACGCGTGGAGATCCAAACGGCGAGCGTCGTGCACGGCGATGTGACCTGCAAAAAGCTCCTGGTGCATGAGGGCGGGGAAATCAACGGCGTGGTGCGGATGGGAGAGAGGTCGGAACCGCTGCTGGAAACAGGGAAGGGAGAGCCCAAACAACTCACCGCAGCGAAGTGACCGACCACTTGTCCACATCGCGTCGTTTCCCTTATGTGGATTCTCCAATCCACACCATTGCAACTAGATACGCCGTCCATCCATGTGGGAATCTCTGTTCGCTGTCATCTGGATGCCTTGTTAGTGTCGCGATAGTGGTAGCCTGAGCGATGCACCTCCGGGACCTGGTGCGCTACCTGGACGAATACCTCAACGTCGCGAACGTCCCGGACTCCACCCGCGCGTTCAACGGCTTACAGCTCGAAAATACGGGAAGCGTCACCCGCCTTGCCGCGGCAGTGGATTTCTCGCAAGCGAGCATTGCTCAGGCGGTCGATGCCGGTGCAGACCTGCTACTTGTCCACCACGGCATGTTCTGGGGCGGGAGTGAGCGCCACACCGGACACCGGTATCATCGACTGGCAAGCCTGATCAAGCACAATGTTGCGGTGTACTCGGCCCACCTGCCGCTCGACGTGCATCCTGTAGTGGGGAACAACGCCGTGCTGGCGCGCGCGCTGGGAATCCGAGTCGCAGGGCCATTCGGCGAAGAGTGTGGCATCGCGATCGGTCTCTGGGGCGAGCTCGACATGTCGCGCGACGATCTCGTGGCGAGAGTGGGCTCGGTGCTCGGATGCTCGCCGCGCGTGCTACCATTTGGACCGGCGCGTGTGCGGCGGGTGGGCGTCCTCACGGGTTCCGGTGGCTCGTTCATTCCCCAGGCGGAAACGGCGGGCCTCGATACCTATCTGACGGGAGAAGGCCCCCATCACACGTTCTTCGAGGCCGAAGAACGCCGGTTGAACGTCCTGTTCGGCGGACACTACGCGACGGAAACCGTCGGCGTGAAGGCGCTCGCCGCGCATTTGAGCGAGAAGTTTCAACTTCCCTGGACATTTCTCGACCACCCCACCGGGATGTGACGCCGCGGCGAGCGCTGACGCTCCTCGCCGCGGCCGAGCTCCTTGCGATGAATCCCTGGTTCAGCGCATCCGCCGTCGCGCCGGCGCTGGTGCAGCATTGGCAGCTCGGCCCACGAGATTCGGCGTGGCTCACGATCTCGGTTCAGCTCGGGTTTGTCGTAGGCGCACTCGTGAGCGCGCTGTTCACCCTCTCCGATCTCTGGTCTGCAACCCGCTTGGTGGCCGGCTGCGCGTGGCTTGCGGGCGCCGCGACGCTCGGCGTGATCCTGGCACCGGGACCGCAAACGGCCATCACGCTCCGGGCGCTGACGGGCGCGGCGCTCGCGGGTGTTTATCCACCGGGGATGAAGATCGCGGCGCAGTGGTTCCGCGAGACGCGAGGGGTTGCCATCGGTATTCTCGTCGGGGCATTGACGGTGGGCTCGGCCAGTCCTCACCTCGTTGGAGCGTTCGTGAACGCGTCCCAGTGGAATTCCGTTCTCGCCATCGCAGGATTCGCGGCATTCGCGGGAGGCGTGCTCGTGTTGCTACTTCCACCCCAGGGTCCGTACGCGACGCCCTCACCTCGGTTCACCTGGACCGCTGTGCCACGGCTCGTTCGGGACCGCGCGGTGCTGCTCGCGAACTGCGGTTATCTGGGGCACATGTGGGAGCTGTATGCGATGTGGACTTGGGTTGCCGTTTTCATTGCCGAGAGCGAGATGGCGAGAACACGGGTCCACGCCACGAGCGCGGGGCCCGCGGGGAGTTTTCCCGCGGCGCTCGCCTTCGCGGTCATCGCTGCCGGAGCGCTCGGCTGCTGGCTCGCGGGCAAATGGGCGGATCAATGGGGCCGAACGCGCGTCACGTCCGTGGCCATGGCGCTGTCGGGAAGCTGCGCCTTGCTGTCCGGATTCGTTTTTGGCAGACCGGCGCTGGTCTTGGGCAGCGTCCTGGTCGTCTGGGGTGTCGCCGTCGTAGCCGACTCCGCGCAATTCTCCGCGGCCATCAGCGAGCTCGCGCCCCCTGAATACGTGGGAACCGCCCTGACGCTACAAACCTGCCTGGGCTTTCTACTCACGACGATTACGATCTACTTGGTACCCGCCCTCGCCGGTCGTATTGGTTGGCAGTGGAGCATGAGCGTGCTCGCACTCGGACCGGCGTTGGGCATTGCCGCGATGCACACGCTCCGTCAGCGTCCGGAAGCCCTTCTGATGGCAGGGGGTCGCGGCTAGCCGCGCATGGGCACGACGATTCGCACGACTACACTTTCCCGTGTCTGTGGCGCAACGGTGCAAAAGCACTCACAACCGATCAACCGTTTCACCCCCAACAGCTCGGCTTCGGCAATTCCGGGGACGTCCCGGAATGTGATTTCGAACGCCTGCGCATCGATGACGCGATAACTCACGGGCCGACCCGCGAGGCGGTGGTGAGGGTCGATTCTCGCGAGCCCCTCGCTCAGCCGGTGCTGTAGCTCCGCCAGCCGTTCCCGCCCGAGGACGAGCCGCTCGTTCATCGCTCCGTCCGGTTCAGTCGCACCGCTGCCGCGTTGCGCCGCATCCCACGGAGACCCGCCCGCTCCAAGGGTAGAGCGCCGAAGCGCGCCTGGAACTCACCCTCCTCGAGTCTCTCGAACTCGGTGGCATCGAGCCGTGCGAGCTCGGGGAACAGTGCGAATTCGGAATCATCCACATAATCTTGGGCGGCGAACTTCTCGTTCCACGGGCACACGTCCTGGCAAACGTCGCATCCGAAGAGCCAGTCTCCAATGCTGCGCCGCTCCGCGTCATTGAACGGGCCCTGATGCTCAATGGTGAGATACGCGATGCAGCGGCGGGCGTCCATCACTCGCGGCGCCACGAACGCTTGACTCGGACAGGCATCGAGGCAGCGACGGCATGATCCACACCGGTCGGCGGCGAATGGAAGATCCGGCACGAGCTCCGCGTCGGTGAGCACAACGCCGATGAACGTGAAGGAGCCCAGTCCCGGGTTGATGAGCATCATGTTCTTGCCGATCCAACCCAGGCCCGCCCGAACGGCAAGCTCGCGCTCGGGAACGGGGCCGGCGTCGACGTAGACACGAGTTCGTGCCTCGGGAGCGAGCTCGCGCACCATCGCGCCCAGATCCGCGAGTTTCCTACCGAGCGTTTGGTGGTAGTCGACCGACCGGGCGTAACGTGCGATTTGGGGGCCATCGTTTTCCGGTGTTGCCCTGTAGTAGTTGCTGAGCGTGACGATGGCAAATCGCGCCGCGGGCCAGATTCCCGCCGGCGCCTTGCGGCGGTTCGCCTGGCGATGCAGGTAGGTCATCGACCCCGCATATCCTCGATCCAGCCACTCATCCAGCTCCCGGGCGTGGGCGTTCGCCTCGAGGGTCGTGATGCCAACAACATCGAAGCCGAGCGCCAATCCGCGTTCCTTCACTTTCATGCTCCGCGACGCTGGGCTTCGGACAGCACACGTTGTCACAGACCCATTACCTCGCGGCGCCAGCGAGCGAAACGGACGACGTCCTCGACCGGGGGGATAGCTGCTTCATCTCCATAGGCGGTAAACATGCGCCAGCGGAGGTACTCTCGGGGGGGCAGGGGAAGGTATGGCGGCTCACGGTACCAGTTCCGCGACCGAAAACTCCATGCAAGGCGTAGCAAGTCCAGGGCCAGACGCGGGTTCACAGCGGCGCGGAGGATGAGCCGCAAGTACAGCGATTTCCAGCCCTTGGGCGCAGGCATCGTTCCTCAATCTAAGCCGGCTTCGGTATATTCCACGCCCTATTACCGGCCGGGCTTGGCGCTCCTGACCTCCTTTTGAACGTTACGGCGGGATGACCATGGATCAGCGGTTGACCGGCACCTCGACAAATCCGGTGACAGAGGACGAGCGGCTCCTCACCCCGTACCCCGGGGAACGCCGGGCATTCACGCGCACCGATCCGTGGCGCGTGCTGCGCATCATGGCCGAGTTCGTCGAAGGATTTGACACGCTCTCGGATGTCACGAATGCCGTCACGATTTTCGGATCGGCGCGCACGGGTCCGGACGATCCCTATTACGAAAGGGCGGTGCAGACCGCCCGGCGCCTCGCGCAAGAGGGATTTCCGGTCATTACCGGGGGGGGGCCTGGGATAATGGAAGCGGCCAATCGCGGCGCCCAGGAGGGGAACGGACTCTCGATCGGATGCAACATCGAGCTCCCGTTCGAACAGGGGACCAACCCCTACGTTGAACGCCTCATCCAGTTCCGCTACTTCTTCGTTCGCAAGACGATGTTCGTGAAGTACGCCACGGCCTTCATCGTGTTTCCCGGTGGTTACGGCACGTTGGATGAGTTATTCGAGGCCCTGACGCTGATCCAGACAGGAAAAGTGAAGAACTTCCCGGTGGTCCTGTTTGGGCGTGCCTATTGGCATGGATTGGTCGAATGGCTGCGTGACCGCGCGGCCGGCGAGGGGAAAATCGCGAGTACCGATCTGTCCCTGTTCGAGGTGACCGACGATCCTGAAGAAGCCGTCGCCGTGGTCGTGCGTGCGCGCGAGCGGCGCACCCGCTCGATGGCGGTTCAGCCTCCGGGCAAGCGATGAGCGGCGGCAAGAACTATCTGCGCGGTCGCCGTATCGATCCGGCGCCGATCACAGGTCGCGAGACAATCGCCGAGCTCGTGGACAATGCGTTTCTCGCGTACAACGCCGGTCGGCTGGCGGAGGCCTGCCGCCTGTACACGGAGCGCATGCTCGAGGACGATGTCACGGTCGGCATGAGTCTCACCGGCGCGATGACCCCGGCGGGGCTGGGCATGTCGACCCTCATCCCGCTCATGCAGGCCGGGTTCGTGGACTGGATCGTGTCGACCGGCGCGAACCTGTATCACGACGCGCATTTCGGCATCGGCCTCGCGATGCACAAGGGGACGCCGTTCGCCGACGACGTGGAGCTGCGTGAGCACGGTGTCGTCCGGATCTACGACATCTTCTTCGACTATCGCGTGCTGCTCTCGACCGACGCGTACATCCGGGAGATTTCCGCACGCCCCGAGTTTCAGCGCGCGATGGGCACGGCCGAGTACCACTACCTCCTCGGCGGCTACATCCGGGAGCGCGAGCGCGCGCTCGGGCTCAACCATCGGTCGGTGCTGAGCGCAGCGCACGAGTTCGCCGTCCCGATTTACACTTCCTCGCCGGGGGACTCGTCGATCGGGATGAACATTGCCGAACAGGCGCTCGCGGGCAGCAAGCTGCGGTTCGATGTCAGTGTGGACGTGAACGAAACCGCCGCGATCGTCTTTGCCGCCAAGGCCACCGGAGGAAAAAGCGGCGTGCTGCTCATCGGCGGTGGGAGCCCCAAGAATTTTGTGCTCCAGACCGAGCCGCAGATCCAGGAGGTACTGGGAATCAGCGAAAAAGGGCACGACTACTATCTCCAGATG
>Ga0335085_10015221_pt1 | contig 11168 bp, 5 predicted proteins | sample Lox_Sample_45_FD_206712 | JGI IMG/M metagenome (GOLD analysis project Ga0335085, IMG submission 206712) | Soil microbial communities from Loxahatchee National Wildlife Refuge, Florida, United States - Lox_Sample_4.5 | ecosystem: Environmental > Terrestrial > Soil > Wetlands | place: USA: Florida... | reverse complement strand
TCATGCACCCATATTAAGGGAAACCCTTATTATGTGCAAGATCAGGCGGGGGCGAGTTCCCGGGCTTCGCTGGGCTCGTATTCCACGATAAATCCGGCCACGGCGCTTGCCGCCACCGTCAGCGGGCTGGCCAGGTACATTTGCCCCGGGCCGCTGCGGCCGGGGAAGTTGCGGTTCTGCGCGCTGATCACCACCTGGTCGGGCCGCGTGGAAACCCCGGGCCCCGCGTTGATGCAAGCCCCGCAACTGGGCTCGATCACCTGCGCGCCCGCTTTCTGGAATATTTCCAGATAGCCCCGGCGCAAGCAATACTCGCGCGTCTCCTGCGAGCCAAACTGAATATAGAACCTGGTCGCCTCTGCCACACGTTTGCCGTGCTTCAGCGCATCCGCCAGCACCTGGGCATACATGTCCATGTCTTCGTTTTTCCCCGCCGTGCAGGTGCCGCCATAGGCAATTTCCACCGGCACGGGTGTGTGCAGATCGCGAATATATTTCCCGTTGCCGGGATCGCCGGGCGTGGCCACCATGGGCGTAATTTCTGCCGCATCCAGTTCGATCACCTGCGCATACTCCGCTCCGGGATCGCTGTACAGGCCCTCGATCAGGGCTTCTGCCCTTTTGCGCTCCATGCCGCGCCGCTCCACCAGAAACTCCACCACTTTGCGGTCCGGCGCGACGATGCCGGTGAACCCGCCGATCTCCGCCGCCATGTTGGTCATGGTGGCGCGCTCGTCCACACTCAATTCCTCGATCGCGCCGCCCGCGTACTCCATCACTTTGGCCAGCGCCTTCCCGCTGCGCACGTAGTCCAGACTCAGAATTTTCAGAATGAAATCCTTCGCCGTGACGTTCGGATGCTTGCGCCCGTGAATTATCACTTTCACCGACTCGGGCACGCGAACCCGCACGTCTTTCGTGATCCAGGAATTGAACACGTCGGTTGTGCCGATGCCGAACGCCACACATCCCACCGCGCCCACGTGCGGCGTATGCGAATCAGAACCGATATTCAACTGCCCCGGCAAGGCGTAGCTTTCGAGCACAATCGAGTGGCAGATCCCTTCCGATCCCTTGCGGTCCTTCAGTTCGCCATGCAGCCGGATTCCCTGGCGCTGGGCAAATTCCTGCTGCTTGAGTTTGAGTTGTGTGGCCAAATCGAGCAGGCCGAGCTTTTTCTTTTCTTCGGAAATCACTTCGTCGAGAAATGTCAGGTGATCGCGGAAAAACAAAATGCTCTGGGGATCATTTACCCTCGCGTCTTTGCCTACGTAGTGCTCGAAGAAAATCGCCGCCATGGGCGTAACATATTCGTGGCTGAAACGCAGATCGGCGCGGGCAAAGCCGGTATCGCCGGGCTTTACCGCCTCGATGCCGACTGTCGCGTCCTGCTCCGCCGGACGGCCGGGGGCGGCCGTCCCCAGGTGGTCGCTGCCAATCATGTGTCGGGCAAAGATTTTCTCCGCCAGCGTCATGGGCCGCTTCAGTGTCTTGATCGGCGGCAGGAACACTTTCTTCTGCAGCCGGGCCACGTTGAAGGGAAACAGGCCGCCGTACTCCACCACCTGACGCGTGATCTCGTCTTCCCCGGCAGTAAATTCGCTGAGTGGAATCTCCTGCCCCGCCCGAATACTCTCGATCAGCGAGAAATTCGTCGAAGTCAGCACGCCCAGATTCTGGCAATTCTGCTTGTAGATACGCTCGATGTTCTCGGCAATCACCACTCGAATACCGGCGCACATTTCGGCGTAGGGAGACTGCTCGCGGCTCGAGCCTTTACCGCGCCGTTTGCCGCTCACCGCCGCAACGAATCCGCCGCGCTTCACATCCCCGCGCCCGATGGGCAGCACGCCTCCGCACTTCAGCCCCAGGTATGGAATCTCGCCCAGCGTTTCATCAAAGTAAAAGCAATAGTGCGCCGGCGTGATCTCGTCGGTGGAAATGTCGTCGCGCAGCTTGGGGTTGGCGCCAGGATTCCTGGTGTCCCAGGGCAGATTTTCGCCCGCCAGTTGCCGCTTGATCAGGTCCGGATCTTCGGTGAGAAACAGAATTCGTCCCTGCAGGCGAACCGTGTCGGGGCGCTTTTCGATCGTACGTTCCAGAAGTGAGCTGATCACGGCTGCTCCTTCGCAGTGGAAACCCGCGCATCTGCCTTGATTGTACGCCCGGCGCGATTCGGAAAGAACCCGCCCGAGCTTAGCTCAGAGCTATAGCGAGAGCTGACTCAGCGACGCCGGCGCTGCGGCCGTTCGAACTTCTCTCCCGCCGGAATCGCGACCTCGAGCCGGTTCTCCTTCGGCGGCAAGGGACAGGTGGCAAAACGGGTCACGGAGCACGGCGGATTGTAGGCGCGATTGAAATCCAGCACCACCGTTCCGTGAGCTACGGGCCCAGTGTCGAGGAATCGCCCGGCGTGGTAGGTTTCGGTCTTGTTCGTAGGGTCGCTGAACACCAGGAAAAGCCCTTTGGACGCGCTCCCTCCGAGGTCCGTCAGGCGCAGTTCCTTGCCCTCCAGCTGAAAGTCCACCTCGCCCGCCACCGGTGTCGGCGTAATATCCCCGATCACATCGGGCACCATCACGGTCCGTTTTTCCGTCGCCGGCACAAATTTCGCAGTTACCCGGTACGCCAGATTGATGGGATAAAAACTCGGCCCGGCATATTTGCGCACCGCCGGACTGTCGAGGTCCTTTACCCGAATGCCAATGCGAGAGCCGCGCACAATCACATGCAGGCGCAGACTCCCCAACTCCACCACCGTGGGATGACCCGAGGTATCGGCCTGCAGCAGGGTCGGCCCTGTCACCGGTCTGCCCGCGACCATGGCATGCACACCCGGAGAAGCTCTCAGAGTGACCTTGCCATCCCAAAGATCGAATTCCCCGGCCCAAGGTTTCGCACCCTTGGGAAGAACCACCGCATTCCCGGTGTCAGATCCGAAAGTGTTTTGGCCCGGCTTCAGCCAGAACAGGCCGGCCAGAGTCAGCCAGTTCTGGCTGCGGTCCGCCACTAATTCGATTTTCCATTTTTCCAGTGAGCTGCGATACGCAGCATCCCCGGCGGTTTGCGCGAAAGCGAGCGTCTGCCCGAGAGTTGCCGCAACCGCCACGCATACGAAAACGGAATGTGTCTGCTTCCAGTTCATGCTGGGACCTGGGCGCCGCGTCCGCTCTGGTTCCCGGCGGCACCGCTTGTATTCATTGTTTGTATTCTTTCGTGTAGTGTCTCGGGTCAGCCAGCGCTTCCAGACCCCGCCCGGCAAAGATCTCGGCAAACTCGTGCATCAGCGCCTCGTGAATCCGCCCATTCGTCGCCAGGGTTTCCCGGCTGTCGATCTTGAAGGCGCTTCCGTCGAACCTTGTCACCCGGCCGCCGGCCTCTTCCACCAGCAATACCCCCGCCGCAGTATCCCAGGGATTGAGATTAAACTCCCAAAAACCCTCCATGCGGCCGCACGCCACATAGCAGAGATCGAGCGCCGCCGAACCGGCACGCCGCACTCCGTGAGTTCGCAGCGTAATCTGGTGATAGAAGTAAATGTTGGGGTTCTTGTGCCGCTTGTGACTGGGAAAACCGGTGGCCACCAGCGACTCCTTCAATGTGGCGATCTTCGAAACCGAGATCGCCTTGCCGTTCAGAAACGCGCCGCTTCCCTGTTCCGCGGAAAACAGTTCGTCGCGCGTGGGATCGTAGACCACCCCCGCCACTCGTCTGCCTTTATACTCGAGCGCCATCGAAACGCAGAATACGGGAAAGCCGTGCGCGAAGTTGGTGGTCCCGTCCAGCGGGTCGACATACCAACGGTAGTCGCTGCCGGTATCGACCAGCCCTTCTTCCTCCCCCAGGATGTCGTGCCCCGGCCAGAGCCGCCGAATGCGCTGCCGGATCAGGGTTTCCGAGGCGCGATCCGCTTCCGTCACCAGGTCGGCGTCGCCCTTGTACTGCACCGTAAAGCCCCCGCGGAAGTAGGTCATCAGCAACTCACCGGCTTCGCGGGCGATCTCCGCCATGGCGGGCACAAAATTCTTGTGATTGGATTCAGCGACGGTCACGGGTTGGAGCTTTCCTGCGCGCAGTCAGCCGCGTCTTCTGCCAGCTTAGTGGAAATCTTCGTGAATTGTCATCCAGCGAAATGCCGAGCGCCGGACTGCACGTGGGCGGGACGCCGGAGCTTCACTCCGCCTTGACCCGCTTCTCGCCGGCCTCCGCTATGAACATGATGTCGTGCTTGAAGATGAAAAGATTGGGCTCCCCTTCCCGGGTGAGCCGCACCATGTTCTGATCGTAGTATTCGATCCAGCCCTGCACCACTTCGCCGTCGTGCAGTTTGATGCGCACCGGCTTCTGCTTTTCGGACAAGCCTCTCAGATACGATGCTTCCTGCGAAGTTTCCGCCGCCGGCGGCGTGCGCTTGTGCGGCGGCCCGCCGGCCCGTCCCTGCCCATGAAATGCCATGCCCGCATTCTACACGCGAGGCGGTTCTCCAGAAGACGGTCGGGGCCTCCAACGCTTGCCGAAGGGCGGACGATAGGTTCCGGGCGACTCGACCTGCGGAACAAAAAAAGGGCCGCCAGCCCTGGAATACGGCTGGCGGCCCCGATCTGCTTTGTCAGATCTCCTAGAAGGAAATCTTCAAGCCGAACTCGAGCTCGCGAGGCGAGCCCAGTGTGAATACGCCGGTTCCAACTCCAACCCGATTTGTATTGTGCGCCGAAGGATCGGTTCCGTTGATTGTTCCCGCCGTACCCGCAAGCAACCCGGACATCATGCTGGTGGGCAGATCGAAATTGGCGAAGTTGAAGACATTGTAGAAACCGACCGACGGTACGATCTTCACCCGCTCCTTGATGGTGTAGGTCCAGGTGATGGTGGTGTCGAACGTCCGCATCCATCCCAGGTTGACTTGATTCGCCGGGGCGTTCAGGATCGTGGGTGCGACTCCGCCCAACAGCGCCAGCTGGTTTGCCGTCATCAGCCCTTGCTGAATCAGCACATTGCCTGCGGGCGTGGGCTGGCCCGCCACGGTGCTGTTGTACTGGTTGATGGTCTTATTGATGTTACTGGCGTCGATACCGCGATCAAATTCGCCAACCGTAGTTCCCGGAATCGGGTCCTGAGTCGTTCCGTCGCCGGAGAAATCCGTGCGGAAGATTTCGCCAGGCCCATTGGCAGTGTTGGGAACGGTAAGCGTATTCGAAAGCGGACTGTAGAAATGCGACATCAGGCCCAGCTGGAGTCCGGCCGGCAGATCGAAAAAACCGCCGAAAGAAAGCTGGTGGGTCCGGTCCAGGGTGGAAGGACCGAAATAACGGTTGGGGTTGCTGAAATCAAGGGCCGGCGCGATGAAGTCCTGATCTCCGGACGCCGCGTTAACGTTGCTATCCTGTTGGCCGACGTTTTGCCCGCCGCCGGTATTGTCAAAGCGCGACAGGGAATAGGAAACCTGGAAGTTCAATGCCTTGACGTCCCGGAAGGGGTGGTTCACGTTGGTGGTCAACTTGGCGTCCACACCGTTGTACACCGAGCGTCCCACCGGGGAGAGAAAGATTAGCGGCGGAGCACTCGGATTGGCGCCGCCGAATGCGCAGTCGTAACCCAGCGCGGCGGGGCAGCTCACGCCGCCCATATCGTTCGAGGAGCCCAGCCCGTTGGTGGCAAAATCGCCCATGGTCGCGGGCCGCGGCGAGTATCCTGTCTGGTCGGTGGAGTCTGGGTTATTGGGGCAGTTCGCGATTGCGGCATCAATGCTGGCCACGCCGCAGAGCGCCAGGGTCTGGGCAATGGCGGACATGGCGCCCGATTTATTGAAGTAGCGGACGTCGCCCGCGTGGTTTGCGTCAATACCGAGCAGGTAATGGGTCTGGACGTTGCGAATGTAATCCACACTCAGCACCATGCCGGGCCGGAGTTGCCGCTGGATTCCAATATTCATCTGTACCGAACGCGGAGACTTGTAGTTCGGATTGAACATATTGGTTCCCGGGGAGAAGAAGCAGTTGGCCCCGATGCCCGCGGAAACACCCGCCGCGCAATCGCTGAGGTATTGCCCGGCGTAGGCGGGATTCGGTGCCTGCAGATTCAGCGGCGAATCTGCCTGGTAGGTCTGCTGGAAGGCAAGAATCGCCGGCAAAGCGTTTCCGATTAGAGGAGCACCCGCGGAGCTGCCGCAAATATCCGAGCCGGCAGTGAGAAAGCCGCCAGAAACGGGTATGGGCGAAGGCGATCCTGGTCCCAGGCAGGGCGAGGGGTACTGACCGAACGCGCCCGTGGCCTCGCGGTAGGGACCGTCAAAGAGGACATTGTTCCAGATGGCATTCTCGTAGAACAAACCGATGCCGCCGCGGATCGAGGTCTTCCCGCTATTGGTCGGATCCCAGGCAAAGCCCAACTGCGGAGCAAAATTCTGGTTGGGCTGGGCTACCGGGTTGCCCAAGCCCTGCCCCGGCAGCAAGGCGTTCAAATACGGAATCGCCGGATACTGGCTATCGGTGCGACCGGTATCACGATCCCACCGAATGCCATAGGTCAGGGCGAGATTCGGCTTGATCTTCCAGGTGTCGCCCAGATACAGCAGCAGGCGGTTATCCGGCCCGAGACCGCCGGCGGGAAACCCCAGGGCCGGGTTGATGGTGGAGTAGCCCAGACCGTTACCCATGATGATGGCATCGGCGGGATAATTCAGAGGATTCGAAGATCCTCCCGCGAAAGGTCCACCCGCGGCGGCGGTAACTTCATCGCCGCTGACCGCCGAAATAATCAGCGGACCGTTGCGGAAGAAGGACGCAAACTCGCCGCCTTGGATGTGGTTGAAGGAAACGCCATACCGGATCAAGTGCGAGCGCAGGATTTTGCTGCCGTCGTATTTGAACTCGTGGTCGCTTTGGGGAGTGCTCTGCGGGGCCAAATAATTCGGCCCGGCGATCAATCCGGTGCCGCCCATCTGAATTTCCGCTCCCAGGTTGTCGTATGGCAGCGCGCTGTTGCCGATGGTGGCATCTACAATTTGGTTCTGGAATTTCAAATACGAATAACGGATGGAGTGAGTGAAACTACCGGTGTTGAAGTCCACACCCACCACATTATTGCGGGTGATGTCTGTGTTGTCATACACCGAAAATCCCAGGCCGAAAGTGGCGCCCAGCAGATTTTTGAAGTATGAGTAGCGATAAAACAGGTGAGCGCCTCTGGGTAACTGGTAGTCCACCCGGCCCAGCAGGTTATCCTCGCGGAAGGGATCGGCAAAGCTGCCGGCCAGCTGGGTAAAAGGCGCAGAAACGGGCACCGGCACCTGGGTATCCTGCTTGGTGCGTTCCCCATCCAGGAAGAAGAACAGCTTGTCCCTCAGAATCGGCCCTCCGAAGCTGCCGCCGTACTGGCTGCGCTGAAAAGGGGAGCTGAATCCCGGAGGCGAGGGCAGGGACGCCGAGAAAGCACTGTCCCGGAACTGACCGAAGGCTTCTCCATGATAATTGTTGGTCCCGGACTTGGTGGTCACGTTGACCGATCCCGAAGAAGTCAACTCTGTGGACATGTCCAGGCTGGACTGGCTGATCTGAAACTCCTGAATCGCGCTCGCCGGAATGTCGGTGGTAGTCGTGCCCACGGTTTCGTCGGAGACGTCGACGCCGTCCACTTCAATGCGGGCGGTGCGGCCATAGCGGCCGCCGAAAGAGATCGATGAAAAACCGGCCTTGGTCGGGTCGAAATTTTGTCCGTCCTGGATCTGAACGCCAGGTTCAAGTTGTGCCAAATCCAAAAAATTCCGGCCGTTGATCGGCAGGTTCGAGATCTGGGTGGCGTTCAGAACGCCCTGTACCGTGGCCTGCTCCGTGTTGACTTGAACTTGGGAGGCCTGCACCTCGATCACCTGGTTCTCTTCCCCGAGTTCCAGCTTCGCACTTGCCGTTGCGGTATTGCCCACCTGCACTGTCACCGGAATGCTCGTCGACTTGAAGCCCTTGGCCGAGACTTGCACTCGATAATTTCCTGGGACCAGCGCACCAGAACTGTAAGCGCCCGCCGAATTCGAGATCAGCGCGATCACCTGGCCAGTGCCGGTATTTGTGACGCTGACTCTGGCTCCGCTGACCACCGCGCCCTGAGGATCAGTCACCGTACCGACGATGCTGCCCGTACCAACCGTCGTCTGCGCAACTGCCAGCGCGGCAGACAACGACAGGATGACTACCAATGCCCAGCTGTAGCGCCGAGCCCTGACGCAATAAGGGGGACAGTTCGACCGCATGTGCTGCCTTCCTTTCAAAAAATGGGTGTTTCAGGGCGTGGTCAGAGCGGAGACTCCGTATCCGGGCGCCGGGCCAGCAACCTTCCCAGGTTCCACAGAACATCCCTGTGGTGGAAGGTCAGTGCAATTCACACACCACGGCCGGTAGACAAAACAGAGGGCTTACTTAACCAATTGTTATTTCAACAGCTTGAGAATTGTTTCGGGATTGATGCGGTCGTCTGTTGAGAGCGCAGTCCTCCCCCTGAGAATATGGCTTTCCATATTTAGGGTTCAGGAATCTGAATGACCACCCGAACAGATTTCCGGCCCAAACCGCCCCATATTTGGGTGGCCTTTGGGAGCCGGTACGCGGCTCCCAAAGGTCTGTCCCCAAGTTGCTAGAACGTGAACGCCACCGCAGTCCGGGCGCTGAAGGGCGCCACGAAGGTGAGCGGGACGTGGTTGTTGAAATCCTGGTTCAGAACGCCGAACGATAGATCCACGTGCTGGGTACTAGTAATGAACCGCTTCGTATCCGCGATGTTGAAGGCGTCGAACGAGAATTTGAGTTCTTTCCCTTCTCCAAACTTAATCGGATATTCGAGGTGTGCACCCACCGTGCCGGTGACCGGAGAGAATCCCAGGTCGCCGCGGCCATACAGCGGCACTTCGCCCGCGTTCCCATAGATTTGCTGCGCGGCCAGCGTCGTAAGCGGAACGCCGGATTCCACGCTAACAGCCGCGCCCAGAACCATGTTCTTGGCGAAGCCGCTGGCGATCGTGTAGCTGGGGAAGACATTCAGCACGTACTTGCGGTCCGTGTTGAGCGGGCCAATCCCCAACTGATACCCGAGCAGACCAAGTTCTCCGCTGGTCAAATCGAACAGCGAACTGATACCAGGGTCGCTCTGGTTATTGTCGTTGCGGAAGGCGCCTTCGTAGTTGCCCACCAGGCGGCCGACGCGGAAGTTGGAACGAAGCTCCCAGTTGTTGCTGAAAGCCTTGTTCACTTCAAATTCAACAGCCTGGTAGTTGCGTTGGGCATTGGGATACAGACCCGGGTGGCAATAAGGGCAGCCATGTGGGAAATACTCGCCGCCGAATAGTGCGCCTGGATCAGTATTCAAAACCCCGTTGACTGCCGGGAAGCATGCCGCCCCCTGCAAAACGCCGAAGGTGTTGTACATCGGTCCTGAAGTGTACGGAGTGATGTTATTGTTCGCATCGAAACAACCGGCCGGCGCGTCGGCATTAGGATTGCTCGGATCCGCCGGCATCCACGTGATTTCGTTCGGGCTCACAAAGATGGACTGCTGTGCGCTTGGGTTGCCGATCACGTAGGAATAGGAACCGCCGTTGTACGCAAGAGCGGTCAACTGCTCCACCGACTGGCCGACTTCATCTTCCACCACGCGCTTCATGCGGCGGTCGACGTAGCGGGCGCTGGCAAAGAAGCCGCCTTTGAATTCGTGCTCGGCGCCAACCACAAATTCATCGTTGTATTCCATGCGAATGCCGGGGGTAAAGGGCTCGCCTCCGGACTGGATTTCAATGCTGGCCGGAACCCCAACTCCGCCCGTTGCATTATTCAAGAGGTGCGCAGCGTCAGGCACAAAGTTCACGGTCCCGAATTGGTTCAAGGTAACCATGTTGTTTGAATCGGACTCGGGCGCCCAGTATTCGTTGAGGTTATCGTCTTCACTGCTCAGCTCGCGCACCGCCATATCCAAAGGCAGCACGAAAGCCAGGCGGCCATAGTTGGTGTAGATCTTGGTCTTGCGATCACCGGTGGGATCCACAATAAAGCCGATGCGGGGCGACCACTGGTCATTGAACATGGCGTGCGCCGCGGTTCCGGTCAGTCGCTGCTGCTCCCAACGCAGGCCCATGTTCAGGGTGACGTGGGTTCCCATCTGCCAGGAGTCATTCACGTAAGCCGCGTGGTATTTGCCGGTGTTGGCGGAGACACCGCCATCAAACCGTCCGCGCACCTGATAGAGCGCCACGGGTAGCGCCTGGTAAATCTTGTTGCCGTTCGCATCCAAATTGACCGGAATGTTCATCAGTGGACACAGGGTGCAGGAGGAATCTGCGAGCTGCAACTGCAGGGCTGCATCCGACGTCTTGCCCGCAGCCGCATCCGTTCCCGCGCTACCGCCCGTAGCATTGGCCCCCGGAATCGTGTAGGTCGGGAACGAATACTTCGTTATGTTGTCGTAGGTTGGAGCCTGCCAGAAGTACCCGACAGAGAGGGTGTGGGTTCCGGCAAAGTTGAACGTCTTGGATGTATCGAAGCTGATGGCTTGGGTGTGTGAATCGTAGTTCGCCAGGAATCCCAGGCCCTGAGCCTCGAATTCGCCAATCTGCCCAGGAAGACCCGCCGTTTGCGTCTGGTCGTCAATCGGGAAAATCGTGCTATCAGCAGGCGTCTCCGTGAAGTGGTTCCACGCCCGGGTATAGGCAAAATCAAGGGACCAGGTTGGAGAAAGCGCGGTCTCAAGACGCGTATCCCAGTTGCGGGTGCCAAAATCCCATTTCGAATTCGAGGACGTGTTGGCAGCAGCCAAGGTGCTCCAGGGAACGCCGTTGGTGTGCGCCGGGTCACCGAAAACCGAGGACTCGACGGTCGTGGAGTCGGTCACGCGGAGGGTCAACTTTCCAGCGTACGAGTAAGTGTCGGTCATCCGGTCCACATGCGGATCAACTGCGTAGAGACCAGAATGGCTGGCTGGGTTTACGTAATTGTGGAAGAACGTGGGGTTAAACGCGCCGAAGAAGAAGAGGTGATTTCTCAGCCCAGGGACGTAGCCGCCCAACTCGAAGTCGCCTTCGTAGTCAGCATTGGCGATTTCGCGACCGGTTTGGTTCACGGGGTTGAAGTCGTCTTTGTTAGCAAAAACGTCCTGCATGCCCGGAGATTCGAAATAGCCGCCGATGGTTC
>Ga0335085_10015220_pt1 | contig 11168 bp, 7 predicted proteins | sample Lox_Sample_45_FD_206712 | JGI IMG/M metagenome (GOLD analysis project Ga0335085, IMG submission 206712) | Soil microbial communities from Loxahatchee National Wildlife Refuge, Florida, United States - Lox_Sample_4.5 | ecosystem: Environmental > Terrestrial > Soil > Wetlands | place: USA: Florida... | reverse complement strand
AGGTGCAGCGCGAACACGGACAGACGGGCGTCGACACGCTGATCCGCGAACTCGAGCTCGAGCGCATTTTCGGGTTTGCAGTAGGCACGAAATTCGACGGCTCGCTCCTGGTGAAAAGCAAGTTCGGCTGAGCCGGCGCCGAACGCGATGCCGCCGCGCGGCGTCGCAGCGAACCGGGTGCGCGTCGCCGTGCCTTCGATCTTCGGTCGCGTCCGCGTGAAATGAAAACCCGCGCCGGCGTCACCGGCGGCAAAGCGAACGCGGATTTAGACGGTCTATCCACCTATCAGAACATTCAAGGCAAGCGGCGCGCCGAGTTTATGGATAGTCACACGCGGCTCGGTTAAACTTCGCCTGCGATCAAGGGAAAAACGGAATCGAGCTGGAGGTACGCGCATGACCGAAGTGGTGGCTACCAATCAATCCATCCTGGTGGTGGGCGGCGGCATCAGCGGCATGACTGCCGCGATCGAGGCGGCCGAATGCGGCAAGCAAGTGGTGCTGGTGGAGAAATCGCCTACGCTGGGCGGCCGCACCTCGATGCTGTACCGTTATTTTCCGAAGCTCTGCCACCCGAGCTGCGGCCTGGAAATCAACCTGCGCCGCATCAAGAACAACCGCAATATCCGCGTGCTCACGCTGGCAGAGGTCAGTGCGATCTCGGGCAAGCGCGGCGATTACAGCGCGACCGTGAAAATCACGCCGCGCTACGTCAACGAGCATTGCACCGGCTGCGGCGCCTGCGCCGCGGCGGTCGCGGCCGAAGTGCCGAACCCGTTCAACTACGGACTGAACAAGATGAAGGCGGCCTATCTGCCGCACGCGATGGCCTATCCGCAGCGCTACGTGCTCGACGCCTCGATCATCGGTACGCCCGAGGCCGACAAGGCCAAGGCGGCGTGCAAATACGGCGCGATCGACCTCGGCATGCGGGAAGAAATCATTCAAATCAAGGCCGGCGCCGTGATCTGGGCCACCGGCTGGCAGCCCTACGACGCGGCGAAGATCCAGCCCTACGGCTACGATCGTTTCGCCAACGTGATCACCTCGCTCGAATTCGAGCGCCTGGCCGATCCGCACGGACCGACCGGCGGCAAGATTCTGCGCCCCTCCGACGGCAAGGAGGCGAAGAACATCGCTTTCATCCAATGCGCGGGCTCGCGCGACGAAAACCACCTGCGCCATTGCTCGCGCATCTGCTGCATGGCCTCGCTCAAGCAAACCCAGTACGTGAAAGAGGCCTGGGGCGATGCCGGCAAGTCCACGATCTATTACATCGACATTCGCGCCATCGACCGCTTCGAGGACTTCTACCAGAGGGTGCAGCAGGATCCGACCGTGAATTTCCTCAAATCCAAGGTAGCGAAAGTCACGCAGGACAAGTCGGGCGACGTGATCCTGCATGGCGTCGATACCGAGGGTTACCATCGCTACGCCAACGCGCACGATCTCGCGGTGCTGGCGATCGGCATGCAGCCGAGCGTGGCCGGCGCGGACGTTCCCGCGGAGGTCGTCGCTGATTCGAGCGGGTTCATCGAATCGTCCGTGGCGGAGTCGGGGCTGTTCGGCGCCGGCTGCGCCACCAATGCGCTCGACGTGAATCGCGCGGTGCAAAGCTCCACCGCCGCGGCGCTGCGCGCGATACAAGTGATCAACAAAGTAGCTAGAGCAGAGGCATAGCACAGATGGCCGACATGAAAACAGCCGCCTACGTCTGCAAGGGCTGCGGCATCGCCGAGCGCGTCGATACCGCGCAGATGGCGAAAGTCGCCACCAAGGAAGGCAAGATGCACCTGGTGCGCGAACACGATTTCCTCTGCAGCGGCGAGGGCGTGCAGCTGATCCGCGACGATATCGAAAAGGAAGGCGTGACCCATGTGGTCATCGCCGCCTGCTCGCGCCGCGCCAAGACCGAAGCGTTCCATTTCCCCAACGTCGCGCTGGCGCGCGCCAACATTCGCGAAGGCGTGATCTGGGCCCGGCCCGACACCGCGGAAGCGCGCGAAACCACGCAGGAGATGGCGGACGACTACCTGCGCATGGGCTGCGCCGAAGTGAAGAAGATGAAACTCCCCGCGGGCAATCCCGACACCGGCCATGCCAAGCGCCTGCTGGTGGTGGGCGGCGGGGTTTCCGGCCTGACCGCCGCGCTGGAGGCGGCGCGCACCGGCTACCAGGTGCTGCTGGTGGAGAAGTCGGGCAAGCTCGGCGGCTGGGCGGGCGAGCTGCACCGGCGCATGCCCATGCGCGAACCTTATGCCGATCCGCAGGACACGGGCATCGACGAACTCGTCAAGGCGGTGACGAGCGACGCCAACGTCAAGATCATCACCAACGCCGTGCTCGCCCGCACCGACGGCGCGCCGGGGCGCTTCAAAGTCGACATCAGCGTGGAGAGCGGTTCCTCGGTCACCGAGGAAGTCGGCGCCATCATCCAGGCGACCGGATTTTCCACCTACGACATCGGCAAGCTGCCGGAGCTCGGCGGCGGCAAGAGCCCGAACGTCGTCGACCAGGCGGGCCTCGAGCGCCTGGCCAAGGCCGCAGCCGCCAAGGGACAAGCCATTCGCCGGCCATCGGACGGCGGCGAAGTCAAATCCGTGGTGTTCGTGCAATGCGCGGGCCAACGCGACGCGTCGGGCAAGCATCTGTCCTATTGCTCGGGCTTTTGCTGCGGCGCGAGCATCAAGCAGGCGATGTATTTCAAAGACGCCAATCCCGCCGTGGATACGGCCGTGATCTATACCGACCTGCGCGTGCCCGGCAACGGCGAGGACTTCTACCGCAGCGCGCAGAACAAGGGCGTCACCTTCACCAAGGGCAAGGTTTCCGCCGTCGAGGCCCGCGGCGATGTGTGCGACGTGAAGTTCCGCGACCTGATTCTCGACGAGGATGCGACCATCACCGGCGCCGACCTCGTGGTGCTCGCCACCGGACAAGTGCCGAACTCCGGGGTCAACATCGACATTCCCGAGGAAGAAATGGCGAAGATGGAGGTGAAGCCGATCTCCATCCTCAACCTGACTTACCGCCAGGGCAAGGACATGCCGCAGCTGGCACATGGCTTTACCGATTCGCACTTCATCTGCTTCCCGTACGAGACGCGCCGCACCGGCATCTACGCCGCCGGCCCGGTGCGCCGTCCGATGGACATGGCGCAGGCAACCGAGGATGCGGCCGGCGCCACGCTCAAGGCGATCCAGGCGATGGAAAACGCGGAATTGGGCCGCGCCGCGCATCCGCGCTCGGGCGATCTCTCCTACCCGATCGTGCAGCTCGACGGCTGCACCCAGTGCAAGCGCTGCACCGTGGAATGCCCGTTCGGCGCCATCGACGAGGATGAAAAGCGCTATCCGGTGTTCAACGAAGGCCGCTGCCGCCGCTGCGGCACCTGCATGGGCGCCTGCCCGGTGCGGGTGATCTCGTTCGAGAACTACTCCTGCGACACCGTGGGCGCGCAGATCAAGGCGGTGGACGTGCCCGACGAGTTCTCGGAAAAGCCGCGCATCCTGGTGCTCGCCTGCGAGAACGACGCGTATCCCGCGCTCGACATCGCGGGCATGCAGCAGAACTGCTACAGCGCTTTCGTGCGCGTGATCCCGGTGCGCTGCCTCGGCTCGGTCAACACCATCTGGATCACCGACGCGCTCAATGCCGGCTACGACGGCATCATGATGCTGGGCTGCAAGCACGGCGACGACTACCAGTGCCACTTCGTCAAGGGCTCGGAACTGGCAAGCGTGCGCATGAGCAAGGTCGACGACACCCTGAAGCAGCTCTCGCTCGAGACCGAGCGCGTGATCAGCCACGAAGTGGCGATCACCGACATCGAACGGGTGCCGCAGCTGATCAACGACTACGCCGCCAAGATCAACGAGATCGGCATGAGCCCGTTGAAAGGATTCGCATAGCCATGGGCGACATGAATACGCAGATGCTGGACAAGTACCGCAACAATTTCCTGCGCGAAGTCGAGGAAAAGGTCGACGACGGCCATTGGGTGAAGATGTGCATGCAATGCGGCGTGTGCGCCGGCTCCTGCACCTTCGGCCCGGACTGGGAACACACGCCGCAGAAGATCTTCATGATGATCCGCGCCGGCAAGCGCGAGGAGGTGTTGAGCTCGCACTCGATGTGGCTGTGCACTTCGTGCTACAACTGCATGGTGCGCTGCCCGCGCGAACTGCCGATCACCCACATCATGCACGGCCTGGCAAGCTACGCGCACCGCCTCGGCCTTGCGCCGAAGAACCAGCCGACGCGCGACTTCTCGCTGATCTTCTGGGAAAACTGCACCAAGACCGGGCGCGTCAACGAACTCAGGATGACCTTCAGCGTCTACTTCAGGGAAGGCTTCGTCTCCGGCATCAAGAAGATGTGGGCGCTGCGCGACATCGGGCGCGGGCTGTTCTTTGCGAAACGCCTGAACCCGATGGAGCTGTTCGTGAACCACGGCTGCAAGGACAAGGACGGGCTGCGGCGCGCCCTGAAGAAGGCCGACGAAATCGAAGCCCGGCGCCGCGGTTATGCCGTGCAGCCGCGCGGTTACAGCAGCTAGTTTAAGAGGCCCTCAGAATTACCGAGGGCCCCCGATTTAGGGGAGCACGAGGGGAGTTATCCCCTCGTGTCGAAATAAGCTTTAAGGACGGGACGATGGCAAAAAGAGAATACGCGTTTTACCCGGGCTGCTCCTCCCAGCTGCGCGGCTCCGCGGCGAACTACCTGGTGAGCGTCGAGTCGATGTGCGAGAAGCTCGACGTCAAGATGACGCAGATCCCGGACTGGAACTGCTGCGGCGCCTCGATCAGCTACGCCGGGTCGAGCGAGCTCGCGCGCCACGTGCTGTCGGCGCGCAACTTTGCGCTGTCGGACAAGCATCTGCCGGGACAGGACATCGTCGCCACCTGCGCGGCCTGCTGGCTCGGCGGGCGCGAAACCATAGAGAAGCTCGACGCCTCGAGCGAGTTGCTCGCCGATACCAACGAGGCGCTGAAGGAAGCCGGCCTGCAGTACAAGCCCGGCACCGAGATCCGCCACATGGTCGAGGTGCTGGTGGAAGACCTCGGCTACGAGGAACTGGGCAAGCCGGTGGTGAAGCCGCTGGATGGCGTGAAGGTCGCCGGCTACGTCGGCTGCCAGACCAACCGCCCGTTCGGCATCGCCGGCGAATCGTTCGAGAATCCGATGTACCTGGACAAGCTGATCGATACCGTGGGCGGAGAGTCCATCGCCAAGTACGAAGAGAAGGTTTCCTGCTGCGGCGGCTCGCTCGCGTTCTGCGAGCCGGAAAAAGCGCAGAAGCAGATCAAGAGCATCGTCGAATCCGCCTACGACCATGGCGCAGACGTGATCTGCACGCCCTGCCCGCTGTGCCAGGCGAACGTCGAGGTCTATCAGTCCGAGATCAACAAGGCGCACGGCACCAAGCTCAACATGCCAGTGGTGTACTACAGCCAGCTGCTCTCCGTCGCCTACGGCGGCACGCTCAAGGAAGCCGGCCTGGACGGCCATATCATCCAGCCGAAGAAGCTGCAGGAAATCGCCGTCAAGGTCGTCGCAGCGAAGAAGTAACGCGGTGCGGTGCCGCGCGCGGCATCGTCGCCTGCACGCACCGTCGCGCCGAAGCGGCGCTTTCAGCATTCAGTAGTGCGGAGGTATCTCGGCGCGCGGATCGGCCGGCTCCGCCGGCGCCGCCTGTCGCAACTGCTGGCGCAGCGCGCGCATCTCCTGCTGCAGTGCGTCGATCTGCCGTTGCTGGCGATACACCGTGCGGTTGAGCGCATCGAGCAGGTCCTCCGCCAGACTGATCTTGGCCTCTAGTTCGTTCAATCTGGATTCCATGATTCCCCTTGCCCCGCCAGTGACCGCGTCGTCGCAAGCGGAAGGTGACATTGCAGTCCGGCGCGGCGCCGGCGCCGCATGTCCTTCACCCCCCGGTCAGGTCGAGCTCCGCGCGGAATTCGCCTTCGGCCCGCTTCAGCCTGAAACCGGCCTTGCGCGAGACGCGCTGCATGGCGACGTTGTCCGCGAGGATGGACGCGACGATACGCTGCAGCTTTTCATCGCGCCCGATCTGCACCAGCCGGCGCAGCAACTCGAGGCCGAATCCGTGCCCCTGCCAGGCGTCGCTCACGAGGATCGCAAATTCGGCCTCCGCCGTCTGGTGCAGCTTGCTCAGGCGCCCGATCGCGAGTATGGTGCGCTCGCCCGACTTGGGGTCCTTGCGCTCGACCACCAACGCCATCTCGCGGTCGTAATCGATGAAACACAGCCGCGTCAGGCGCTCGTGCGCGACGCGCTGGTTGTACTGGATGTAGTGGAAATAGCGCATGTACACGCTTTCTTCCGACAACGTCGTGTGGAACTGCACCATCAGCGGCTCGTCCTCCGGACGGATCGGACGGATGGTGACTGCCATGCCGTTTTTCGAAGTCCACTCCGAAGCGTACTGCGCCGGGTAGGGACGGATAGCGAGCCTGGGCAGTTGCCCTTCGGCGGTCTCGGGCCCGTGCAGCACGACACGCGCATCGAGCGCGACGATGCCGGCCGTGCCGGGCTGTCCCCCGGCCGGCGTACCTTCCGGGGCGGGTGCCGCGAGCAGCGGGTTGATGTCGATTTCCTTGATCCAGCGCTGCTCCACCACCAGCTGGCTGAACTGCACCAACAGGCGCGCGAGCGCGTCGAGATCCACCGGCGCGCGGCCGCGCACGCCGAGCAGCGCCTTGTGGATCGTCGTCTGCTCCATCATGCGCCGCGCCAGCGTGGTGTTGAGCGGCGGCAGCGACAGCGCGCGGTCGCGAAACACCTCGACCAGCTGGCCACCCGCGCCGAACAGCAGCACCGGGCCGAATTGCGCGTCGATGCTGCTGCCGACGATCAGCTCGTAGCCCTCGAGCTTGACCATGGGCTGTACCGCCACGCCGAGAAAGCTCTTCTTGCCGCCCACCGCTGTCGCGCCGGATCGGATCGCGCCGAAAGCGCGCCGCACGGCGTCGGCATCCGCCAGATTCAGCTGCACGCCGCCTACGTCGGTCTTGTGCGTGATGGTGTGCGAATGCAGCTTGAGCACTACCGGATAGCCCAAGTCCGCCGCGCATTTGACCGCGTCCTCCCTGGTGGTGGCCACGCGCGTGGGCACCGTCGGTATGCCGTACGCGCTGAGCACCTGCTTCGACTCGAACTCGGACAGCAGCGTGCGCCCCTGGGCGCGTGCATCCTGAATCAGCTGCCGCACCTGCGCGCGTTTCGGCGCGTCTTCCGCCGCGGGCGCGACCAGCGTCGGCGTCTCGTACAGGCCGCGCAGGTTGTAGGCATAGCGCCACATCAGCGTGAACGTGCGCGCCGCGGTATCCGGATAGCCGAAAGTCGGTATGTTCGCCTGGTTCAGGATCGCTTCGCCTGCAACCACGTCCTTTCCGCCCATCCAACTCGCCAGCACCGGCTTGCCGCGCGTCACCGCGAACGCGCTCAAGCGCCTGGCGGTTTCGGTCGGATCGGTCATCGCCTGCGGCGTCAGCGCGACCAGCAGCCCGTCGCTGTTCGCGTCCTTGGTGGCGATTGCGAGCGCCTGCGCGTAGCGTTCCGGATCGGCGTCACCGAGGATGTCGACCGGGTTGCCATGGCTCCAGTGCGCCGGCAACACCTTGTCCAGCGCCGCGATCGACTCGGCCGACAGTTCCGCCAGTTCCCCGCCCATGGCGATCAGGGTGTCGGTGGCGAGCACCCCGGGTCCGCCGGCGTTGGTGACGATGGTCAGGCGCGGTCCGGAGGGGCGCGGCTGTTTCGCCAGCACCTCCGCCATGTAGAACAGGTCGGAAATCGAATTGACGCGCAGCACGCCGCAGCGGCGGAACACCGCGTCGAGCACATCGTCGCTGCCGGCAAGCGCGCCGGTATGCGAGGCCGCGGCTTTCGCCGCCGCCGCGGTGCGCCCCGCCTTGATCACGATGATCGGCTTGGTCAGCGCGACCTCGCGCGCCGCGGAAATGAACGAGCGCGCATCGCCGATCGACTCCATGTAAATCATGATGCTGTGCGTGTGCGGATCGTCGCCGAGGTAATTGATCAGGTCGCCCCAATCGACGTCGAGCATCGAGCCGACCGAGACGCAGGCGGAGAAGCCGACGTTCTCGCGGAAGCTCCAGTCGAGCACCGCGGTCAGCAGCGCACCGCTCTGGCTGATGAAGCCAACCGTGCCTGGGCGCGCCATCGCGCTCGCGAACGTCGCGTTCAGGTGCGTGCGCGGGCGCATCACGCCGAGGCAGTTCGGGCCGATCAGGCGCATCCTGCCGCGCGCCTGCTCGGCGATCCGGCGCTCAAGTTCCACGCCGGCCGCACCCGCCTCCTTGAACCCGGCGGAGATGATGATGGCGCCTTTCACCCCGGCGGCGACGCACTCGCCGACGACTTCCGGCACCGTCGGCGCGGGCGTGACGATCACGGCGAGGTCGACCGTCTCCGGCACCTCGCCTATGTTCCTGTACGCCTTGATGCCCAACACCTGGCGGTGGCGCTTGTTGATCGGATAGACGGTGCCGCCGAAGGGATTGCTGATCAGGTTCCACAGCACCGTGCGCCCGACCCTGCCCTCCTGCTCGGTCGCGCCAATCACCGCCACGCTCCTGGGCGAAAATATGGCGCGCAGTGAATCGCGCTCGAAATGCAGCACGTCGAGCGTGCGGTCGGCACCGTCGTCCGGCTTGGCCGATACGGTTCTGAGCCTGCTTTTCTTTTCGAGGTCGCTCAAGGTCTGACTCCTGATAAATCGAGCAAAGCGGCACCGGGACTCGGGCGCGATCGCCGCGGACGCGCCGGCGGCGATCGCAGCCGCATACGCCTTTCAGGCGCGGCTTGCGCCGAGCACCGCGCGGCGCAGCTCGTCGTAGTCGCGGGTAACCGGAAACTGCGGAAACTCGGCCGCTACGTTCGCAGGCGGGCAAAACAGGATCCCCGCGTGCGCCGCGGCAAGCATGCTGGTGTCGTTGTAGGAATCGCCGGCGGCGATGGTATGAAATTTCAGCTCCCTGAACGCCTTCACCGAAGCGCGCTTCTGGTCTTTCATGCGCAGCCGGTAGTCGCGCACGCGGCCGCCCGGCTCCACCACGAGTTCGTGGCAGAACAGTGTCGGATAGCCGAGCTGGCGCATCAGCGGCGCGGCGAACTGGTAATAGGTATCGGACAGGATCACTACCTGGAATTGCGCACGCAGCCAGTCGAGAAACTCGCGCGCCCCGGCGAGCGGGCGCATGCCGGCGATCACGTTCTGGATGTCGGGCAAGCCGAGCCCGCGCGCACCGAGGATCTCCAGGCGGCCGCGCATGAGCTTGTCGTAATCAGGCTCGTCGCGCGTGGTCTTCGCGAGTTCGGGGATGCCGGTGCGCTGCGAAAACTCGATCCAGATTTCGGGTACCAGCACGCCTTCAAGGTCAAGACAGACGATCTGCAACTTGGCTACTCCGGGGGATGAGATGAACGAGGTGGGCAAATGGTCCGGGAAGGAATGCTTCCCGCGCGCAGCACGAATTGTAATCCACGCGCGCCCTTTGCCCAAGTTCCGGCGCGGCCCGCACTCCTGCCGGGACAGCGGGCAGGCCGCCGCGCCGCGATCGCCTCAGCTGGTGAGGCGCCGGTACACGTCCGCGGTCTTGAGCGGCAGCTGGCCCGCATCGTCGATCAGCACCCAGCTCGCCGGGCCGTACATGTGCGGCAGGTAGTCGCGCGCTTCCTCGTCGATGGTGACGCAAAAAGGATGGATGCCGGACTGGCGCGCTTCGATCAGCGCCTGGCGCGTGTCCTCGATGCCGTATTCGCCGCGATAGCCGTCGTGAAAATCGTCGGGCTTGCCGTCCGACAGGGTGAACAGGATGCGCGTCTTCGCATCGACCTCGTTGAGGATGCCGGCGAGATGACGGATCGCCACGCCCATGCGCGTATAGTCGCGCGGCTCGACCCCGGCGATGCGCGCGCGCACCGCCTCGCCGTAGGCTTCGCCGAAGGTCTTGATGCGGTAGATGTCGCAGCGCTTGCGCGTCCAGCCGGAAAACCCGTAGATCGCGTAGCGGTCGCCCAGCGCCTCCAGCGCCTCGCACAGCAGCACCAGCGCCTCGCGCTCGCAGGCGTTGATCCAGCCCTTGGTCGAGCCGCTCATGTCGACCATGAACATCGCCGCGATGTTGCGTTCGATGCGCTGGCGCCGCGCGAACAGCCGCTCCGAAGGTTCGATGCCGCCGGCGCGGTCGGCGTAGGCTTCGACCACGGCGTCGAAGTCGATGTCCTCGCCCTCGTACTGGCGCCGCAGGAGCCGCTCCTCGCCGCGCAGCGCCTCGAAACGGCGCCGCAGCTGCGCGATTCTCCCGGCATAGCGCGCGCGCACCGCGCCAACGTAGGCGCTGTCGCCCGGCGCTACGTCGGACTCGAACAGCACGCACCAGTCCTTGCGGTAACCGCGCCGGCGGAAATCCCACTCGTCATAGAGCTTGCCGCCCGCGGCGCGGGTTTCGGCGAGTTCGCCCGCGGCGGCATCGGCGGGCACTGCGTCGGGCGCATAGGCGCCGGGCCCGGAGGCGAGCAGGTACTCCTGCGGGATCTCGCCGAAGTCCTGGATGATCGAGCGCATCAGCCGAGCGACCTCCTCCGGCGGCGCCACCGCCTCGCCATCGATCTGCAGCTCGAACTCGAGGGTGTCGAATGAACTCTCGACGTCGAGCTCCGGCTCGTCCGCCCGCAGCTCGCGCCGTTCGGCCTGCAGCGTCTGGCGCATTTGCTCGAGTTCTGCGTAAAGCGCACGCCGCTCTTTCACGATGCGGCCGCCGCGCACCCGCGCCGCGCGCTCCGGGTGCAGGCTGCCCATATAAGGAAACGGCTCCAGCGGCTCCAGCGGGTAGACCTGGCGCAGCAGCAATATGCTGTCGGCTGCCGTGCTGCCGGCATGTGACAGCCGTTCCTGCGCCGCCGCGAGGCGCGCCGGAACCACCGGGCGCAGCGACGCCAGCAAGGCAGCAAGGCCTGGAAACCCGCGTCCGATCTGGCTTTCCAGCCGAATTGCCTCTAGCAGATTGATCCACGCCCGGGCGCGCTCCGGCACGGCATAGTCCAGCAACACCGCCGCCAGATCGGCGTTGAAGCTGCCGTAGCGGGCCTGTGCCCAGTGGTGCACCGCAATCGCCTTG